>Ga0209169_10000381_pt1 | contig 26744 bp, 23 predicted proteins | sample HubBroMetageWRM4_FD_188346 | JGI IMG/M metagenome (GOLD analysis project Ga0209169, IMG submission 188346) | Warmed soil microbial communities from the Hubbard Brook experimental Forest, New Hampshire - Hubbard Brook CCASE Soil Metagenome WRM 4... | ecosystem: Environmental > Terrestrial > Soil...
CGATGAAGAGCGTCTTTGCCAAAACTTCTTTTAACTCGGTTATCTATGGGCGTAACGATTTCGAGATTCCGAATGACACGTCGACGGGCACGACGTTGAATAAGTTAGCAATGTTCAACACAAATAGTCCTTCACAGGCGGTGCTGACGGGTACGTCGTCGACTAACGGAGCGATTGGCATAGTGCAAAGTGGCGCGGGTACGAGTGGAAGCGCAGTGATTACCTGGCATGGCTATGCTTACTGCGTTTTTGACAGTACCGCGACTGCTGGCGATGCGGTTACTGCGAGTACAACCGTAGCGGGCGATTGTCACGACACGGGATCAGGGACGCCACCTTCAGCGCAGCTGATTGGCTATGTCGACGTGAGTAACGCGACGGCTGGAGCGACTAATGGGATGCGGGTCAGCTTGCAGCCTCTGTCGAGTGGTGGTGGTGGCGGAAGCGTCGTTTCTGTATTTGGACGGACTGGAGCTGTCGCAGCGGCGAGCGGCGATTATTCGGTGGCGCAGGTTACGGGAGCAGCGGCGGATGCTGCGGTTGTGCATTTGGCGGGGACGGAAACTATTACCGGGGCAAAGACATTTTCGAGCACAGTAACCCTTAACGGGAATCTCAATGTGGCGGGAAATATCAACCAGACGGGGACTGGACCTACGCAGTGGTCGGGGCAAGAGTGGACGGGCACGACGGTTACGGTACCGAGCGGAATGGCATTTTCGCTCGGAGTGGGATCGGACAATAATCTCCACTGTCAATTGACTAGCGGGGCTTCTTGTATGCCTTCTTCTGGCGGAGGCATGGTCTATCCTGGGGCGGGAGTTCCTAACTCCACGGGATCGGCTTGGGGGACATCTTACGGAACGTCTGGGACGGGAAGTACGCTGGCACTTACTGCATCGCCAGTGTTTACGGGGACGCCTACTGTGCCGGGATATGTAACAACCGGGACTACGGTTAATGGGCACGCGCTGTCTTCTAATGTAACCGTATCGGCTTCGGATCTCACTACGGGCACTTTGGCGGCTGCGCAGTTGCCGGTGCCAGCTTGCTCTTGGATTACGGTGCCGACGGAGAGCGGGTCGGGAAATGCTTTTCCTGGCACTACTAATAAGGCGATTGTTTGGGGAGTATTTAATCCTTATCCCTGTGTGACTAACCATGTGGCCTACGTGGTGGGAACGGCGGATAATACCTCGAATAACTACGTTCTCGGGCTACTTACCGGAGTATCTGGCGGAACGGCTACTATTATTGCCAGCACGGCTTCTACTGCGGGAACTACGTTTGCGCCTTCGGCGGGCATCAAGGTGATTGCGTGGAATAGTTCTAATGTTACGGTTCCGGCGGGACGCGTTTATATCACGCTGACCAGCAATTGTACTTCGTCATGTGCGGCATTACTGGGAACTCCGGGAACTGGCGTTAGTTATGCGGCTAATCAATCCATTAGCGTAGGAACCGGGGGCGCGGCTTTGTCGGGGTCGATCACGTTGCCTACGGATAGCTTCAGCTCGGGCGCTTCGATTCCGGCTTTGATTGTGTATTGAGATCGTTTTATGGCGGGAAGGCTCTTTGCTCCATCGCAGCGGTGGAGGCTGAGGTCCTTCCCCTTCGGCTCCGCTCAGGGTCAGGATGACAAACTTTTAAGGATCCCATGATCAAACAGATGTTATTGCTTCTATTTTTAGGAGCGCGGCTGGCGTGTGCCTCAAATTACTACGTTGACTGTAACTATGGGTCGAATGGAAATCCGGGGACGAGTCCACAACTGGCTTGGCGCACTTTGCTGGAGGTTGGGATATCGAGTTTTCTGCCGGGGGACACAATTAACTTGTTACGGGATTGTACGTGGAATGAAACGCTGACTCCGGCTTCGAGTGGGACGAACCCGGCGACGGGTGGCGCGCTCATCAAGATAGGGAGTTATGGCAATGGTCGTCCGCCACACTTGACGGGTTATTTACCAATCACTGGACCGTGGTGGACGCAGGTGAGTGCGAATGTCTGGGCGGCGACGCTCTATTCGGCTAGCAGCGGGCAGGCGGGTGTGGTGCAGTGCGGCGTCCGAGGCTTTTATTGTGTGACACAACCGCCGGCGCAGATACAGTATGTGCAGTTCGGTACGGTGTGGGGAGTGGCGCAGGGGAGCCAGGCGGCTCTTAGTCAGGATCGGGATTTCTGGTATGACTCGACTAACTACATTTTGTATGTTTACAGCGTTGGGGGGAATCCTGCTACGCACTATTCTTCTGTGGCTCCGATTGTGCTTAGCGGCGAGACGTTGCTGAATCTGAATGGCGTCTCGTGGCTGGAAATTCAGCATTTGCAAATTGACTGGTTCGACGCCTACGGAGTGCAAGTGCAAGGAGCGAGCGATCATCTTTGGTTGGCGAACATATCCTCTAACAGTGAAGTGGAAAATGGCGCGGTGCCGCTGGGCTTTTATGTGCAGGCTAGCGGGACACCAGTGGATATCCATCTATATAACACGGACGCTAACATGAATTACGTGGGTTACCACTTTGATGGCGCTGGGTGTAGCGGCGGCGGATGCGCTTTCGAGATTAGGAATTGCCGGGCATATGCGAATCGCACTTACGGGATTGTGGACAATGTGGATGGTGCGGTTAGTTATGACTATTGCCATCTTTACGCTAATAATTTGGCGACGGCACTGACGGTGGATACGTCGGGAACTCCGGGGCCGACGGCGGGGACACATAATATTGCGAGCGAAACAGCGCCGTGGATCCATGAGTGGCGTCGGTGGCCGGCTTATACGACTGTTAGTTATGACGATCCTGGACTGGTTGAGTACAGCGATACTTATATCAATTCGCTGCTGCCGGTTATGGCTGCAAAGGTGATTCCGCTCTCGATTGCGGTCGTTACTGGCGGGAGTTACTCGCAGTCGATTATTGGCGAGGTGCAGGGGTGGGTTAATGCCGGATGGGATGTTAACACGCATTCGATATCACATGAGTATTGGGACCCTCCGGCGGCCAGTTGTGGGACGAGTGGGCCGTTTCCGGTTCCGTGCCATGCTTTTGAGAATTTGCAATATATCGGGACGGCCGCTACCACTGTGACTTTGAACATTACGCACCCTACCCCGGGGCATGCAACTTTGACGGTGACTACCAGCCCGGACGATCCGGCAGCGGATATCAGCTGGAACATGACGCCGGCTGCGCCTGGGCAGGTTTCCAATGGACTCGACACTTTGGGTGGGATTTTGTACACGCTGCAGCAGCGCGGAGTGTTCTCTGTGACACTCGACCCGAACGCCAAGAGCACAGCTCGCAGTATTTCGCTTGCTAACGTGACGGGGATGGACATTTTTACTTCGGCACAGAATCTTGACCTTGATGAAACGCAGATGGAAACGGAAGAGATGACCTGGGCCCAGCAGTGGATGAATCTGAATCTCACTGGGCTGCCGACAGGACGCGTGTATGTGATGCCGGGGAGTTACGAGGATCCGGTGACGGAAAACATCGTTGCCGGATTGGGTTATGTGGGGGTGCGAGGTACGGGCAGCATGAAGCCGTGTTGCGGGGCGAATACTACTCTGGCTACGGGTTACGACGTATTCAACATTTTGAGTCAGGGTGTGGTGCCTAACTACCAGGGGCTGACTTATCAGCAGATGCGGAATCGGGTTCGTCAGGATTTGTTTAAGAATGCGTTGTGGGGACGGCCGATTGGCTACTTCTGGCATGTAAACGAATTGCGTCCGGATGAAGTGGCGAACTTTATGGATGCTTTGGTGCAGGGAGGCGCGACGCTCAAGTCGAACACGCAGATGGTGAATTTTCTGTTGTCATGCCAGCCGAATGATGTCGTGCCAGCTGGCTATGTAGCCGGCAGTTATTACGCTTGTCCGTCGAGCGGGACGGAGGCAGATTTTCGACCGACGGTAAATTCGCCGATTAGAGATGTCGGCCTGAACTTGGGGACGGAGTATCAATACGACCTGTTGGGGATTAATCAGAACTCGTTTGGATCGGGGTGGGATATTGGGGCTTACGCGTACGTGCCGGAGGATTTCAGCGCGGTGCATTGAAACGGGGAGTTCGGGTTGTGGGAAGTGGGGGGAGCCGTCAGCCATCAGCCGTCAGGAAGAGCAGGTTCTTCGTTTTGGTCAGGGTGACAGGGTGTTCTTGGGGGACACGTTTCGGGAACATGAGGTCCTTCGCTTTGCTCAGGATGACAGGGTGTTTGCGGGATGGCGGTTGTGACGCCTGAGGTTTCTACCGCTTATTTGGATTGGGTGGGACAACATCTGGATCAACGGCAGAAGGGGCAACAAGGACCGAGTGAAAGATTGGAGTTGGAGGCTGGGAGGGTATGGGAGCCGACCGCGCGGGATTTTTTCATCGATAAATACCTGAAGATCCGGACCAAGACGACCAGTCAGGCCTTTTTCAGATTGAATCGGGTGCAGCAGGAGTATTCCTACCGGTGCACGAAGCAGAACGTGGTGCTGAAGGCTCGACAGGTGGGCATCACGACGTACATTGCCGCGAGATTTTTCGTGCAGACGATCACGCAGAGCGGGATCCTGAGCATGCAGGTAACGCAAGACAGGGAATCGGCGGAGGACATTTTTCGAATTGTGCGGCGGTTCTGGGAGAACCTGCCGGAGGAGTGGCGCAACGGGCGTTTACGAACTTCGCACTGCAACGCGCGGCAATTAGTGTTTACGGATTTGGACAGCGAGTATTGCCTGGCTTCGGCGGCGGAGAATGCGGGACGCGGGCGAACGATCCAGAACCTGCATTGTTCGGAAGTATCGCGCTGGGGCAGGGAAGGCGACGAGGCGCTGGCATCGTTGCGGGCGGCGGTGGTGCCGGGAGGCGAGATTGTGCTGGAATCCACGCCGAACGGAGCGGGTGGACTTTTCTACGAGGAGTGGCAACGAGCGGAAGAGACGGGTTATACGCGCCACTTTTTTCCCTGGTGGTTTGACGCAGCTTACGCGCTGGAAGTGGGGGCGAGTTTCGCTCCGCTGACGGAAGAAGAGACGGAGCTGGTGGCGGCGCAGGGATTGACGATTGGGCAGATCGCGTGGCGGCGGAAACAATGGGCGTCACTGCGAGGACTGGCGGTGCAGGAATTTGCCGAGGATGCGGTGTCGTGCTTCCGGGCATCGGGGGAATGCGAGTTCGATCTGGTGGCAGTGGAGCGGGCGATGCAAACGGCGGGCGAGCCGTCAAACACGCGAGACAATGAGCGGCTGAAAATCTGGATGCCGGCGCGGCCAGGGCGGGAGTATGTGATTGGGGCTGATCCGGCAGGGGGTGGGATTGAGGGCGACTACTCTTGCGCGGAGGTAATTGATCGGGACCTGGGCATGCAATGCGCGGAATTGCGAGGACATTGGAATCCGGGAGAGTTTGCGAAGGAGTTGATCGCGCTGGGTAAGGAATACAACACGGCTTTGCTGGCGGTGGAGAAGAATAATCACGGGCATGGCGTGCTGGCGCATCTGGAGGGCAAGTATCCGCGGCTGTTTATGCAGAACAAGCAGTATGGGTGGATGACTACGGCGTATAGCCGTCCGCGGATGATTCAGCATCTGGCGGAGGTGCTTGGCGACGCGCCGCGATGTTTTCGGAGCCAGGTGCTGCTGAATGAATGTCGGACTTTTGTGAGAGATGTGGATGCGAGAGTGGGAGCGGCTCCGGGGACGCATGACGATTGTGTGATCGCGATGGCGATTGCGTGGGCGGTGCGGAAGGAGATCGCGGGGAAAGGGGTGGATGATGTCTGCTGATGAAATTTGGTGGTGGGGAAAGTGAACATTTTGAATGTAGGGCGGTCACAGGCAAAGAACGATTCCGGGCGTAGAGTGCAGAGCAGTTGGAGTTTGAGGTCCCAGCCCCTAAAGGGGCGTCGGATTCCGAGGTCTTGCGGCATCGCTAAAGCGATGCCCTGTTACGAAGCTTCAGCTTTCCGCCCCCGCTAAACCTATGCCTACCGTTGCGGTTCAACACGTTAAGAGGATGCGGGGTGGAGCGCAGAGTCATTTGATGCGTTGCGACGACGGGCATTATTACGTGGTGAAGTTTCGGAATAATCCGCAGCATGAGCGGGTGCTGGCGAATGAGTTTCTGGCTACGCGACTGGCGGAACGCGTGGGACTGCCGGTTCCGACGGCGGAAGTGGTGGATGTCCCGCCCTGGCTGGTAGAGCACACGGTGGAGATGACGATCGTGCTGGGAAATCATTCGATTCAGGTGGAGGCGGGACTGCAGTTTGGGTCGCGATATGTGGTGAGTCCGGTGGAGGGGCAGGTGCTGGATTATCTGCCTCCGGAGATGCTGGACCGGGTACGAAATTTGGGGACGTTTGCTGGAATTCTGGCGCTGGATAAGTGGACTTGCAATGCGGATGGACGGCAAGCGGCGTTCTGGCGAAAGATGCGAGAGAAGAAATACTCGGCGTCGTTTATCGATCAGGGGTATTGCTTTAATGCGGGAGAGTGGACGTTTCCGGATTTTCCGCTGCGGGGGGTTTATCCGCGGAATGAAGTTTACGCGCGCGTGAATGGGTGGGAGTCGTTTGAGCCCTGGTTGTCTCGGATCGAGAAGCTGGATGAAGATGCGATTTGGAGAGTTGCGGGAGAGATTCCTCCGGCGTGGTATGGCGGGTCATGGGACGAGTTAGAGGCGCTGGTGCAACGGCTGATTGAGAGAAAGACGATTGTGCGTGAGCTGATTTTAGCGTTTCGCGGGTCGCCGCGGAGACCGTTTCCGGAATGGGAGGAGAACTAGCTTTCAGCTTTCAGCTTTCAGCCTTCAGCTATCAGCCTTCAGCCGTCAGGTACAGCTCTTGGTGTCGGCTTCTGAGACGGAGGATCATTATGCGGAATTTTCGGGAGCTTAAGGTTTGGCATAAGGCACATCAACTTACGCTTGATGTTTATGCCGCTACTAAGACTTTTCCTCGAGACGAGCTTTATGGACTTACTAGCCAGATTCGACGGGCCGCAGTTTCTATCGGGGCTAACATTGCCGAGGGGGCTGGTAAGAACTCTTCTGCTGAGTTTGGGCGATTTCTGCAGATTGCCCAGGGTTCGGCTAGCGAATTGGAGTATCACCTTTTATTGTCGCGGGATCTTGGGTACTTGATTCCTGAAATCTGCTCACAGCTTTCGCAGCAGACTATCGAAGCCAAGAAGATGCTGAGCGGGTTCGGTCAATATCTTGGTCAACGCAAGACTGGAACTGATGGCTAACGGCTGACAACTGATGGCTGAGAAGCGACAACTCGAACTTTATCTGTTGCGATTTTTGCCGCATGCTTTGCGGGATGATTTCGTTACGGTTGGACTGTTGCTGCTGGAGGCCGATGCGGGATTTGCTGAGGTTCGATTTACGCGCGACTTGAGGATGCTACAGTGCGTTGCTCCCGATGTGGAGTTGGAATGGTTTACGATGGCGGAGAACGAGATCCGCGCGAGCTTGGGAAGGGTGCGGCGGCGCGAAGAGTTGATGCAGTTGGTGAACGAGAGGTTCGGAACGATGCTCGATGTGGCTCCGACTAAGGCGGTGTTGACGGAGGATCCAGCGAAGGAAATTGAAGTGCTTACTTCGATGTATCTGGTGGCAATGGAACGCGGTGAGCGGAGCCAGCAGCGCACGGGCCGCGGGGCAATTGTGAACACAATGAATGAGGCGTTCACCAGCGCGGGCGTGATCGAATTGATGCAGCGAGATTTGGATGTGGTCCAGTACACAGGGCAGGGAGATTCGTTCCGGATTGATTTTGGATATCGGGTGGGAAGTGTGATGAAAATGTTTCACGCGGTTTCAGTCACGGCGAATGTCAATCAAGCACTGGCATTGGCTTATCGTTATCCGCGCATTGAGGCTGGGATGCTAAAGAAGCAGATCCAAACTTCTATGACTGCGGTGGTGGATCAGGCGACCCTCTTGAGGGACGAGCGGATGCGGTTTGCAATTGGCGTGATGGAAGAAAATTCCGTCCAGGTGAGGGCTGTGGATGAGATGGCGGCGATCGCGGGCGAGGTGCGGCGGGAGCTGAGGGTGTGAGCTTCTGGATGTCAGCAGGCTGATGGCGGTTGCGGTACGTGTTTGGAAGTGAGTGCACGGCACGGCGAAAAGCTGTGCCGTTTTGTTTTGGCGGTCATTGTTGTGTAAGTCATTGTTATGTAAATCATTGTTATGTAAATCATCGTTATGTAAGTCATTGTTATGTAAGTCATCGTTATGTAAATCATCGTTTTATTGAGGCGCTCAGTAGAACTACGGAATGGAGCAACATCTATAGGGAGTCGGGAATTGTTATGGCGCAACTGCCGAGCTGGGCTCGGCTTGGACGGGCAGAATGCCCGTCCCCACACAAACCGTTCCTGCACAAACCGTCACTACACAACCTGTCCTCACACGAGACAAGGAGACTATGAACATTCTTGAGAGGGTTAGCGGCGCTTTGCGCCGGGTAGGACAAGTGTCTTTGCGGGAATTGCTTTCCCCCAGTTTGTTTGCCGGGCGGGATGGACGGCTGACGTTGGGCACGGGGTCGAACCTGGCCCCGTTCTCATCGCCGAGTTTTCCATTGGCAGGTATGCCGGCGGCACACACGCTGGTGCCGAAACCGACGCCAGCGAACTTGCGTCGGTTCTCGGAGACTCCGGTGGCGCGGCGGGCGATCAACGTGATTAAGGATCGGATTGTGGGGATGCGATGGCGCATTCAGCCGCGGCGTGGACGGATTCTGGAGCAGATTCCGGATGGTGCGCAGCGAATACAAGTGTTGACGGAAAACTTCGAGGCGCCGAATCCGGACGATTCATTTCGCTCGATGATTGAGCAGGTGCTGGAGGATGTGATTGTTGGAGGATTTGGTGCGATCGAAGTCGATCTGACTGAGGGATGGACTCTGGATTCCGCCAATAAGTCTCCTCTGGTGATGTGGCCGGTGGATGGGGCAACGATCCGGATCATGACCGATTGGAATGGGGAGCCGGACTCACCGCGATATGCGCAGATGACGGGATTGTTTGGGGCGAATGGGCAGATCGTGCTGAACGATAACGAGCTCAGTTATATCCGGCTGAATCCACGAACCTGCACGCCGTTTGGGCTGGGGCGGTTAGAGGTGGCGTTCGAAACAATCAATGCATTCCTGAGTGCGTACCGGTATGCGGGCCGGCTGGCTTCGAATTCGGTGGTGCAGTATGCGCTGTGGGTGCAGGGTCTGACGCCGGCACATCATGAACGGATGCTCCGATGGTGGCAGGACGAGATTGAAGGTACGGGGCGGGTGCCGATTATTTCGTCGGAGGCGCAACCGCAGGTGCTGCGGTTTGCGGCGGGGAATGATGCGGATCTCCGGCTGGCGTGGCAAGAATTTCTGGTGCGGATCATTGCGAATGCTTTCGATCTGCCGGCACAGTTTCTGGGACTCGAGCAGGATGTGAATCGTTCGACGGCGGGAACGATGAGCGATCTGGGATTCCGATCGGCGATTGTTCCTACGGCGCGACTGGTGGCTGAACATCTGACGCGAGATGCGATTGCCAAGAGACTCGGATGGAACGATCTGGAATTTGTATTTACGGATCTGGATGCGCAGGACGAGATGGAGCAGGCGCAGATCGACGAAATCCTGCTGAAGAATGGGGTGGTGACGGTGAACGAAGTTCGGAAGGCTCGCGGGTTGGCGGAGATTATTTAGGGGCAATCAGAATCGGGCAATAGCGAAACCTTAACCACAGGGGACACAGAGGTCGCACAGAGGTCACAGGGGAAAACGCAATAGAGCGGGCGGATATCAGGAGACTAAAGATGGGATTGTCAGTGGAGTCGATGTCGATTGAGATGCCTCATGTGCAAGGGCATCCGAACCGCGTGGGGTTTCGAGGAGTATTGACGGTTGTCGATGCTGCATCGGACAAGTCACCGGCAGGCGCGCGGGGACATCGAGTGTTGCTGACTCGGCGGGCAGCGGAGGCGGCGATGGCGTCGCTGATGGGGATGGGGTTGGATTACACTCCGGCGCTTGATCGTCATGATGCACGGCGAAAGATTGGAGTGATTACGCGCGCGGAAATTGTGGGGCGCGTGATTGAAGTTGGGGGATTTTTGTATGGGCGGGATTTTCCGGAGATTGTGAAAGAGATTGGAAGGCCGGGGAGAAGCGCATCGGTATCCGCGGGGCCAGGTGGGAACTCTCGGACTTCTCGGGCGGGGCTTGGGATGTCCTACGAGATCACTGACGCGCTGGTCGAAGACATTGCGGCGAACGTGTGGGTATTGAATAAGGTGACTTTTACAGGAGCGGCGGTACTGCGACGGGATAAGGCGGCGTATTGCTCTACTTGGATTGAACTCGGGTAAGCAGTCTCTGAAGAGGCTATTGATTTTAAGGTTTTACGGTATCGCTAACGCGATACCCCGATACGAAATATCCATTACGAAATAAACCGGGAGGTAAGACGAATGAACGAAGAGATGGTGAAGCAGATGATGGCGGCGGCGGAGCGATTGGCGTCCGCCACCGAGACTCTTGACCGCGTGTTGGGAAAACTGGATGCGCAGCAGGAGATGCTGAATGCGAAGGTGGACAGGATTGTCGCGGCGGTCGAGGAGAGTGTCATCCAAACCAGCGAACGGCGCCAGGCCGAAGGAACTGGGATCGACTTGCAGCAGCGCGTTGTGCAGCTAGAGAAGTCGAATGCGGATTTGAAGGCGCAGGCGTCGAGGATGGTCCGGAAGACTCTTTCACCGGTGGTGTCGGCGCTGATTGGAAAGAATGAGATTGAAGGGGAGCGGATGGATCCGGCAATGCTTAATAAGACGCTTGCTGTACTGAGCGTGGAGCAACGCATCGCCGTAAAGGCGGAGTTGGCGCGGGCGGGGATGATCGACTGACATGTCGTTTGGCGGTTGTTGTTAGCCGGTTGCCATTGGTATTTGGGCGCGAGTCAGGTCGCGTCCTTTTTTATTTTGCGGACGCCGAGTGCGTGGTGAGCGCTGGAAGCTGAGGTTTTTCGCTGCGTGCAGGATGACAGGCGAATTGCCTGCGAAGAAATAGCAATACAACTCAATTTGAGGAGAACACATGAAAGCGAATTTTCTGGATTTGCATGCAGCAGCGGACTTTCTGGGGCCGGGCGCGATTGAAATTAACCGGTATCAAACCGAGATCACGGACATTGTTCGGCGACGCGGAGTATTTGGGCAACGGATGAAGCAGGTGCCGGCGACGGGACAGCCGTCGCGGTTTTTCGAGGAAACGGCGATTGCATCGCCAACCGCGACCCAAGCATTCGTCGATCCGCGCAACATTGCGCCGACGTTGCAGGCTCCGACGCGCGTGGAACGCACGGTTCCGTTGAAGGCGCTGGTCTCGCAGATCAACTACAACCTGTTTGACATGGAGGTGGGAACGCAGCAAAGCCAGTTCGCTTATCTGCAAGCCAAAGATCTGGCGGATGCGGTGGATGGAGTTTTGCGCACGCACGACGTGGCGCTATGGAACGGTAACGACACGTCCCTGAGCGCTCCAACGACGCCGCAGTATTTCGGAGCCATTGGGCAGATCGAGGCGGGAGGCAACACCGTCACCATCGGAGAAACGGCAAGCATTGTCGATGGACTGAAGAGCACCATCGCGGGGATGGTCGCGAGCTCGTCGTTTGATGTGCGGCCGACGGCGATCTATGCGAATCCAGTGCTGCTTGATCTGATCGACCGCGAGATGAAGACAGAATTCAACGTCGTCCTCTCGACGGTGCAGATCACAGGCGGGATCACGGTGAAGGCGCTGAGTACGCAAGCAGGCGAGCTGCCACTGATTCCGGAGTGGGCCCTCCCCTATACGGGCGTACCGGGAAGCGGCAGTGCTGTTTTGCCGGCTTACATCGTGACCGAGGATCTGATCGAGTACCACTGGCTGACCGACTCAAGTCCCCGGATATTTAAATTGGGACTTCCAAACACGCTGATGACGCAGAGCGTGGTGGTGAAATTCGGCGGCATGGTGGTCAAGGGCGCTAACTATGCGCACTACGAAGTGCTCGTAAATCGGTAGCCGAGGTCTGGGAATCCCCCACTTATTGCTGAGAAGTCGATAAGTGGGGTACCCAGCTATCAGCATTCAGTCCGTAAATGGTCTGAGGAAACAATGCGAGCTGACCTCAGGGGCTGAAGCCCGCGTCATCAATCTTCTTGGTGGCACAGCTGAAGCCGTGCCCTACCCAAAGACTTTATGAAGCAGCTTTCAGTAATGGAACTGAGACGGGAAACCTATTATGAATTACTTGCAACCTTCGGAATATGAGTTGTATGGGCTACCGCCAACGACCAACGTCGCGTGGGTGACGGCGGCATCGGCCATGATCGATGCACATTGCCGAAGGATTACGCTGGCGATCAATCAGTACACGGAGCGATTACGAACGGAGAGCGGGCAAAGGCCAGTGCAGCTTACTTATCTGCCGCTGTCCGCGTTGCCGCCAGCGACATCGCCGCTGGTTTCGGCACGAGCTCGGTACGCAACGCCACGGCGGGGTGATTTGGATTATGAAGCAGACTTGTGGGACGTGGCGCTCGCATTTGGAATTCCGGGAACGTGGGTGAATATCGACGTCACGGTTATGGATTACTTTCCGGAGACCGGAGAGATCACGCTCCCGGTGAACGTGATGGGGTGGGCGTTCACTGAGATAGAGCTCATCTATACGGCTGGGTTTGAAACTTTTCCGAATCCGGTGATGGTGGCGTGTGCGCAGTTGGTGAAGAATGCGCAAGCTACTCCAGCGCTGAATGTGAAGAAGAACGTGGTCCCTGACGGAATGCAGTTGTGGTACTTCTCCGATTCGCTAATGGATGCGACGGTGCAGGAGCTGCTGGCGCCCTTTGTGGCGCGGAGAGTGGGATAACAATGACTGGGATTTCTGGAGCGGCGGCGGTGCGGGCAGCGGATGCCATGATGCGAACGCTGGGCGGCACGGAAGTAATTCTTCTTTTTGCAGCGGCGGGATTGCCGGGGGAAGGGATTGCAGAGCTAGGCCTTGTGGATCCGGGAGTGGTCCAGGCGTTGATCGCGCCGGTGGTCGTCCGGGAGATATCTACTGAGAACAGCGGGCCACGGCGACATATCGAGTTACTGGCCGGACAGGCTGCGCTGGCACAGCAAGTAAGTCAACGTAACGTGGCGTCGGCGGATGTTTTATTCGAGACGGCATTGGGCTTGGTTTACTGCGGAGAAGTGTTCCACATCCAGGGGTTTATGGTCGAGCGACTTGGCGGGGCTACTTATCTGTATCGTGTGTCGGCAGTGTCTTGACAGTTTTCAGCGTTCAGCTAATCAGCCGTCAGCTTCAAGATCGACTTACTAGAGCCGGCTTCACGAATGATTTGTGACGCTAAAACATGGACCCTCAGGGGCTGAAGCCCAATTTTTACGGCATAAGTGGCGGCACGACTGAAGTCGTGCCCTTCCAACGAACCATTTATGCCACGAGTTTCAGGGACAGGAGAGATATGCAGGCAGCGAAGGACAGTTTTTATATGGCGCTGCGGTCGCGGCTCACGGTGTTGAATCCGGCGCGGACGATGGTGATCGACGGAGTTGCAGTTCCGGCGATTGTGGTCCGCGAAAATATGGAACCGCGGTTTGGTGAAGCACAAGCGGGCGCGTTTTATGTGGACTTTGGCGACATCCTGATTGCAGAGAGTACGCGTCCGATGCTGGGCGTGGATTGCCATATATGGTACGCGAGTGAAGGCAGCGGCGGAACGGGAGTGGATCGAGGGCGCGTGCTGGCGGAGATGGATGATGAGTTACTCGGAATCTGCGATCCGCCGCATACCGAAATGCTCGATTACAGCCAGACTCCGAGCGTGGATTTGGGATCGGGAATTTTCTGGACGGTGCCGGTGATGGGAAATGCGCCGGGCGATGTGCCGGTGGATAAGCAGCAGTGGAGCGCGGACGCAGGACGGGTTGACCGCTATGCGCAGCTCAGGATTTATTTCTTCTTACCCGAGGTAGAGGCATGACGCGAGCGGGATTGCGGCCAATATCACGGCAGATGCGGGTGTACTTCGCTGCGGTAGATAGGGTGAATGGGCCGATGGCAGTTTTTGACCCGTCCCAAAATGGCGGGTTCGAACTGGATGCTCCACCGGCACCGTGGATTGATTTGGGATGGATTGAAAATTTTCAGCGTACGAGCACCTCACAAATTGAGGCCTTGCTTGGCGGGACGGCGGGCGCGGTATCGGCACAGGCTCGGCATGGATTGGGCGCACGGGTTGACTTCGAATTCCGCGACTGGGGCAAGTTGCAGATGGCTTTGGCGGGCGGCGCGGAGCACATGAATGTGCTGGCCACTGATCCGAGTGCATCGCCGGCAGGATCGGGTGGAATTCCGCTGCCTGCGGTGCCTTTGCTGGCAGGTTCGACTGCCACTGAACTGGTGTTAGGCGCGGGCGCTGTCGCTGAATTCCAGGTGGGAGATTTGGTGGCTTGCGACGTGGACTATGCGCAACAAGTTGGTTATGTGGGTACGGGCATCGCGGGTGCATACGTGGAGAATCCGGCAGATGTATTGGAAGATGCCAACTATGTGCGACGCGTTACTTTCAACGTGGGCCGGGTCGCGCTGGTAACTGCGACTTCGCTGCTGCTGACGCAGGCATTGCCAGGCGGAGTACCAGCGGCGGGAGCGTCGGTACAGCAGGTGATGGCTTTTGTTGACCGCGAAGGCGGCGCGTTTCTGCAACAGTGGTCGGGATTATTTGTGGCGGAAGATGAATCTGGCGGACGGGTGTGCTTTTTCTATCCGATATTGAGTCCATGTACAGCGAAAGCTGAGTGGGTGCGGGAGAGCCTGGTCGAGATTCAAAAGCCGATAGGGGAATTGGCGTTGCAGGCTTCGTTTACGGCGTTGCCTACTGTGGACATTAATGATGGGGCGATGGTGCTATGTTACCGCAGTTATTTTCCGACTACTGCGGCTGCGGTTTACTAGCTTCTCTTCTGGGGATATGGCCCTGCGAGCTTCGGAGACGCAGCAGGACAAAATCTTTACCACAGAGGTCACTGAGGTACACAGGAGTAAACACAGAGGACAGCGGAGTTTTCTGAAGCTATGAAATTGACTATTGATAATCTCGGCGGTCTGGGGCCGCAGGACTATACGGCATTTGTCGATTCTGGCGAGAGTCCTAGTGTTGTCCGCAAACTGAACGCGCCGACAGAATTTAAATTTGGACTGGTCGCCGGGACTGGGGATCTCGTGGTGCCGGTGATTGGTGGGCGAGTCATGCTGACCCTGAACAATGGCAATGATTTGTTCAGCGGTTACATTGTGGAGACACCTACATATCAGTATCTCGGCTGGGCGGATCGTGGATTGATTTATCGGTATGAGATAGACGCGCGTAGCGATGTGATGCTGATGGATCAGAAGGCGCCGCCGGCACATCCTCCGTTTGTAGATCGTGATTCTGGTAGCGCCTTCGATCAGCTGACTGCGGAGGCGTTGCCGGGGTGGTTTGATGTCAGCGGGGTCGAAGCGGGAGATCCGATTCCGTATTACAGCGTAAATCCGGCGAAAACGTGGACCGCATCGGCGGCAGAGATTGCGCTTTCGGGGCGCTGCTCTTACAGGGATGACAACGGAAAACTATTCTTTGCGCCGCTAGGCGCGAATACTTACGCGCTGGCGGAAGATGCGGATACGTTTTCTCCGGGCGATCTCCAATTGCAGAGCGTGAACCGGTTGGTCAACGACCTGACGATTCTAGGGCCGCTCGAGCCTAGTGTGCACGTGAAGGACTACTTCGTCGGCAATGGGTCTACGACTTATTTTTATTTGTCAGAGACACCATTCACGCGCAGCAGTCAGGTCGCACTTTATAACCGCGTGATCCTTGACGAGATTTATGCGGAGCTCGATCCAACCCATTGGACCGTGACTGACCCGCTGGGTGTGTTGTCGGTCAGTAATGGGCAGTTGCAAGTTGCGGGAGGAACTGGAGTCGATGGACAAACGTTGCTGGATTTCATCGAGCAGGTTGAGCTGGGTGGCGCAACCGTGATGGAGCACGGGGACATTGTATTCAACGGGGCTTCGAATGGAGTAATCGGCGGGCTGTATGCTGGCGCTGTTTCAACCGCTGGTTGTCTGGCCGGGTTTCGGATCACTCCCTCGGGCGGCAACTGTAACATCCAGGCGTTAGTTGAAGGCTCTGTCGTCGGCACCTCTCTTGCTACTCAGGTGGGACATCATTACGTGTTCACTACGCGGCTGTATCCGACAGAGGTGTATCGGATGCAGCAGGTGTTTCATTCCTCGCTGCATCCGTCAGGATCGCCTCGAGGTGGCGAGCCGGTGGTTTGCGATGTTCGGGTTGTGCTGGCAGTTCAGGATATCGACCCTACAAATCCAGGAACGCAGATTTTGCCGGCCACTGTGCTGTACGACGGCGTGATCACGGGCGCGCCCGGATTTTGCACTTATGCGCTCATCAATGCCGGCAACATACAATGCTCGATCGCGTTTACTTACTTATGGCTTCCGGTTGACGCGCTGGTGCGCAGCACTTTGCCTGAAGAGGATACCGTGACCGTGCTGATGGGGTCGTTGCTAGACGGTGCCGAGTGCCAGATTTCGAGCGAGTCGGAGCTGGAATTTTATCCTGAATACATACCAGCGGCGAATGAGTTGATCGAAGTAACCTATCGTGGGCAGGGCCATGCGATGGCGCGAGTTACTAACTCGGCGAGCATTGCGGCTCATCAGCATGGCGGCGATGATGGAGTGCGTGGAGCGGTTCGAGAGATTGGGCTCCCTATTCCACGCACCGATGCAGATTGCGAAACCGCGGCACTGGCCTTGTTCGACGATGCTGGGCAAGGACGGAGCGGGGAATATAAAGCCTGGAGCCAATTCCTGCCGGGTGGAGCGGCGGACATTTTCCCAGGAGACGGGCTGGCGGTCAATGTTCCGTCGCGAATGGCGACGTTCACGGCAATCGTACGCGAAGTGAGCGTGGAGATTACCGATATTGCCGGCGAGAACAGCCGCTACATACTGTCGTTTGTGGATGCTGGAGATCCCTCTCTGGATTTTGCTTTCGTTACTGCTTTGATCAAGCAGACGGAGGTACTGACGCCGGTCGATGTGACGCAAGTTGGAAATATTTATCTTGCGGATCTTACCGACGCAGAGGTCACTAATGTTACTTCGACGACGGTGACGATTGATGTGGGGTTTACTCCTGTGGCAGGCGGCGGGATCGAAGTCCGGTACTCCGACGAAGGCTGGGGAATTGGGTACAACGGCAACCTGATCGGACGTTTCACGAGCAGCAGTTTTTCACTGACGCGGTATGTGCTGGCACAAGACTATTTCCTGAGGAGCTATGACGGCAGCGAGCCGCCGAAGTATTCGCGGTATTCGACTAAGCTGCATGTTGACTATCCACTATGACAAATACACATGAAGAAGCCGCGCTCCCCCTGACATTGACGCCGCCCGTGGTGGTTGCTGTCGGTGCTATCGATTTCCAGCTCAGAGTTCTGGAGAAGCTAGGAAGGCTTGAGGCGAAGATGGACATGATCGTGGGAAATGGGCAGCCCGGGAGAATGACGCTTGCCGAGGATCGAGTGGTCGCTCTGGAAAAAAGTGACCTGCGCCGGACGATTTATGACCGGCTGATTACGGCGGCGATCACGTTTGCGATCAGCGGAATTATCACCTGGCATGACCATATAAGAATCAGGTAGCAGCGGCGTTAAGTTGAAGCGAATGCCACTCCGCCCAGCAGCGGTACCTGCTGGAAGCATTGCTGCTCGCGCCGAAGCGCAGGAATGATTCGCACGCTGGCCGGCGGCACACGATCGAGGAGAGTGGCTGTGATCTTCAAGCATCCAAATGTTCACCGCGAGTTTGTGGAGTACTCGGAGACGCAGAAGCTGCATATGGTTTCTGTGTATTCGAATCCGTATCGATGGCAGCGGCGAAGAGAGGCGTTCCATGATTTCCGGATTCATATGGAGGCGAGTGCGAACGTCGCTCTGCATGTCGTCGAAGTTGCTTTCGGAGACCGGCCGCATGAAGTCACCAGCGCGGACAATCCGCTTGATCTGCAATTGCGGACGGACTCCAGCCTTTGGATCAAGGAGTGCGCGATCAATGAAGGAGTGCGCCGGTTTCCGCCGGATTGGAAATATGGCGGCTATGTGGATGGAGATTTCCATTTCACGCGACACGATTGGGCGCTGGAAGCGATTCACATGCTCCAGCACCACAGCTTTGTTCAGTTATTCAGCACTTATGCGGATTTGACTGGTGAGACAGCGACTAGCCATCTCGGGCATCGTCCTTATCGCATGAGCACGAGTTTTGCTTGGAATCATATGCATCAGGCTGAATTCTTGAACTCGCGACGAGCGCGGCGTGGAGGAAAAGATACTTACTATGCTCCATTGCAACCGTCGGAAGTATTTCCTTTTGGTCATGCTCCTGGAGCGACTGGTGGGGCGTGGTCGTGGCGTCGGGATGCGTTTGATACGGTGGGCGGGATGCTCGACACATGCGTGCTTGGAAGTGCTGACTGGCATATGGCATTTGGGCTGGTGCAAGCGACGAACGTTGCCGCAGAGATGAAGCGATGCACGCAGCCCTATGTGGAATCGGTACTGAACTGGCAGGGGCGCGCCGTGAAACTAAACCGGATTGAAGGGCGCTCTCCGATGGGATGCATCGACAATTTTGCAACCCATGCTTTTCACGGCAGCAAATCGTTGCGCGCTTACGGAGAACGGTGGGCGCTGCTACAAAAATGGGACTTCAATCCTGCGACTGATATTGCGCGAGATTATCAGGGATTGTGGCGGTGGACGGGAAATAAACCGGGGCTCCGCGACGACGTGGCTCGATATTTTATCGAACGATCGGAAGACGGGCCGTTGCTGCTGGGGGAAACGCCACTAGTCTGAGAGAAAGCTTGCAAGATTTGCATGGTGGGAGGGCGAGGGCACCCGTCTCTCCGCCAGCGGGATCGGGCTAGCCGATCTCTTCGCTCCAGCTTTCTAGCGTCTTCTTCACCAAGGCCATAAACTGGTCGGCCACTGCACCGTCGATAATCCGATGGTCGTAACCTAGCGTGAGGTGAACGACGGAACGGATGGCGATGGAATCTGCGCCATCTTTGTCGGTGATCACCATGGGCTGTTTGGTGATACCTCCCACGCCCATGATGGCGGCGTTGGGCTGGTTGATGATAGGCAAGCCGAAGACGGCTCCGAACTGGCCGGGGTTGGTGATGGTAAAAGTGGAGCCCTCGACGTCCGAAGGCATGAGCTTCTTTGTGCGGGAGCGCTCGCCGAGGTCGGTGATACCGCGTTGCAGGCCGAGGAAGTTAAGTTCATCGGCGCTTTTGAGAACTGGGACGATGAGTCCCCAATCGAGTGCTACGGCGATGCCCGCATTGACGTGTTTGTGGTAACGGATGCTATCGCCTTCGAGCGAACTGTTGACGATCGGGAATTGCTGTAGGGCGATGATGGCAGCGCGCACAAAGAATGGCATGAAAGTCAGACGCGCGCCGTGGCGTTGCTCGAAACCATTCTTGAGCTTGTTACGCAGATTGACGATGCGAGTCAGGTCCACCTCGAACATGCAGTGGACATGAGCGCTGGTGCGGCGCGACTCGATCATGCGCTGAGCGATGATCTTGCGCATGTTGGACATGGGCACAAGCTCGCCTGGAATGGCAGCCGATGCAGGCGCTGAGGCTTGCCGCGGAGCAGGAGTGGGAGTAGAGGCCGGAGCGGGAGCGGACGTGCGGCGCTCCACGAAATCGAGAACGTCCTGCTTGCTGACGCGACCGCCGGTGCCAGTACCGCTGACTTTTGCTAGGTCCACATTATGCTCGCGGGCGAGCTTGCGAACTAACGGGGAGGAGCGGATGTCGGAATCCTCTTCGTCAGTATCTCTGGGAGCGCTGGCAACGGGAGCGGGCAGAAGAGCGGGGGCTTCTTTTGGTTCCTTTTTTGAGGATGCGGGAACGGCCGAAACGGGCGCAGCGGGCGCCGGTGCAGCGGCCTTGGCGGGAGCAGGAGCGGAAGCACCGGCGCCGTCGCCGATCACGCCAACGACTGTGTTGACCTGAACTGTGTTGCCTTCAGAGACTTTGATCTCCTGCAGGATCCCGCTGGTGGGCGCGGGAATTTCGGCGTCGACCTTGTCGGTGGAAATCTCGAACAGAGGCTCGTCGCGCTGGACCTTGTCACCGGTCTTTTTCAGCCACTTGGTGATGGTTCCTTCGAAAATTGATTCGCCCATCTGGGGCATCACTACGTCAGTCGGCATAGTTCCCTTTCCATGAAGCCCAGCAGAAAAAAGCGGGCGGAGAGCAAATAAACATTATAGCGAAGCCGGAAGCGACTTCGGACACGGAACACATGGGCCTGCGGACCCATGCGTTTCGCAAAGGCTTTTGCGCGATTTGACGAAACTATGAGATTTCCTTCGGAGCATGAGCGATGAAGAATGTTTTGGCGATTGTATTTTTTTGCCTTCCGGCTTGCGGGCAAGCGGCGTACTCCGGCCTCGGATTGTACTCGGGATCCGCCACCTATGCCGCCTCCAGCAGCAGTGGTTGCGCGGCTCCAAACTTTTGCGCCTACACCGGAACCGATGTGATCCCTTGGGGAACGGTCCCGAACCTTGGTGGAGCAATCAACAATAACGCGACAGCTTACGACACGTCTTATGTTGGGCACGGCGGCTTTAGTTCGATTAACTTGAGCCCGGTCACGCGGCTCACGGATTCCGTCAGCGCCGCGGGAAGAACCAACATCGATTTTGCCGCCGGAATGGGTGGGTCGGGTGTGTTCACCCTGACTAACACAAATACAACCCTGGTGCGTGTGGACCAGGACTCACTTGGCATGGTTTGCGTGTTCGCCCCGAGTGGTGTCAACCAGGGCCATTGCGGCACGCCTCCGAGCGGTTGGGGCGGAACTGCCCCGACGTCTGGAATCTTTATTACCACAGGGCAGCTATCGGGCGGAACGTGTACGAGTAACTGCCCGGTGAACGACTTCGGATCGCTCAGCTTCTCTCTAACCGATCCGACGGTGCTCTACACCTTTGGCAACGACGCGTATGACATCTCTACGGCAACTACAGTGACTCCCTACACAATTAATCCATCGACTGGAGTTTACAGCGTCGGCTCTACGCTCGTCGACTTTCAGTACGGCTTACCATTAGGCTCAAATGCTCCGAACTGGGCAGCGAACACAAGTTATTCATATGGCGCCTATGTTACTCATCCATTGAATGCGCCGGGCACCGGTAATCCAGAGTACTTGGCATACACCATTTCCACCACATACAACCCAGGAGACATCATAGTGCCGGGAGGTTTGGGGACATGCATGTATCGCGCAATAGTCGCCGGCACCACAAATGGAACGCTGGCAACAGCATTCTCTGGCGGTGCACCTTGTAAGAACGACATAGTGAAAGAGGCAGCTCCCTCGACTTTGCAATGGCGCGGAACGAACAGTACTGCCCAATTCATTTACCAAAATACCGGCACTGCTGGAACTTCGGCTGGGTCCGCATTCCAATGGGTAGCCACCGCTACGACAATCGCAACGGACGGGTCGATTGCTTCGGGATCGGCAGTTCTTAGTTCTTTGAGCAATCCCTTCACCGCCTCGCAAGTCGGGCAGGCTATCTCTGTATCGAGCGCCGGCAACGGGGCGGGGACGACTCCCTTATATGCCACAATTCTTAGTTATCAAAGTCCTGGTCAGGTGACGCTTGCAACCACCGCTCTGAGCACGGTTAGCGCCTCGGCCACGATTGCTCTTACAGGTCATCCAGACACGTTTACATCGACCAACGCCGACAATGGCGGCATCGTGTGGACTAATGTTGGCCCTAGTTACCCAATCGCGAACGGGAATCAACTGTGGCACGCGCTTGGAGGAATCAGCAGGGATACGAGTTATGGTGGTTATGCGTCAAAGTACGGAGTCGCCATCTCCACAAATTCTTACGGGATGGCTCCGACATATTCCAAGTACACCGCGGACCAAGGGACTGGCTTTTGGGCCGTCGAATATGACGAGGTTTCCAACATTTACCATCTATTGAACACAGGTACCGGCATCTGGACAGACTGGTCATGTTCCAGCGGATCTGGCTACAACTGTCTTTCTGGAACATGGACGCAAGTGGCTGTCGGGACGTTAGCTGCGGTCTCCAACCCGTTTGCAACCGGACAATCGTGTCCGTATTACATCCACAATCTTAAGCTTAGCAGCAATGGACTGTATGCGATGATTGTGAACCAGGCTAGCGCCTACCCGATCTGTAACTCTCTCCAAGGCTTTGAGTTATGGGAAACAACAACATCTAACTTCGATCCTGTGGAGTCTTTGCAGTTCACGTTTGGCGGCATGAACCATTGGGCTATCGGCGCGAACAAGATGGTCGCATTCAACAGTTCAGGATGGGGATACACAGCCGGAGTGTTTCTCGGCGTATACAACGCGAACAATGCCCAAGGTAACTATGGGTCTGGCGCGGGTTATGCTCCTCCTTTCGGAGTGTATCTTCGCCCCTTGGCGAGCCAATCAACTCCGCAAACAACGCCACCGGGTTGCTACGTCACCTCTGGCACCACACTCAAGAATCCAGACTGCAATTTATCGGAGATCCTGGACTCTCATCTTAGTTGGGTCGGGGACCCGGGTACTGACACCTATCCGGTATGTGGCACGTCTTATAACTACGCAACTTTGGGTCCGGCATTTAATGCCTGGCAGAACATGGAAACGTGCTACCAAACCTATCCAACCTATCCGACGGGCTATGCACCCCCAGCAAGCTATACACTTCCTGCGACAAGCGTGGGGAATGTCTGGCAATTTACGCACACCTTCGCCACCGGCACCAGCACAACGTTCTCCACTCAATTTCAGATTAGCGAATACTCGCAAGATGCGAATTGGCTTTTTTGGTCGAGCGATTGGAACTGTCAAAACGGTTCATCTACTGGTATCTCACCTACGGTGTGGATCAGCGGAACGTACGTTGACATGCTCGCTGTTGCAGCGGTGCCGGCGGCGCCAACGAGCGTATGTGGCCTTCCATGGGCTGCAAATACAACTTACGTTGTTGGGAACATGATTAATCCGATCGAGGGAACCAGTGGCAGCGCGGGGGTCGATGATGTGTTTCAGGCAATCTATGTTGGCGGATCCACAGGGCCGACACAGCCGGGGCCCGCGGCGCCAAATTCATATTTCAGCACTTCGACCGGGCCGACAATCTCAGCGCCGGGAAGCACGATCTGCGATAGCGCGTCCGGCGCTTCCGTAAACCCCACTGTTCCCTACTCGACAAGTTGCGCTGCGGGCGCGGTTTGGCAGGACATAGGACCGCAGAATCAGCGCGGCGATGTGTTTGCAGTCAACCTCGGAAACCAGAACTGAGGCATCGTATCCATGAGACTCTCAGAGCATTTCACACTTGGCGAATTCACTTTCTCCGAAGCAGCGACACGCCGCGGTCTGGATAACACTCCGAACTCCACGGTCATTAGAAACCTGTGCCGCGTTGCAGCGGTCATGGAAGCTATTAGGATGCTGCTGAACAAAAACACTATCGTCGTACACAGCGGCTACCGGTCGGAAGCACTTAACACAGCCGTAGGAGGGGTTGTGACAAGCGCCCATTGTTACGGCCTCGCATGCGATTTTGTGTGTTCGAAATTTGGTACGCCGGGAGAAGTTGCGTTGGCTGTTATGGAATCAGACATCGAATACGACCAACTTATCCTCGAGTATGGGTGGGTCCACGTGGGCTTGGCACAAGATGGGTTGCCGTTACGCCACGAAACTCTGACAAAACGTTCGCCAGCCGCACCCTATGAAATCGGCATCCGGCCTTGACTGATTTCAGTTTCCTTTCTTTATAACTCAGCAATCACCAGTGTGATGCCATGAGTGCGCTTAATACAACTAAGGAGAGTCTATCGTGACAAAGTATGCTGCATATTTTCCGACTATTGTTCTTTTGCTTACGGCCATTGCGAATACTGCCACGCCGTCGATCGCCATTTTTTGGGCGAACCATGCATCTGCAGCAGCGGTTGTAGCGCCACTGGCCTTAATCGTTGCGCACTGGCTGCCGGCGCCATATTCCGGCGCTAACTCGAAGTAATTCGACCAACATTAAAAGTATCAGGAGAAATAACTTATGAGGAAGATTCTTGTCTTTACGCTGTCTCTTGCGGCGTTCTGCACGGCCTGCTCGACCGCTTGGGTATCGACGCTTGATTCGATCCTTGCTGCGGCGGCGCCCGCGCTCGTCAACATTTTGCAGATCGTCGCCGTCGCCAATGGGCAGCCGGTTAACGCCGCTCTGGCCGCCAAGGTCACTAGCGACGCCTCGGACATCAAGACGCTGGCCTCTGATTTTGCCACAGCCTCTTCGGAATCTGCACCGGGCATTTGCCAGACGTTGCAAAGCGCCGTCAGTGTATATCAAGCCGATCAGCAGCTTGTGCTTCAGGTGGCTCAGGTCAGCGATTCGAATACGCAGACGAAAATTACATTGCTTGCTGACTTAGTCGCCGGTACGGTAAGCGCCATTACTGCGGTGATTCCGTCGTGCCAGAACAAAACTGTCCCCAAGAGCATTAGCAACAGGTCGGTCTATCGTATCTCGACTTTCGCAGATCGTTACAACGGGATTCTGGTCGCGCGGACGGGTAACGCCGCTGTAGATTCGATTACTCCAAAGCTCAAACTGCATCGGCGCTCGAGGTTTGTGCGATCCGTAACCTTTGGACTGCTGCAATGACTAAGCGCGAGTTTGGCACACTTCGCGACGTTCACGATGTGAGAGATCGGATCTTTCATGCTTCGCCGCTGGCGCGACCGCTCCCGCAGAATGTAGATTTGCGGGAGTGGGGCGGTCCGATCAAGGATCAGGGCGAAGAGGGGAGCTGCACCGGGCACGCGTTTTCGTCGGCGCGCGAATGGATCGCGCGGAAATACGAGATGACTTCTTCGATCCTCAGCCCGCAGTATCTCTATGCCGAAGAGCTCATTGCCAACGGCTCGTTTCCAGCGGACGACGGCGCGATGCCACGCACGGGATGTCAGGTACTTACTGCGAAAGGTTGCTGTGAGGCGGCGTTGTATCCATACGTGGCTGGTAAGTTAATTGCTCCGACGACAGACCAGACGCAAAATGCGAGTAAGTATAAGACGGGCGCTTATCATCGCGTTGGAACATTGAGTGACTTTCTCAGCTGCTTGGCTGATCCCATACCATGGCCGGTTCTGGTAGGGTTTGTAGTCTACGAGTCATTCATGACAGAGCAGGTTGCGGACACCGGAGTTATGCCGATTCCAAAACTGGGCGAACGCCAGCAGGGCGGACATGAAGTGCTCTGTCTTGGCTATGACTTGCCGAAACACCTGGCGCTTATACAGAACAGTTGGGGTGATAGCTGGGGACAACAGGGTTACTTTTGGATGCCGTTTGCAACGATTGCGTCGCCGGACACCGACATGTGGATTGTGCACACCGGCGGACCGTGGATTCCTAAAGCTTGAGACGCTGTAGGGCGCCGGTGGGAGATTTCGAGTCGTATCGATTTCTTGATTCCTGGATGCGCTCCCGGTTTTCTTGCGCCCATTTTGCCAGCGACTGAATCGGTTTGCGCAAAGTGCGACCAAGGTCGGTTAGCTTGTACTCCACGCGCAACGGGACCGTGGGATAGACGGTTCGAGTTACCAATCCGTCGCGTTCCAAACCTTTCAGTGTGAGCGTGAGCATACGCTGCGAGATTCCTTCGATCGCGTGGCGCAATTCGCTGAAGCGTTTTGGATCATCCGCCAGGAGTTGGACGATCAAGACACTCCACTTATCGCCTATGCGATTCAGAACCTCGCGGACAGCGACGCAGGAACCGTGAGGAACATGCTTGTAACTTGGCGACATTGATGTGCCTACTTGCACTCTTTCTTCGTGGTATCTATTCTATTGTTGGTTATCTAATTATACCTGCAATCAGACAAGAACCGCAAAGGCAGGATCGAGGTAGGAATCTATGACAGAAGCAAAAGACGCCAAACAGCCGACAACCCTATCCAACGATGCGCTTAATCAGTTATTTCGCGAGGCTCGCACGCACAATGCGTGGCTTCCCAAGCGCGTGCCGGTCGAGGCTTTGCGAGCAGCTTACGACCTTGCACGCTGGGGACCGACTAGCGCGAATTCTTCTCCGGCCCGCTTTGTATTTCTTGAAAGTGAAGCCGCGAAGGCTCGTCTTCTGCCTGCGCTCGCTCCGCTGAATGTAGAAAAAACGAAGGCAGCGCCGGTCACGGCTATTATTGCCTGGGATGCCGAGTTTTACGAAAAACTTCCCAAGTTATTTCCTCATGCCGACATGCGCCCCCATTTCGCGGGAAATCAGGCTGTGGCCGAGGAAACAGCATTTCGTAACAGTTCGCTGCAGGGAGGCTACTTCATAATTGCCGCTCGAGCTGTGGGACTTGACTGTGGCCCGATGTCCGGCTTCGACAAGGCGAAGGTAAACGCTGAATTCTTTCCTGATGGAAAATGGAAGGTCAACTTTCTCTGCAATCTGGGTTATGGCGATCATAGCAAGTTGTTCCCGCGCAGTCCGCGGCTTGGATTTGATGAGGCTTGC
>Ga0209169_10000382_pt1 | contig 26722 bp, 13 predicted proteins | sample HubBroMetageWRM4_FD_188346 | JGI IMG/M metagenome (GOLD analysis project Ga0209169, IMG submission 188346) | Warmed soil microbial communities from the Hubbard Brook experimental Forest, New Hampshire - Hubbard Brook CCASE Soil Metagenome WRM 4... | ecosystem: Environmental > Terrestrial > Soil...
CGAGTATGGTCTTTCCTCTGCGGCAATGATCACCACCGCAGTCAAGGCCGGCACCACACAGTTTCATGCCTCAGCGTGGTGGTTCGGCCGCAACGACGCGCTCGATGCGCGCAACTACTTCGATCCGCCTCCGCTTGCGGTTCAGGAGCTGCGATTCAACACTTATGGTTTTAACGCCGGTGGGCAGGTTCCTCTTTGGAAAGAACACCCAACTTTCTTTTTCTACAACATGGAATGGCGCAGTTTGGTCAATGGTGGATCGAGCAACGTGATCGTTCCGCCCACCAGCGCTTATCCCGGTGCTAACGGCGCTGTATTGCCGGTACCCATTAACGTCCCGGCAGCCACCGAGATCTCTGCAGACCAAGCCGCGCGATTCATCGCTGCCGGTCTTACGCCCGGCTCACCCTTCCCCAATAACACGATCCCAGCGAGCCTTATAGATTCGAACGCCCAAGCCATGTTAAACGCTGGTATCTTTCCGGCGAATAACACGACCGACTCCAACGGGAACCCGGAGTTCCATGGCGGCGCTAATTCTCTGACCACCGTCCGGGAGGAAATAGCCCGCATTGACCACACATTCACCCCCAAGTTCTCAGTTTTTGGTCACTGGGTCTCCGAGCAGGTTTCGCAGGGATACGGAACTACTCAGTGGAGCGGTGATAACGTGCCCACAGTTGGCGACACTTTTGGGAACCCTTCCTATAGCGCCGTGGTCCACACTACCTATGTCATTAGTCCCACGCTGCTGAACGAAGCAGCCTTCAACTACAACGGCAACCGCATCTCCATTATTCCGACCGGTGTCTACAAAGCCCCCTCGGACTATGTATTTAATCGGTTGTTCACAGGTCCGAACATCGACAGCCGCATTCCATCAGTTTATTTAAATGGAAGCACCCAGACGCAGTACACTTCGAACTGGACTCCTTGGACGAACGCAGCGAATGATTACCAATTGCGCGATGACGTTTCCTGGACCAGGGGGGCGCATCAATTCAAGTTCGGGTTCAGTTGGGCGCTTTACAAGAAAGTCCAAACCTACTTTGCCAACACCCAAGGCAACTACCAGTTCGCCGGCGGGTATACGGGGAATGACTTCGCAGACTTCCTACTGGGCTATGCCTCACAGTACGAAGAAGATGCTGTTCAGTCCGCCGGTCACTGGAATAACGTTTCGTGGGCTCTCTATGCTCAGGACAACTGGCGCGTGAACCATCGATTGACCCTGAATCTAGGTCTGCGCTGGGATGGTGCGCCGCATACTTACGAGGCAAATCAACAGTCGGCAAACTTCTATCCTGGCGTGTATAGCCAAACCAATAGAGCCGTATTTGACTCAGTCGGCAATATCTGCAGCGGGCCTTCCGATCCGGGTTGCACTGCCGCTAGCCCCGGCTTGATCACCAGCCCCAACCCAATATTGGCAGGGTTGCAGTTCTACGGAAACGGTATCGGCATCGGTGGCGTCGGTGGATTTCCCAAGGGTCTAGTGAACACTCCTTGGAAAAATTTCGGTCCACGTATTGGTTTTGCTTACGATCTCACCGGTCAAGGCAAGACGGTGTTGCGCGGCGGATTCGGGATCATGTTTGATCGCATTCAGGGCAACGACATGTATAACGGTGCGACGAATACTCCGTTCGATGCCAGCCCCACGATTCCTACCGTTTTGCTCTCGAATCCTGCCAACCCAGGAACAGTCGTTAGTATCCCCACTGGAAATACCATCAGCTCTGCTGCTTTGCCGGTTCTGCCAGTGGGTATCACCGGCGTCGACCCATCTAATGACAAACTACCGACCAGCTATCAGTTTAGCTTCGGCGTGCAGCAGCAGTTGGCACGCAGCACGGTACTCAGCGTCAACTATGTCGGAAGCCAAGTCCGGCATCTGAATGACTATCGAGCGATCAATCTTCCGGCGATTACTGATCTCCCAACGTTGGTCGCAAACAAAGGAAACGGTCTTAACACAGATCCAACTCTCACCTATCCCGGGTTTGGTGGCATCAGGATGGCAGAGAACGAAGGCAACTCGCATTACAACTCTCTCCAGGCTGATGTGCGCGCAAACTTGACACGCAGACTACAACTCCAATTCGGCTATACGTTTTCGAAAGCAATCGACTCCACGACGAGCAACGGCAGCGGCGGCGATCTCAACAACGTAACCAACCCCTACCAAGGGTGGAGGTACGATTCCGGGCCGTCTCTGTTTGATCGCCGGAATATCGCCTTCACCAATTTCGTCTATCAGATCCCGCTTTTCGACAACGTAGACAACCACCTTTTGAGAGCAGTCGCTGGTGGATGGTCGTTATCTGGCATCGTCACCTTTGAATCTGGTGCGCCAGTCAATCTTGGCGTGACTGGCGAGAATGCTTCAAGCGTACTTGCCAATACCGGAAACCGACCGGACGTGAATGGGAGTATTTCTTATCCGCACAAAGTCGGCGAATGGTTCGATCCGTCAGTATTTTCGAAGCCGCTTTGCGCGACCGGTCCGGATTGCTACGGCAATACGGGTTTCGATGCAATCCGCGGTCCTGGACGCGACGACTGGAACCTGTCGCTCTTCAAGAGCTTCGTCTTCAGTGAAAGCCGTGGCAGCCGTTTGGAATTCCGCGCGGAAACCTTCAACACATGGAACCACACTCAGTTCAAAGGTGACATTAACAACGGAGGCATCAGCAACAATTTTGGCGCCACCAACTTTGGTGTCGTCACTGCCGCCTTTGACCCGAGAGAGTTCCAATTCGGGTTGAAACTCTTCTTCTAACCTTTTAGTGAAAGTCAGTCTTACAAATCCCCGCTCACAGGCAGCTCTTGTGAGCGGGGATTTTTCTTGGCGCCATTTATCACAACATCTAAGCTGAAAGCTATCGGCCCGACAAGTGGTGAGGGCTACAATTGAAGGGGTTGTACGAATAGAAGTGCCGGGAACTTTTTGACTGCATTTCAAATATGAAGAACTGGATGTTGGAACTGCCTGTCGCTGTCCTGATATTTTCAATTCTCCTTTTGCCGATATGTGCAAGCGCCCAGGCGTCCACTCCCGCCGATGCCATAGCTCTCCAGCAACAGGGAAAATTGGCGGAGGCAGCACAGGCTTGGCGGGCCGTGATCAAGAAAAACCCTAATGATGCCGCTGCTTTTGCCAGCCTGGGTGTGATCCTCTCGAAGGAGCAGAAATACCAGGATGCAGCGTCGGCATATAAGCAGGCGATCGCAATAGATCCGAAGTTACCAGGGGTGCAACTGAATCTGGGCCTGGCTGAGTTCAAGCAAGGACACTTTGAAGCGGCGATTGCTCCACTTCACGCCGTAGTAACTGCCGATCCGAATAACCTGCAGGCTTCCACTCTCCTGGGTCTTAGTTACTACGGAGCAAAACGCTTTGCGGAGGCGATCAAGTACCTCGAAGCAGTAGCGAAATCCGATCCCAATAACTCTGAACTGCACCAGGTACTTGCGCAGAGCTGTCTCTTGGCGAAGCGATATTCCTGCGCATTGGACGAGTTCACCCAGATCGTGCAGAGGAATCCGGACTCCGCTGCTTCCCACATGCTAAGTGGTGAGGCATTGGACGGTTTGGGAAGAACTGCGGAAGCGATCGCCGAGTTCCAAGCGGCGGCGAAGGTCTCACCGCGGGAATCGAACGTGCATTTTGGACTCGGTTACCTGTATTGGAAGTCGCACCAATACGACGAAGCTAAGCGTGAATTCGAGAATGAATTATCGATCGATCCTAACCATCCTCTTGCATTGGCTTATCTGGGCGATATCGCAATGAAGAGGACCAATTCGGACGAAGCTCTAGCTTTGCTCCAAAAGTCTGTTCGGATAAGTGATAGCATACGCATCGCATATGTTGATTTGGGTGCGGTTCTTACACAGCAGAAGCAGTATGGCGATGCCATCGCCGCGCTTCGACACGCGGTGGAATTGGATCCTGCCCAGCCCGACGCGCACTACCGATTAGGACGAGCGTATCAAGCCATTGGGAATGCTGAAGAGTCGCAGAAGGAATTCGCCAAAGTTCGCGACCTGCACGAGAAGGCAGACGACCCTCTCGCGTCCAAAATACCAACTGCACCACCTCCGGTGCCTCAATGAGAGCGACGGGAATTTGATAAACGAGAAGTTATTTGCGGGGCTCCCAGATAACTCTCTGGCGGTCCGAGGTAACTCGGCTTCACGCCACCTAAATCGACAATCAACTTCTGCAACACAATTCCCGGATCCACCATCCAGAACTTAAGCGTGTGATACCCGGTTGCTGGAAGAATGTGCGTGGACTTCACCTTTCGCACACTGTCGGATACCGACTCCTCCCAATCCGACAGAGAATTGTGCTCTAAAGAATCTATGATCTGGGGCGGCTGGTCATCAAATGAGATTGCGTATCTCAGGCTCCGACCGGGCACAAAATTCAAGGTTGGAGCAAGAATCGCTTCGACTTTAATCTGCCCCGCATGAAACAAATACATCCGATATTCGAGACCCGGAGAATTTTCAGGCGGAATCACGCTGCCAGCTGTGATAGGAAATATCGACATCGACGACAGCGTTCGGCCATAATCGGGGATTTTCTCCCAGCGCGCCGATTTCGCATCAATACTTTTTGTATAGTGCTCCGCTTCAATCGACACGTAACCATTTGCTTCGACAAAGCCGCGCATCGATGCCCTCGCTGGCATTTCCGGATTAAATGCCTCCACATCGACGGTGACTTCCGTGCCAGTGCCTTCGATCGTCACCGAACCTTTAGATGAGCCATGCGGAGCCTTCCGCCAGTCGACGCTTACCCAAAGCCGCTGCTCCTTTTCTATGAAGCCCCGTTTGATAGGGTTGCGTTCTGCGGAATCTTGCGTTTGACTCAGCAGGATCCATGGAGCATTGGCAGTAACCGTAAATTGAAAGTGCTCGGTCCCACGATTAAAAACGTCGATGTATTGCCGTTGCCGATTGAAGCTGTCAAATTGTGGAAGCTCGGGCTTACCCGCTGAGCCTGGCCAAACTCCGGCCATCCCTTCCACCGCGACACCGAGAGCGCCGGCCACCGAAGATTTAATCTCAGCAACTTGGGGCATGACGTTTATTGGTGGCTGATTCCAAAAGGTATATCCGATGTGTGTCTGGTCCATCATATGGTCCCACTTGCCGTGCGCGAGTGTGTGGTTGTAGTAATCCGAAAGCTCCGCGTCAGCATGAAATAGCATGCGGGCCTGCGCTGCGAGATCATTCGTGCTGGCGCGGCCCTGACTCGCATACAACTGGTTCTTTCCAGCTGTTACGTAGAGCTCAGCGACTTGAGCTGAGGCTTTTGCTGGATACAGTACGAGCTCGAAGAAAGCATCACGCTCATTCTGCGGCAGGCTTCGATAAATCCGCTCCGCCTTCTCAACCACTGATTTCCACTCCGCTACTTCGCGATCCGCTTCCCGGTAGTTCACGAGACTGAAAGTAGTTGGCTCAAGAAGTTCGGGCTTCCGTCGCCCGTTATATTTTGTATATGCGGAAATGATCTCGGCAATTTCCGTCGCGTGTTCAGGCCCGAACTCTCTCGCGGCCCACATCCAGGAATATTCCTGAATTTTCTCCGGTGACCACTGGTCAGGATTCCATGCCAAGGTGAGAAAGAATTCCATCGGGAACTCCATGGGCTTGAGGTCGCCGACATTGACAATCCAAATGCGATCCGCTCCATAGCGATACGCAAGATTCATCTGCTCCCACACTTTTGTAATTGGAATCGTGTTGAGCCACTTGTAAGACCGTGGATCTCCGACATAGTCGAAGTGGTAATAAATTCCGGCACCGCCTCTGCGTTTTCGCTCGTCCTCAGTCGGCAGCCTGCGAAGATTGCCCCAGTTGTCGTCACACCACAGCAAGGTAACGTCGTCCGGAACCCGCATCCCATGCTCGTAGTACTCCTGCACCTCCTTGTAGAGTGCCCAAACCTGGGGCACGCCAGTTACATCCGGATTCATGTGATCGGCGATGATCTTTCGTTGGTCGGCCACGATTCGTTCCAATAAATTTACGTTGGCCGTCATGTCGCCACCTTCCACCATGGGCATGTCGCCGTCGCCGCGCATGCCGATGGTCACAATGCTTTCGTAGTCCTTGTTTCGCTCGATGCCCTCCGTCCAGAATCGGCGTAAAACCTCCCCATTGGTTGCATAGTTCCATGGTCCTGTGCCGTGCCTCTTCCATTCCTGCTGCGCTCGCAACATTGGTTCGTGGTGCGAGGTTCCCATCACGATGCCATACTCGTCAGCCAGCTTCGGGTTTAGCGGATCGTCCTCGTTGAAAGCGTTGTTCCACATGGCCGGCCAAAGATAGTTTGCTTTGAGCCGCAATAGGAGCTCGAAGACTTTCTCGTACATCTGGTGGTTGAGATTTCCGTACTTCTCGTGTGCCCAACCTGCCAGTGAAGGAGCCTCGTCATTCAAGAAAATTCCTCGATATTTCACCGCTGGCGGTCCTTGTATGTACCTGCCAGCTTTTACGAAGAGAGCATCTTTGTGAGCGACTGGGACATCAGACCACCAATACCAGGGAGAAACTCCTATCTGTTCAGAGAGGTCATAAATGCCATAGATCGTGCCACGCTTATCACTCCCGGCAATAATTAGTCCGATTTCAACTCCGGGCGTTGGGTGCGGAACAACTTGAATGAGAAACGACTCCCACTTGCCGGCGATGGCGGTTACATCGATCTTCTGCTCTCGGATCAGTCGGTCGATGACTGCGTTCTTTCCAATCGTGCCCACCACAATCGTATTTGTCCCAAGATTAGCTTTGACATTGTTGGCCTCTACACCAACGACTCTGGGTCTATGGCCAGTCACTCGATCTACGTCCGCTTGCAGGTCTCCCGCAGCGCGCACGACACCCTTGTAGTCACTAGGATCTACACAAATGCCGGCCAGCATCTTTCCATGCACAATCGTAAAACTGCCCGGTCGTGGAACTACTTCCACATATCGGGCCCTGCCGATCGCGAAGCTATATTGGGCCAAACCGGAAAGGCACAGGCCAAGCAGAATCGTTTTGCGAAGCCGCTCAACGTGAGGGAAACACTCAAGGAAGCAAACCCCGCGAGAGCACTTCTTGGCCAGTTTCCTAGCGCGCACCGAGAAGAATATCGACGGTAATTTGATCGAGCCGTTCATAAGGCAATCGCTTCTTGGCGATCTTGTTCTTGTCGAAGCTATATTGGAGCAAAGCGGCAGTACCCTTTTGCGAGTAGGTGTTCACTGGGGGAGTTTCCGCTGTTTCCGCTTCGATGTGCTTCAGAATCTGCCGGATCTCTTTGTCGGCGTTCCACTGCTCTGCCTTTTCTTTGAGAATGAGATAAGTGCGCATGCAGCCCCGAGCGAAATCCTTCACGCCCTCGTAATCCTCAGTCCGGTAGGCATGAGCGTCGAAGTGACGCGAGCCTTCATATCCCACGTCTTCCAGAAACTTTACCAGCCAGAAAGCGGCTTTGGGATTATTAGAGCCAAAACGCAAATCCTGATCGAAGCGTCCAGATGCCTGGTCGTTGAGGTCAACGTGGAAAAGTTTTCCTGCTTCCCAGGCCTGTGCCACTCCATGCATAAAGTTCAACCCAGCCATTTGCTCGTGAGCCATCTCCGGATTCACTCCAACCATCTCGGGGTGATCCAAGGTCGAGATGAGCGCCAGATAGTGCCCGGTGGTTGGGAAATAGATATCGCTCCGCGGTTCGTTGGGCTTAGCTTCCAGAGCGAACTTGAATCCATATTTCTTGTCGGCGTTGTACTCGCAAAGATAGTTAATGGCATGACGTGCGCGCTGAACGGCAACATCGGGACGGCGGCACGCATCCGTCTCCGCCCCATCTCTCCCCGCCCACAGCACAAAGACCTTCGCGCCCAGTTCGGCTCCGAGGTCCATCGCGCGCATCGTCTTCTGTAGCGCATACGCCCGTACCTCGGGATCATTCGCGGTGAAAGCTCCGTCACGGAAAACAGGGTGGAAAAACAGGTTTACCGTCGCCATCGGAACTACGACGTGGTTGCGCTCGCAGGCCTTTTTGAAATCACACACAATCCGATCGCGTTGCGCCGGTGTTGCGTCGATCGGAACCAGATCGTTGTCATGAAGATTTACCCCCCATGCGCCTACTTCACCCAGAAGGTCGACTCGTTCTGGCGGAGATAACTGCTCCCGCACGGCATCGCCGAACGGATCTCTCCCGAGGTTCCCCACCGTCCAGAGGCCGAAGGTAAATTTGTGCTCCGGGCGAGGCTCATACTTTCCGCTCTTTGCCATGAGGCTTCCTCCATTTCAAGTTTTCGAACGCCACTGGCAATCGCCACTAGCAATCAAAGATTCCGCGCGTTGCACTGTACGCACGGCGATAGGTCGCATAGTTATTGTTGAGCTTCGCGACGACATCTGCTCGCGGAGAAATTCTGTTTGCGACCTGTACAACCGAAGCGCACGCCTCGTCGACGGACGGCCATATCCGCGCGCCCACACCCGCCAAAAGTGCGGCACCATATGCCGCTCCTTCTTCTGCTTTGACCATTTCAACCTCGTGCCCATAAACATCGGCCTGAATTTGCCGCCACAGCGGCGACCTCGCGCCGCCTCCGCCCAGACGGACGCTTTTTACCGGAACATTCATCTCATCAAAAATGCTGAAGGTCTCACGCAAACTGAAGGCGACGCCTTCGAGAATCGCGCGAATTACATCCGCCCTAGTGTGGGACGCAGTAAGACCAACAAAGGCGCCTCGGGCATGAGGATCCAAGTGAGGTGTGCGTTCGCCCATCAGGTAGGGAGTAAACAACAGTCCATTACAGCCCGGCGGTGCGGTTGCCGCTTCTCCCGTCAATCGTTCATAAGGATCGCGTCCATCGGTTGCGCATCCTCCAAACTGATCGCGAAACCACCTAAGAGAGAGTCCGGCCGCCTGCGTAACACCCATCACGTGCCAGCGGCCGGGGATCGCATGGCAAAAGGTATGTACCCTTCCTTGTCGATCGAGTGCCGGGGCGTCAGTCGCTGCAAACACGACTCCGGATGTGCCGATCGTCGCGCTGACCGACCCCGGCGTCACAATGCCCATCCCGATCGCTCCCGCTGCCTGATCGCCGGCGCCGGCGACAACCGGAGTCCCCACTTTCAGACCTGTTGTCGTGGCGGCATTCGCGGATACTCTTCCGCAAACGTCGGGTGATTCATAAAGTGCTGGCAGCAAGTTGCGATCGATCTCAGCTGCCTCGAGCATTTCGTCGGACCAGCGCCGATTGGCAACATCCAGCAGAAGAGTCCCGGAGGCATCTGCCACATCGGTGGCGCGATCTCCAGTAAGCCGAAAGCGAACGTAGTCTTTCGGGAGCATGACTGAGCGAACCCGTTTCCAGTTGTTCGGCTCGTTTTCGCGCACCCATAACAATTTGGTCAGTGTGAAGTTGGTCAGCGCCGGATTGCACGTCAGCTGGATGAGCCGCTCCGCTCCTATTTTCTTGGTTAATGCGCGGCTCTGGGCGTCAGTGCGCACATCGCACCATATGAGTGCCGGCCGCACCACGCGCCCGTCCTCGTCGAGCAGTACAGCGCCATGCATCTGCCCGGAGAAGCCTACGCAAGTGATGTCGTCTCCCCGTAGCCCGGCGCATTCCAGAGCCCTTGGAACGGCAACCGTGCAAGCGGCCCACCAATTATCGGGATGCTGTTCCGCCCAGCCGATTTGCGGCGATGCAAACGGAGTGTGCTCTTCGGTCGCGGAGCCAACCACGCGCCCGCTCTGATCGACAATCAGCGCACGTGTTCCGCCAGTGCCTACGTCGATGCCCAGAATGTAGATATCAGTCTCCTCGGCGTTGGCTTTGGATCGCCACGCGGATTAGGGGGCATCGGTTCTCATTAGCGAGAGAGGCCTACGTGTACGTTAACGAACGCAACATTCTACCACCGATTGTCCGAACTACAAGGTCATATTTTCAAATCATCAGGGGCCTTTGGTGCATCTGCAGTCGATGCACAGGTCACCCCCGTTTTAAATGTGGCTATCGCTTCCAGTGCAAGGGCTCACGAAAATTGCCATATTGTATCCGGCTTTTGCGGTTCGGAACAATGCGTGCGGGTCCGCGCGCTTAATAACGATTGAAGAAAACATAGCATAATTTGGATATTGCGAAATCGCGACATTGGACGTGACGAGACCCTGTTCTTAGTTGAAAAAATAGGAATTCAGATCCGATCACATAGCTGCCGCTCAACGATGAATTGGGGGGCGGCCGAGAAAGGTCCATGGAGTTGACGAACCGCCGACGATTTAAACGAAGCTCTAAAATGTTACCGATGTGGATTCCGAAGCGCAGGTCATGTAACGCGCAAATCGCGCCCACCGAGATCAAAGCTGCAGATTATATCGTTAACGTACACGTCATACACATTCGTGATGTTTGAAATAAGTTTTGGCAGATGATTTTCTGTACAAGACAACTGAGGTGGCAAAATGCATTAAGGCAAAATTTTTATCTCGCTCTTCTTTTTGGCAGTTCACTATGGTTAGATCTGCCCGTTCATGATCTGCTTCGTCGCGCAACGCGGTTTTACGGATTTGATAGAATCTAACGTAACAGGCCGTAATCCTCAAATATATGACTGCGTGGATGGCGTTTTTCGCAGAACTCCGGCGCGTGCTCATGAGTTGTTGATAACACCGTGGCGGCGTAGCTCAGGTGGCTAGAGCGACGGTCTCATAATCCGTAGGTCGTAGGTTCGAGTCCTACCGCCGCCACCAAGTTGTTTAAATGATCTGCCAAACTCGAAAGCAACACGAGGGCCTAAGAGTTTTATTAACGCCGTATGTTCCACTCGCGGGCCCCGTGGATAAATTATTCACCTGTCGTCCAGTCTGCCCCGAGAATACATCGGTAAAATCGAGAGCCTTCTAATCTCGCCTTCCAATCTTAAACATTAGTCGTTGTATGTCGTTCCAGTATCTTTCTCTCTCCCTCGTGACCTGAAAACCCGCACTGGGCAGGCCTTCCGCTGACGCCACAAGTACATGGTTAATCTCATTTCACTTGACATCACATACGAGCGTGCTAATATCTCGCGCCAAGACCACATACGCTTTGGGTCGCCTCGATGCGGCTCAAGCATAAATGAGAAGGGCCGCGTGCTATTTATCCAACGGCCCAACCCGCAGCCGGACCATTGACAGTTTCGACTGCAAGGCAATGCGGGAGCTCGATATGAAATTGAGACGCGGGTTTCTGATCTATCGACAGAGCTACGTGTTTCACGCTTCCTCTTCAATTTTCTGACCTCAAGAGGAAGCTAGCCTCCGGCACTATCGTCTGACACTATCGCCTAGCACTATCGCTTGAAGAACCTTTGGGAGAGTTCTGTCTCTGACGAGTCCTGAATGCCAGGGGCAAGCCGGCAGCATTTCTATTCGTCGGACAAGTCGGTTCCTGGGCATTTCCACCGGAATCGATGAGTCTCCCAGCAATGAGGAGGCAATCAGCAGAGAACACGTTATAAGGAGGAATTGTGATAAAGACGAAACCTGCGTCAGTTCTAGCTTTAGCTCTAACTATGGCGTTGTCATTCGTAACCGGAATGGCATTTGCTCAAACCGATCCCGGAGTTCAGAGTGCCAACCGCGGCACAGGTGCGACAATCATCAATCCGGCGAATGATCCAAACGGCTTCACTGCTTTTTTCCAGGACGGTCTTACTCGCTTCCAGGAAGTGGAGACGGTTTCCAAATCCGCTAACGTTGGCCTCGGACCGAGGTTCAACTCAAATAGTTGCAGTTCTTGTCACGCGCAGCCTACTTTCGGCGGGACAGGCCCTGCAGTCAACCCCCAATTCGAGTTCACCAGCAACGGAGTTGCCCCCGGCAGCAGCACGCCGTATTTCATTACCGCTAATGGTCCAACCCGCGAAGCCCGATTCCCGTTCTTCTTTAACTCGAACGGCTCTGCCAACACCAGCGCTCCCAATGGAGGAGTGGAAGATCTATTCACGGTGACCGGCCGCTCCGACGCGGGCACCTGCAGTCTGCAACAGCCCAGCTTTAACGAGGCGAAGTCAGCCAATAACATCATCTTCCGCATTCCCACCCCTGTCTTTGGCGCAGGCTTGATCGAGAATCTGGACGATTCAACACTGCTCAACAACCAGGCGACAAATCTCAACAACAACTTTGGCATTGCCGGCACCTTCAACCGCAACGGCAACGACGGTACGATCAGCCGATTCGGCTGGAAAGCTCAGAATAAATCGCTGCATATTTTTACGGGCGAGGCTTACAACGTGGAGATGGGTATCAGTAACGAGCTGTTTCCCCAGGATCGTCCGCTGCCTGGAGAGGACCAACAGGGTCTCGGGCTGCCGGCGAACTGCCTGAACCTTGGTGGAACCGGCTACCCGGAAGACAGGTCCAACCCAACGTCGACGCCGAACACAGCGGTTCTGGATGACGTTTCGGCGTTCGCCAACTTCATGCGGTTTCTGGCTCCGCCGCCAACCGGCGGAGTAGTACTCAATGGACAGCAGGTTCCTGCACAGTCGATCACCACTGGCGGTTCGGTGTTCAGTTCGATTGGCTGCGCAACCTGTCACAATCCGACACCGGGCACAACGCAAGTGTCGAACTTCGTTCCATCCCTGAGCGATGCCCCGGTTCCTGCGTTCTCGGACATTGAGATCCATCACATGGGCACCGGTTTGGCCGACAACGTCTCGCAAGGCGGCGCGGGTGGCGATCAATTCCGCACTGCTCCCTTGTGGGGCCTGGGACAGCGGATATTCCTCCTACACGATGGCCGTACCACCAATCTGCTCACGGCAATCCAGGACCACGCGAGCCATGGCAGCGAAGCCACCACAGTGGAGGAAAATTTCTTCAACCTCAGTACGGCCCAGCAGCAGGCTTTGCTGGACTTCCTGCGCTCACTGTAATTGCACTACCAACATTGCTGGCGAGGCACGATAATGTCTCGCCAGTTTCTCCCAAGCGGTAACCAAACGAGATGTTAGTAGATGATCGGCGACTGATATACCGCGGCGACCGAGTTGCTAGGTTTCTAAGGAGAAATATGCGCTCTCCATTTTTACGCCACACAATTGCCTTAGTCTGTTTTGCGTCATTACTGCATTCGACTCGGAGGACTGAAGCACAGAGCGCGGCTAAGAACGGCGGCGATTTTTCCAACAACACACAGCCTCAAACAAAAGTGCCGGAGGGAGTCATCCTGGTAAAAGGTGCGTGGTCGAGCGCGAGTGACTCGGTAACTCCTCTGCCTGAAGGTGGAAGTGTGACCAACAACGTGTTTCATAACCAGTATTTTGGATTGACTTACACTCTACCTCCAGGTTGGACCGAGAAATACAAAGGTCCGCCACCGTCAGATAGCGGTCGCTACGTGCTGGCTCAGATCGGGCCGGCGGACACATACAAAGGAGCAACTCGAGGGAATATTTTGATCACCGCTCAGGACATGTTCTTCACGTCGATGCCTGCAGCCAACGCTCTCGAGCTAATCAATTACAGGAAGGACAACCTGCAGTCAGACTACAAAGTAGAACTGCTCCCTACTGAGCTCAAGATCGGCGGCCACTCCTTCCGCTTTTTTGCGTATGAGTCTCCGGTAGCGGAGCTGCACTGGTATGTCGCAGCTACGCAAATCCGTTGCCACGCGGTAGAGATCGTGCTAACCAGTCGTGACACAAAACTGCTGGAGAACCTGCTTCTGGACATGAATAAGATGACCGTGCCGGAGGATGCCAGCCCGACGACCGGGACGGGCGGGGGTCCTTTTCCGGTCTGCATCAAGGATTACACTCGCGACGAGAACTTGATTGCACGGGTTGATCCCGTCTTCACCGAACGCACGTTCAACCCCGTCCCCGTTCGGATCATCATCGACAAGGGAGGCAGGATAAAACATATTCACTTTCTCAGCGCATTTCCAAGCCAAGCAAAGGCGATCACTGATGCCCTTGGTAAATGGAAGTTCAAACCGTACCTGCAAGACGGCCATCCAGTTGAAGTGGAAACCGGCATCGCGTTTGGACCACTGTCCCATCCGACAACGCTGCCTGCAACAAGCAGAGCAACCGAATGATCCGAAGCTCTTTCACCAATCCCCTAATCACGAGCTGACTTCCAGCTACTAATCTTGTCGCGACCTCGGTGAGATTGCCTCGGAATCCCAACCATCGTCCAGACTCGGCATATCTGGGTCGGAGCGATTGCATGCCATATAATGGCGCGCATGACTTTTCACGGAGGCAAGTTCCCGATCATGATCTTCCCGATAAGGATCTTCTCGACGAAGATCACCACGATTGAAATCGTCGCGCTGACCATACTAGGATCGATGCTCTCTCTTGTTCCGGCATCTGCGCAGTCAAAGGACGACTCCGCCCAAAGCAAGCAGACTTCTTCGAAGCCCGAAGGGCTTAAGCCGGAGCAGCAATCGAGCAAGGGCTCGGTCACGATTTCTGGAACATCGACTCCCTATGATGCCTTCGCCGGTACGATCGTTGTGCATCCCAAAGGCTGGGATGACGTCCCTCAGAACGCGGACAAGGACGATAAGAATCTGGAACCGGAAGCCAGCATGTTTTATGTTGCGTATTTCAAGTCCGGTGACCAGAGCGCACAGCGGCCGGTTACCTTCTTTTATAACGGCGGCCCCGGTTCATCAACGGTCTGGCTCCACATGGGAGCGTTTGGACCTAAGCGTGTAATCACCGTTGATGACTCCCATACCCCCGCGGCGCCATACTCCATCGTTAACAACGATTACAGTCTGCTCGACGCAACCGACCTTGTGTTTGTGGATGCGCCGGGGACCGGTTTCAGCCGTATAGCGGGGAAGGATCGCGAAAAAGCGTTTTACGGAGTCGACGCGGATGCCGAAGCTTTCGCCGATTTTATTGCGCAATTTCTGGCGAAGTATGGGCGCTGGAATTCACCGAAGTATCTATTTGGCGAGAGCTACGGTACCACGCGGTCAGCAGCGTTGATTAATTTGCTCGAGACAGAACGCATAATCGATTTCAACGGAGTGATTCTGCTTTCGCAGGTCTTGAACTACGACATCAATGCTGACTCGCCGCAGTTCAATCCCGGAATCGATCTGCCGTATCAACTGGCGCTGCCCACCTACACCGCAACTGCTTGGTATCACCACAAGCTGCCTGATCCACCCAATGATTTGACTCCCCTGCTGGCGGAAGTGGAACATTTCGCGATGACAGACTATGCTATTGCGCTCGGCGCTGGATCCACGCTGCCATCCGACCAACGTCAGGCGATCGCAGCAAAACTACATCGCTACACCGGCCTTCCCGCCGACTATATTGAAAAATCGGATCTTCGTGTAAATGCCGGCCAGTTCGAAAAGACCCTCGATGCGGACAACAACACAACTACTGGTAGGCTCGATACCCGCTTCTCAGGACCCACGCTGGATCCGCTCAGCAGGGAGGCGGAATACGACCCGCAGTCAGCGGCAATTGGCTCGGCTTATGTCTCCGCTTTCAACGACTATGTGCGCAAAGATCTGAAGTTCGGAGAGAATCGCGAGTACAAGCCAGAGATTGATGTCGAAAAAAATTGGAATTTCCTGCATCAGCCACCGGGCGCGCCCATACCGCTGCCGCAAGCTGTAAATGTCATGGTCGATCTGGCTAACGCGATGAAATATAACCCGGACCTGAAAGTCATGGTAAACGCGGGCTATTTCGATCTGGCAACGCCGTTCTTCGACGGAGTCTTTGAGATGCAGCATTTGCCAATTCCCCCAAAATTACAGAAAAATATTGAGTTCAAGTTTTATGAGTCGGGCCACATGGTATATGCGCACGAGGCGTCACTGAAGGGTCTGCATAATAATGTTGCCGCGTTCATTCTCGCTACACAGAATTCGAAAACCAGGTAGGCGCAAAGAGGTCGGCGCACAGGAATATCCACCCGTCACGCAAGGAGATTGTTAATTGACTATCCAACCGGCGATCAACCTATCTTCATTATTCCCACGACGTGAATATCAACTCGGATATCGATATCAACGATGGCTGCTGATCGTGGCTGCTTTTTTCATGCTCGGCTCGGCGGCGCATGCCCAAACCGCGCCCCTCACCCCAGATATTCCTACAAAGTTTCAGGCGCCAACTGCGTCCTACGATTACGTGAAAAGAGTAGAGATGATTCCGATGCGGGATGGCGTGAAGCTCTACACGGTGATTGTCATTCCTAAGGGCGCTGCTGCGAAGAGTGCGCCGATGATCCTCACCCGTACTCCCTACAACGCCGCCAAACGTGCGGAACGTATGCGCTCTCCGCACATGCTCGCAACCCTGTCGCAGGGCGACGAAGTGTTCGTCGCCGACGGCTACATCCGTGTCTTCCAGGATGTCCGTGGCAAGTACGGCTCCGAAGGCGAATACGTGATGACGCGGCCGTTAAAAGGGCCACTGAATTCTAGTGAGACCGATCATTCGACGGATGCGTACGACACCATCGACTGGCTGGTGAAGAATGTTCCCGAGAGCAACGGAAGAGTTGGAATGCTGGGAAGTTCCTACGAAGGCTTTACGGTCGTGATGGCGCTGGTCAATCCGCACCCCGCATTGAAAGTCGCAGCCCCCATGAGCCCCATGGTCGATGGATGGATGGGAGACGACTGGTTTCATTTCGGTGCGTTCCGGCAAACGAATTTCGATTACTTCACCGGACAGACCACCGAGCGAGGAGAAGGGCATTCAGTCATCCGCCAGGGATATGAAGACTACGAAAATTTTCTTCGCGCGGGCTCCGCAGGAGACTTTGCCAAGGCCGCAGGCTTAGACCAATTGCCGTGGTGGCGCAAAACCGCCGAGCATCCCGCCTACGACGCGTTCTGGCAAGATCAGGCGCTCGATAAGACGATGAGCGAGCAGCCACTGAAGGTTCCAACTATGTGGATTCAGGGTTTGTGGGACCAGGAGGACATGTGGGGCGCGATCCATTGCTACCTGGCAATCGAGCCGAAGGACACGCGCAACGATATGAACTTTTTAGTGATGGGCCCGTGGCGTCACAGCGGAGTCAACTATGAGGGTTATTCCCTGGGACCGTTGAAGTGGGACGGTGATACCGCCCTGCAATTTCGTCGCGACGTGCTCAAGCCGTTCTTCGATCAATATCTAAAAGACGGCGCGCCCAAGGCTGATACGCCGCCGGTGCTCATTTACAACACCGGCGAGAACCATTGGGACCGCCTGAAATCCTGGCCGCTTGCGTGTGAAACCGGTTGCGCGACGAAGTCCAAGCCGCTCTATCTGACTGCAGGCCTCGGTTTGTCATTTACACCTCCGAGCGGACACGATGCCAAGTCGCCCGAAAATTACGATGAATATGTCTCCGATCCCAGCAAACCTGTGCCTTACCTGCCCCGCCCTATTACCTTCTCCGACGGCGATGCCTGGAGACGCTGGCTGCTCGTCGATCAGCGTTTTGTCTCCGATCGCCCTGATGTGCTCTCCTACACAACGCCAGTTTTGACGGAGCCTCTACGCATCAGTGGCGCGCCGGTGGTCAATCTCGTAGCTTCAACAAGCGGCACGGATAGCGACTGGGTGGTGAAGCTCATCGACGTATATCCAGATGAAGTGCCCAGTCGGCCCGAGATGGGAGGTTATGAACTGAACATTGCCATGGATATTTTCCGAGGCCGATATCGGGAGAGTTTCGAGACGGCGAAGCCGATCATGCCGAATACGCCACTACCCTACAAATTCATCCTACCAACGGTGAATCACGTGTTTCTGCCCGGTCACAGGGTAATGGTGCAGATCCAATCCAGCTGGTTCCCCCTCTACGATCGAAATCCGCAGACTTTCGTATCGAATATCTTCTTTGCTAAGCCAGAAGACTACGTAAGGGCGGTTCAGCGCATCTATCATGTGAGCGGTGCGTCCAGTTTCATCGATCTACCTGTGGTTCCAGCGCATTAGATGACCGTCGGGTAGGAATAAACAACTCCTGGGATTGACGCACCTCGGGAATCGCGATAAGTTCGAGCAGCGTCATCTGCCAGTGGTCAGGGGTAAATTCGCCCACACTGGTTGCCTTTAGGAGAACCTGTGGTCCCCAGAACCAGCCGCTTCGCGATTGTGCAGAAACTTGCCATTGGCTTGGTTCTACCTCTTTTGGTTCTGACCCTTTTTGCGGAGCCCGCGTGGGCTGCCGCGGGATTTACCTCTCAGCATCGCCTCGGATACACCATCGGGGATCAATGGGAGCCGGCGCTGGCAGCAGACGCCCACGGTCACATCTACGTCCTCTTTCCTCAATATGGCGCTGTGGCTCAGTGTCCAGCCTGCACCACCCCCACCATGGTCCTGCTGACCAGTAATGACAACGGCGTCTCATGGGATCCGCCGCAGCCCCTGCTCACCTCCTCGTCCGGACAATTTGATGCCCAGATCAAGGTCGACCCGACTGATCACCAAACTCTTTATGTGTCATGGATGCAGGGTAGGCACGATATCGTCGTGGGACGGTCCCAGGATTTTGGCCGCACCTGGACTTTTGCCATTGCTGAACATTCTCCGGAGATCATCATTGACAAGCCCGTTTTGGCTGTCCGCGGTGCCAATGTCTACGTGAGCTTTAACCACGAGCAGACGCTCCTGGTAGCGGCATCCCATGATTATGGGCAGAATTTTTCTTCCGCTGTACTCAACCCGGGGGCTGAGCCGGGCTGGTCGCTGGCTGCAGGCGCTACGGTGGACCCCATCGGCAACGTTTACTTTTCCTGGACGGCCTACCCGCAAACAAATATTTTTACTCGACCGGTAGAGGTCTTTGTAAGTCGATCAGTAGATGGCGGCCGCAACTGGAGCACGACGCCGATAGACGTTTCCAGCGCCGCACCGGGTTGCGCCGCGCAGCTCTGCTCAGCCGGCTTTCTCGCCTCTCAGATGGCTCTGGCTTCCGACGATGCCGGAATCATATACGCCTTGTGGAATTCTGGTTCTGTCGCAGGTGGCCCCCAGCGCATTTACTTCTCCTCTTCCACGAATGGAGGGCAAAGCTGGTCAGCCAAGGTTGACGTCTCGGACTCTCGGTCGGGAGTGGAGCACTGCTTCCCCGCCGTCACTGCTGGATCTGCGGGCGACGTCCGGATCGCGTGGATGGACACCAGAAAAGCGGACCGGCAAGGCCATCCGCTTTGGAACACTTTCTATCGGGCTTCCACGAACGGTGGGGCAACGTGGTCGTCCGAAGCGAAACTTTCCGGCACCGTGCGCGGATATGATTACATCTTGTCCAACGGCTTCCTCTTTCCATTCGGCAACTTGTTTTCCATCGGCATCGATAACCTCGGTGTCACGCATGTAGTGTGGGGCGAAGGGCGTAATTACAGTTCGCCAGGTTCGATCTGGTACACACGCGGACAGTAGACTCGCGGCTTATCGTCGCAGTTCTAACCGCACAAGTGCTTCCTGAGTTCGCATTGGACAAATATCCAAATCAGTATCGCCAGCTGGTTAAATCCGCGCCCTTTGGTGCGGTCTTCTGGATGCGGTCCAAAATCTTGGGCAGGTATTGCGTGTTGTAGTGCAGGCGTGAGAGGTAATTCGGCTGCGTAGGATCGCCATTCCAGCAATGCTCGGCGCGCGGACCATAGGTTACTTCCCCTCCGTAAGGAGGATTGGTTGTCGTATTTAGAAAATCCTCCATGCGGTAAACGGCATTGTTGAGGAAGTAGGTGTCGTCCGATCCCACATAGATGTGGATCTTGCCGGCGAGCTCAGGGCCTAATTTCGCCCAGTCCCGTTCGAGAATCGCCTCCAGATCATAGTGCTGGCGCCAGTACTCGGCTACGCTGTGGTCGATCTCTCCGGTCATTTTGTCAAAGATGGGTTTGGGATATCCATTCTCGCCGACTGGCCCGTAGACAGCTTGCCAGATGTCGAACTGCTCGCCGCTGCGGCCGTTATCTCCGAGCGCCAGCTCGTAGCGATTGATCTCCTGCGTAGTAATAAAAGTGTGGCCCTCATAGTCACGTATCGATGGCTGTGCTATTCGCGTGTGGGCTCCTTCGATGAAGAAAGCGTTCTTGCCGAACTCGCTGTCCGAATCGTAAAGATTGATGTTGGTATAGGCGTGGAAGTCGATGGGGTCGGGGCAGGCTGCGAAAGCTCCATTGTAGTGATCGGGATAGAACACTTGAACGGCCAGCGCCTCCCAGCCGCCGGTCGATCCGCCATAGACAAAGCGCGCCCAACCCTGGCCGATGCCGCGGAATTTTTTTTCAATGGCCGGAATCAGTTCATTCTCAATAGCGTCTCCGTAGGGGCCGACGTTGGCAGAGTTCACGGCGTAGGAGTCGTCATAAAAAGGATTCGCGTGCTGGATTTTTATAATCAGAAAGCGCGGAAACTTCGGCGAGATCCACTGTTGGTAAAACTTGTACGCCTCTTCCTGTTGAATGCGGTTGTATCCCTTGATGTGGAAGCGCTCGCTGTAGTCGGGCTTTAAGTCGGGATCGGGCGGCGTAGTTCGGAAGTTGTCGAACTCGTCGACAAAGTGGTCATGAAAGATCATCAGCGGGAAGCGAGCGTTAGGATGGTCGTCAAAGCCCTCGGGTACTAGAACTATGGCGCTTATTTCCATAGGACGTCCCCAAAACTTGGTGAGCGCCTGGCTCTGAATGCGGATGTGGCGAATGTACTTCGTATCAGCCTTCGGAGGGATCGGCGGAATTATTTCCGTCAGCGCAAGTTGGATGGGCGCGCCACCAGATTTTACAGTGATCTTCTGTGGCTTCGAGTAAAGATTGCCTGGTGAGATGTTCCAGTGCTGGCCTTCGCCCTGGTCCATATGCAGCTTTACGGTTTTTCCGTCGGAGCGGTGAAACGTCTCATACTTATTGAGCACTGCCTGCACAATGTAGTCGCCTGCGGGAACGTCCTTAAAGCTGTGGATGGGGTAGCCCGAGGCGCTCGCATCGACAATCGTCGGTTGGCCCGCCCGCCAGCCATCTACTGTTACGCCAAAGACCATCTGCGAACGAGGCGAGTCGTCGATTTGCATCCGCGGTTCCTGGCTCGCGTCGGTGGAGAGGACCAGCAACAGTCGTCCGTCCAAAGACTGCGCGCTTTTCTCCGCAGGAAAAGTGACGGTGAACGATTGAGCCGTCGCGAGTGCAGCCGGGAAGAATAAGCAGGCGAGAGCAAGAGCGAAGCGTTTCATGTTCGACACTATACAGCCTCCAAACTCGGCGTGTGACTTACAAATTGATAATGGACCACCCGCAATTAGAATTACTTCATTGCACCTGTGCTACCGCCTTCCCCAAGTCATCAGCCGCCTTGCCAATGCCCGCCGCGACATTCTCAATTACCTGGGCAACCTGCGGCACCTGCCCTTCCGCTTCTTTCCATTTCTTCTCATCCATATATTCGCGCACTGCCGCGATCGGCTTCGCTCCGTAACCTGTGTAGGCTCCCGGCGCATAGATCTGGTTCTTGAACCAGGGACGTTCCGGAAGTCCTTTTTCGTTCAAGAACAAGCGAGAGATTCCAAGCAAATCCGCGTTGATCGACGCCAAAGACTGTGCGGAAATCGTAGGTGAACCCTTCGTCTGCCAGTCTGAGAGTGCCTTCGAATAACGCTCGGAGCTTTTCTTTAGCAGATCAATCGCATTTTTCATCGGCGCGAAATTCATGTAAGGCGGCACAATCTCAACCGGCGGCGGGACAGAAGGCTTCCGCGGATCGTTCGTCGCTGTGAACACTCCTTCTTTTAGCTGCAGATTACGTTCGGTGAATTCGTCTTGTTTGTCTTTCAGCAGTTTTTCCAATTCCTCTTCGTATTTTGCAATCGCTTCCGCTTGTGGCGAATAATCGTAGGGAATAAAATCTGCATCGGAGAGGCGCATGATTGCAGTGCCTCCGGTCTGCGCCAATGCGCGCCCGTAGACAAAATCAGTGTCAAGAAAATGCGTATACCAATAAAAGTCGTCGTAGATCGAATGGTACTGATCGCCATCATCCTCGCCACCGAAGCCTATATCCAATGTCGATATTCCAGCGAAATCCTGAAACGCGGTAAAGTCTGATCCGTCCCCGAGAGCAGGAATCACCAGATCGCTGCGCCCCCTGAGGTCCTTGCGCTCATCCGCATCCTTCGCGGTTGCGATGCTGGCAAGATGTGAGCGTTTAAATATGGACATGTGAGTCTCCGGATCGTCGACGTCATGAGCTACAGTACTGACGAGACTCTGCAAATCCTGCGTCCCTCCTGCGTAAAAGTACCCTCTTTCGTTGCTGTCGGAATTGATGTAAGCGATCGCGTGTTGCTTTAGATCATTGACGTGCGTTTCTACCCATTCGACTGAACCCAATAAGCCAGGCTCCTCTCCGTCCCAGGCGCAATAGATAACGGTGCGCTTCGGAGTCCAGCCTTGGCGGTGCAACTCGCCCAGCATCCGCGCCTCTTCCAGCATCGCCGCCTGGCCGGAAATCGGATCATCGGCGCCGTTGACCCATGCATCGTGATGATTGCCGCGTAGCACCCATTGCCCATCGTCCGCCCCGTGCAGGGTTCCGATTACGTCATAGATCGGTTTGATATCCCAATTGGAAGCGACTTTCAGATGAACCTTGGCCGGTCCAGGGCCAATGTGATAAGTGATGGCCAGCGCTCCGCGCCAATTTTCGGGAGCGACCGGGCCCTTGAGCGCGGAAAGAAGAGGCAGAGCATCCGAGTACGAAATCGGTAGCACCGGAATCTTAGTAATGGTCTTCGCTTCCTGAATCGAGAGCCGCTTCGCGTCGGCGGTCGCTCCGACGCCGGGCGTGAGGGGATCGCCGGGATAATCCGTGTCCATCACGCTGCCGCGCTGCACTCCATCCCGCGAGCGCCAGCCTCCAGAGGGATAATCATCACCGTTAAAAAATCCATCTCCCTTTGGATCTGAATAAATGATGCATCCAATCGCTCCGTGCTCGCCAGCCACTTTCGGCTTGATGCCACGCCAGCCCGAGCCATATCGCGCGATGACGATTGCGCCCTTCACTGAAATTCCCAGGCGATCGAGTTGCTCGTAGTCCTCTCGATTGCCATAGTTCACATACACGAGCGGAGCAGTTACGTCGCCGTCAGCCGAGTACGCATTGTATGTAGGAAGTTGTTCAGCCGTTTGGTTTGAAGTTGAATCGACAGCTAGTGCGGGCTCCTGAAGTTTTGCGCGGAACTTTGTCGGCTCCAAAAGTTCCACGACACGTTCTTTCGGAGTCGGGAACAAAACATTGAAGGTCTCGATCCTGGCGTCAAAGCCCCACTCTTTGAATTTCGCCAGAATCCAGTCGGCGTTGTCTTTATCGTAGGGCGATCCAACATGGTGCGGACGCGCACTCAGCCGGTGCATATTCTCCCGAATATTCCCAGGCACAACCCCTTCCTTGAACTTTTTTTCCCATGATTGCTCTGCCGCGAAATTATCTGAGCTGTATCCCGTAAGATGGGTAGCCGCTTGTGAAGTTGCGTTGGGTTTCGATTGGGCCCCAATGATCGGAACGATTGCAAGTAAGAAACAACACACCGAGCGCAGCATCATGAATGACACTCCCGAGATCGTGAACACCGACGACAGCAGGCCGATTCTACATCAAGGAGCCAGACTGAGTGCTGCTAGGCGGTGGGCAAATCCAGGAGGAATGCATCCATCATCATCGTCAGGAGCGTCAATCTCGACCCCGAGGTGGGAACTGATCGTATCCCACAGATCGGGTGCTCACTTAGTGCCGGTCGTCTTTGAGACAACACCCGGCAGTGGTGGTGCAATCTCCGGCAAAGTTTGGCGAAACTCTTTCTCTTTCCCAAGAAGCTCAGCGACTGTCGCCGCGATTTCGGATTGTGTAACCGCCTTTACGTTTGCACGTTCGCCCAGAGCTTCGGTATCGGGGCCTATGATTGCGATCCAAATATTTTCGGATCCCTTCTGCTCCACGCCGTGCTCTTTCCATTCTTCCAGCCCGCTGCCTCGACCGTGATCGGTCGTGATGATGAAAGTTGTCTGGTCGTGGTATTCAGGCATCGCCTGCATAGTTTCCCATAGCTGCTGTATAAACTCATCGACGTGGTGTGCGCTCTCAAGTACCAAGTCGTAGCGTCCGGAATGGGCCCAGTTGTCGGTTTCTCCATATCCCACAAAAAGCAGACGCGGATGCGCAGACTTCACATACTCAAGCAGCGGCACTTGCAGAAAAGAATCGTACACATCTTCATCGTCGAGCCGTGTAGTCGTTCGATAGAGATCGTTGACCAATTCTTGCTTTGGTGTGAGATTGCCTCTCGCGGGTGGATCCCATCCTGCCTGCATTACGAGCTGACTGCGGGGTTCATTAAAAATGTCCTTGAAAGTGGACCAAGTCGCATACACGGCAACCTGCCCGTGGAATTCCGGTACACGATTCATCCACTCAAAAACGGTTGTGTTGGGATTGATCCCAAATTCGTTGCTGTTCACACGTGCATCAGGATGCCCAGTCAGCATCTCGTTGTATCCTGGATAGGAAAAGGCCAGTCCGTTAGTGACGCGTGCGACGCTGCCTTTAGTCTGATTGCCGAAGATCTGGCCTTGCTTGGCAACAACACTCCAGAGAAACGGAAACAGCAGCTTCCGGCGCGCTGCCGGATCATCATTCCAATACTCCCGGTGTAATTGTTCTGGGCTTGCCCAAATTCCGCCATGTTTCGCATTCAACAATTTAGGATCGGCGCCGGTGAATACCTCCTGCCAGCGCAAACCGTCGCTCACGATGAGAACAACATTACGAGTTTTGAGCTGCGCCCAGGTGCATGGGGCAACGAAAACAGCCGAAAATGCAAAACACAAAACCGCATGTACCAGAAATCTATATTTATTTGTCATCATTCCCCGCCAAACATCCCGCCAGGATTCCCCGTGCGGCTTGGTCAGCGTTTGCGCAAAGTCTCCCAGTGCCGTTCCATAAAGTAGGTATTGATTTATCGTGCCGACATCGAAACGCGCCGCATTTGTACATTGAACACGTCCCGCGCAGGATTATTTAGGATCAAACTTTCACGAGACTGCGATTGCTGACACTAGCCTGCGCGACTGCCCTGCTCAATAGGACTGCATAGCCGAGACAAATACTGCTCAACCTCGACCTAATCCGAAAAAAACCGGCGTTAGGTCGAGGCTGAGCGGCGTAAGACTGTTAGGCGTACCTTTGCCCCATTTCAAAGATCACGCAGCGTCGAAACGGTCAAGGTTCATCACCTTGTCCCATGCCGCGACAAAGTCGTGGACAAATTTCTCCTGCGCGTCCGAACTCCCATACACTTCGGCCAGGGCTCTAAGCTGGGAATTCGAACCGAAAATAAGATCGACACGCGTGCCGGTCCACTTGACCTTTCCTGTCTTACGGTCGTGCCCTTCAAATACGTCCTGAGCGTTTGAAACCGCCTTCCACTCCGTACCCATATCGAGTAGGTTGAGGAAGAAGTCATTGGTCAGCGCCTCCGGCCGATTGGTGAAGACGCCATGCTTTGCCTGTCCGACATTGGCATTCAGAACGCGCAGGCCGCCAACGAGGACTGCCATCTCGGGTGCGGTCAGCGTCAGAAGTTGGGCTTTGTCGACCAGCAACGTCTCGGACGCTACGCTGTATTTGCGTTTGAGGTAGTTTCGGAAACCATCCGCGATCGGCTCGAGCACTGCGAAGGATTCCACATCGGTCTGCTTCTGCGAGGCGTCCGCGCGTCCCGGTGTAAACGGAACAGTCACACTATGGCCCGCATTCTTCGCCGCCTTCTCAACCCCTGCACAACCGGCCAGGACGATCAGGTCGGCGAGCGAGACCTTCTTGCCACCCGATGGCTTGCCATTGAATTCGCTCTGGATGCCTTCAAGCGTCTTCAGCACTTTCGCCAGTTGCTCCGGCTGGTTAACTTCCCAGTCCTTCTGCGGCGTCAGGCGGATACGGGCGCCGTTCGCTCCGCCACGCTTGTCGGAGCCGCGAAAAGTAGATGCGGAAGCCCAAGCCGTTGAAACCAGCTGCGAGATGGATAAGCCCGAAGCAAGAATCTTGTCCTTCAATGCGGCAATATCCTGCTTATCGATCAGCTTGTGATCAACCGCTGGAATGGGATCCTGCCAGATGAGCTCTTCGGCAGGTACTTCCGGGCCGAGATAGCGCTCGCGCGGACCCATGTCGCGGTGCGTCAGCTTGAACCACGCACGAGCGAAGGCATCGGCGAACTGGTCCGGATGTTCGTAGAAGCGCCTCGAAATTTTTTCATAAGCAGGATCGAGACGCAGCGCGAGATCCGTGGTCAGCATCGCCGGCGATCGCCGCTTTGACGGGTCATGCGGATCCGGCACGGTACCGTTGCCCGCGTCACCCTTCGGCTTCCACTGATTCGCGCCGGCCGGGCTTTTGGTCAGTTCCCATTCATAGCGAAACAGGTGTTCAAAGAATTCGTTGCTCCACTTTGTCGGCTTGGTCGTCCAGATGACTTCCAGGCCGCTCGTGATCGCATCGCCGCCCTTGCCGGTGCCAAAGCTGTTCTTCCAGCCAAAGCCCTGCTGCTCGATGCCGGCTGCCTCGGGCTCAGGCCCGACATTCGACGAAGGACCAGCACCGTGAGTCTTGCCGAAGGTATGACCGCCCGCGATCAGCGCGA
>Ga0209169_10000384_pt1 | contig 26678 bp, 21 predicted proteins | sample HubBroMetageWRM4_FD_188346 | JGI IMG/M metagenome (GOLD analysis project Ga0209169, IMG submission 188346) | Warmed soil microbial communities from the Hubbard Brook experimental Forest, New Hampshire - Hubbard Brook CCASE Soil Metagenome WRM 4... | ecosystem: Environmental > Terrestrial > Soil...
CTAATGGGACGCGGCGGGTTCCCACCGTCTGAGACGGGTTCATTCTCGGCCCACCACACGGCGCAGCGGGTCGGCTTTTTTTTCAGGTCTCAGGTAGTAGGTGCCAGGTCTCAAGACGACCTGTCCTCTACGATTTGAGTTCCTGACACCTAAAACCTGAGACCTTCCTGCTCTGCTAGACTTTCCTTAGACCTCAGCTTTCATTTGGAGCATCTAAACTAACGTGTTCCCCAGACTTTTTCATATTGGTAGTTTCTACCTTCCCACCTATGGCGTGCTGGTCGCCTCGGGCGTACTGATCGGGCTCTGGATCAGCGTGCGCAATTCTGAGAAGCAGGGCATCAACGGTGATGATGCCTGGAATCTTGGAATTCTCGTTGTCCTCGCTGGGATTATCGGTGCAAAAATTCTTTACATCGTCAATGACTGGAGCTACTACTCGAAAAACTGGCGCGAGATTTTCAGCATTAACACCATGCAGGCAGGAGGCGTATTTTCCGGTGGATTGATAGCCGCGCTCTTGATGGCGGCCTGGTACATGCGGCGTCATCACATGCCGGTGTTGCGCACAACGGACGGCTTCGCTCCCGGACTCGCCTTCGGACACGTCCTCGGGCGTTTCGGTTGCTTCTCAGCCGGTTGCTGCTTCGGCAAACCCACAAGCCATTTCTGGGGGGTGACCTTCACGAACCAGTTGGCGCACGACGTCAGCGGAACTCCGCTCGGCGTCAGGATCGAACCGACGCAACTGATCGAGGCCGCGGCAGAGTTTTGCAATTTCCTGTTCCTCACCTGGCTGCTCAAGCGCAAAAAGTTCGATGGACAAGTGTGGGGCACGTTTATGATTCTGTACGGAATCGAGCGCTATTTCATCGAGTTCCTGCGCGACGATCCCGGACGCGGTGAAGTCTTCGGCGGCCTGATGACCGGAACACAGCTGATTTCGATTTTTCTGGTCATCGGCGGCGGACTGATCTGGTGGTTTAAGAGCAGAGTGCCGCTGCAAGTGCCAGCGCAAAGCAGGGTGTAGTCGCAGCGTTCAATTTTTCCCACCATGCCTGAATTCCCTATAACTCTCGTCGTCTCCACCGATGACGCAGGGCAGCGTCTGGACCAATATCTGGCAACCCAACTTTCCGAGGTAACTCAGTCTGAGATCAGCCGCGCACGGGTGCAGCAGCTAATCGCGAAGGGCGACGTACTGGTGAATCAGACAGCGGCGAAGGCGTCTCTACGGCTTAGGAGCGAAGAGCAGATAACAGTCAGCGGGCCGCCGCACGCTCCACCGCTGCGCGCTATGGCGGAGGAGATCGCGCTGGACATCGTCTATGAGGACGACGACATCGCGATCGTTAACAAGCCCGCAGGCATGATGGTGCATGCGGGCGCTGGAGCAACCGAAGATGCCCGCAATCGCGGAACTCTGGTGAATGCGCTGCTACATCATTTCGAAAAGCTCTCCGCAGTGGGCGGCGAACTGCGTCCGGGCATCGTGCACCGGCTTGATCGCGCTACCAGCGGACTGATGGTGGTAGCGAAGAACGATGAATCGCACCGTCGGCTGGCAAAACAATTCAGCGGCCGCGAAGTTCACAAGACTTATATAGCGCTCGTCCACGGCTGGCCCAAACGGGATCGCGGCACGATTCAAAGCCCCATCAGCCGCCACTCGCAGCGCCGTACCCGGATGACAACAAAAGGTTTCGGCGGGCGTGAGGCGGTCACGCATTACTCGGTGCTGCGAAAAATCGATGCCCCCTATGGCAAGTTTGCGTTGGTGGAACTGAAAATCGAAACCGGACGCACCCACCAGATTCGCGTCCATATGTCATCGCTCGGGCATCCCGTGGTGGGCGACGCGCTTTATGGCGCGCCGGGCGAATTGCGGTCGCAGTCGAACAAACGCCGGGACGCCGGTATGCCCGCGATCCTGTCGCTGGATCGAAATTTTCTACATTCTGCAGGGCTCGAATTGGTCCATCCGCGTACCAAAGAGTCTCTCAAGTTTTCCCGGCCGTTACCGAAGGAACTAGAGAAATTGCTCGATAGCCTGGAAAATGCTCAACAGGAAGGTCCCCGGCTCGAACCAGGTCAGTAAGAACTGGTCAGCAAGGCCATGCCAAGAACCTGTTCGGTAAGAACGAGACGACGTTTCAGCGCGTGGCCGCAAGGCTATAATGAAAACATTAACCCCATGAAGTCGTGTCCAATGAAGTCGTGCCCCATGAAGTCACGTAATTTTCTGCTTCTCTTTGCTCTACTCGTACTGGCTGGCTCGCTCATCGGCCAGACGCCGCAGCCTGTCTCTGCCCCGCCGTCGGCACCAAACACAACGCAAACTCCAGCGGCTCCTGCTGCAGCCACTCCGCCTGGTTCTTCTACATCAGGCTCGCCTGCATCAACTCCTGGCGCTTCGACTCCCGCAACCGCAACGCCGCCAGGCAATACAACTAAGTCTGATTCGGACGAGTCCGTCACGACGATCGTCCATATCGTCAACGAAGTTCGCGTGGTGTTCACGGTTACCGACCGCCATGGCCACTACATCAAGGATCTCAAAAGCGACGACTTCAGAGTCATCGACGATCAAAAGCCGGCTGAGTTGCGCAGTTTCCGTAGTGAAACCGATCTGCCTCTGCAAGTAGGATTGCTGGTCGATGCGAGCAACTCGGTACGCGACCGCTTCAAGTTCGAGCAGGATGCGGCAATCGAATTTCTGAACTCCATCATTCGCCCGAAATACGATAAAGCGTTTGTGGTCGGCTTCGACGCCACGCCCGAAGTTACGCAGGATTTCACCGATAGCACGGAGGACTTGTCGACCGGAGTGCGCATGTTGCGCGCGGGCGGCGGTACTGCCATGTACGACGCGCTCTACTTTGCCTGCCGTGACAAACTGTTAAAACAGCCTCAAACGGGACCTGTACGCCGCGCCATCATCCTTCTGAGCGATGGCGAAGATAACCTGAGTCACGTGACCCGTGAGGAAGCCATCGAGATGGCGGAGCGTGCGGAAGTAATTGTTTACACCATCAGCACCAACATCAGCGGCATGAAAGGCAATGGGGACAAGGTGCTGGAGCGCATCGCCGAAGCTACAGGCGGCCGCTCGTTTTTCCCGTTCCAGATGCGCGAGATGTCAGATGCGTTTCTCTCCATTCAGGAAGAGTTGCGCAGCCAGTACGCGATCGGCTACAAGCCGGAAGATTTTGTCGCTGATGGACGCTTCCGTTCCATCGAAATTCTGGCACAGGAAAAAGGTCTGAAAGTACGCACCAAAAAGGGATACTACGCTCCCAAGCAGTAGCTCGCTTAGTTCGGACTTCGCGCGACCTTCATCTCTTTGTGCTAGGTCTGTATGGCAGGATATTCAGGAACTCCGCTGGCGAAAAAGTTAGGCATCAAAGATAATTTTCGTGCCGCCCTGTTGCACGTGCCCGACAACGTGAAGACCGAACTTCGCGACGCGCTCAAGAAATGCCAGATTCAAACTTTCAACCACCAGACCACCAAAACTCTCGAACTTGATTTCATCTTCCTCTTCGCCAAATCGCGAGCGGGCCTGGAGTTCGAACTCGTGCCGGCCGCAAAAACGCTGGCGCCCACAGGCATGTTGTGGATCTCGTGGCCGAAGAAAAGTTCAGGCGTGGCCACCGACCTCACTGAAAATGTGATTCGCCAGAGCGGGCTAGATGCGGGGCTTGTGGACATCAAAGTCTGCGCTGTTACCGACGTCTGGTCAGGATTGAAGTTCGTGATTCCAGTCAAGAGTAGACCAAAAGAGAAACGGCGAATTGCCTAGGCACGCTGCGGTAAATCCGAATCACCAATCAGCGATAAAAGCAGATTTCCCATTTTGCGAGGGGCTGCAATCCATCCCAAACTTTGGGGCTCTAATCAGGGCGTTCGCAAATGGTTGCCCACCTAGCCGGAAGTTTTCGGGATATACACCGCGCAACTTGGCTCGTCTAAGCGTGTTTGCATTCAGTAGACGCAGTTTCCCGTACCGCGGCAGAATCCGGGGATCGAAAGGAAAACGAACATGAAACGCATGATAGCTGGAGTCCTTCTAATGATCGGCATGGGCGCGGGAACGATGTTTGCTAGCGATGGCTATTGGCGGGATCGGCACGACATCCGGCGTGATGAGGTGCGGATTGCGCACGATCGCAGGGAGCTGCGGCGCGATGCCTACCATGGAGATTACGCTGGTGTGCGGCATGAAGAAAGAGCGCTGCGCTACGAGCATCGCGACCTGAACCGTGATTGCCGAGATTTGTATTGGAGCCGACGATAAAAATATCAATCCGACGCGGCGGTAACTCGTGCAGTAACTATCCGTAATAAACGCGCGACGTTAGTAACTTGCCCTGATGTAGCCAGCCGGGTTTTATTTGTTGTGGGGAGGCAACTGTGCAAATCAGAACCCGGCTGGTCGCTTTAACAATGGTGCAGATTATGCTTTGTTGGTCCACATATGCCGAGACACCTGTATGGCGGGCCGAGCGTGAACTCTACGCATCGGTCAACCAGGCGCGGCGAGCACAGGGACTGGCGCCGCTGCGGTGGAACGAATCGCTGGCAACAGCGGCACGCCAGCATGCTGAAGTAATGGCCGAACACAGGTCGGCGCAGCATGGATTTGAAGGCGAGCCGAGCCTGTCGGCCCGAGTCAAACAGGTGGGTATTCATTTCAGTTGGCTTTCAGAAAATGTAACCCAGGGGCCTTCTTCGGAATTCATCCACGGACAGTTTATGAAGTCCCCTCTACATCGCGCGAATATCCTGGATAAAGACATGGATTCGATCGGAGTTGGCGTAGTAGAGCAGGGCGGCCAGTTGTTCGCAGTGGAAGATTTTTCGCAGGTGCGCTAGCGAGCGGCAATTTCCTGAGATCCGACATTCGCCGACCGCAGATTCGCGCACGACGACTCACGCAAAGTGAAAATCGTTCAGACCCAGGCACAGTCACAAGCGCATGGGTCTTTTCCCCGTTAAGCCTAGTCACCCGTCCCCGTCAGCTTCACCACTGATGGGCTTAGTGGCGCACTATCGCTGACCGTCGCCGCTCCCGTGATTGCACCCTTCACATTGGGAGTAAACGTCACGCTGAAGGTACAGGTCGATGCGGCAGCAACGGTCGCGCCGCAGGGCGTACTACCCGACGGAGCAGCAGTGAAATCTCCGCTGCCCACAATGTTTGAAATGGTCAGCGTTCCGCCGGAGTTATTCGTCAAGGTGACAGTCTGAGGAGCACTGGTCGTACCAACGCTCTGATCACCAAACGCAATACTAGTCGGTGCCAGCACCACCGGAATCGCCCCCGTGCCAGACAATCCGACAATTTGTGGGCTGCCAGCTCCCGAAGTAGCAATGGCAACTGCGCCCTTGATCGATCCCGTATCGGACGGCGTGAAGGTCACAGCCAGCGTGCACTTTGCGGACTTGGCAAGCGCGCCTCCGCAGGGGGATGCTCCGCTGCCGACCGCCGCATAGTCAGCGCTAGCGCTGATTGAGTTGATCGTTAACGTGCCAGTGCTCTTGTTAGTAACGGTGACGGTTGCGGCGGCAGTGGTGGCTCCAATCCCAGTCGATGCGAAGGTCAACGAAGCAGGACTGAGCGTCAGGGGAACGGTAGGCCCTCCCGTGGCAGTTCCAGTCAATCCCACAATCTGCGGGCTGAATGCACCATTGGTCGTGATGGCAAGAGCACCCTTGATTGAACCTTTATATTGCGGAGCAAAAGTCACCGTGATGGTGCAACTGCCGGCAGCCGCGAGTGAAGCGCCACAGCTTCCACCAGTAACGGAATAATCAGCGCTAGCAGCGGGACTCAAACTGATCGCCGTCGTTTGCTTGTTAGTAACCGTGACCGTCGCGGACGAGCTTGACCCGACAGCCACGCTCGGAAGAGTCAGACTAGTCGGGCTAAAGGTAAGAGGAGCGATCCCCGTGCCAGTCATCTTTACCAGTTGCGGACTGGTCGTGGCACTGTCGCTGAAAGTAAGCGCACCGGTAATCGCTCCGAGACTGCCGGGGTTGAAAGTTACGTTCACCGTGCAGACGGCTTTCGCAGCGAGCGAACTGGGACAGTTGTTGGTCTGCATGAAATCGCCGCTGACCATGATTGAGCCAATTGAGAGCGAGGCAGTTCCGGAATTCGTGAGAGTAATTGTCTTCTCTGCACTCGCAGTACCAGCAGCTACACTCGCAAACGCCAAGCTTTTCGGACTTATAGTCGCCGCCGGAGTCCCCCCGCCTCCACCAGAACCGATCAATACGTAAAAGGTCGTTGGAATGTAGGGGCCACAACCGGCGCTGTTGAAGTTACCGACAGCCACCTGAAACGCGCCGGGCGTAGCAATGTCCGTGGCTTTTAGCGGTATCGTGACCTGTGTCGAACTCACAAACGTCGCGACGGCCCGGTAAGCCCCGTTGATGTAAACGTAAGTGTCATTCGTAAAGCCCGTGCCATTGATGGTGAGTGTGAATGCCGCACCTCCCGCTGTAGCGCTGGCTGGGCTGAGACTGGTAATCGTCAGAGGAGTCGAGTTAACGTTGTAGTCCGCAGCAACCAGGACCTCATCATTGACTGTAAGGTTCTGCGGGCTGCTCGTCCCGGTGAGGTCGTAAGCCCATCCAGTAAAAACCAGGCCAGAGGAGGGAGTCTCGGCAAAAGTGATCGGACTGCCAGCGGGGTAATAACCGTTCTCGGTGGATCCGGGCGTCACGCTGATCGTGCCAGCACACGTCCCTTCCAGAACGTAATCGTCCACATAATAATTTGGCGTGATGGTGGCAGAGTACGTAGCCCCGCCGCTCGGAGGCAAAGTGACGTTGTGACTCTGCGCACCGCCATCGCTCCAGCTGGCAAAGTCGAAGTAAGTGTTCGAACTCCAGGGATACTGCGGAGAATCAATGCTGAGACTGTGGGAGCTCGATGCCGTCCACGTGGAATCATAAGGCAGCGCAAAATTGACAGGCGCATACCAAAAATCGCCATCGACCAGAACCCCGACATTCGATGCCACCGGATCAGTCGTTACCGTGTATACCGGAGAGCTGGTGAAGTAAGTAGTCAGGTTGATGGAACTGCCGTCATCCATCACATAAAAGGTCTTGGGATTCGCTCCGATTCCGCCCGGCAGGTAGTACGGAGAATTGATGTAGTCGTAGAAATTCTGTCCCGAAGCGGGAGTGGCCGTAAGCGTCACCAGTTGGCGAATGATGTAGTAAGAGCCGGAAAGTCCCGAATACGTCAGCGGTGCGGGCGACGGCGTAACCGTTCCCGTGCCCGTCGGATAAATCGCATTCACATAAGGAACGAGCTGAATAAAGTTTGCCTGATAGACCGTGACTGCAGGCGCGGTCGCCGGCTGGGTCACCATATTATTGCCGGGCGCGACCGTGATGGTGTGGCTCTCGACGGCCGAGTCATTCCAGCGTCCGTAAATGTAGCTGACGCCAGTGCTGCTAAGCGTCTGCCCGCCAGCGGGAACGTTCAAAGTGTGAGTGGAATTCAGCGCCCAGGCATAAGTCTGCGGAGTAGTAATGGTTTCTCCATCGACGATCACCTGCAATCCCGGAGGATTGCTGGTCACTGTAACTTGCGTCGGAATGGCCCCGTAGAGACGCTCAATGCCGTCGATGTCAGCCGCACTATAGCCATTCGGATTCGATAGCGGAATACCAGCGGGGATGCTTTCAATGCAGGGCTCTCCGTTACGGGAGAACGAAAACGCTGGATATTCCATGACGGAAGCGTAGTCATAAGGACTCAGCGTCTGTTGGTTGTCGTAAATTTGATCGAAATTCGAGCGGGAAGCTTTAATGACAGCGCCGTAGTTGACGTTGACGTATGTATTACGGTCCGGACGCGACTGTTCGTGCCAGACGCCGACAGTGTGTCCCAATTCGTGCAGGATGGTCGCGACAGTGCAGGTTCCGGAGCCGCCGACCACCTGTTCGCCGCCAACCATACCTTCATAGGCCTCGCAGACTCCGCTGGTATTGTCCGCATCGAAATCGAAGTCGATGTAATTGGCTTGGTTGGTATAAGCAACCAACTGGATAATCCCAGAAAATGTGCTGTTGAATGTTGAAATGGCAGTATTGAGATTCGTCATGTCCCCCGAAGATGGATCGATGGTGTAGGGAATCTCATAGATGCTGCCAACTTTGGGCCACATGTACTGCGAGTAGGCGATGCCGAAGCTCTGACTCTGAGGATCGTTAGGCGAGGCGGCGACGTGATCAAGCAAAATGTCGCCCTGATAAATAGCTTTGCCCTTGCCGACGGCTCCCTTGCCAAGGACCCATTGATATGTGATCTTCATCCCTCGCCAATAGCCTGTGCGAATCTCAGGCTGCTGGGTTTGAGCCCAAAGTGTGGACGCAATAAGAAACACAAGTATGGCGGGCAATGCGCGGCGGCAGAGCTTGGTCACAGAGCCTCCTGGACAAGGCAAAACGCTGGGTAAAAGCAATACAACAATAAAGGGGGATATCGGGTCAACGGACGTGGGGGCGTCCGATTGAATCTAGTTTGAAGTGGAAATAGGGCCGTGTCAAGAGAATGATCAAGAAGCGACGGCCCCATGAAATCCACCGCCAACCCGCCGCTCGCCAGCCTGTATCAAAATGGCCAAGGTGCGGGTTCGACAGCCCCGCACCCCGACCACTTGGGGAAGAATCGTGTTCTATTCGAATCCTCGTTTATTCCCGGCTCGGCTTGCGTGCCGACGGCCGGAACGAAGAATGTTTCCCTCGTGTTTTTACTTGAGCAAGCGGCGTGCATACATCTCCCGCCAATGTGGTATTGGTCACGTTGCCAAAAGTGTTCGGGCCAATCGTATTGCCGGTGCTGCTTGGGCCGACAAGAACTCCGGCACAAGCTTCGTTGATGGTGTTCTTGGTAACGGTGTTGTTGCTTCCGGTAGAGTTTGGGCATTCATCATCGATGTGAACGCCGGATTGCGCGCTGCCGTAAATGATGTTCGTTTCCGCCGTGTTCCCATCGCTACAAAGATCGATGGCATCGAAGCTCTGGGTTCCGCCAATGTGGTTGGTCTTAATACTTGTATTGTCGGCAAGTCCGTAAGTGGGGTCGCTGGCAGTGGCGATCCCCAGCTGTGTGCTCTCGACGATGTTGGTCGAGACGCTTACGCCAGAAGATGCATAAATCAGAATTCCGGAGGAGCCATAGCATGGCGGCTGGGGGTTGCCTCCGCCGCACGGTGGGTTGATGTAAATGTCGTCAGCCACGTCGTTGGTTGTGACCGAGCCGGTTGCGCCAAATCCGATTTGAATGCCGTTCTGCGCGATGGCTGAAGTGGCTCCGATACCGATGACAGTGTTGCCAGAGACTGTGACGGCTGGGCCACTGCTGCCGTTACCAGGACCGCTGGCTGTAATTCCATTTTTGTCGTAGTTGCGAACAGAGTTATTGGAAATGGTAACTGCCGGGAAGCCCGTACTGCTTTCCACATTGATCGCCAGCCCGATTTGGCAACCCTGATCGGCGGGATCCATAAGCTGGTTGCGGACAGCGTTATAAGTGATGGTTCCGGTGGAATTCTGGAAATAGATGCCGATGGGATCCACCGAACAGCCTGAGAGTCCGTTATTACTGCCATCAACGGTAAGATGGGAAACCGTAACTGCCGTCGTACCAGTAACGAGAACCTGTGCGGCCACTGGATTGCCAAAAATGTCAGTACCGGTTTGAGCGAGACCACCCGATGGGGTCACGATTACTGCGGCGTCGGTTGTGCCGGCAGCAATTCCAAGCAATGTCAAACTCTTGTTAATGCTCACCTGTTCGGGATAAATGCCGGGACATACTTCGACTTTACCTCCCACAGAAACAGCGTTAACCGCTGCCTGGATGGTTGTGTAGTGAGTTCCGGGCGCTGCGCAGAGCCCGACAGCAACATTGGCGGCAAAGGCTTGACCGCCGAATGCGGCAAGCACAATTAAAGCAAGACAGCCGTATGCGAAATTTCGTGCAGGGACCATGAAACTTCCTCCTTAGATTTTTTAGGTGGGGTTTTAGTTAAAGTCGAAAGTTGAGAATCAAACTCAGGCGCTGACTATATCCCGGTAAATCGGCCGACTCAATTCCACGTTCGGGGTAGGATGTGCACGTTCAGGTAGTGGGCTAAGTTTAATACATTAGTCTTAACACGCGGTTCACAATTGACTTACTGCAGAATTGGCCGAGCTTGTTTCCAGATATCGAATAGGTCAAATCAACGCATCAAGAGAACAGAATCATCTGTCCTCTTAGTCTTCGTGCCGAGCAGTAGCGTAGTAACCGCTCCGTGCCTGCACTTTGTAATCACCCTTCTTGGGCTTGATCTCGACTTTACGGAAAGAGCCATCGCGAGCGGCGTTAGTTGGCACATAACCAATGTTGTATTGGCTGCGGAGTTCCTCGGAAATCTGATTAAAAGCGTCGCGGAGCTTGTCAATCTTGTTCCCGACGTTAATCATGCGCCCCCCGGTCTCTTCGGTGAGCTTTTTCATCTCTGAATCGCCCGAATAGCCCATGCCACCCATACCATAGAAACCGCGGTCGGCGATAAGCAGCACGTAGCAGATCGCATCCGCCTTCTGGGCAGCCTCAATGGCATCCTTGATTTTGAGCCGGCTTCCTTCATCTTCTCCGTCAGTGAGCAGGACCATCGCCTTGCGCCCGACCTCGTGACTGAATTCGTCGTGTGAAGCAAGATAAACAGCGTCGTAGAGCGCCGTACCACGTTGTCCGGTTGAAGAGCATGGGATTGGACCTTGCGGGCCGATTGGACCGCCGCCACAACCAACTCCGCCGGTGTTGATCTTCGCCTCGTTCAATGCGTGCCTGAGCCGGCTGACCGAGTTGGTGAAATCCTGCAGAAGAGTAATGTCGACGTCGAAGCTGATGACGAATGCCTCGTCTTTTTGGCGCAGTGTAGTCTCGAGAAAAGAGGCTCCAACCTCTTTTTCCATATCGAGAACACGCATCTGGCTACCACTGGAATCGATGAGAATCCCAAGCGTCAGCGGGAGATCCGTTTCCGCCTTGAAATACTTGATAGTCTGGGCTTGGCCATCCTCGAACAGATCAAAATTATCTTTGTTGAGATTAGGAATCAGCGCCCCATGTTTATCTTTCACATTGAAGAACAACTGCACAACTTCAACATTGACCTTGAGAGTCTCAACGGATTGGTCTTGCGACTGCTCATTGGAGTCAGGAGTGCGAGGTATATCGGTATTGGATGTAGGCCCGGTCGAAGAGGCTGGAGGAGGCACCGGAGGCGGTGGAACTGGCACATTCTGCCCGGCTGCGGGAAGCGACACGGCCGCGGCCAGAACCATGGCCTGAACCCCGGCTAAAAAAGCGAACCCCGCAATTCGGCACGATCTGTAATGTACTTTAGGCATCAGCGTTCTTATCCTGAGACTTTGCTAGTCTATCCTGTAAAGAGCCGTAATGGTTAGATGCACCAAAGTGGCATAATCGGGCATCTCAATGAAGTGAAAAATCGGCGGGTCGCGGCTCTACGTAGGCGAAGATCGGTTTCCGAAGCTTGGTCGGAAGTCAGGAACGAGCAAGTAGTGAGAAAAGTAGTAAAGTCAGATAGCTGAAGACCAAATAATAGAAGACAGGTCGAGAAAGACAGAGGATTCCGGTATGGCCACAAAAACGAGCGCAATACTGATTCTGGGACTGACATTGTTGCTGGCAGGCGCTCTGGCGGCCCAGCAGCCGAGCGACATTCCGGACGCTCCATCTGCTACTCGCCCTATACCACCCCCTGCACCGCCCAGCCCGCGCCCCGGCGTGGATGACGGGACCTTACCTGCCACTCCAGCAAGCAATTCCAGCGCAGGCGCGCCCAACGGGTCCGGCGATGTCTCCAATAGCTCCGATATTGTTTATGACAAGTCAGCCACACCGCCGCAAATGCCTCCGGTCAAAACAGTGCCTTCAGGTAGCGTCCCGAAAGATCGAGAAACCGGAGAAGATGCCGGCTATGTATTCCGGTCAAACCCAACTTTTGTGGTGGTTCCGGTTACAGTAAAGGACCCCAACGGCCGGCTAGTCGAAGGTTTGCAGGCCAAGGATTTTGCGATTCAAGAAAATGGCAAGACGCAAACGTTGAAGTTTTTCACCAGCGACCCCTATCCGTTGTCAGCCGCCGTGATTTTCGATACGGGCATGCCAGACATAGGGTTGAAGAAGATACAAGACACGCTGTCGGCGTTGCAAGGGGCGTTCAGCCAGTTCGACGAGGTTGCCGTCTACACCTATAGCAGCACCGTAGGACGTGTGACGGAGTTCACCGACGTCAGCAAAGAGCTGACTGTAGCTCTGAACCAGGTCAAAGGTTACAGCGGAGCGAACAATGGAATTCCCGTAACCAGCGGTCCACTCGGTCCGCAGGGACCGGTCATCAATGGCATTCCCATCGGCTCTCCTGTGGACCCCGTTTCCACGCCACCGAAGGTTGCGCACGTATTGAATGACGCCATCCTATTGGCAGCACGCGATCTTTCGAAGCGCGACCGGTTGCGGCGGAAGATCATCTTCATCATCAGCGACGGCCGCGAGCAGGGTTCCATAGCCAGCTACAAAGACACCCTCAAAGTATTGCTGACGCAGAACATCACCGTCTACGCCGTTTCCGTGGAAGGCGGCGCAATCCCCATCTACGACCGGCTGGAACGAATCCACCTGCCAAAAACGACCGGAGCCATGGGCTACGGCGACATTCTGCCGAAATACGTCAGCGCAACTGGAGGAGGCTCGGTGTTCAGCGAGTTATCCGAAGCCACCATCGAGAAAGCTTACGCCTCTGCGATCGGAGAGGCGCGCTATCAGTACACCCTGGGCTATTCGCCCAAGTCCAGCATCGGAGGTTACCGCGAGATCAACGTGCAGGTGCGCCGGGCGGACGTGAAAGTTTCCGCCAAGGCTGGGTATTATCCTCTGCCATCGCCTCTGCACACGCCTCAATCGCCTCCGCAGGCCCCTCCGCAATAAAGGGGAACGGCTAAGCACTTGAGCCCGTGATGGTTGAGAGTCTTGCTTTGGTAACATGGGTAACCTGCGCCAGAGCCTTCCGGTGTGATATAAAAACCAGCAGTAACCGATAATGTAGTCAGGTAGATTTGTGGCGAGGGCTCGCGCGTCGAGGGAGTAGTTCGCGAGAGTCTTTTTCGTATGAGTTCCTGAGGAAGCCTTTTGAGTTTCATCAACTTCGCAGCGCGCGAGATCAATTGCAAGATCGTCTACTATGGCGCCGGATTAGGCGGCAAGACGACGAATCTCCAGTTCATCTTCCAGAAAACAGCCGAACAGCAGAAGGGCAAGATGATCTCGCTAGCCACCGAGACCGATCGAACCCTGTTCTTCGATTTTCTGCCCCTCGATCTGGGTTCGGTGCGGGGCTTCAAGACGCGCATTCACCTCTACACCGTTCCCGGACAAGTCTTCTACGACGCGAGCCGCAAACTGATCCTGCGCGGTGTGGATGGCATCGTCTTCGTAGCCGATTCCCAGCAGGAGCGCATGGACGCGAACGTCGAAGCCCTCGACAACCTGATGTCAAATCTGAAAGAACATGGCTACGACTTCAACAAGATTCCTTACGTCTTGCAACTGAACAAGCGCGACCTGCCAAACGTCCTGTCAGTCGAAGCTCTCTCCAAAGAACTACGCAAGAAAAACGAGTCGGTGGTAGAGGCTGTGGCCTTCCAGGGTGTGGGCGTATTCGAAACGCTCAAAGAAATTGCAAGGCAGGTACTGCAGGAGTTGAAACAAGGCGGGTAGGAACTCTCGCTACTCGGCGCATTTCCGTTTACCTAGACGTCCCAAGAAAAGGAGCGGCGATCTCTCAAACATCGCGCATCGTAATCCTGCTGACGGTCACAATAGCCGTAGCTACAGTTTGTATCTTCCTTCCGCATATTCCCCAGCCCCAGTCGTATCACTCATTCGCGGATAGTCGCAGTTTGCTGAGCATCCCAAATTTTGGCAATGTCGTTTCGAACCTGCCTTTCGCGGTGATCGGACTCCTCGGCATCGCCTTCTTACTGCACGCTGCTTCCGGCCCATCCTGCGGCCATCTCCTCGATTCCCGCGAACGCTGGCCTTACCTGATTGCGTTTGTGGGAATGTTGCTGACCGCGTTCGGTTCTTCGTACTACCATCTGGCGCCAAATAACGCGCGGCTGGTCTGGGACAGACTACCTATGACACTGGTATTCATGTCAATGGTGGCAGCCATGATTGCGGAGCGCGTCCAGCTTCGGCTCGGCTTGATTTTGTTACCGCCGCTGCTGATCATTGGCATTGCCAGCGTCTTGCAATGGTACGAAAGCGAAATTCATGGTGCTGGCGATTTGCGTTTCTATGCTGCCGTGCAGGGTTACTCGGCCCTAGTGCTCCTGATCGTGCTGCTGTTCCCTCCCCGCTACACCCGTGGCTATGATCTGGCAATCATCGTAGGCTTCTACGCTCTCGCAAAGGCTCTCGAAACGCTCGACAAACCCATCTTTAGTATTGGGCACCTCGTCAGTGGCCATACTCTAAAGCATCTTGCCGCCGCTGCTGCGGGATACTGGCTTCTGCGAATGCTGCAGTTGCGGCGATCCGTCGGGGGGATCTAGCCCGCTGTTTCAAGTTGCTCCGACAGTCCTTCCCACTCTGTCATCAGGCTCTGCAAATCATTCTTCCGGCGGCCAAGTTCTAGGCTCTGCCGCTGCGTCTCCTCCGCGCTCACAAAGCTCTGCAGCCCGGTTTCACACAGCACAATCGCAGCTTCGGCGCGGGCAATCTCTTCTTCGATTTCGTGTAGACGATCTTCCATTTGCTTCTTTTTAATTGGATTCACACGCTTGCCCTTGGCTTCCACCGCCTCAGCGGCGGACGGGCGGTCTCCGTTCACAGGGACTGTCGGAGATGGAGCAGAAGTCATGACCGGCTTCGACACTTCCACCGCAACCACACTCCTTCCCTGTTTGCGCCAAAGATAGTCCTCATAATTTCCCGGATAGATTTCGACCTTACCGTCGCCAATTTCGAACACGCGCGTGGCCAGCTTGTCGATGAAATAGCGATCGTGAGAAACGAAAACGACCGTGCCCGTGTACTTCATCAGGGATTCAAGAAGGACATCTTTCGCACGCAGATCAAGATGGTTCGTCGGCTCATCAAGCAGCAGAAAATTCGCAGGATGCAGCAACAATTTAAGCAGTGCGTAGCGATTGCGCTCTCCTCCAGAGAGCACGCCGATACGCTTGAAAACATCGTCGCCAGAGAACAGAAAACAACCCAGCAGGCTGCGCAACTCAGTCTGAGTCGAAGCCCCCGAGAGATCACCCAAATCGTCAAGGATGCGAGCTTCAGGATCGAGCTCTTTATATTGATCCTGCGCGAAGTAATCCAAGTGAACCTCGTGCCCGAGCTTGTATTCGCCCGCGCTCAGCGATTCAGTTTTGGCCAGCAACTTAATGAGCGTCGACTTCCCTGCCCCGTTGACCCCGACCAACGCGATGCGCTCGCCGCGCTCAATCATGAAGTTTACTTTCTCAAAAACCTTGTGTTCGCTAGTTCCACTCCGTCCATAACTCTTGGCAACATTCGCAAACTCGGCCACGATGCGCCCGCTAGGCTTCGGCTGCGGAAACGAAAAGTGAACCGTCTTCTCTTCTTCGGGAATCTGAATCCGCTCCATCTTCTCAAGCTCTTTAATACGGCTCTGGACCTGCTTGGCCTTGGTGGCCGTATAGCGAAAGCGGTTGATAAAAACTTCAAGCTGCTCGATGCGATCATGCTGTGTTTTGTAAGCTGATTCCAGCTGCTCTTTGCGCGCGGTCTTTCCAGCCAGATACTGATCGTAATTTCCGGCGTAGAAGTGCATCTGCTTGTTCCAGATTTCCACGATACGTTTCACCGTGATGTCGAGAAAGTAGCGATCGTGCGAGATAAGAACAAACGCATAGGGATAAGTGGTCAGGTACTCCTCAAGCCAGTTGCGCGCTTCGAGATCAAGGTGATTGGTAGGCTCGTCGAGCAGCAACAAATTGGGCTTCTGCAGCAGAAGTTTGGCCAGCGCAATCCGCATCTGCCAGCCGCCAGAGAATTCTTCCGTCTGACGTGTCCAATCGTCACGATGAAAGCCAAGGCCGGTGAGCACCTGGCCAACCTGCATTTCGAGCGTGTAACCGTCGCGGGAGACGAATTCGTGTTCCAGCTTCTGATAACGATCGGCGACGCTCGAATATTCGGCCCCCTCGTGGTCGAGCTCCGACATGCTGCGTGTGAGCGCTTCCATTTCTTTCTCCATCGCATGGAGCTCGTCAAACACCGACATGCACTCGGCGAAAATCGTACGGCCCGTCATAGTCAGGCCGTCTTGCGGAAGATATCCAGTGGAAATGCCCTTGGCGCGTGAGATCGTGCCGTAGTCGAGCGACTCGCTCCCAGCCAAAATCTTCATGATCGTAGATTTGCCGGTCCCGTTCGCTCCCACCAGACCAACGCGCGATTCTGGCGTGATCAGCCAGTCGGCATTCTCAAATAGGAGCTTGTGACCATAGCGCTTGCCAGCGCCGGAGAGTTGAATCATGGATTTCTTTTATGGTCTCACGAGATGGTGTAGCGCGGACACTCCTGTCCGCGTTGCCGGCTTGTCCTAGTTCGCTTAGCCCGGATGGTAGCGTGGAATGCCCATGCCCCAAAAACAGCTACCGAGCCGCAGCCATGCGTACGACACCCAGATGCTCCAGCGCGCGATCAATCACGGTCTGGAGTTCGTGGGCGTATTTAACTTCTCGTCCTTTAGCCAAAACAACCCGCGCTTTTTCCGCATCGAACCAGGTAGGATTTCGATTGTCTTCCTCAGGAGTACGCGTCTGTCGGACTTCCATCAAGAAAGCCTTGACCACATACTCCTGCACCCCGCCAGCCTGCCAAAAAACGCCCTTAGAATGAACGTAAATATGGAAATGCCGAGGCTCGATAATACCGAATGCGCCCGCCTCTTCTTTGGCTTCGCGCTCGGCAGCCTGACTATGCGACAGGCGTGGTTCGGGAGCTCCCTTGGGAAACGTCCACTTGCTGCCTCCGTTGGTGTGGACCAAGAGAAACTCGACATGCGAATTCACTCGACGGTAGCACACCGCAGCAACCTGCAGAGGTAGCGCAAAACGAGAGACCCGAGGCGAGCTCATTATTCGCAGTTTACCGTAAGGATATTTCAGGAATGTTAAATGCAGCGAAAATGGTGCACACCTTAGGTACCCCGTCTTTGGTACCCGGCGGCCGAAAGCCCAATAACTGATAGGGGTGGCTTGAAGTCTCTACGTTCCCGTTCCTACGCCGCCATCCGCATCGGGTTGCCTTCCGCATGAAACGCCCGCTTGATCGGAGGCATAGCCAGATAAAAGATACAGGCTGCGTTAATCACTCCGAACAATAACGAGAAAATATTTGCGTGGAGTACGCCGGGCAGAACCAGCACCAGCCCAATCGCCGAAAATAGAAGCGTGAGCAGACGTCCCCAGTTCTGCATCTGCAAAACGCCGTAGCCGGCGATCATGTGTATGATCGCAAAAATAATGATTCCAAGTCCGGCTATGTGGCCAAAACTGCGCAGAACATTTTCTACGGCATTGCCTTCAGCAGCCATAGAAGCAAGCTTAGCGGCCAGTCCGGTGAAGAGCATGATCGATAGTCCGAACAGCAGCGCGAGTATTCCGCGCAAAATCTGATAGAAACCGACTAAAGTGACACCGAGTGGACGCATAAATCCTCCTGTGCAAATTTGGAGAAATATAACACATGAGGAACAAATGAGGTTACCGGGTTTACGTCCGCCGCCAGCCTCTACTCGTACCGCAACGCCTCGATAGGATCCAGCCGCGAAGCTTTAATGGCAGGAAGCATTCCGCTGATGACACCAACAAATCCAAGGATCACGGTAGACGCCAGTAGCGTAGTCGAATCGATCGTCAACCGGATATCGCCGTCCTTGCCATTCTCAGCGAAGGCGCTCCACAGCGTCATCGATCCCACCGCCCACGAGACAAGGTACGCGAGAGCCACTCCGGCAAGCCCACCAAGAAGCGTGATTGCGAGAGCCTCGGAGAGAAACTGAACCAGAATATGCCAACCCCGTGCTCCGAGAGCTTTTTCAACGCCAATTTCGCGCGTGCGCTGTGTAACCGAAACCAGCATGATATTCATCAACCCCACGCCACCGATACCAAGCGTGAGCAGCCCGATAAACCCGAGCAGAATCTTGATGCCGGTAGTAATGACGCGCAGGTCGAGCAGATCCGCGTACACGTCAAAGATAAAAATGGCGCGCTTGTCCTTGGGATCGAAATCATGATGAAAAGCCATCGACCGGCGCACAGCGTCCGCTACTTTTGCGTGATCGCCTTCATATTCCATTGCGATAGCGTTCAGGTAATAAGTATTAGTCAGATCGCTCATGGCACTGAACGGGATATAAACCTTACCGTTCATATTGTCGTCGCCATTTTGTATGACGTGTTTGAGAACGCCGATCACCTCGTAGGAAATCCCGTCAATTCGCACTTTTTCGCTAAGCGCGTTTTGTCCAGAGAACAGCTTTTTCTTGACGTCAGCCCCGAGGACAGCGACATGGCTATGCGTGTTTTCGTCGAGTTCGGTAAAAAAAGTCCCGTCTTGGACGTCGATACGCCGCATGTGCGAATAGTAGGGATAGACTCCACTGATTCCGTAGCTGCCGCTGCGCGTTCCGTAGGCAACAGTACTTTGCTTGAATGCTTCGGGCGAAATGCGCTTAAGCAGAGGCACTTCGGCTTGAATGTAGTCGAGATCGTTAACGTTAAGTTTGATTTCGCTGCCAGCTTTTGTGCCGCCCGCTTGCAAAGAAGTACGTCCAGGAAAAACGAAAACTAGATTCGTCCCAAAAGATCGGAACGCGACCCAGAGACCGCGCTCGAAGCCCGTGCCATACGCCAGCAGCAACACGACGGTCGCAATCCCCCAAGCCATGCCCAGCATGGTGAGGATGCTGCGACGGCGATTGTGCTTCAGCGCGTTGTAAGCCTGGCGACCAAGTTCGAGAATCATAATTAATCTTCAGCTGCTAGAGGCTCCGCTATTCCTGCCGCAATGCCTCCACCGGTTGCAACAGCGCCGCCTGCCGCGCCGGATAAAGCCCCGCTGCAATCCCAGCACATGCCAGCGAGAGAATGGCAATTGCCGCCGACGACGGAACAATCCGCGGCGTGTCGAATCCTTCAGGCGCGGGCAAGGCGGCAAGAAGTGTGACCAGTGCAGTGGTAATGGCCAGGCCAATGCCTCCGCTAAGCGCAGTCAAGAACGCGCCTTCCACAAAAAACTGCGTCAGGATGGCGCGATGCGTAGCGCCTAGCGCCTTGCGCAGTCCAATCTCGCGAGTTCGTTCAGTAACGGAGACAAGCATAATGTTGATAATGCCAATCGCGCCCAGCGCAAGCGTGATCACACCAACTACGCCAAGAAAGTAATCCATGCCATCGAAGATCTTGGCGACCCGCTTGTTGTCTTCAATCGTGTCCCAGTCTTCGAACGACTCCGTAAGCTTGGGATCAAACCCGTGACGGCGCGCAATAATTTCGTGGATTTCCTGTTTTGCCGCCAAATCGCCACTCGGCGTTAGCGGACGGTAGTTCAAAAACGAGATGGCATCTTCGCTGTTCTGCTCTTTCAGCCGGAACAGATTGCGCATGGTCTCGATAGGAATAAAGATGCGCGCATTAGTGCCATTATTGCCATCCTGCCCAACCTTGCTAAGCACACCGATGATCTCGAAGCGGACACCATTAAGCAGAATAGGCGAACCGACGGCCGGGCGTCCCGGAAATATGTTTTTCAATAATTCCCAGCCGACTACGGCCACCCGCCGCGTTTCCGTATTGTCCTCATCGTTGAACCACCGCCCCGGACCGACGGGAACATTGCGGATCTGGTTGTACTCCGGAGCCACGCCAAAAACCTGGCCATTGGTCGAACCATAATCGCTGACCGCGCGAATGTCCTCGCGATTCAGCACCGGAGAAACGTACTTCAGCGCACGCGCCTCGCTGCGAACCGCAAGGTAATCCTCATAGGTGAAGTGATAAGTCTGCCCGGACTGTGTGCTGCCTTCAACCGCGGGAATGCGGCCAGGAAAAGTAAACATAATATCCTGCCCCAGATTCTTCAGTTGTCTCGCTTGGCCACTACGAAATCCCTCGCCCAGCCCCACCAGCAAAAGCAGCGATCCTACGCCCCACGCGATGCCGAACATGGTCAGAAACGAGCGCAGCTTATGGGCCCACAGGGTGGCCAGCGACTGGCGAACGATTTCGATGAGCATCCGCATAGCTATTTAAGATTGCAGAGTTGATTCACAGAGCTAATACACAAGTTGACCACAAAATTAGCGTAGAAAGCCCGGCTCGCGGCAAGCTCCCCGCAGCAGCTCGCCTGTATGGAGCGTAACCCAGCCCCCGCACTCTATTGTGTAGTACGGGATCGGAGAGGCTAGAGTTCCCAAAAAACACACTTCTCCCTACTGAATTTAGACGCTCGAAACAACCGCTAGGTTAGCCCCGGTCTCGATTTAAACTCATCCCTGCTCACCGCCAAGGTTGGGCCACGTCTAAGACGCCGACCAGGGGTGTGGCCGCGACCCGCGGCATGTTTTCAACAAAATTTGCGATCCAGTGCACATCGTGCACTTTGAATGGAGGCATTTCCCTATGTTTCAAAGGATGTTTCGAACGACATTTCGTGCAGCATCACATGGTTTCCTGTTCGGTCTGCTGCTAGCAGCCCTATCGGGCTTGAGCTCGGCGCAGTCGCTCGTACTCGAACTGCCTCTGCAAAGCCAACGGGCGGAGATTACACAACGCATCGGCATCACCGACATCACCATCGACTATCACCGGCCGCTGATCAACGATCGCAAGGTTTGGGGAGGCTTGGTTCCCTACGGCCAAGTCTGGCGCGCGGGAGCAAACATCAACACCACCATCACCTTCAGCGATCCGGTCCAGATCGAAGGCAAGCCGCTCGACAAGGGAACCTACGGCCTGCACATGATCCCAAACGCCGACGAGTGGATAATTATTTTCTCGAAGAATTCCACTTCGTGGGGTGCCTTCACCTACGACGAAAAAGAAGACGCGCTCCGCGTGACTGTGAAACCTCAAGCCTCGGATATGCACAACGCGCTGACCTACGACTTCGATCAATTGAAACCGGATTCGGCAGTCGTTGAAATGGAGTGGGAGAAGATTGCCGTCCCGTTCAAGGTCTCGGTCAATGTCCACGATGTGGTGCAAGCCAGCCTGAAGAAACAGCTTCGCAATCTTTCTCAATACACATGGATGAGTTGGGACGACGCCGCCAACTATTGGCTAGCCGAAAAAACCAACCTCGATGAAGCGCTGATATTTGCCAACAAATCCATCGAGAATGAAGATCGCTACGACAACGAGACCACCAAGGCAAAAGTCTTGACGGCGCTCAATCGTAAAGATGAGGCCGAAACCGCGCAAAAGAAAGCGCTAGATCTAGCCACGCCACTGCAGATTCACTTATACGGTCGCGGATTGCAGGCTGAAAAGCGCAACGATGAAGCCTTCGCCATCTTCCGCGAAAATGCGAAGAAACATCCCGCCGAATGGTTTGTGCATTCAGGTCTAGCCCGTATTTACTGCTCCCAAGGGAAGTTCGACGACGCCGCCAAGGAGATGAAAATCGCATACGCGGGCGCTCCGGAAAACCAGAAGGTCTACGTAGATGGCTTGGTGAAGAAGCTGGAGGCGAAGCAGGATATCAATTAGTAAGCAATAATTCGACTCGGTGTTCGGGCGGATAGGAACTGTGCGTCTGTAGAGCGGACACTCCTATCCGCTGCCGTTGAAGTTGCTCTCGCTCGTGAAGTTGAAGTCGGGCGTTCGGCGAGTGGCCACGTCTCCCGTCGGGGTAATAACCCCAGTTCTTCTAAACGCAGAACAAGACAAGGGGTGCGCCACTTCTCGTGGTTGAGAAGTGGCCCGCCCAATCATCGATCCCCAAAGGTTTCTTCCGCCGTCGGACATCGGACCGACATGAGATCGTCGCGTTCGCAACTTTTTTCGTCACAAACATGCGTGTCGCGCATCACAGACGCGCTTCGAAGAGGTGCGTGAAAATGTGTGTGATTGCGCGGGTACAGGTGCGTCCGTCTTCAGAGACGGCCTCGAACCTGCCGCAGAGTTGATTTTCAGCTGCTCTTTGACGAGAATCAACTGAAGCAAAAGTGGGAGAAATCTCGCAGCCCAGCTTGGAGCCAACCGAGGATCGAGTGCAGAATCGAGCTAAGTCCTTATCTCACAGGATTTTTAAAATAAGTCCTTTACGCTCTAGATTTTGGCGGCGCGAAACCTTGTAACCCCATCATTCCAAAGATTAGAGGGGTGGGGGGTAGTGATAAACACGGGTTATTATCTCAGGAGTTAACAGGCAGCAAAGTGGAACAAAACATCCATTTTAGGCCTTTGAAGTGACAACCTGGGATTCCAGATATTCAAACACTCCCCTTCCTGACTTGCGGCCCAGCCTCCCAGCTTTCACATATTGCACCAGCAGCGGACAAGGCCGGAATTTTTCGCCCAGGGATTTGTGCAGGTATTCGAGGATGTGGAGACGAGTGTCAAGTCCGACCAGATCCACGAGTTCAAACGGCCCCATAGGATGATTCAGCCCCAGTTTGAGAGCCTTATCGATATCTTCAGCACTAGCGACACCTTCCTGCAGCATGTAGAAAGCCTCGTTGCCGATCATGGCGTTGATGCGGCTGGTGATGAAGCCCGGAGCTTCTTTGATCACCACAACTTCCTTACGCATGCGCTTGCCAACTTCGACCACTGCGGCCAAAGTGTCGTCATCAGTCTCCAGTGCTCGCACAATTTCGAGCAGCTTCATCTTGTGCACAGGATTGAAAAAGTGCATGCCCACGCACTTCTTCGCCCGGTAGGTAACACTGGCAATCTCTGTAACGCTGAGCGAAGAAGTGTTCGAAGCGAGAATGGTCGTAGGACGGCAGATCTTGTCAAGCATGGTGAAGATTTCAATCTTCGATTCCATCTCCTCGGGAACAGCCTCGATAACAAGATCGGCATCACGCGCCGCCTGATCAACAGAACCGGCATACTCGAGACGCGAAAATGCGGCGTCAGCGTCGGTGGCGTCGACTTTGCCAAGTTCGACGGCCTTGTCGAGATTGGCGCGAATCTCTGTCTCGGCCTTGCGCAGGGCGTTCGGAAGCAGGTCTTCGAGAATGGTGCGATAGCCGCCGAGAGCGGCCGCATGCGCGATGCCCCGGCCCATGATGCCGGCCCCGATCACAGCAACCGTGCGAACTTCAGTCAATCATCACTCCTTGCCAGCCGGTTCTTTCTCCTTGCCCGCCGTCTCAAGGCGCTGAACGACGCTCTCATAGCTCGGTTCAGATTTGCGAATATATTCGCCAAGGCGGGCGCATTCCTCCTTGGTCATCGCCGGAATGCTGGCGCTGATGCGGCGAAGAGTGGTAGCAATGTCGTCGATGTAATTCATGTGACGGATGAGTTCTCCAGTAGCGGGCATAAAGGCTCCTTGCGTTTTCTCTGGTGCGGCGGTGGATTCGGAAGCATCCGTCGTGGCCAGGGTAACTATTCATTGTTCAACAGCTGGACGGATTTAGCAAAGGCGGTCTCTGCTCAATCACGCCAATTGGACGTACTGGGAAACTGCGGTGCGCCTAACGCGAAAAATATCCGGTCTTGGAGCGGATCTTCAGGCCAGCCTGCTTGGGACGGATCACGATCTTGCGAAAAGTATCGTCTGGTAAAGGGTTTGTCGGATAGTAGGCCAGTTCATACGACGTGCGCAGCTCTTCCGCGATTTGCTGAAAGTAGGTCTTCGGATCGGTGGCCTCGGAATCGATTGCATCGCCGCCAGTCTCTTTCGCGATGCGATCCATCACCCGTGTGCCGTACTGATTGCGTGCCGTCAAGTGGCCATGCTCTTTTTCGGTATAGCGAATGGTGTAGACCAGGACGTTCGCGGCCTGTGCTGCCTCAATGGCAGTCATCATGTCGTGGGAACTGGAGTTATCTTCTCCGTCGCTGAAAACAAGCAATGCGCGCCGGCCGCTTTCGCCGGTAAGTTTTTCGGTGACCGAGTAATAAATGGAATCGTAGAATGCCGTGCCCAATTCCCGATCTTCTTTCGGCCCGAGTTCCGGAATGTGTTTGTCGCCGTGCTGATAAATTTTCAGCCGGTCCATCACCTCCGGGCCAGATTGTGAAAAGTCACTAACGAGTCGGAGATGATTGCCAAAGCAGATCAGAAACACCCGGTCTTTGGGCCCAAGGACGTCCTTGAGAAAGACTTCCAGGTCGTGTTGGTGCTGCTTCGAAAACTGATCTTGGCTGCCGCTGAAATCGACAATCAATCCTAGCGTCAAAGGAACATCGATACTGTGCGCAAAGAAGGAAATCTTCTGTGGGACCGCATCTTCGAAGACTTCTATGTCGTCTTTCGCGAGACTGTTCACCAGCGCGCCGCGAGAATCACGCGCTGAGAAAGCCACGTTGACCAGCTTGACATTGACCCGGATGGGCTCCTCAGCCAAACAGAGTGCGCTAGTGATAACAAACAAGATGAACGTCCATGTGCGTACTAAATTCCTAGTCCGATCACAGAGAGATTGCGAATGAAAACGCTTCGGCATCTGCAAAACAACGAACTCCGGCATTATTTGGAGTACGTTCGATGCGACCGAATTGTTCCGCAAAAACGGAGGTGCAAATCAAGCAGAGGACGAGCTAACCGAGGTTGTGAAAGCGGCGAAAACCAGCATAGCCCTGCTTGCCCATATAGCGCTCAAGAACCGGAGGATCAGTCTGGCGCAGGTCGACGATCACCAAGCCATCAACCACGTCGGAAAATTTCCGATCGAGATTGAAGCCCACCAACCTGCCTCCCACCTTCGCGTACTGCTTGAGCAAGACAGGCAACCCTTTGCCATCTTCTTCAACGTCGGAGATCGGCTCGGCGAGTTCATCGAGATCGCGCAACAGACTGCAGAGTGCCCCGCAATCCCAGCGGCGCAATACGGGAGCTCGAAACGGAGTACGGGCATGTATGAGATCGGAAAACTCGCGGCCATCTTCGTCATTAACTTGGCGCTGCTCAAAGTAGCGAACCATCATCTCGCGAGATAAGCTGCTGTACTCGTTGCTGATGCTGACCGCTCCGAACAACACTGGAGTCTCGGGATGGGCGGCCACAAAGCGTGCAATACCCTTCCACAATAAAAGGAGGGGAGCGTACTGCCGCTGATACTCTGGGCGCACAAACGAGCGTCCCAGTTCAAGAGCGGAGCCAATTTTCAGGAACAATTTTTCGTCGTAGCGGAACACAGTGTTCGTGTAAAGACCTTTGATGCCATGGGCGCGGATGATCTCGTCAGTATTGCCGGCACGGTAAGCACCGGCCAATTCCTGCTTATTTTTATTCCAGAGCAGCAGATGCCAGTAATAGGCATCGAACTGATCGAGATCGGCGCTGCGCCCGGTTCCTTCGCCAGCGGCGCGAAAGGTGATTTCGCGGAGGCGTCCGAGCTCATCGAGCAGGTGCGGCAACTCAGAAGCACGTGCGGCGTATACAGAAAATTCTGTGTTTTCGACGAGCAGGCGTTCAGCAGGCAACGCCGCAATATTGTTGATGACGAATCGTGCGGGAACTTCCGCTGCGATCTGCGCTTGCGGTTTACGCGGCAGCGCGAAACGAATTTTCTTCGGCAGCGAGATCGGTCTCCTGCCGCGGTACGAAAGCAGGTAAGTACGCAGACGAAGATACTCGGTAGCTTCCTCATCGTTGAGATTGGCGATCAACTCCGATGCGATCGCCTTGCCAAGGCGAATCTCCACACTCTTCTCGCGCTGCAGCAGAAACTCCTGGAGCAAGAAGGGTGTTCGCAGCCGAGGATTGATCAAGCCGAGCAGTTGAAACGTCGCGCTATTGTGTCCACAAAAATATACCGGAAGTGCGTTCGCTCCCGTCTCTCGTACCAGGCGAGCAGCCAAGGTGCCCCATGTGGGATCAGTGACCTGAGCCTCCCGCACATTCCACTGCGAGACCTCTCCCGCGGGAAAGACGACGAGCGCGCCGCCGTGGTGCAGCCATTCCATTGCCTGCTTTAGCGGTCGCTTGTTTTTATCTGCCAAGGACGTAATGTGAAACGGGTCCACAAAGATGCAATGCTCGTGAAGTTCAGCGATTCCCTGGAGCAGTGAATTAGTCAGTATCTTGACGTCGGGACGCACGCGAGAAATGAGCGCCGCTAGAGCCGCTCCATCAAGCACCCCGAAAGGATGGTTAGCCACCGCAACCAGAGGACCTTTGATCGGGATGCGCTCTAAGTCGGCGGGCTGAACTTCTAGTTTTACTTTCATCTCCGCCAGCAGCGCTTCTATTCGAAAGCCTGGCTCCACGGTGCGCACGCGGTCATATAGTTCGCGAGCCCGCTCCATCGGAAGTTTGCCGCCAAATCCTGGGATCCAGGGCGGGAGCAGCGGCTCAGTGAATACAACTTCGTTCTCATCGCTCCCCATCGGCAACGCTGGCATAG
>Ga0209169_10000385_pt1 | contig 26672 bp, 27 predicted proteins | sample HubBroMetageWRM4_FD_188346 | JGI IMG/M metagenome (GOLD analysis project Ga0209169, IMG submission 188346) | Warmed soil microbial communities from the Hubbard Brook experimental Forest, New Hampshire - Hubbard Brook CCASE Soil Metagenome WRM 4... | ecosystem: Environmental > Terrestrial > Soil...
CGCATTGATGATCTTCAGGCCGCGGCCGTGCTCGGCGGTTGCGGGCACAGGATCACCGGTAAGAGCACTCTCGCCGAGCCATTCCTGGCCGGTGCCACGGCCATCCCGGCCGGTACCGTCCGGCGCGGGCGGGCCGGCCCCGCTGCCGGCATTGACCACCTCGATGACGCAGTGCCCGTCACTGGCGCTCACCTGCACCTGGTACTCCTCGCCAGGCCCGGCGTGCTGAACGACGTTAGCGCAGGCCTCGCTGAGCGCCAGCGCGATGTCGGCGCGCGTATCCGGCGTGACCCCCAGAGTCTCCAGGCACCGATCCAGAACCTGGCGGGTGACTGGCACGCTGGCGGCATCGCGGGGTAGGTAGAGCACCATCTTGATTTCCATGCCATCTACCTCCGGCCGGGCACCACCAACATCGGCAGGCCATTGAGCCTGCCTGATCACTTCTGCCTCGGCTGGGCGCCCCCAAACCGGTGGCGCCCGGGCTGAGTACAACATCATGGCCGCCAACTGGGATGGTCGGCCGGAGTGCACCACCAGCCTTCCAAGCTGGTCATGCGGGTTCGATTCCGGTCGTCCCGCTTCGCGGTCGCTCGTTCCAGCATGATGTTCCAAGGCACCGCGCTAATGTCAGTACCTGGGCCTGGGCGCGCTGCTGCGCCGGCTGATCCCCGGCAGCTGCGGATCGGCGATGGCGGTTGGGGAGTGAGATGGCAGACTTCGTTCTGGTGCATCCCGCCTGGTTCGGGGGGTGGTGCTGGAAGAAGCTCGTGCCGCTGCTGGCAGGGCACGGGCACAGCGTGCGCACGCCGACGCTCACCGGCCTGGGGGAACGTTCCCACCTCGCGCACCCGGGAATCGTCCTGCAGACCTACGTGGACGATGTCGTCAACGTTCTGACATACGAAGACCTGCGGGGAGTGATCCTGGTCGGGACAAGCTCCAGCGGGGCGGTCATCACCGGGGTCGCCGATCGCGTGCCGGACCGGATCTCTCAGCTCATCTACGTGGATGCCTTCGTCCCCGGCGACGGGGAGGCCTTGTGGGACCTGATCCCGCCGCAGCGGCGCCCCGCGATGCAGACACTGGTCCAGACCGAGGGCTTCGGGTGGCTGCTGCCCCGGTTGGCGGAACCGCCATGGGAACAGCTGGCCCGCGAGGCCTGGCAGGTAACCGATGAGGCCGACCTGACATGGATGCTCCCCCGGCTGCGTCCGACACCGTTCGGGTTCTTCACCAGCCCTGTCCGGCTGGTGAACCCCGCAGCGGAACGGCTGCCGAGTACGTACATCCGCTGCCGAGGCTGGCCGAACGCCAGCTTCGACCGCTACGCCGAGATCGCCGGCCAAGACCCCCGGTGGCACCTTTACCATTTGGACAGCGGGCACCTGCCCTACATAACAAGGCCTCACCAGCTCGCACCGATCCTCCTTCAATCCGCCGCGAGCTCAGACGATGCTTGACGACCGGATCACCGCTACAGGTAGCCGTAGGCGACCCAGCCCCCGTCGATGAGCAGGCTGGAGCCGGTCATGTAGCTCGACTCCGGCCCGGCCGCGACGAGCACCATCTTGGCGACCTCGGACAGGTCGCCAAAGCGCCCCATCGGGGTTCGTCGTTCCACCGCAGCGTCGTCGTAGCCGCCAGTCACCTGATCGCGGTCGTCCAGTGGCGTCTTGATGTACGCAGGATCGATCTGCAGGACGCGGATGCCGTCCGGGGCCCAGTCGAGCGCAAGTACCTTGGTGAGCCCGGAAAGGCCATGCTTGGCGGCGCAGTACGCCACTCGCAGCGGCAGGCCCACATGCGCTGCCGCCGAGCCGATGTTGATGATCACGCCGCCGCCGCGCGCCTTCATTGACGGGTATGCCGCGCGTGAGCAGAAGAAGGGCCCGGACAAGTTGGTGGCGATCGCGCTCTCCCACTCGCCGGGGTCGAGCACATCCGAGCGGGCGATCATCGATATCCCCGCGCAGTTGACCAGGATGTCGACACCGCCGAACGCGTCGACGGCGCCGCGGACCAGCTGCTCGGCGCCTTCGTAGCTGCGCAGGTCGGCGGCTACGCCGACGGCCGTCCCGCCGGCGTCCTCTATTGTCCTGGCGGCGGCCTGCGCACGCTCGGCGGTCCGGCCGTTCGTGACTACCCTGGCACCGGACGCCCCGAAATGCTTGGCAACTTCGAGGCCGATACCGCTGCTTGAGCCGGTGACCACTGCCACCTTGCCGTGGAAGGGACCAGCTTGATCTGCGCTCAACCGAGCATCTCCTTTGGTACGGGTCGCTTCTGTGGCCCCACTCGGCTAGCCGAGGAGCCGGACGTAGTTCATTGCCTTGATCCGTGCCTCGGCCATGCGATTCGCCGCCAGGTAGGCGGAGATGCCATCGGCACGTGCGATCTTGAAGGTTTCCTCGATCCGCTCGCGGATCTTGCGGACATTGGCCATCGCGCGCTCGCGCTGAAGGCCTCCCTTGCGAAGCCGGTCGGTGTCGAGAATCGTGCCACCGGAGTTGGCGATGTAATCGACCGCGTAGACGATGCCCCGCCGGTCGAGCAGGGCAGCGTCGCGCGCCTCGTCTTCGAATATATTGTTCGCCGATCCGGCGACGATCCTGGCCTTGAGCCTGGGAACGGTGCGTTCGTTGATGACGCCGCCAAGCGCGTACGGCGCGAAGATGTCCACGTCCTGGTCGTAGATGCTGTCTGGCGGAACGGCGCGCACGCCCATTTCCGAAACCGCTCGTCCTACCTTTTCATCGTCGGTGTCACAGACGATGACCTCGGCGCCCTCCTCAACCAGCAGGGACAGGGCATGCCAGCCAACGGCGCCGAGGCCCTGCAAGGCCACGCGGCGCCCGCGCAGCTGGGCAGAGCCCCACGCGCACTCGGCGCACGCGCGCATGGCCTCGATCGTGCCGAGTGCTGTCGCCGACGAGATTTCGCCGACCCCGCCGCAGTGCTCAGGCAGCGTCACTACGTAGTCGGTCTCGGTATAGATGAGTTCCATGTCCTCGAGGGTTGTCCCGACATCCTCACCGGTCAGGAACTCGCCGCCGAGTTGGTCTACCATCCGGCCGAACGAGCGGAAGAGCGCCTCGGACTTGTCTCGCCTGGGATCGCCGACAATTACGGCCTTGCCGCCGCCGAGGTTGACGCCGGCCGCGGCGTACTTATAGGTCATGCCGCGTGCCAGCCGTAGCGCGTCCATCGCTGCATCGTGCTCGGAGGCATACGTCCACATCCTGGTCCCGCCGACGGCAGGGCCGAGCGCGGTGGAATGGATCGCGATGATCGCCTTCAACCCGGCATTGCTGTCGTTGCAGAACAGCAGCTTCTTGAAGCCGTACCGCTCCATGTAGGTCTGGATCGCGAACTCGGCCAGCGGACACCTCCGCGCTTCCCGCCGTGGCGCGTGGCTCGGCAGGCATCGGTTGGGAACCTAGGTGCGCATGTTAGTATACCATATACCATCCATGGAGGCAGCCGAATGATCGCCAGTGAACTCGTTGCCGTTGACATCCACACCCACGCGATGGTGTCTGCACACGCATCGCCGGACGAGGCGGGCAACGAGGTCGGCCAGGCTGCCGCGCGCCACTTCGGCTCCGATACCTCGTTCCCCGTGCTGGACGAGATCGCTTCCTACTACCGCGAGCGCAAGATGGCGTGCGTGGTGTTCCCTGTCGACACTGAGCTAGCCGACGGCCGCGCACCCGTCCCGAACGAGGAGGTGGCTGAGGCAGCGCGACGTCATCCTGACGTCCTGATCCCTTTCGCAAGCATCGATCCGCACCGCGGAGCGGTGGGCGTCGCGGCCGCACGGCGGCTGATCAGCGAGTCTGGCGTCCGGGGCTTCAAATTTCACCCCAGCACCCAGGGGTTCTATCCCAACGACAGGCTCGCTTACCCGTTGTATGAGGTCATCGCGGAGGCAGGGTTGCCAGCGCTCTTTCACACCGGGCAAACGGGCATCGGCGCCGGGACGCGAGGCGGCGGCGGCATCCGGCTGAAGTACTCAAACCCCATGTACGTCGATGACGTGGCGGTGGACTTTCCCGACCTCAAGATCGTGCTGGCCCACCCGTCGTTTCCCTGGCAGGATGAGGCACTGGCGGTAGCCGTGCACAAGCCGCTGGTCTACATCGACCTGTCCGGCTGGTCGCCCAAGTACTTCCCGCCGCAGCTGATCCAGTATGCGAACACGCTATTGAAACACAAGGTGCTGTTCGGCACCGACTATCCGCTGATCACACCCGACCGCTGGCTGGCTGATTTCGCCAAGCTGGACATCCGTGACGAGGTCCGGCCCTTGATCATGAAAGCCAACGCCTGCCGGCTGCTGAGCCTGGCTTAAGGAAGGTGAACATGTCGAACCGCATGACCAGGGAGCAGCGCGAGCAGTACCTCGCCGCGGTCCGCATCGGAGTGCTCAGCGTCGGGCGACCCGACCGCGAACCGCTGACCATCCCGGTCTGGTACGACTACAAAAACGGAGTCGTGGTTATCACCAGTGCCGATGGCTCCAAGAAGAACGACCTGCTGCGCGAGGCGGGCCGGGCCAGCCTGTGCGTGCACAACGATTCAGCGCCGTACAGCTATGTGACGGTAGAGGGCCCAGTGACCATTCGGAAGCGCTCGCCACAGGATGTGCACGACATGGCGGTCCGGTACCTGGGCGCCGAGGCTGGCCGCGAGTATGCCGAGGGCATCACCTGGGACGGCATCCTGGCCGAGCTTACGCCCGAGCGCTGGCTGACGGTCGACTACTCCAACGAGGGCTAAGGCCTGTACGGGAAGTCAAGAACCGTCCCCGCGCGGGCTCCTGCTAGCCCATTACGTGCAGCGGCCGGCCTACCAGGAGCGCTGCGGCCTCCCTGATGCCCTCGCTGATCGTCGGATGCGGGTGAATCGTCGCGGCGAGGTCCTCCGGGCTTGCCATCATCTCGATCGCCAGCGTCGCCTCACCGGCCAGCTCCGAGACGTGCGGCCCCGCCATCTGCACGCCCACCACGACGTCGCTAGCCCGGTCGACGATGATGCGGACAACGCCGTCGGACGCCCCGAGCGTCGCGGCCCGGCCGGAGGCGGCGAGCGGGAATTGCCCGACCGCGGCGTCGATTCCGCGTGCGCGCGCGGTTCGCTCGCTCAGGCCGACCATGACGACCTCCGGATCGGCGAATACGACGGCGGGAACAGCCGCGGGCTCAAACCGGGCCCGGCGCCCCGACAGGACCTCGGCGGCCACCTCGGCCTCCGCGGTCGCCTTGTGGGCCAGTGCCGGGCCGCCGGTAATATCACCGACCGCCGCGATGTTGCGCGCCGCCAGCCGCGACGCGTCCACCTGCACCGTGCCGTCCTGAAGCAGTGTCACGCCGCAGGAGGCCAGGCCCAGCTCGCCTGTGTTGGGCAGGCGCCCGACGGCCACGATGACCTTGGCGGCCGGGACTCGGTGCTCGGTCCCGCCGGCGCGCACTATCAACTCGTGCTCACCGAGCGCCGTTGCCTCCGCGTCCAGGAAGAGCCTGACTCCCAGGCGCTCGAGCGAGCGCAGGACGGGGCGGGTGACGGCGGCATCCAGCTCAGGCAGGATCGTCTTCAGCGTCTCCACGATCGTCACACGGCATCCGAGCTTGGCGAGAGCGGTGCCGAGCTCGAGCCCGACGTACCCGGCTCCGATGATCGCCACGCTCTGCGGAAGGCTGTCCAGCGCGAGCGCCTGGGCCGAGTCGAGCACCCGGTCCCCGTCGAAGGGGAATCCACTCAGCCCGGCGGGCCGTGAGCCGGTAGCGACGATCGCGGAGGCGAACTCCAGGAAAGTCACGTTGCCGTCGGGAGTGGCTACCGCGGCCCTGTTCGGCCTGTTGAACGCGAGCTCGCCGGGTAGCACGCGCACCTTGTTGCGGCGCAGCAGCGTCTCAATCCCGGCGCGCAGCTTCTCGACGGCCGAGTTCTTCCAGGGCTGGAAGCGGGCGAGATCAGCGCCGATGCCGCCGGAAGTGACGCCGGCCATCTCCATCGTCCGCGCTCGGTGCACGACCTCGGCGAGCTCGATCAGCGCCTTGCTCGGGATGCAGCCAACGTGCAGGCAGGCGCCCCCGAGACCGGCGGCCCCGTCGCGATCGACGATGACGACCTCGCGCCCCAGCTGCGCCGCGCGCAGGGCCGCCGCGTATCCGCCCGGCCCGCCGCCGACCACCAGCAGGTCGACGCCTTCGGCCATCTCGCCGACAACCATCAGCGCAGTTCGCCGAGCAGCGCATACGGCCGCTCAATCAGGTCCACCACCGCGGAAGTGAAGGCGGCGAGGGTGTCGCCGTCGTGCAACCGGTGATCCCCGACCGAAGAGAGCCCGATCGTGGACCGGACGGCAGGCACCCCGTCCACCGCCACCACGCGGTCACTGATCCGGCCGAAACCGAGGATGCCCACCTCGGGCGGACGGATGATGGGCGTTCCCAGATGGCCGCCGATAGCGCCGAAGTTGTTCACCGTGTAGGTGCCGCCGGTCAACTGCTCGCGGGCGGCCTTGCGCTCGCGCGCAAGCCCGACCAACTCGGCGATCTCCTCGGCGAGTTCGATCACCGTCTTGGTGTCAGCGTCCCGCACTACCGGGACAAGCAGGCCGTCAGGCACCGATGTGGCGATGCCGATATTGATCTGCCGGTGCAGCACGTACTCCTGGTGTTCCTCGTCGAATGACGCGTTCAGCAGCGGATGGTGGCGCAGGGCCGTGGCGGTGATCTTCACGAAGAACGGCACGTAGGTGAGCGCCCCGGCCACCGCGGGCACGTAGGCCGACAGAGCCCGGCGCGCCTCGATGAGCTGGGTGGCATCGGCCTCGCGCCAGTCGGTGATGTGCGGGATGGTCCGCCATGACTCAGCCATGTTCTTGGCGATCTGCCTGCGAAGACCGCGCAGCGGCACATGCTCGTCAGGCAGGTGGCGGGTAGTCGCCGTGCCCTGCTGGGCCGCCAGATCCGGTACCGGCCCAACTGCCGGCTTGGCCTCGGCCTCCCCCGCGTCCTCATCTTGCGGTGGCCCGGGGCGTGCGCCGGCCTGATCCGCCCCGGCAGCGGCAGCGAGCCGCACGTCCTCGTTGGTGATCCGCCCGCCCGGCCCGCTGCCGCGAACGTCAGCCAGGCTGACCCCCAGCTCAACCGCAAGCCGGCGGACGGCAGGCGCCGCCCTCGGCCGCTCCGCTACCGGTTCCGCGGCAGGCGCGGCGCCCGTGCCCATCTCGGCCGCATCGCCGGCATCAGCACCGGCGTTGGGGTCGGTACCGGTACCGGTACCGGTGTCGGTGTCGAGGACTACGAGAACGTCGCCGACAGGGAGTATGTCTCCTGGGGCCGCCCCGAGCCGGACCACCGTTCCGGTGAACGGGCTCGACATTTCCACGACTGACTTGTCGGTCTGAATGGTGGCCAGAACGTCATACTCGCGGACTTGCGAGCCGACCTCGACGTGCCATTCGAGCAGCTCAACCTCCGCAATGCCTTCGCCGATATCCGGCATACGGAACTCGACGCTCATTTCGCCGCCAGCGTCTTGCGGATGGCGGCCAGCACTCGCTCCTCGTTCGGGATGTAGAACTCCTCGGCACCCGCCAGCGGGTAGGGCGTGTCAGGCGCCGTTACCCGCAAGATCGGCGCCTCCAGCGAGTAGAACGCCTCTTCCTGGATGGTGGCTGCCACCTCGGCGCCGAAGCCCGCGGTATACGGCGCCTCGTGCACGACGACAATCCGTCCCGTCTCCTCGGCACAGCGCGCCATCGTCTCGACGTCGAGCGGCACCAGCGTGCGGAGGTCGACCACGCGGCATGAGATGCCCTCTTCCTGGGCGAGCACCGCTGCTCGTTCGGACAACTGAACTGCCGCGCTCCATGCGATCAGCGTCACATCGGAACCATCACGGGTGACCCGGGCCTGCCCGAACGGCACCGTGTAATCCTCGTCGGGTACCTCGTCCTTGACGAGCCGGTAACCCCGCAGCGGCTCACAGAACAGCACGGGGTCCGGATCCCTGATCGCCTCGAGCAGCAGCCCCTTCGCGTCGTACGCGGACGCAGGCATGACGATCTTCAGGCCCGGGCAGTGCACGAACTGAGCCTCAAGCGCATCGGAATGCAGCTCAGGGGTCCGCACCCCGCCGCCGAACGGCGCGCGGATGGTGAGATGCATCGGATAGCGGCCCTGCGACCGGAAGCCGTACCGCGCTACCTGGTCGGCGATCTGATGGAAGGCCTGGTGAGCGAAGCCGAGGAACTGCATCTCAGCGACCGGCCGGAGCCCGCTCATGGCCAGGCCGACGGCCGTACCGACGATCCCGGCCTCGGCCAGCGGCGTGTCGAACACACGCTCAGGGCCGAATCGTTCCTGCAGGCCGGCCGTGGCGCGGAACACGCCGCCCAGCCTGCCTACGTCCTCGCCCAGGATCATGACGCGCGGGTCGCGCTCCATCTCCTGGCCGAGCGCCTGGTTGATCGCCTCGACCATGGTCCGGATGGTCATGATCCGCCCCCGTCCGCCGCGGCGGTCAGCTCTTCACGCTGCCGCTGCAGACGCCGCGGCGGCCGGGCGTACACGTGGTCGAACAGCTGGCCGGGCGTGGGCCTCGGATGCCGCTCGGCCGCCGCGATGGCCGCACCGAGTTCGGCGTCGATCCCCTCGCGCATGAGGTTAACCTGCTCGTCGCTGATAAGCCCCCGGCCGGCCAGGTAGGCGTGGAAGCGCGGCAGCGGGTCGGACTTCCGGCGGGCCGCCAGTTCCTCGGGCGGCACGTACCTGCTCTGGTCGTCAGCCGTATTGTGCGGGTACAGCCGGTAGGTCTGGGTCTCGATCAGCGTAGGGCCGCCGCCCGTGCGCGCTCGCTGCACCGCGCGCTGCGCCACGTCATATACCGCGAGAAAGTCATTGCCGTCGACCCGCTCGCCGGGAAACCCGTAGCCTTCTGCCCGGGAGGCAAACGATGCCGCCGCGGTCTGCCTGGAGCGCGGCGTCGATATGGCGTACCCGTTATTTTGCACAACGAAGATGACCGGGGCCTTGACCACTCCGGCGAAGTTGCAGGCTTCGTGGAAGTCGCCTTCTGACGATGCGCCGTCACCGCAGTACGTCATGACCACGCCATCAAGACGCTGCATTTTCAGGCCGAGCGCCAGGCCGACCGCATGCGGGAGCTGCGCCGCCAGGGCAATCTGCAGGGGGGTCACCCGGACGCCCTCGGGGATCTGCCCGCCGAGCGGATTGCCGAGCAGGTAGAGCAGGTACGTCGTCAGCGGGTAGCCGTGCCGCAGGATGCCAGGCGTCTCGCGGTATTGCGGCACGATCCAGTCTTTGGCCGGGTCGAGAGCGAACGAGGAGCCGAGGACGGACGCCTCCTGGCCGTATACGGCCGAGTAGGTGCCAGTCCGGCCCTGGCGCTGCAGGCTGGTGACACGCTCATCCATCATCCGGGAGAACACCATCCACCGGTAGGCCTCGACCAGCTTGTCGTCGGGCAGGCCGGGGTTGGTGCCATCGGGCAGGCGACCCTCGTCGTCCAGCATCCGGAAGGCGTCGAAGTCAGCGCCCCCCTCCATATGGTCCTGAGCGGCAGCCTGGCCGTCTACCGAATTCACGGCGTCATTCCCTTCCTCGTGCGGTCGACGGGTATCTCATCCCCTCTTTTGCGCCACCATCCACTCCTCGGCTCCGTGCTGATCGCGGGCACGCAGCGGGTTCAGGGCGGAGATGTCGATGTCGGGGTCAGGATCGCCGAGTATCTGACGGGCCAGCAACTCGGCCACCGGCGGGCCGTGCATGGCGCCGTGGCCGGCGAAACCGGCGATGACCCAGAGATCCTCGTCAAGCTGCCCGGCGTTCGGGTGACCGTCGGTAACACCGTCCGCCGTGGCGGTGAGCAGGTGGGAGATGCCGAGATCGACCAGTCCCGGCGCCCGGACCGTAGCCGCCTGGTACCAGTCGTCGAGCATTTCCCGTTGCCCGTACCCGGGCGGCAGCTCGGGCAGGAGCATCGTGACCGCCAGACCAGGGCCTTCCCGCTCGACGCAGAACCCGGTATCGAAGTCCACGATGAGCGGGACGACCGTGCCGGTCAGCGCCGGCCCGGTCAGGGCATAGTGCAACTTCATCGGGTACACATCGAGAGCGAATCCGAGCGGCGTCAGCAGCTGCGGGCTCCATATCCCCGCTGCCACCACTACCGTCCGGGCCCGGGCCTGCCCGGCCTGCCCGGTCAAGACGAATCCGCCGGGAACCCGTTCGATGCTGTCGACAGGCCAGTGCGTGCGCACCTGCACGCCCAGTTCCCTGGCACCTTTAGCCAGTGCCGCTACGCCATCGGTCGCGGTAACCCGGCCGTCTTCAGGCGTATAGCACCCGCCGGCCAGGCCCTCGGCGCTGAGATAAGGGGCGACGTCCACCACCCCGTCGGGATCGAGCATATGGACGGGGCCCGCCCCCAGCGCGGCCTGCAGCCGAGCGGCCTCATCGAACTTGGCCAGCAGCTCGGGCTTCCCGGTGAGGAAGAGATACCCAACCTGGTGGAAGGGGCACGGCGAGTCGAACTGAGCCTCGCACGTCTTCCAGAATCTCAGCCCGCGCTTGGACAGCTCGATCTCCATCGGGGTGGAGAACTGCTGACGCACGCCGGAGAATGATGCCGCGGTCACTCCGCTGGCCAGCTGGTCTCGCTCGAAGATCACGACATCTTCGGCTCCGCCCCTAGCGAGGTAGTAGGCCACCGCGGCCCCGGCGATGCCGCCTCCGATCACCGCGGTCCCGGCTACCGCATCTGCGTGCCCCGTCACCTCGCCGCGCCCACCCGGTGCCCGCCCGCGGCTTCCTCGGCGGCGATCCGGTCGAGGTTCTCCTCCGCGATACGGCCCGCGGCCTCACGGGGAGTGATGCCCGCGTCCCTGCTCAGCTCGAGCAGCCGCGTTACGGTGTCCTGCATGGCTTCTCTGACCCTGGCGAATGACTCGTCCGCGCTGGCACCGATGACGCCGCTCAGCGTCCACCACCACCAGCTATTCGCACCGGAGTTCGCCACGAAGTCAGGTATGACGACGACCCCGCGCTCATGCAGCCGGGCCTGCGCCTCCTCGGTGGTGGGGATGTTGGCGGCCTCGACGATCAGCCGTGCGGTGACCTGGTCGCAGTTGTCCGCCCGGATGCAATCCGGGACGGCGGCAGGCACGATGATCTCGGCCGGGATCGACAACCAGTCCGCCAGCGGCAGCGTGCTGTCGGCCTCCCGCAGAGCGCTGCGGTCGACCTCGCCGAGCTCGTTGCGGGCCGACAGCAGAGCCTCGACGTCGAGCCCGTCCGGGTTGACTATGCATCCGTTGCCGTCGATGACCCCCACCACCTTGACACCAAGACGGCCAAGGTACCTGGCGCTCGCCCCGCCCATCGAACCGAAGCCCTGCACCACCGCCCGGGTGCTCCCGGCGGTCAGGCCCAGTTGCGGCATGGCCGCCACCGCCGCCTCAGCCACGCCGTACCCGCCGATGACATCCGCGAGACCGATGCCCTCGACGTCGACGGCTAGCCCGCGCACCACCCGGTCCATGGCCGCGTCCTCGTCACCGATCTTCTTCAGTGCCGCGTGCACGGACATGCCGAGGCCCACGTCCTGGAACACGCTGTCGAGCTCGGACTGAGTGATGCCCAGGTCCTCGGCCGTAGCCCAGTAGGTATCCAGCAGGGGTGTCATGGCGGTCACGAACCGTGTCAGCATGTCGCGCATCTCGGGGGAATGCGGGTCGCAGTCGATGCCGCCCTTGGCGCCGCCGGATGCGAGGTTCATGGCCCCGCACTTGTAGCTCATGGTCCTCGCCAGCCGCTCGATCTCCGTGAGAGTCAGCCCGGCGCGCACCCGGGTGCCTCCGCCGGCTATTCCGCCGACCAGCCGGTCGATGACTAGATAGCCCTTGCGGGACGTGACCGGGTCGGTCCACTCGACTCGGAGCATCGGATCGCGGGACTGTGTCATGGTGTCGCCTTTCTCGCTCTTGTTGCGCCGTGGTCGTTGACGTGCTCACTCGCCGGAGCGTTCGGCCCAGTCGCGCGGGTGGAGCACGAAGAAAGCCTTGGTGCCAGCCCCGGCACGGTAGGTGACCGTGGTGCCGGCCGGGATCAGGATGACCTCACCGGGCCCGCCCCGGACCGTCTCCTGGCCGGACTCGATGACGAGCTCACCCTCGATCACGTAGAAGACCTCGTCGTAGCGCAGCGTCCAGTCGGCTAGTACGGCCTCGCCGGTAAAGCGGGAGAAGCCGCCGCCCAGGCTGGTCGTCGCCGGAGTGGTGATCACGCGCCCCAGTTCCATCCCGGGCACGCCGTCGAGCTCCGCGTACGGCGTGTCGCCCTCCTTGAGCAGGAGCACCCGGCCGGCGGTTCGTTCGGTCGCCATCATCCACTTCCCTTCCTGTGTCGCTGCTCAGGTGTCCTGTGTCGCTGCTCAGGTGTCACTGCCTCAGGCAAGGTGGCCTCCGTCCACGACGAGCGTCTGACCGGTCATGAACGACGAGGCGTCGCTGGCCAGGAAGACCGCCGGCCCCGCCATCTCGTCGGGCGAGGCCCATCTGGCCATCGGGATCTGATCCAGGTTGCGTCGCAGGAAAGCCGGATCAGCCGTGCTAATCGGGTTCATCGACGTGTCGACCCAACCAGGGCACAGCGCGTTGACGCGGATGTTCGCCGACGCGAGCTCGATCGCCAGCGCCCTGGTAAGGCCCACAAGTCCGTGCTTGGCCGCGGTGTAGTACGACACGGAGCCGAGTTCCTTCTCGCCGCCTGGCGAGCCGGCCAGCCCGTAGATGGACGAGACGTTGACGATGACACCGGGTCTTCCGGCACTGGTCATCCACCGCACCGCACGCTGGGTGAGGGCGACATGGACGGTCAGCAGAAGCCGCAGGCGAGCCTCCCAGTCGGACATCGGCACGTCCGGGAAAGGGTCCTTAAGTCCAGCCTGGCCGGCGTTGTTGACCAGGATGTCCACCGAGCCGAGGTCGGCGACCATGGCCGGGACGATTGCCGCCAGCGCTTCGGGATCCAGCAGGTCGGCCGTCACGGCGGTGGCCCGCCGGCCGAGCGCGGTGATCTGCTCGCACGCCGACGCGAGCTCCGTTCCCGAGCGGGAGGTAACGCATATGTCGGCGCCAGCCTCGGCTAGGCCGATGGCGATGGCCCGGCCGATGCCCCGGCCGGCTCCGGTGACCAGCGCGCTGCGCCCGTCGAGGCGGAATCTCTGCATCAGCGGCGTGTCCCGCCGCGGCGCGGTCATAGCTCTCGCCCCAGCCGGTGCCCGTCGAAAATCGCTTCCTCGATGCCCCGGGGCGCCAGGGCATCGCCGACCGCATGGACCTCGACCGGGCCCCGGGCCAGCTCGCCGTGCAAGCTGTCCTCGGCTACCGGTACGCGCACCATGACCACGGAGTCCACGTCCGTGATGACGTGTTCGCCGCTACCGAAACCGCGGCGGATCACTACGTCACCCCCCCGCACCTCGGCCAGCTCCGCCACGGGGTGGAAGCTGACCCCCAGGGCCGACAGCCGCTCGTAGCAGATCCGCCAGTTCGTCAGCTCCAGCGCGGCGCCCGGGTACATCACCGGCGTGACCAGCTCGACGTGCGCTCCCCGTGCGGCCAGGGCGTACGCGACGCCCATCCCCTGCCAGTCCCCGAACTCATCGAACACCACGACCCGCTTACCGACGGGCGCCGTTCCCCGGAGGGCGGCGATGGGGTCAACGACCGGCACGTCAGCATCTGAATCGTCAGCCCGGTGGCGCGCGGCGGGCAACTGCCCGGCTGGAAGGAAAGAACCGGTGGCGACGACGATGACGTCCGGCTGCAGCAGGGCGATGCTCGCTGGCGTCGCCTCGGTCTCCAGGCGAACGTCGACGCCTGCCGCGGCGAGCTGACCCTCCAGGTAATCCACGATCTGGGCCAGCTCGGCACGTTCCGGCGGCCTGGCGGCGTCACGGACCTGGCCGCCCAGTGCCCGCCCGCGTTCAAGCAGGATTACCTCATGCCCGCGGGCGGCGGCGACCCGCGCGCACTCCATCCCGCCTGGGCCGCCGCCGGCTACCACCACACGGCGGCGCGCCGCCGCCACCGTGAGCTCCCCGCCCCACGCACCCTCCCTGCTCACCACCGGGTTGTGAATGCAGCGGATCCCCTCGCCGTGTGTCAGGTGATTTACGCAGTTCATCGCGCCTACGCAGGGCCTGATGTCCTGGACGCGGCCCGCTGCGGCCTTGGCCGGCAGATAGGGATCGGCGATCAGTGCGCGGGCCATCACCACCGCATCGCAGCTGCCGCCCGCGATCAGGTCCTCGGCCACCTGCGGGTGGTTGATGCGGCCGACGAGGAAGACGGGAACGCTGACGACGTTCTTCATGCCCTTGCCGTAGCGCGCCCATAGTCCCGGCCTGAAGGCCATGTTCGGGATGTTCCTGGCGGTGTTGAGGGCATCGGAGTAGTGCCCCATGGTGACGTCGAAATAGTCGAGGAGCCCCCAGGAGTCGATGACCCCGGCCATCTCCAGCATGTCGAGCTCGCCGGGCTCGCCTGGGTCGAGCCCCGAGCCCGTGATCCGCGCCCCGAGCGCCATGTCCGGCCCGATGGCCTCGCGCACGGCCAGGAGCACTTCCCTCGCCAGCCTGAGCCTGTTCTCCACCGGGCCGCCCCACTCATCGGTCCGGTGATTGGTCTGCGGCCACATGAACTGCTCGATCAGGTTGCCGTGGGCCAGGTGGACTGCGACACCAGGCAGGCCGCCCTCGCGGCAGCGCCGCGCTGCCGCGCCGAACGCGGCGATGATGGCCCGGATGCCGCTGGGCTCGAGCTCATGCGGGACTCGCCACTGGATGCCGAAGCTGTCGAGCGGCACGGCCGATGGCGCGTGGTAGATCTCCGCGCCGAATCCTGAGTAGTAGCTCTGCCGGCCGGGGTGCCAGAGCTCGGCGAAATAGTGGCAGCCGTATTGGCGCGCCATCTCACTCACTGCCTGGTACTGGCCGATGATCTCGTCATCGACGTTCCACAGGTCCAGGTACTCCGGCGTCACGCAGGTGGCCTGGGAGACGATGAGCGCCGCACCGCCTCGCGCCCGTTCGTGGTGATAGGCGAGCAACTGGTCGGTGTAGCGGCCGGCGTTGGCGAACCTGGTCTGGTGCGCCGAATTGACAATCCTGTTCTTCAGCGTGACCGGACCGACTCGCAGGGGCGAAAACAGGTGGGGGAACGGCTGTGGCATACCCGCAGCGGACGGTTCAGCGGCCCGGCCCGGGGATCCCATCATGCCGCGCCGCTCGACAGGCCGAGGAAGCGCTTAGCCAGGTCCTCGACGTCCATCTCGGAAGCGGGCAGATCCTTGCCCGCCATCTCCCCTGCCACCAGCACGTATACCCGGTTGGCGATTTCCAGTGCCCGCGCGACGTTCTGCTCGACGAGCAGCATCGTGGTTCCCTCCGCCGACATGTCGGCGAGCGTCTGGAAGATCTGGCCCACGATGATCGGGGCGAGGCCCATCGACGGCTCGTCAAGCAGCAGTACCTTGGGCTGGCTCATCAGCGCCCGGGCCAGAGCCAGCATCTGCTGCTCGCCGCCGCTCAGCATCCCGGCATGCAGGTCCCGTCGCCGGCCGAGCGCCGGGAAGTACTCGAACCATTTCTCGATATCCGCTTCGACCGCATGCCTGTCACGCCGCTTGAACGCCCCGGCCCAGAGATTCATCTGCACCGTTGACTCAGCGAAGACGCGCCGACCCTGCGGAACCAGCGCCAGGCCGTCGGAGATCCTCCGCTCGGATGGTTCCCTGGAGATATCACGCCCGGCCAGGATCACCTTTCCGCGGCCAGTGCTCTCCAGCCCGACGATGCCCCTCAGCAGGCTCGTCTTCCCGGCGCCGTTCGGACCGACGACAGCCACGATCTCACCCTCGCTCACGTGCAAGGATGCGTGACGGACCGCAGGTATGGGGCCGTAGCTTACGTCCAGGTCTTCGACCTCGAGCAGGATCTTGCTCATCCGAGATACGCCCTTATCACCCCGGGGTCGACCATGACGTCAGCAGGCTTGCCCTTCGCGAGCTCCACCCCGGCGTCCAGCGCGAAAACGGTGTCGCTCACGCTGTTTACGACCGTCATGTTGTGCTCTACCAGCAGGACGGCGATGCCCCTGTCGGCAAGTTGCCTCAGCGCCGCCACGACCCGGTCCGCCTCCACGTTGTTCATCCCGGCCGCCGGCTCATCGAGCAGCAGCACGGCAGGGCTGCTCATCAGCGCCCGAGCGATCTCGACCCGCCGCTGGATGCCGTAGGCGAGGCTTCCGGCTACGGCCCCGGCCAGGGAAGATAGCTCAAGCAGATCCATCAGCTCGGCCGCCAGCTCGCGTCGGTGCCTTACCCGCAGCAGCGGATGGCGGAGGTTCCCGGTGAGGTGACCGCCGATCAGCAGGTTGTCTTCCACCGACAGGCTCGTGAACAGGCGCAGGTTCTGGAAGGTGCGGGCTATGCCCTTCGCCGCGCACACGTACGCGGGCTTGCCTGTTACGTGCTCACCCCGCACGGTGACGGACCCCGAATCTGGGGTCAGTATCCCCGAGACGCAATTCAGGAGCGTGGTCTTACCCGACCCGTTCGGCCCGATCAGGCCGACAACGCTCGCAGCCGGCACCGCAAGCGAGACATCGGACAGCGCCTGCACGCCCGCGAAGCTCTTGGAGAGACCGGTGCACACCAGCCCGGATGCCGCCGGCGGTCCGGCGTCGGGGCGGGGCTCGTCCTGGCTCTGCGGGCCGGGCGGACGGGGCGGCCCGGGCTGGCGTGGCGGGGTGCTCATGTCCGCTTCCGCATGAACGGCTTGCCCACCAGGCCCTGCGGGCGCAGCAGGATGATCGCGAGCACCAGCAGGCCCACGATGAGATCCTGGTGCCCGGAGATCTGCGGCACATAAGTGACAAGCAGCGACTCGATGCCCACGAAAACCGCTGCGCCCAGCATGGAGCCGAGCATCGATCCGAGACCTCCCAGTATGACGACCTCAGCAACCAGGAATGACTGCGTGACATCGAACGATGTCGGCCCCACGTAGCCGAACAGCCCGGCAAAGTACGCGCCGGCAATCCCGGCCAGCCCGCCTGCCACGGCATAGGAGGCGATCTTGTACCGAAGCGGCCTGATGCCGACGCAGCGTGCGGCGAGTTCGTCTTCGCGCAGCGCGATCAGGGCGCGTCCGAACCTTATCCTGGAGATGCCCAGCCCGACGGCGAGCGTGATCGCCAGGAGCACGAGGCCAAGCCATAGCATGTCCGTGTCGTTCGAGACCTGCACTCCCAGGATGTGCGGAATCGGGATGGCGACGACGCCGTTGGCCGCGCCGAGCCAGTTAATATTCGTCACCAGGGTCGAGACAATGTAGGCGACTGCCACCGTCATCAGCCCGACGAAGTCGCCCCGGAGCCTGAATACCGGAAACCCGGTGAGGAAGGCCGCTCCGCCGGCGATGACCACCGAGGCCAGGATGACGACGATGAAATCAAGACCCGGGTCCTCCGTCATGATCTTGGCTGCGGCGTAGGCGCCGACCGCGAAGTAGGCCACGTGACCGAAGTCCAGCAACCCGGCGAGCCCCAGCACGATATTCAGGCCGATGGCGAGGATCGCGAAATAGACCAGGGTGTCGGCCAACTCGGCCCAGTACAGTGATCCGCTCAGCGCCGTCGCTACTCCGACGAGCAGTATTACGCCAAGCCAGGCCCCCTCGGATTTGGAGAGTCGCCTGACGCCGCGCCGGATCGCCGCCTGACCGCCGAGCGCCGCATCGGCCGTCGTCTCGCCGTCCGGTACCAGTACCGGCACGTGCGCTGATCCAGGTCGCTTCGTCACACCCGTTGTCCTTGCACCGGCAGCCCGATGATTCCGTTCGGGCGGAACAGCAGGAACACGATGAGCAGGCCGAACGAGATCGCCGTCTGGTAGCCGCCGCCGATGTAGGCGGCGACAACCTGCTCGCAGAGCCCTAGGGCCAAGCCGCCGATCAGTGCCCCGCTCAGCCCGCCGAGCCCGCCTAGCACGGAGGCGATGAATGCAAAAATGGTCTGCTGGAAGCCGAACGTCGGGTCGATCGCGCCATAGGACGTGACGAACAGGAAGCCGCCGAGCGCCCCCAGCGCGCCGGCTATGGCATAGACGATCGAGATCACCCGGTTCACGGGTATCCCCATGAGGCGGGCAATTTCCACGTCCTGGCGTACCAGCAGGATCGAGCGTCCCCAGCGCGCCCTGTTAAGGAACAGGTTTATGCCGATCGCCACGCAGATGGCGACGGCGAGCGTCACGATCTGTGTCTCGGTGATCACGATTCCGCCGATGGTGACCGGATGCGAAAATGGCTCGGGGAACGATCTCGTGGTCGTTCCCCAGATCAGCACGACCACGTTCCTGAATACGAGCGCGATCGCAACCGCCGCGATGATGGGCATGATCGGATGCTCCTGCCGCATACGCCGGTACGCGAAGCGCTCGACACCGAGGGCGAGGACCGCCGCCAGTGCCATGCCGATTAGCAGCGCCAGCCAGAGGGGGACCCCGGCGAGACTCAGGCTCAGCATGGTGAAGACACCGACCATGTAAGTGTCACCGTGGGCGAAATTCATCATCCGCAGCACACTGTAAACGACCGCAAAGCCCAAGGCGATGATCGCGAAAATGGATCCGAGTGCCAGTCCATTAACTACCGTCTGAATCGCAAATCTCACCTAAGCTCCTGTCCCACTTCTGGATGTCGTGATGTGCCGCCACGCGCGCCGCTGGGCTGTCCAGTCTGGGGTGTGGCGGCACATCACTCCGCCTCACGGCGAGGTGCTGGGCGCAGCGACTATCTGGCCATTCACCACTTTCAGCAGGATCGGCACCTCGACCGCACGCTGGCCGGTCGGGAGGAATCCGATGGCACCGGTCAATCCCGTATACGGGTTCGCCGGCGTTATCTTCTGCAGTGCGGCGATCAGGTCTGACCTGGTGCCGCCGCCCTGCTCGACGGCCCGGGCAAAGACATTGAACGCGTCATATGCCGTCGCGGCATCCTCAGCCGGCGCCGAGTGGTACACGCTCTCGAACTTCGCAGCGAACACCTTCCCCGCCGCGCTCGCGTTCGCCGGGTTCCATAGGCCCGTGATGTAGACGCCGTTGGCCGCCGACGCGCCAGCCAGAGATACGAACTGCGGAGCGTTGTCGGAAGCGTTGGCGAGGTAGACCGTGCTAGCAGAGGGCGGGACTCCGGTGCTGGCCAGCTGCTTGACGACGAGTCCGTCGGAGCTGTAGACGCCGAGCAGAGCCACGGCGTCCACGTGCGCGCCGCGGACCTTGCTGGCGAGCACGGAGAAGTCGGTCTGCGTCGCAGGGTAGCTGTAGTTCACTGGCACCGAAACGCCGAGCGACGCCGCTTCCTTCAGGAAGGCTGCAGAAATACCCTGGCCGAACACGTCGTCGGGCCACACGGCCGCGTACCTGGTGTCATGGAACGTGTTCTTGAGCAGGTCCGCTATGGCAGAACCCTGAGAGTTGTCATTCAGGATCACCCGGAAGAAGTCCTTGTAGCCGAGCGACGTGAGCTCCGGCGACGAGGAGTACGAGTTGATCACCGGGATGCCAGCGCGGCTGAGGATCGGCAGTGCTGCGAGCGTCACGCCGCTGTCGACGTCACCGAAGTACATCAGCAAATGCGAGTTCGTCGACAGCCGCGTTGCGATCGTAGCGCCGGTCGATGGCTGAGATTCGTCGTCGTACGGTCCGAGGACCTTTACCTTGCAGCCCTTGAGCGGACCGGCGGTGAAGCCGCCAGCGCTGTTGAACAATGACACCGCCAGGCTCAAGCCGTCGTACTGCTCCTGCCCGTACGTGGCCTCGGCGCCGCTCATCGGTCCCGCGTACGAGACGTCGGTCACTCCGCCCTGGCAGAATGTCGAGCTGGCGGCGGCACTGCCCCCAGAGCCGCCCGAAGAGCTAGAGGTGGATGACGAACTGCACGCGGCAAGCAAGGCTACGCCTGCTAGAAGGCCAACAGCCCGCCATCTCCTGACACGAATTCGTGCCCTGCCATTACGGCGGTCAGGGCTTGTTACTGCTGATACGCTCATCGATGCATGCCCCTTATCCAATCATGCGATCTAATGGGGACGGTCGAGGGTTCCTTTCATTCTCTTCGCCATGAAGCTAGATTTTCTTGCCCAGCGGCACAGGATTGTGCCCGCGCGTCCATCGGAATATGTCGCTCGTCGCGTATTGCCCGCCGCAAACCGGCAGCGTGACTCCCGATACCCAGGCCGCGTCGTCTGAGCAGAGGTAGAGAGCAGCCGCCGCGATGTCCGCCGGCTGTCCTATCCGCCCGAGCGGATAGAAGGACTCGCGATCGGTACGGTCATCGGGCTCGGATAGCCACGGCCGCGTCATTTCGGTCTCGATGATGCCTGGCGCTATCGCGTTTACCCTGATGCCGTGAATCCCGAACTCGTATGCGAGGGTCTGGGTGAGACTTAGAATGGCCGCCTTCGCGGCGCCGTAGAGCGCCTCAGTTGGCGCAGGCGCCAGGCCATCGACGGAGGCGATATTCAGTATGCAGCCGCCGGTCCCCTGCTCGATCATCACCCGCGCCGCCTCAATGGAGGCGAACAGGGGGGACCTGACATTGAGGCCGAAGACAGAGTCGAAACCGTCGACTGTTGCGTCCATGATCGGGCCGGCCGCGCCGGGCAGACTCCCCCAGCCGCCGGCGTTGTTCACCAAGATGTCGAGGCCGCCCATCGCATCTGCAGCCCGGCCGATCAGCTGACGGGCCTGCTCAATGTCGTAAAGGTCGACCGGAAGTGCGTAGGCGCGTGCGCCTAGAGCCTCGAGTTCCCTGACGGCGTCGTCGAGTTGCGTAACCGTTCGCCCGGCAAGGGCGAGAACGGCGTGGTGCCTGGCCATCTCGGATGCCATAGCTAGCCCGAGCCCGCGGCCGCCGCCAGTAATGAGGACGCGCTTATCGCTGTAATCAAGCATCACGGCCGCCGCCCTCCAGGTCTATGGCCCGCACATCTGCTTCGTGGTGTCGTGCGCCGCTCGGCCGGACAACGCCTAGCCGGGTGATCGAGTGCCGAGACCCAATCGTGAGTTGCTGCTGGTGAGGTGCGCGCGACCCGTTAGGCGAGTGCCGCACGCGACTCCTGCGGGATGGTGGTATATGGTATATCATATACCTAGGGCATCAGTCTAGGTTTATGTCGAGCCTCTGGCCAGCGATTTCCGGCCCGATCGCGGCGCAAGACACCTGCACACCGCCACGTAGCCAGTGTGCTACGCGACGCGACCAGACCCGCCGCCACGCTCCATGCAAGATCGCCCTTCGCTGGCCACTCCGCCACTTTGGGCCCGGATTATTGGGCGCTAGCGACCCACAGCGGACATAGGTAGTCTGAACGGGCGTTCGTTCATGAACGATAGATGGCCAGTTCGGTAGATGTCAATATGTAAGACAATTGGCAGGTGCGGTCTCCTGGGAAGAGGGCCACCCCTCATCCGAAACCCAGCTGACCAGTAGGTGATCACTTAAAGTGACTATACATCTACACTTGGTCACTGAGCGCATCGTTGACCCGGATCGTTAGCGCAAGGAGATGACACCGTGACCACAACGCATCGTCCGGAACCTCAGAAGGGGCCGCCGACACCGTCGGTCGATAGGATCAGACAGGCCGCCATGCGTATCTTCGCAGAACGGGGTTACCATGCCGCCTCAGTCCGCGAAATCACCAGAGCGGCCGGAATTGTACCTGCTGCCCTCTATAATCACTTTGCATCCAAGGCGGACCTCCTGCAGGACCTGATTCTGCAGGGACATAACGTCCTCAACACGCGCGTTGAGATCGCGCTAAGGTCGGCCGGGCCCGGGGCAAGCGAGCGGCTAGAGTGCATAATAAGAGAAGTAGCGCAATTTCATGCTGAATTTACTGAACTGGCAAGATTGTCGAATCGCGAGTTTCGGGCGCTGCCTGAACCCCAGTGCCGGCCGATCATCGCGCAGCGCCAACAGTTCCGGACACTGGTCGAAGGCATCCTCTCCGACGGTATCGCAGAAGGAGTCTTTCGGGTACCACTCGTGGGCGGGACGCCCGCTGTCACCGTTATCGCAATGTCCATACTCGACTCGCTAGTTCACATTGCGGACTGGTACCGGCCGGACCGGATATTCTCATCTCAGGAAATTGCGGGATTGTACGCTGAATGGATCGCGGCGTCGGTGCGCGTGCAGCCTGACCAGGGAGTTCACAGCACGGTTGAACTAGCGGGTGCGGCAATCGCGGCAAGTGCTCCCGACCCGGGATGATAGGCACATCGAAGTCCGAACTCGGGCGCGGCGAGGCGGCCGGCAACGTGAGCACAGACCGCCGCGCCGAATTATTTATGCGCAGGCGCTCTCGGGTGTCACGGGGGCCGGGACCGGTTGCCTGGAGGATGCGTGGCCGGCGAGACTCGTACGGTGGATCCGACGCCCGCCGACCCGCCGGCTGCCGCAGCGCGGCTGTGGGCGGGACTGGATAAGGCCTGGCAGGAGGCGTTCGGCCAGGCGTGGGAGGCGCTGCGAACCGGGAACATCGCGGTGGGCGCCTGCGTGTCCACTGCGGACGGGCAGATCGTCGGCTCGGCTCGCAACCGGGTGAACGACAGCGAAGGACCGCGTGGGGAAGTCTTCGGCTCGGCGCTGGCCCACGCCGAGACGAACGTGCTGGCGAGGCTGCCGTTCCGCCGCCGCCGGGACTTGGTCCTGACCACCACGCTCCAGCCGTGCCTGCAATGCGCGGGTGCCATCCGGCTCGGCCCGATCGCAACCGTGCGGTTCGCGGGACCAGATCGCTACTGGGACGGATGCCACGACTTCGGCAAGCTGTCCGCACGCGAGGCGCACCGGATGCAGCCGGCCAGGATCGGACCGCGCCGCGACGAGCTCGGTACCTTCGCCACCTTGGTATCCCGGTTCGTCCACCATCCGCCCGGTTACGAGGAGGCGCTGCGGGCCCTGGGTGAAGGGCCCATGGTCGACCTCGTGTACGAACTGGAAGGCGGCGGCGAGGTGGAACGCCTGGCCGCCATGGACGTCGTCGAGGGCCTCGGACACCTGTGGCCCCGGCTCCAGGAACTTAGGAAGGTCCTGCCCGCCTGAAGGCAGGTGCGGTACCGCCGCGGCATCGGGCAGCCCTCCCGAATAAGACTGGCTGCTCAGGCTGGTCTGCATCGTCACTCAGGTCCGCGGTCGGATGCATGTTCAGGCGTTCCATGGGCTGACCGGTGATCTCGGCGATGAGGTCGAAGTCCTTATCGAGGTGCAGCACCGTCAGCCCGGCGAGTTCGGCAGCCGCGGCGACGACCAGATCCGGTATTGACGGAGCACGATGCTGACCCCGGTCCGCCAGCAGCGCCAGGAGCTCCGCGGCCCGGTCCTCGATGGCCGGAGTCAGGTACTCCACCGGCATCGACGACAGCGGGGGCCGCTGGAACCCGGCCCGCAGTTCCGGGCCGGACCGGGCTGAACAGCCTGTTTCCAGGCGGGTGACGGTGGTGATCCGCACCAGCCCGCGTTCGATCCGCGCGGCCCACTCGGCGGCGTCCGGGCTGGCGGCGAGGCGGACCAGCGCGGACTTGTCGATCAGCCAGGCGGTCATCACGTCCAGGCCCGGGACATCACGTCCGGATCGGCCAGATCAGCGAAGGTACTGGCAAACCGCGTCAGATCCGCCACGCTGACCGGGGAGCCCGGCGTGGCGGCGTCCTGCGCCAGGCGACGGCGCACGTACTCGCTCCGGGACAGGCCCAGGCGCCCGGCATGGGCATCCAGGGCCGCGATGACATCATCGGGTACATCACGGATCAGTACGTCGGTCATCTGCGCCTCCTAGTGATATCCCATGATAGCGTGACGGGCCGACCTGCCGCGGACCGGGCTCAGCCGGGTGGCTTGGTGGCGAACGTCTGCAGGCCGCGGATCATCAGGTCGATCCCGAACGCGAACCGGTCGTCCCGGTCGCTCGCGAAGATCAGGTCCGCGGCCTGCCTGGTGTAAGGAAACCGGTCCTCGGGCAGCGACCGCATGTAGTCCTTGACCATCTCAAGGAACTGCTCGGGCGGCAGGCCCTGGGTATCGAAGGAGGCGGCGCCCAGGCTCTCCTCGAACGTGAACGCGCCCACGTACAGGCCGAACAGGTCGCCCAGGTAGGCGATCACCTTGTCCGGGATGCCGACGGGCTTGAGCAGGGTGAACATCCACTCGGTGAACACGGCCACGGTGGGCCCGGTGGGCGCGCGGCCGAGCGAGATCCGCGCCACGTCCCGGTGCCTGTTCAAGATCGCGCGCATCTGGACCGCGAGCGCGCCGAGCTGCTCCTGCCACCGCGACGGGTCGGGCGGGGGCAGCTCAGCCTCCTCCATGACCCGCTCGAACACGAGCTGGAGCAGCTCGTCCTTGTTCCGTACGTGCCAGTAGATCGACGCGGCCCCGGCCCCGAGCTCCTCACCCACCCGGCGCATCGACAGCCCGTCCACGCCCTCGGCGTCCAGCACGTGCAGCGCCGCGTCCACGATGGCCTGCCTGGTCAGCGGCGCGCGGGACGACGGCTTGCGCGCTGCGCGCCAGGGCGGCTCGGGAAGGCCTTCGGTGCCCCGCCACGGCTGCGGCGCGTCTTCTGCCATGTCTTGAGTGTACGTCGCTCGGAACATCATTCGAGTAATCGAACATCGTTTGACGACAAGCTATATCGCGTGCAAGGATGCGGTGTATCGCGTTCGGGTCACGTTCAACGGGAGGAAGGTGCCAGATGGCGCCCATCATCGAGGCCAGGGGGCTGGTCAAGCGTTTCGGCAAGACCCGGGCCCTGGACTCACTCGACCTGACGGCTGAATCCGGGCAGGTCGTCGCCCTGCTCGGGCCGAACGGAGCGGGCAAGACCACGTTCATCAGGATGGTGGCCACCCTGCTGCAGCCCGACCGGGGCGAGCTGTGGGTCGGCGGGTACGACGTGCACCGCCAGGCCGCTGAGGTCCGCCGGATCATCGGCCTGGCGGGGCAGTTCGCGGCCATCGAGCCGACCATGACGGGGCGGGAGAACCTGCGGATGGTGGCCAGGCTGTTCGGCCAGAGCCGGAAGAGCGCCAAGGCCAATGCGGCCTCGGTGCTCGCCGCTCTGGGGCTGACCGAGGCGGGCGACCGGCTCGTGCGCACCTACTCGGGCGGCATGCGGCGCAAGCTCGACCTCGGCGCCAGCCTGGTCGGCGCGCCCAGGCTGCTGCTGCTTGACGAGCCGACTACCGGCCTGGACCCGCGCAGCCGGATCGAGCTGTGGGATGCCATCAGGGCGCTGGTCGGCCAGGGGACCGACGTGCTGCTCACCACCCAGTACCTCGACGAGGCGGACAACCTGGCCAGCCACGTCGTGATAATCGACCACGGCCGGGTGGTCGCGAACGGGACGCCGTCCGAGCTCAAGCAGCGGGTCGGCGGCGAGATCATCGAGGTGCACGTCCGCAACGGGGACGACGTGCCGCAGGTGGCGCAGGTGCTGGGCCGGTCCGGCCACGGCGAGGTCCGCATCGACCAGGGCACCCGCCAGGTCAGCGTCGCCGTCGAGGGCGGCGGCCGGGTGCTGATGGAGGCGCTGCGCGCGGTCGAGGAAGCCGGCGTCGAGGTCGAGGACATCGCGCTGCGCCAGCCCAGGCTCGACGAGGTGTTCCTGGCCCTGACCGGGCAGCCGGACGACGCCTCCGCGGCCGCAGCTCACCGCTGACATACAGAAGAGAGAAACGACATGGCTGTCATCGCTGCCGCGCCGGCTACCAGGACGACCCGGCTCGGCCCCAGCACGCTTCAGGTCGCGCACCGTTCCCTGCTGCGCTACCTGCGCACCCCGCAGCTCATCGTGCTCGGCACCATTCAGGGCGCGATGTTCCTGCTGATCTTCCGGTATGTCTTCGGCGGTGCCATCCCGATCAAGGGCGGCATCCCGTACGTGGACTTCCTTGTGCCAGGGTTCATCACCACCGGCGTGCTGTTCACCGGGATGAACGCGGCGACCGGGACCGCCGAGGACCTGCAGCAGGGGTTCGTGGACCGGCTCCGCTCGCTGCCCGTCCCCCGGCTCTGCTTCCTGACCGGCCGCGCGATCGCGGACACTGCCTGGAACACCTGGGGGCTGATCGTGACCGCCGCCATCGGGTTCGCGATCGGGTTCCGGATCCACGGGCCCGTGCTGGACTCGCTGGCCGCCTTCGGCCTTTGCGTCGTCTTCGGGTTCGCCTTCGAGTGGCTGTTCATCATGCTCGGGCTGATGGCCGGGACGCCGCAGGCCGCGCAGGGCATGGCGCTGCTTGTGTTCCCGTTCACGTTCGTGTCCAGCGCCTACATCCCGGTATCGTCCATGCCGGGCTGGCTGCAGGCCTTCGCCAGCCACCAGCCGGTCACCTACATGGCGGACGCGGTGCGCTCGCTGTCACAGGGCCACGCCGCCGAGCTGCTGATCGGCCACTCCACCGGATACCTGGTCAGCGGGTCGCTGCTGTGGGCGCTCGGCTTCGTGGTAGTTTTCGCGCCGCTGGCCGCGCTCAAGTACCAGCACAGCTGAGCAGACGGCG
>Ga0209169_10000386_pt1 | contig 26643 bp, 23 predicted proteins | sample HubBroMetageWRM4_FD_188346 | JGI IMG/M metagenome (GOLD analysis project Ga0209169, IMG submission 188346) | Warmed soil microbial communities from the Hubbard Brook experimental Forest, New Hampshire - Hubbard Brook CCASE Soil Metagenome WRM 4... | ecosystem: Environmental > Terrestrial > Soil...
ATCAGCGAATAGACGCTGACGTCGAGCGCTACCCGGAAACCATCCCGCGTGGTGTTGATGAAATCTCCCTTGAGTTCGTCCGCCGGCGCGAACGCGACCGAGTGCACCAGCGTGTGCAACTTGCCGTTACGTTCTTTGAGCGTGGAAAAGAGACGCGCGATTTCTTCGTCCTTGGAAACGTCGCACATGAAGGCTTCGGCGCCCGGCAGCGACAAAATAAGGTCTTTGGCTTCCTGCTCCAGGCGCTCGTTTTGATAGGTAATGGCCAGCTTCATGCCAGCGGCGTGCAGCCCCTGCGCGATGGACCAGGCGATCGAGCGCTTGTTGGCGACTCCGAAGACGACAGCGTTGCGGCCTTGCAGATCTGAGGACATGAGTGCTCCTTGCAAACGAAAAAGGATATCAGTTTATTTACCACGGAGACACGGCGGCACTGAGAAAAACGAAAATGCATTGAACAAAGACCATCGGGACCAAGCGGCTGAAAAGAAATGAAGGAAGTGCTCCGTGCCTCCGTGGCGAAAGCCTTTATTCGACGGCGACTTCTTCAGGCGCTCGGGTCTCCACCGGCAGGCTCGATGCCACGAATGCCAATCCGTAGGTGCAGGCGATGATAGCGAAGCCGGCGACGAGGCTCACCTTGTGCGCGACTGCGCCCACGGCGAGGGCGAGCACGAGCTGCATCGTTGTCCCCAAAAGATTGAAGGCGGTCTGCACGCGGCCCATCAGGTGTTTTGGGACCATCTCCATGAGGCTGACGTTCATGGCCACGCCACCGACACCGCGGGCCGATCCCATGACGAAATAGACGGCGATGGCCAGAAAGAGAAATTGCGAAACCGGCGCAACCGCAATGCAGACTGCCAGCAGCGCCATCGAGAACGCTACCGCGCGCCGGCCTCCGAAAAAAGCGATGGCTTGCGCGGTGTAGAGCGTGCTGACAAAAGCGCCCGTACCCCATCCCGCGCTGAGCCAGCCATAGCCTTTGGCTCCTGCGTGAAAAATGCGATCGCTGAGCGCGGGATTGACGATGCCCCCGGTCATCATGGCTCCGAGAAAGAGTCCCCAGCTGACGCCGAGCAGAATGACGGCACGCCGGTCGCGCAGAAAATGTACGGCCTCGCGCATGTCGCCCCAGAAGCGCTGCAACTGGCTTTCGGCGGCGAGAATGTCGGCCTTCAACTCTTGCGGACGCATCACGACATGTCGGCCTTTGCGGACGTAGAGATAGCAGAGGAAGGAAACGACATAGGTGGAAACGTCGATCAGCAGCACGCCGCCGAGGCCGATGTGGTCGTACATGAAGCCGACGATCGAGCCCGCGATGAGCCATCCGCCCTGCACGCCGGCCATCAGAAATGTGTTGGCCTGAATGAATTGGCCTTCGGGCGTGAGTTCCTGAATCAGCGCGACAATCGTGGGCCAGAACATCCAGAAGCCAGCGGCGACCAGCGTGTTCATCAGATAAAGCTCCCAGACCTGTACGCGATGGCGGAAGGCGAGGATCGCGACGATCACGATGATTACGGCGCGCAAGGCATCGAGCCACATGACCAGCCGGCGCCGATCTTCGCGATCGATGAGGACGCCCGAGAAGGGAATCAGCAGCATGGCCGGCACAGTCTGCAGCACAACGAACATGCCCAGAGCCATTTCGTTATGCGTGGCCTGCAGGATGTACCAGGCCACGGCAGCCGAGTTCATTCCGCTGCCAAACATGGAGATCATGTTGGCGATGAAAACGAAGCGCAATGGCCGCTGAGCGAAGATGGCGCGCATGGATTTACTTTAGCCGAGCGGGAATAAATTCACCACGGAGACACGGAGACACGAACGGAGAATTGCCGATTTTCGATTGGCGATTGCCGATTGCCGATTGTTCTTGCCGGACGAGGTTTCCAATCGGCAATTGGAAATCGCAAATCGGAAATCATCGACTACGTTTGCATTTCCACTCTTGCGTCCTATAGCGTTCGGCGCTAGGATTCGGCTGCTTAAAAGGTTTGAGGTCAAATCTCTGCTTCCCGGAGGCAGTCATGCCACGCCGCAACGGCTCGCTTCTGTTTGCTGTGCTCGCCATCGTTGTTCTCTCCAACACTCACGCTCATGCCCAGGTTGACCGCCTCGTAATCCCTGCCGGTACCGACGAAGACAAGGCGCTCACGGCTATCACGGCCGAGCAGGATCAGCAGAAAAAGCTGGCCATGTATCAGGAGTTTGTACAGAAGTTTTCGGCGAACCCTGCGGCCGTCGCGTATGGGAATTGGCAGATTGAGCAGGCCTACCAGTCAAGCGGCGACCTGCAGAAGGCGCTCGACTACGGCGACAAGGCGCTAGTCGCGGCTCCGCACAACCTCGACATTTTGGTCTCGGAGGCGAGTGTCGCGCAGCAGGCGAAGAACAACGCCAAAGTCATGGACTGCGTTGTCGCCGGCGGCGAGGCGTGCCGGGCTGCCGCCAAGCAAACCAAGCCGGATAGCATGAGCGACGACGAGTTTGCCCGCAAAATAAAAGAAGATATGGAAGCGGTGCAGAACAACTGCGACTTCCTGGATACCACCGGTTTCAATGTGATCGCGACTGAGACCGATCCGAAGACGCAGATGACGGACATTGAGAGATTCTCGACGGCCTTTCCGGAATCGAAATTTCTGGAGACGATTTCCGGCTACGCGCTGAATGCCCTGAGCCAGTTGAAAGACAACGCCCGTCTCGTAGCCTACGGCGACAAGATGCTGGCGGCGAATCCGAACTCATTGCCGGCGCTCTTGCTGCTGGCGAATTTTTACTCCGACGATAAAACCGCGGGCAGCGCGGCCAAGGCGATCTCTTATTCGCAGAAGGCGATTGAAGTGGCAAAGGCGGACGCTCCTGACGCCGACAAATCGCGCAAGCTTTCCGGCGGAGCCGCACATAGCACCATCGGCTGGGTGTATTTGAAGCAGGATAAAAGTGCTGCGGCAGTCCCTGAGTTGAAGGCGGCCGCGGCTTTGCTCAAGGGGCAGGACGATCAGCAGTACGCGCGGGCGCTTTACGGTCTGGGTTTCGCTTACGGCAAGCTGAACAAGTTGACCGAGGCGCGCGATGTCCTCACCGAAGCGGTAAAGATTCCGGGGCCGCTGCAGCCGATGTCGCAGGATCTGCTGGCGAAAGTAAACAGCGCGCGAGCGAAGGGTAAGTAGAGGTTCCGCCCAGTTTGTTCCTGTGAAATGGTAAACGACTATTGCTGCGGCTTGATCAGCTCCTGCGACAGTAGTTGGGCCTTCCACGCGAGGGTGTGGGCGCGGTCAGAGTCTCCGGCGGCAGCCGCCGTTTTCGATTGCTGCACGTACTGCTGAATCTGAGTCACGCTATCCTGCTGGGTTGAGCTGAGCTCGTGTCCGTCGACTTTCTTCAGATTCTCTTGTGCTGACTCCAGGAGCTGATTCGTGCTGCGAGTCGCCTGATCGCCGCCGCCTCCACCCACCAGTTGCACGCTGGGCTCAGAGCTGCCTCCTTCGCGGACGATGACCTTTTTGGGGGGACAATTCGTGGACGCATTCTGCGACGCGGGCGGATTTGTCTGCGACGAAGGAGGTGCGCCAGTGGAGGACGCCGGAGCCGGGGTACAGTCCGGCGCGGCCGGTTTCTTCTTATGCTGGACCGGCTTGGCCTTCGAAGGAGTCGGTTTCGCGGTCGAAGACGGTGTCTTTGATGAAGGAGGAGTCGAAGAGTTCTGCGACGGAGTGGTTTGACCTTGAGAAGTTTGACCCTGCGGATTTTGGTCGCTCTGCGCTTGTACCGTGGCTGCCGGAAGTAGATACGCTTCTCCGGGCATCCCGAGTCCGGGTGCGGCAGTTGAGATGACGAGGAGAAACGTGGCCAGAATCATTGCGAAAGTCCGATTTCCTGAAGCAAGTCCTTAACTTTAATTTTACGCTCTTGTCATAGCGGCGGGAGGTCTATTTTGAGGACTTTTGGCGTTATTCCCGTGGCTTCCTTTTCTCTCGCGGGCCGAAGAATCTCACCGGAACAGGGTCCTGTTGCAGGGACATCCCTAGCTTCGCCTGAAAACCGGCTCCGCTCGGGTGACCCATGGGGGTGGTGCTGACGAAATTAGGAGGCCGCGACGTCGGCGGCAACATCCTGGCCGCTGGCGACTTCCGGTCGAGATGAGGGGATGTGGAAACGGAATGTTGTGCCTGAGCCTTCGACGGATTCGAAGTCCAGCGAGCCGTAGTGCCATTGCAGAATCTGGTAGGCCTGCGCCAAGCCGATGCCGCTGCCATCTTTTCTTGTCGTGAAATAAAGCTCGAAAATCTTGTCGTGCAGGTCGCGTGGGATGCCTGAGCCCTGATCCTGCACTTCCGCAATCACCACATTGCCTTCGCGCCGCGCTGAAATGGTCAGCGTTCCGCCGTGGTGCATGGCCTGCATGCCGTTGATGACGACATTGAGCAAGGCCTGCTTCATCAGATCGAGGTCAACGTTTACCAGCAAGGGATCTTTGGCGCGCTGCCGTTGCACGGTAACTCCGTGCTGCTCGGTATCCGGAGCGGCGAGCTGGGCGACATCGTCGAGCAGGCGGCGCAGATCGATTTCTTCCAGATGCAGATCGCGCGGACGCGTGAAGTCGACCAGCGTTTGCACGACGCGATCGAGGCGGTGGATTTCGCTGTCAATAATGTCCACGTGACGGCGCGTGTCGGGCTCCTCTTTGGCCAGCTTGTTCTGCAGGAGTTGCAGATGAAGCACGATGGCGTTGATCGGATTTTTTACTTCGTGCGCTACGCCGCGCGTGAGACGCCCGCTGGCGGAAAGGCGCCGCGACATTTCAATTTCGTCGCCGATCCGTCGAACCGACTCGGTATCGCGCATGATCAGCAGAGCGCCAATCTGCGAATTTTTCTCTTCGACGAAATCGAGCGACACGCGCACGCGCTTGCCGTCACTGGCGACGATCTCGCGTTGCGATAGAGGACGGCGGCGTTCGAAGGCGTCGAGCAGTGCGCCTCCCAGCAGCGATTTACGGTCGAAGACCTCCTGCACCGTGCGGCCTAATAACTCAGCCCGCGGACGGCCGAGAAATGCCTCCACCGGCGCGCTTACCAGCACCACCCGCGAGTCGCGGGCGAAGAGCATCAGACCATCCTGCAATTTCGACATGAGCTGGTCGACGTTGTCTTTTAAGGCGGAGAAGATTTCCCGGCTGTCGCGAATCTGGCGGCCGAGGTTGGCGATCTTCAGGCTGACCAACCCATATTCATCGTGGCGGGTGTCGTCATCCGAGTAGCTGTCGGCCGTGCCTGCGCTGACGCTGTCGAGGTTGCGGCTGATCTGTTTCAGCGGGCCGAGCGCCAGATTCGAGATGCCCGCAGCTAGAAGAATCGAAACGAAGATGGCCGTGATCGAGTAGTAGCAAGCCCGCACCAGGCGTCCGTAGATTTCGTTTTTCAGGAACGAAGATTTCACTCCGATGCGGATCATGCCAAAGGGCTGTTCGCTTCCAATCGCAGCAGCACTGGCAGTCTTGCTGGTGGCGGCAGTTGCCGGTTTGGAATCTGCGCCTCTGACACTTCTGAGATACAGCGGATAGCTGACGTCATAAACTTCGGTCTGCGTCAGCACGATACGGAGTTGATCCTGGAAGGGAGTGCGCAGAAGCTGGTCAAACGGCGGCCGGGAGGGGATGACCTTATCGACTCGGTCGATGTTCGTGTGCAGCAGAGCCTTCCCGTTGGTATCGACGATGGTGGCGTCGTAGATGAATGGCCAGTCCGTTTGAGATTGCAGCAGGTTGTTGAGAAAGGCGTCGGTCTGCAGATATTCGACCAGAGCGCTTCTCATCGCGACCGGATCGTCGGTGTTAATGGGAGTGCTGGTGAAGTCCGGAACGTCGTTCTCGGCCGTGAAAACCAGTTGGCGGACAAGTTTTTCCGCGGTCGTGTTGGCGTTCTCCAGGCGCAGGCGCACGATCTGCCGGATGTAGACAAACGAGAATCCGGCAACCATCACGGTCACCATAAGCGTGATGACCAGCACGATGATGGTTTTGCGTCGGAGCATGGTTCAAAATGCCTTAGCTGCTCGGTACTTCTTCCGTGCCCGCTTCCTTGCTGGCCAGCGATTCGGCTGCGGCGGCGCTGCCGTATTCCTTGAGCTTGTTGTGCAAGGTCTTGAGACTGATGCCGAGAATTTCGGCGGCGCGCGTTTTGTTGTTGCTGGTCGCCTCCAGAGTTTTCAGGATCAGCATCTTTTCGGCCTCTTCGACCGTCGTACCCACGCCGAGCCGGACCGCGTCCGGATCGTTCGCCGCAGTGCGCAACGGAGCCTGTCCGAATCCCGGCGGCAGATGCTTGGTCTCAATCAAGCCGGTGTCACAGACGATCACCGCGCGTTCGATCGTGTTGCGCAGCTCGCGGACATTGCCGGGCCAGGAATAATTGTTGAACTGATTCAGCACGGCTTCGCTGACGGCAGTGACTTTTCGCCCGTGTCGTGTACCCATCTCCGCCAGCAGCAGCTGCACTAAGGCGGGAACGTCTTCCTTGTGATCGCGCAGCGGCGGCATGTGGATGTTGAACACGTTGAGCCGGTAATAAAGATCGCTGCGCAGCTCGCCGCGGGAGACGGCTTCATCCGGAACTTTATTTGTAGCCGCGAGCACGCGTACGTCGACGGCAGTTTCCACTTTGCTGCCAAGGCGGCGCAGCTTGCGGTCTTCCAGCACGCGCAGGAGCTTGGCCTGCGTTCCGATCGGCATCTCCCCGATTTCGTCGAGCAGCAGCGTTCCGCCTTCCGCCAGTTCGAAGCATCCGGTGCGGCGCTCCATGGCGCCAGTGAATGCGCCTTTCTCGTGGCCGAAGATTTCGCTCTCCATCAGGGTCTCGGGAATCGCGGCGCAGTTGATGGCAACGAATGGGCGGTCTTTTCTCGGACTGAGGTCGTGAATGGTGCGTGCGACCAACTCTTTTCCCGTGCCGCTAGCGCCGGTAATCAGTACCGATGCGGTGCTGGGCGCGACCATCTCGATCAGGCGGAAAATCTCCTGCATCTTCTTCGATGCGCCGCTCAATCGCCCCAGAGAGCCGGTGTCGCGCAGGCGGCGGCGCGTGGCTTCGAGCTCCGCGCGCGTTCCCAGCAAGGCGGAGGCGTTCGAAAGGATTGTGCGCAGACGATTCGTGTCGATGGGTTTGGTGATGTAGTCATAGGCGCCCATGCGCATCGCCTGCACGGCGCTATCGATGGTGCCTTGTGCCGTGACCAGGATGACGGCGATGGTCTGGGCTTGTTCCGCTAGATGGCCGAGCAGTTCCAGGCCGCCCATGCGTGGCATCTTCAAATCGGTGATGACGATGGAAGGGGACCACTGTGTGGCTTTGTCCAGACCTTCAGCCCCGTCGCGGGCGGTTTCGGTGCGATAGCCCCAGGACGAGACAATTTCGGCCAGCCCGGAGCGTTCGTTTTCCTCGTCCTCGACGATCAATACCTTTTCTTGGGTCATTTTATCTTTCAGTCGTAATACCGCCGAACCGGTCTAGATCCCGTCCAATTAGCAATCCTTAACGATACGCGGGCGAGTTCGTCCGGGGCAAGGTCTTGCTTTGCCAGCACCTGGATAGCGGTTACTCTCGCTTCCGGTGAACATTACCGCCGCCACGCGATGTAAATCGACTAATCGAGAGGTACCTGAAGTGAGCACTTTCCCTTTTAGATTCTTTGCGATAGAATTCTCCGTTCCCATATCTCATCCCAATGTGTGACTGAAAGTTCTGTCGCTTTGGTCAGCGCCTGTTCGTTGGCGCCCGGCGAACGAGCGTAAATTTTACGGAGGACTCTATATGTCAATTTGTTCAAACTCTCGCATCGGCCGTCTGGTCTCAGCCAGCTGTCTTGCGATTGTTGCGTTGTTCCTCATCTCCAGTTCGGCGGTTGCCCAGCAAGGCGATTCCTATCCGCAGTGGGACTGGTTCATCGGTTATCAGTACCTTCACCCCGGCGTAAACGTTCCACTGGGCGACCCCAGTGCGCCGCAATCCTATCAGGTGCCGGATATGGAGAAGGGCCTCGGTTCATCGGTGACCTATAACTTCGACCCGCACTGGGGACTCGAGGGGGATTTCGGCCACAACTGGGGAAACAGCGACACGGTCACGACGCTCTCCGGCGGTCCGCGTTTTATCTGGCGCGGGGATACCGGCAACTATTTCCTCCACGCTCTGCTGAGCTACAACCACCTCGGCGTGAACGGGCTCAGTGACGGAGCGAGCGGCATCGGCGCGATTCTCGGCGGCGGCATGGACCTGCCCATCACCAAGAATTTCGCCTGGCGAGTCTTCGAAGCCGACTACGTCTGGGGACGCCATAACTATGCGGAAGATGCAGACCCGCAATTCCCCAACCTGCGTCGTCCTACGATGGAAGGCGTAAGGCTGCGCACCGGCGTGGTGTTCAGCTTCGGCGGAGCGGAAGTGATTCCGGTAGCCGCCGCAGTAACAGTACAGCCCACGGAAGTTTTTGTGGGCGAGCCGGTCACCGCCACAGGCGTGGCGAAGAACTTCGATCCCAAACATCCTTTGACCTATGCCTGGAGCGGCAACGGCCCTCAGGCTACTGGCAAAGACACCACCGCGACCATCGATACCACCAATGCGACCCCTGGAACCTACACCGTCACAGTCACGGTGAACGATCCGCGGGTGAAGAAAAATAATGTGGCCAGCGCCTCGACCACCTACACGATCAAGGCCCTGCCTCCGAAGAATCCACCGACCATGTCCATCTCTGCCAGCCCGACCGATCTGGTCACCGGTGGCAGCGTGAACCTCTCGGCAACGTGCAGCAGCCCAGACGGAGTGCAAGTTTCAGTCGCGAACTGGACCTCGACCGGAGGAACCGTCTCCGGAACCGGTCAATCGGCCACGCTTAGCACCGCCGGACTTCCGGCTGGTACGGTGACCATCACGGCGACTTGTACCGATGCTCGCGGCTTGAACGCGCAGGCTTCGACGCAGGTCACGATTGAAAATCCGCCGCCTCCGCCGGTCGACAAGGCCCTCGAAGCGCGGTTGGCTCTGCACAGCGTCTACTTCCCAACCAATGTGCCGCCGCCGAGCCATCCCGACGCGCCCATGGTTGCAAGCCAGCAACGGATCCTGGTTGCGCTGGCCACGGACTTCAAGAAGTATCTTGAAGCCAAGCCGGATGCTCACCTGATCCTTGGCGGTCACGCCGACATTCGCGGCTCCGATGCCTATAACCAGGCACTCTCGGAGCGGCGCGTCGCGCAGGTCCGCAACTTCCTGGTAGCGCAGGGCGTTCCCGACGGCGATATCGAAACCAAAGCCTTCGGCAAAGAGCGCAACCTGACGCTCGAGGAAGTGAAGGCGTCAATCGACCAGGACACCGAACTGACCACTGAAGAACGCAAGCGCGCGCTGGCAAGAATCAACGTAGTCAAGCTGGCCAGCAACCGCCGCGTCGACGTCACGCTGAAGTCTGGAGAGGAGACCGAGCACTCGGTCCGTCAATTCCCCTTCAACGCAACCGACGCGATGAGTCTGATTGGTGGACGCGAAAGCGAAATCAAGAAGCCCGTCCGGACTGCTCCACGCAAGAAGGCGGCTCCGAAGAAACAGCAGTAAGCAGCAACCTGTAGGATTTGTTTGGAGAGCGGGTTCGCCCGCTCTCCTTTTTTATTGGCAATGTTTTATTGGGCTATTTTTATGGAGTACCGGAAGAATCTACTCCCCTGCCAGAAAGTGCCATCGCCAAGTGATTGATTTCATGCGATTGTTTCTGGTATTCGGCTTGCCACTTACATCGGCTAGAGAGTGAGTGCGACGATGTCTCCATTGAGACAGTTCGGGCAAAAGGCGGCTTGGATTGCGCTGTTGATGCTCCTTACTACTCTTATTGGCTGCTCCCACCCCGCAGGCGTGGTTGGCGGAGCCCGCAGCAGCCAGCCGGAGCTTCCTTTTAACGGCGAACCTGCTACGGCCAACACTTCTTCCGTTAACAGTTCGGGTCACTACCTTCCCGCGCAGAATGCCAGCACCGATCCCGGATCTAGCGTTCCGTTTCACGATCCCCATATTCTTCCTCCGGGCACCTTGATTATGGTCCGGCTCGACAAGACCATTTCGACCGACGCTCTAAGCGCGACCGCAAGCTTTCAAGCTACGGTGGAAGAGCCGGTGATCGTCGAAGGGGTTGCGCTGGTTCCGAAAGGTGCGACGGTGGTGGGCAGGGTGGAGTCGGCACGTGCGTCGGCCGCGGGTCATGACCATGGCTATGTGCGCCTGACGCTGGCCAGCCTTGCTATCGGCGACCAAGAGTTCAATGTGCAGACCGCGAGCCTCTTTGCCCGCCCGACCCCGGGAAGTCCCACGGTGCAACCCGCCAAAATGGGCCGTGGAATCCGGCTGGACCAAGGCAGGAGCATGACTTTCCGCCTTACCCGTTCCCTTGAGATGGCTGTGAACCATCCGACGCCTTCTCAGGCGCTGGCCAAGCCCAACTTCTAATACCGTTTTAACCCTCTTCAAGTCTTCGTTCGAAGCATTGACCCTCCAAATTTCTGCATTTTTGTCCTCCTACGGTCGGGAACCAGCGCAATAACGAGTTTTCCACAGGCTATTTTCCTGTTTTGTGACGGCTGTACTTCGCAAGCCTCCAGCAGTTTCTCTATAGTGGCGCCGGAATGGAAAACGATCCCATTTTGCAACCACCGAGTTGCATTCCGGTTTCGGGAAAAACCAAAGGCTCAGGCCTCGGGAAACCATTTCCAAATGGGAATTGTCCCGAAGCAAAGTAGAAGGGAACCGCGAGAGCGTAACAAAAAATGAGCGCAGCCCCAGAATTCGCCTGGAACGAACCCGATCCCAAAGCGGAATGGGAATCCGCTCAGCGCCTGCTGCAAGCGCAGAAACTGGAGGCCGTCGGACGCCTTGCCGGCGCAGTCGCCCATGATTTCAACAATCTTCTAACCGGAGTCTTGCTCTACTGCGACCTCCTGATAGCCAGCCTTGAGGCGGAGTCGCAGGCCGAGAACATCGTGACGCTGAAGCATGCCGAATCCAACCGCCGCATGCGCACATATGCCGAGGAAATTCGCAAGGCAGGACTGCAGGGGACGGGCCTGATCCGTCAATTGCTGGCCGTGGCGCGGCCGGCGCAGAGGGAATCGACCTTGATCTCGCTGAATGAGACCACAGGCGAGATGCGCGAACTGCTCACGCGGCTGATTGGCGAGAACATCGAGCTGAGGTTCGAGTTCGACCCTGAGCTGGGATTGATCAAGATGGACGCCACCGAAGCCCAGCAGATTCTGCTCAACCTGGTGCTCAACGCCCGCGACGCCCTGCCCAACGGCGGACAAATCGCGGTAGAAACGCGCAGCTGCAAAGTTCAGATTCTTAGCGAACTCAAAGCCGGAATGGACCATGCAACTTCTTTGCCCTGCGCTTTGCTCGTGGTTACCGACAACGGCGGCGGCATGGACGCGGCTACTCGCGAGCATCTTTTCGAAGCTTTTTTCACCACCAAACGGGCGGGCAAGGGAACCGGGCTGGGTTTGGCCACGGTCCATGACATCGTTACCCGCAGCGGCGGACTGATTCACGTAGAGAGCGCGCCCGGATGCGGGACGCGCATGAACATTCTTCTGCCACTGGTCCCGCCATCGCTTTTGCCGCTTGTGCAGCCGGCGGCTTCGACTTCCCAGTTGTACGTTAATTCGCTTGAGGGGGCATCTCCGCAACAAGAAAAGGAAAAAACGCCATGACGTCCGCAGCCCTGATGAGCCCGATGAACACTACGCTGACCACTCCGCAAATTGAGCCAGCCAACTTTCTGAACCTGCTGATCGTCGACGACGAACGGTCGATCCGCGAAGCCTGCCGCGAGGTAGCGCTGTCGCTGGGTTTCACCACGTTTGTCGCCGACTCCGCCGAGCATGCATTCCGGCTGCTCGACTCGCAAACCTTCGACGCCGTATTGCTCGATCTGCGTCTGCCCGGCGCGGGAGGCCTCGAAGCGCTGCGCCGCATCAAGGAGCGGCGGCCGGAGGCGGTAGTGATCGTGGTCACCGGATACGGTACTGTGCAATCCGCCGTGCAGGCCATGAAACACGGCGCCTACGATTACGTGACCAAGCCCTTCAGCCTCGATGAACTGAAGCTATTGCTGGAGCGCGTCGCCAGCCATTTGAAGCTGAAGTCGGAAAACCGGCTGCTGCGCGAGAAGGTGAAATCGAAGCAGGGATTCGGCGGGATCGTGGGGCGCGCGCCGGAGATGGAGAAGCTCTATCGCATTATCGCGAAGGCTGCCAACAGCATCCATCCCGTGCTGATTCTGGGGGAAAGTGGAACCGGCAAAGAAATGGTGGCGCGGTCGATTCATTATTCCGGGCCGTTCCGCGACAAGCCGTTCATTCCGGTCGATTGCGGATCGCTGGTGCCAACGCTGATCGAGAGCGAACTCTTTGGCTATGTAAAAGGCGCATTCACCGGCGCGAACCAGTCGAAAGACGGATTGATGGCCATGGCCGAAGGCGGCACGATCTTTCTCGACGAAGTAGGAGAGCTTCCCGTCGATCTGCAGGCCAAGATGTTGCGGGCGATTCAGGAGAAGGAAATTCGTCCTGTGGGCAGTACGCGGCGCATTCCCATCAATATTCGCATTCTGGCCGCGACCAATCGCGATCTGGAGCAGGCCGTGATGCAGGGAACCTTCCGTCGCGACCTGTACTTCCGGCTGAATGTGCTCAGCCTGCGCATTCCGGCATTGCGGGAGCGGCGTCAGGATATCCCGCTATTGATCGGGCATTTTCTCGAGCGCATGACGCGAACCTCGGGCCTGGAGAAGATGCTGAGCGATGAAGCGTTGAAAGCCATGTTGGCCTACGACTGGCCGGGAAACGTTCGCGAACTGGAAAACTGCCTGGAGCGTACCTACGCCTTTACCAGCGGCCCGTTGATCCATTCGACCGACCTGCCGCGGGAGGTCGCGAAGCTTCCGGGCGCGGAGCCGGTGAATGGCCACGGGAACGCACCCGGGCGAATCATCCCAATCGCGGAGTTGGAAAAGCAGACGATCCTGAGTGCGATTGCGGAACTCAACGGCGACAAGCTACAGGCGGCGCGGCTATTGGGCATCGGGAAGACCACCCTGTACCGCAAACTGAAGGACTATGCCGCGGACGTTTGTTGACGAGGATCATGCAGGGCAGCCGTTCGGGTCCGATTCTGAACCAGGGAGACGATGCGTGTGCCGCAACGGGACCGCTTTCGTTGGCCGTTGCGGCTAAGTCTCCTATTGTCAGCGCGGCGCGCCGTGGCCAATTACTTGCAAAAGAGAAAGCATGATTCTACTCATTACACCGTCAGCCCGCGGCCAACAGTGCGCCGACTCGCTGAACGTCGCCACCGGTCTATCCACGCACTGGGCTCATAACCTGCAGGAGGCTGCCACCCGCCTGCGCGAACAAACTTATGTTGCCGTGGTGGTCGATCAATTCCTGGTCGAAAGCGAGCCGGAAGAAAGCGATCAAATCATCGAGCACATGGGCACGGCTTTTCCCGTCTACGTCAACTTCGGCGTCACCGGCATGGAGCGACTGGTGCGCGAAGTGCGCTCGGCGCTGCACCGCCGCAAGCGCGAGGAGTCCGCAGCGCGCCGCGCCGTCGTCGAGCAGATCAGCAGCGAGATGCGGGAGACGCTAACCGCCTTGCTTCTCTCCTGCGAGCTGGCCATGTCGATTCCCGACGTGCCTTTGCCCGCCGCCGAGAAAATTCGCGCCATCGATAACCTGGCGCGGGAGCTGCGCCTGCGCATGCAGGTGAACTGACAACTCTCACCACGGAGAGTCACGGAGTCACAGAGAAAGCCCAAATTCCTTGTTTTTCCCCCCTGAGTCTCCGTGTCTCAATGCCGCCGTGGTGAATCGCGCTGCAAAGTTTTGCACTCTCCATTGAAGTATTTCTTTCTCCCCACGCCTATTCGCACTAGAATACTGGAGCTGTTCGGGACGCCGCGTCTGTGGCCGCGTCCGATGCTTCCGCGCAAGCCGGTTTCTGTGGAGAGTTTGTGCACGTTCTGGTTACAGGCGACATTTTGTCGGGGTCGTGGACCTACACCCGCGAACTCGTCACCGGGTTGGTCACACGCGGGGTGCGCGTCACGCTGGTCACCTTCGGCGAAATTCCCATGCCGGAGCAGACCACGTGGATGGATCATCTCCACGGCCTCGACTACCGCCCAACCGCCTTTCGTCTCGAATGGATGCAGGAGGCGGAAGAAGACTTGCCTGAGTCTTCAGCATTTCTTGCCGCCGTGGTCCGCGAACTCCGTCCTGACCTTTTACATCTGAACCAGTTCGCTTATGGCGATCTCGCGGTCAACGTTCCGCGCATCGTGATGGCTCACGGAGATCTGATCACGTGGGGCGACGCCGTACGCGACAAATCGCAGAAGCCCCCGAGATCGATGACATGGTATCGCCAGATGGTGCTTCGGGGAATTGCCCATGCCGACGCGGTCGTCGCGCCTTCGGCGTGGATGCTCGACCGGGTCACGAGTTGCTATGGCGAGCCGGCCCGCAGCGAGGTAATTTATCCGGGGCGCAATCCGATCTTTTTCAATCCCTACGTCAGCAAAGATGATTGCGTCTTAGCCGTTGGGCGTCTCGTCGACGCCGGCAAACAAGTGTCGCTGCTTACGCAGCAGACGCATCCCGTCCCGGTCTGCATTGTGGGTGCCGAACACACCGTGCCCGTGCCGCGCATTCCAATCCGCGCCGACGTCAAGATCGCAACCGATCAGACTTCCGTGGCGATTCGCGGCCCGCAGACTGAAGCGCAACTCCGCGCCCTCTACAGCCGCGCGTCCATCTACGCGGCGACGGCGCGTTACGAACCGCTGGGCATGCCCGCCCTGGAAGCCGCATTCTCGCGTTGCGCGATTGTGGCCAACGATATTCCCAGTTACCGTGAAATCTGGGACGATGCCGCCCTCTATTTCCGTACCAACGACGCCGTGAGCCTCGCTGAAAATATTCGTAAGCTGTCCGAAGACCGCTCCTTGCGCCGCGCCTACGCCGAACTCGCCTACACTCGCGCCCGCGAACGCTTCACCACCAAACGCATGATCGAGGATTATCTGCAGTTGTATCGCAGCCTGACGTCCGTCAGGATCGCGGCTGCCTAGGCCGCTCAGCCTGCACCGCTTTTTCAACGTTGGCTCACATTTTCCGCGTCGAAACGTCTCTGAAACAGCGCTAGGGGCCTTATGCAAATCTTCCTGCAGGAACTTCGCTATGCCGCACGCCAGTTGTGGAATTCTCCATGGTTCACAATCACAGTTGTCCTGACGCTTGCGCTCGGCATCGGCGCCAATAGCGCTATCTTCAGCGTGATGAACGCCGTGCTACTGCGCGGCCTGCCGGTTCCCGATCCGCAGGAGTTGGTCTATCTGCACGTACCCGGAGGCCAGCCAGACGGGGCCAGCAACACGGGCGACTCCGAGACTTCCTTTTCCGAACCCGTCTTCGAGCAACTTCGGCAGGATCATCGTGCCTTTGCCGATCTGATCGCGCTGATGTCTGCAGGATTGATGGAGTCGCTGCTCTTCGGACTAAAGCCGCGCGATCCGGTTACGTTTGTTGGAGCATTCCTGGTTGTCGTGCTGGTATCGCTCTCCGCCAGCTTTTTGCCGGCGCGACAGGCGGCATCGATTCCTCCCATGAGAGCGCTGCGAACGGAGTAAGGCCGCTTCTCTCATCTCAAAGTACGTCTGCGTGTTAACCCGAAAGACATGCGCCCACCGTTAGTGATATCTTCGTATGCTTACTAGAAACCCGTAAGGTTGGAGGAAATCATGGCTCAAGTCAAAATTACCGTCAGGCCGAATGGTCCGTTCCGCGTGGAAGCGGCGGAAGGATCGATCGAGTTAGTGGACGCGAACGGCACTCCCTACGACATCGCAGGCAAACCCGCATTCTCCCTCTGCCGCTGCGGCGGATCGGTCAACAAGCCCTTCTGTGACGGCACCCACAGCAAAATCGGATTCCAGGGCGCCGAACTGGCCGTGAAGAAAGCAGACGGGCAGTAGTAGTCGACGTTTTTCCGTGCAGAGGAAATCGTGGACGATTCGGACGACCATCACGAATTCAACGATCGCGAACTTGGGATGCATCGCAGGATCACCCGCCGCGATTTCCTCAACGGTGTAGCCGTAACCGCCGGCGCGGCGATGATGCCGCGGGAAGTTCTCCCGGCGCAAGCTGCTGCTGCGCAGTCGTCTCCCACCTATTACCCACCCGCTCTTACCGGATTGCGCGGCAGCCATGCCGGCTCATTTGAGACCGCGCACAGCCTCCGCGATGGCGTCTTCTGGGATTCGGCCGGAAAGCCCGAGGATACTGGCGAAAACTACGATCTGATCGTCGTGGGCGGCGGCATCAGCGGACTGGCCGCGGCTTATTTCTTCCGCAAAACAGCCGGCGCGAATGCGCGCATCCTCATCCTCGACAATCACGATGATTTCGGCGGACACGCCAAGCGCAATGAATTCCGCGCCGGCAATCGCACGCTCATCGGCTACGGCGGCACATATTCGATCGAGAGCCCCGAACCGTATAGCGCGATCTCGAAGAGCGTCATCGAAGACCTCGGCGTCAACGTCTCGAGCTTTCCGAAATATCTCGACCGAAGTGCCTTCAGTTCGCAGGGGCGAACTCCGAAAATCTTTTTCGACAAAGAAAATTTCGGCGCCGACAGACTGGTGGACGACCCTTATCCATTTCCCGGCGGCGAAACCTACGATCTCGCGGTCGCCGCACCGGATGCCTGGACGCGCTTCCTGGCTGACGCGCCGATCGCCGAGCAGGCACGCCACGATGTCGCGCGCTTATGCCGCGAAAAGAAAGACTATCTCCCGGGGCTGACCACAAAGCAAAAAGAAGATCGGCTCGCTCGCATCAGCTATTCTCGCTTTCTGACCGAGCAGGCGGGCGTGCACGCCGATGTCATTCGTCTCTATCAAACAATTTCCCAACCTTTGTTTGGCGTGGGCATCGATGCCATCGCGGCACTGGATGCCGCGGAGACTGGCTATCCCGGCTTCAGCGGCATGGGCATCGAAGCCGACGGCCTTGAGAATGAGCGCAGCTACTTCTTTCATTTTCCCGACGGCAATGCATCGATCGCGCGCCTGTTGCTTCGCAGATTAATCCCGGCAGCCATGCCCGGTGATGCGGCGATGGACGTGGTTGCTTCCCGAGCCAATTATTCGAAGCTGGATGAGGAATCGTCACCCGTGCGCCTCCGCTTGAACAGCACTGCGGTCCGCGTGGAGCACGTCGGAGATGCCGCCAGCGCCAGGGAAGTGGAGGTCAGCTATGCGCGTGACGGCAAGGTTTATACCGCGCGCGCGAAACATTCGATTCTCGCCTGCTGGCACGTGATCATTCCCTTTGTCTGCGAAGAGCTGCCGGATGCGCAGAAAGAAGCGCTGACTTCGGCGCAGAAAATTCCGCTGCTCTATACGAATGTACTGCTGCGGAATTCGACGTCGTTTCAAAAGCTGAACGCAAATACCGTCTATGCCCCAAGCGGCTACCACACAAATGTGAATCTCGATCTGCCGGTCAGCATTGGCGACTATCGCTGTCCGCGAACGCCTGAGGAGCCGGCGGTTGTGCACATGAGCAAAAGCCCGTGCCATGCGGGATTGCCGGCGCGCGATCAGCACACGGCTGGACGCATCGAGCTCTACAGCACGACCTTCGAAACCATGGAGCGCAGGATTCGCGAACAGCTCGCGCGCACGCTCGGGCCGGGCGGCTTCGACCCCGCGCGCGACATTCTCGCCATCACGGCGAATCGCTGGCCGCACGGCTACGCTTACGAGTACAGCAGCTTGTGGGATAAATTCGTGCTCGACGGCGGCGAGACGCCATGCGAAATTGCGCGCAAGCCATTCGGCCGCATTGCGATCGCTAACTCCGACGCCGGAGCGCGCGCTTACACCGATGAAGCCATCAACCAGGCTTATCGAGCGGTCGGGGAAATTACCAAAGGCTAGTTGTGTTGCCCGCGCAACTGCGCGGAAAGAGTTCTTGCTTCCTGCGCCTGCTTCGTCATCCCTTTTGCCTGGTATGCGTCGGCCAGCGCAGCTTCCAGATCAGGATCGTCGCCGTTTTTCTTTTCGTTCAGGTAGGCGGCGATCGCGTCGTCGTACATCTTGAGCTTGTAGTAATTCTGGCCCAACTCGTAATAGACGTAGGCCCGCGTTTGCCCCAACTGAATTGCCTTCTTGAACTCCTCGATAGCTCCGGCAGTTTGATTTTCTTCCGCCAGAGTAAGACCCATGCCATAGTGGCCCTGGGCATTGTTGGCGTCCGCAGTCAGAATCTGTGTGAACGCGGCCTTCGCCTCGTCGATACGCTTATCGCTGAGGTAGACCAGCCCCAACCGGTAACGCGCATCGCTGTATTGCGGTTTGAGTTCCAGAACACGTTTGAATTCCGCTTCCGCCTCCGGATAGCGCTCCTGGCTGGCATATTCCTGCGCCAGATCGAAATGGACGTCCGGGGAATTCGGCTGCTGTTTAGCGATCGTCTGCAATTCAGAGAGAGCGTGTTCCGGATTAGTTTCCGCAGCCTCTGCCAGGCGCATCATGTGGATCTGCGTTCCGCGCCAGCGCTGAACTCCAAAGCCGCAGACGGCAACCGCCAAAGCCACGAGGATCAGCACGCTTATGCGTCGTACCGGAGTGTCCAGTTGCGGTGCGACCACGGCGATCAGCGCGCCGAGGATGAGCCCGCTGACGAGACCGCCGATGTGGCAGGCATTGTCGATGCCACCGAAAAATCCGCCAAGAAACAAATTGAAGACGGCAAAGATCAAGAGGCTGCGCAGCGTGCCCTGGATGGAGATGCCAGAAAGCGAAAACTCACCAAGATAAAAAGATGCGATCAAGGCCCCGGCTAAACCAAAGATCGCCCCAGAAGCACCGACGCTCAATACCATCGGATTCCAGCCCACGCTGGCCAATCCGCCGGCCACGCCTGTAATCAGATAAATGGCGGCATAGGTCCAGCGGCCGTAGAGAGATTCGCAAAGCTGGCCCAGATCCCACAGGCACCACATGTTGAAGCCGATGTGCATCAGGCTGCCGTGCAAAAACATGTAGGTCACAAGCCGCCACCATTGGCCGGTCAACGTGTACGGACCATAGTTGGCGCCGAAGTGCACCATCACTTGTCCCGCGAAGTCCAGCGAAGGGCCGCTGGCCAGCGCCATCGCGATAAACACCGCAATGTTGGCGCCGAAGATTACATGGGTAAGCGTGATGCTGCTTTGGTCGCGCCGCGCCCACGGCACAGCCATCACTGGCTGGCGGACGTCATCGCCGTCTTCGCCGCGTTGTGCCGCCTCGTGCTGCACGCACCATGGGCAGATCTTCTTGAACGAGAACGCTTGAAGCTGCCGACCGCATCGGATGCAATTCGCCATGGGTTATGTGGAAAGCTTATCTAGAAAGATTATCAGTTAAAGCGGTCGCAGGGGGACGCAGCGAAACATGGCGCCCCGAACGCATTCGTCCGGGCGCGCTCTTAACTGAGGCAAATCAATGAATAGTTTTGGTCTTGCGCGACATGTAATCCATCAGCAGATATTGGCCCAATGTATACGGCGTGGTGAAGTAAGCTTTGCCGCGGCACATCTCGGTGACCTTCTGCACGAACTGCACCAGTCCGTAGTCGGACGCAAGCATGAAGGTGTTGATCAGCACGCCGGCGCGCTTGCACTTCGAAACCTCTTCCAGCGTCTGGCTGACGACCAGCGGATCGAGGCCGAATGCGTTCTTGTAGATGCGTCCGTCCTCGAGCGTGAGCGCCGAGGGTTTGCCGTCGGTGATCATCACGATCTGCTTCATGTCTTTTCGCTGGCGTTGCAGGATTCTTTGCGCCATGCGCAGGCCTTCACGCGTATTCGTGTAGTAGGGCCCGACTTTCACGCGAGCGAGCTGCGACAGCGGAATCTCTTCCGCCGAATCGTGAAACAGCACCAGCGAAAGCGAGTCGCCGGGATACTGCGTGCGAATCAGATGCGACAAAGCCATCGCCACTTTCTTCGCCGGAGTAAACCGATCTTCGCCGTAAAGAATCATCGAGTGCGAGCAATCGAGCATGAGCACCGTGGCGCACGACGACTGATATTCGCACTGATGCACCTGCAAATCCGAGTATTCAATATTCAGCGGGAGCGTCAAACCTTCCCGCTGAATGGCATTCGAGAGTGTCGCGGTAATGTCGAGATTGAGCGTGTCGCCGAACTCATAGGTCTTGGAGGACCCGCTGGCCTCAATGCCAGTGGCGAGGTCGCGGGTATCGTGGCGTCCGAAGCTCGACTTTCCGAGCGAGCCCAGCAGGTTGCGCAGCGACTTGAAGCCGAGAAAGTCGAGGCTCTTGTCAGTGATTTCGAAGCGCGCCTGCTGTGCTTCTCCGGCCTGTCCGCCCACGCTCGGACGGCTTGCAGCATCGTGCGGTTCGTCAACGGAAATGTAGTCTTCCTGCTGCATGCGTTCGATGAGCTTCTCGATCAACTCGTCGAGTTGATTGTTCATCGCCATCTCGAGCATGCGTTCGCGCATCTGTTCGTCGAACTGGTCGCTATCGAGCAGTGCCTGTTCGATGGCTTGCTTCAATTCGTCGAGCGTCTGCTCGCCCTCACCCTGCATCTCGGACCACATGTCGCCGTTGAATCCGCTTTGCAGCAGGTAGTCAGAGAGCGCGTTGAGCAGGTCTTCCATGCTCATTTCGCCCGCCGGATCAGGCACGTATTTGGAATAACGAATGCGTTTCATAACAGCTGCGAGCTTTGAGCTACGAGCCTTGTGTCACGAGCCTGAGCTTACGAGCGTAGAGCAGTAGCTGTCGAGAGTCTTTCGATCCCGACTCACAGCTCAAAGCTCACGACTCGCAACTCAATTAAACTGCCTTCTTTGCCGGAACGGCCGATCTTCCTGCTCGAAATTCTTCTCGCGCGCGGCTTCCTGTTTTTTCTCGCCGGCTTTGAAGATGCGTTCTTCATTGCGTCCGATGCGCTTGTGAGCGTGCAGGCCTTCGAGAATGAACTCCGCCGCGGACACTTGCTGCTCGGCGTTGTCTTTCGGGGATACGCGCAGCGGGCCTAGCTTTTCAATCAGCCCCTGAATTCCTTTCAGATTCTCCAGCGCTTCGTCGGCGGCAATCGAGTCCGAAAGTTGAATCTCCCCACCCAGATCGAACCACTGCACGATCTGCTGCACATTTGCGCCGGTGAAATATTCGTCGTACGTTTTGGCGATAGCGGCGCGAATCAACTCGCGGCCCACGAAATCTGCACCCTTCATTTCGCCTTCGTATTCGAGCTCCAACTTGCCGGTAATCGCGGGCAATGCGGCGTAGACGTCGCTGATGCGCGGCACAACCAGCTTCTCGTTGTTGCGGATGGCGCGGCGCTCCGCATTCGAGATCACATTCTCCATCGCACTGATGGGCAGGCGCTGGCTCACGCCCGATCGCTTGTCGATCTTTTTGTCTTCGCGCGCGGCGAAGGCGATGCGCTCGATCACTTCCTGCACGTAGTTCGGCAGATGCAGGCGCTGCCCGTTGCGCTTGGTCCACGCCTCCTGCGCGGTGATCGCGATGCCTTCTTCCACGGTCGCCGGATAGTGTGTACGGATTTCCGATCCGATGCGGTCTTTCAGCGGCGTAATAATCTTTCCGCGCGCCGTGTAATCTTCCGGATTCGCGCTGAACACCAGCGCCACATCGAGCGGCAGGCGAATGGGATACCCCTTAATCTGCACGTCGCCTTCCTGCATGATGTTGAACAATCCAACCTGAATTTTTCCCGCGAGATCGGGCAGTTCGTTGATTGCGAAGATGCCGCGATTGGCGCGCGGGAGCAGGCCGTAGTGAACGGTAAGCTCGCTCGAAAGTTCGTGGCCACCGCGCGCAGCTTTGATTGGATCGATGTCGCCGATCAGGTCGGCAATCGTCACGTCAGGAGTGGCGAGTTTTTCTACATAACGCTCGTCCGGCGAGAGATACGCGATCGGCGCGCTATCGCCAAGCCGTGCAACCTCCTCATGGCAGCGCTTGCAGAGCGGTGCGTAAGGATTGTCGCGAATCTCGCACCCGGCAAGGTACGGCATGTGCTTATCGAGCAGGCTCGTAAGCGCCCGCAGGATGCGGCTTTTCGCCTGCCCGCGCAAGCCGAGCAGAATAAAGTTGTGCCGCGAAAGGATCGCGTTGACGATCTGCGGAACCACCGTATCGTCGTAACCGACGATTCCCGGGAAGATCGACTCGTCGCGATTTTCGCGCAAGCGGGCGATCAGGTTGTCGCGCAGTTCATCTTTGACGTGACGCGTGCGTAGACGCTCTTCGGAAAAAATGCTTTGCCGCAGGTCACCGAGTGTGCGCGGAAGACTCATGAAGGGTACCCTCAAACGAACTTGTCCCGATTATACGCGCTCACGAGAATGGATCAGGCGATGGCAAGTTTCATTTTCGTCGGAAATTAAATCAACAATCGGGCAACCGGCAATTCAACGGAGTTCGAATGATGCGAAGTGGCAGGCGGGAGTTTTTCAAGGCAGGAAGTATTGCGGCCGGTGTGCTGGCCGCGCAGGGTTGCGCCACTTCAGGAGTCGCCGCCGCTTCGTCGCAGCCGCAACAGGTGGCCTCCTTCGGATGGGAGGCCGGTAATTTATATGGCAACGGCGCCGACATGTATTTCGAAGTACTCAACAACATCGTGCTTAATACCGTGAACATCGACGTGTCGGCGGTAATTCTCGCGGCCACTGCGAGCGGCTTCGCCGAAGTTTTATGCACCGCTGGAGTTTCGCGGCAAACCGTGCCCGCGTTCAGTAACTCTGGCGGACACCTCTACATAAATCTTCCCGCCAGTTCGAACTTCGGCGCGGTTACTGCCGAGAATCCAAACAATCTCATGCTCTACTACAGCCAATCTGTCGCTCAGGATCAGTTCCTTGCCTTGACTCTGAAGACGTGGGTTCCGGGCGACGGAACCGCGTCTGCAACTTCGCGTCAAATCCTCGCGTATCCATCGCTTAGCATCCAGGCCGGCGACTACCTCGTTTTTCACATGGACCATCAAGGCGTCTCGCTCGACGCGGAGATGCAGGTCGTCCTCGGCTATAGCCTCACCTGACGACATTGTTCAGCCGAGAAATACTTAATGCACGTGGCCGTTGCCGCCGGCTTTCTCTCGCGCATTCGCCGCGCGGCGCAGATTGGGAAGAAGAGTTCCCAAGTAAGAGGCGACGGCGTGCATGCGCTCCGCTTCAGAACGCATGGCCAGCAACTTCTGCTTGAAATCAAGATCAAGCGGCAGCGATCCGGCAAGATGAAACGAGAGCGTCTCTGGATTAGCGCCGGAAAGATCGTGTGCCGCGCCGGCGAGATCGAGAATCTGACGGTAAGAATCGATGGCGTGGTCCCGGTCCTCCGGCGACGGCGTACCGGGTTCATCCGGTAAGAGCAAGATTTCAGCGCGCAAGAACGTACGCTCCTGGTTAAGTTCGATCACCTCGAAACAGTTGCGTCCCTCGACGACAAGATCCAGACGGCCGTCCTCATATTCTTTCGTGACGCTGACAATCTCGGCTGTGCAGCCGATCTCGGCGAGGTCGTGCTCCAGCGCGCGGATAACGCCGAACGCAGTGTTGTTGGCGCGGCACTCGCCGATCATTTCCTTGTAGCGCGGTTCGAAAATATGCAGCGGCAGCGGCGTGCCGGGAAGCAGAACAACGTCGAGCGGGAAAAGCGGTAAGAGGGGCAAAAGATCTCCGGGTCGTGGACTGTCCGATTAGTGGTCAGATTGTACGCTACGGTTGCTGGCAAACTCGCGCCACGCAGCAGCTTCGATCGTCTTAACTTGACTCCAACCGCGCGCGCAGCTTACAACCCGAGCATGGCAAATGAAGCAGCAGCACTGGTGGGCAAAGTGGCCGTCGTCACCGGCGGGTCGATGGGCATCGGCGAGGCCATGGCCAAACTGTTTGTGCAGGAAGGGGCAAGCGTGGTGATCTTGTCGCGCGACGCGGGCAGGGCCGAGGCCGCGCGGGGCCGGATCGGAAATGCGGAACGCACGGCGGCATTTTCCTGCGATGTCCGCCATGGCGAGGAAATCGATCGCGCCATTGGGCTGACGCTGCATCATTTCCAGCGCATCGATATTTGGGTCAACAATGCGGGGCACGGATTATTCGACTCTGTCGCCGAGATGCAGATGCCGGTTTTCCACGATCTGTTCGAAACCAATTTCTTCGGCGCGGTTGCGGCCATGCAAAAAGTCGTGCCAATCATGCGCCAGCAGGGCGGCGGCACGATCATCAATATTTCGAGTGTGGCCGGACACATCCCGTTGCCATTTCATGCGGCCTACAGCGCCAGCAAATTTGCCATGAACGCGATCGGCAAGGGCGCCAACGTGGAACTAAAAAGCACCGGCATCCGCGTGCTCACAGTTTGTCCGGGATACGTGCAGACGGCGTTCGGCGAGAATGCGATTCGCGGCACGGAACTGAAGCGGGTGCGGCCAAATTCCGCGCGCGGTATTTCGGCAGAGCGCGTAGCCCGCGCCACGCTGCAAGGATATTTGAAAGGCAAACGGGAAGTGATCGTTCCCTGGACGATGCACATTCCGGTGAAGATCTATCAGCTGTTTCCTGCGTTGGTGGAGCGGGTGATGGGAAAAATGGCGAAGTAAGGCAATTGATTTTCGATTGCCGATTTGCGATTGGGAAAAACTCGAAGCCTGTGCCCAGTCGCTTCTTCAATCGAAAATCGAAAATTGGCAATCGGAAATCGTCACGAGGCCGCCAGTTCTCCCAGCAAGCCTTCCATCTCCGACTGCGCGTGCAGATTGCCGGTGCGCCGGGCTGAGGAAATGCCATCCTGCAGCATCTTCTTCGCATCGTTGGCGCGTTCGGCTCGGACCAGGGTCTGCGCGGCCATGAAATATCCGGCGGTATAGTCAGGATGATTTTCCAGAAGAATCGCGAACTCAGCGAGGGCGCGGTCGAAGTCGCCCTGCTTGGAATATTCCATGGCCAGCCCGTAGCGGGCGAAGGCGTCCTTGGGATGTTCGGTCAGTACTTCATTGAGGGCGGCGATGCGATCCATATCTGTGTTTCGCGGCTGGTAGTCCGCCGCGATTCTTGAGGTTACTACAGATTCCCACTCGCGTCCTCATGTCGCTTCTGATTACAATGACGAGTCCCGACCATTCAGAATTCAGGAGCATAACCGCTGGCCTGCCCTTATTTCATGCCGATCGAAAAGTTGGATGGCGGCAACTGGCCGCATCCGGCGCGGCTGCCGCTCGGTGGAGGATGGCGCGGGCATTGCACCGCTCCCGGCCACGAAGGCGAGGTTCCCGAGCAGCATGTGCAGGAGGCATTTTGCAATCTTGGTTATGCCGACGGCTGCACGTGGACTCCGAAGGAACGCGAGTGGGATGCAGTCCGCTTTGGCGTGCTGGCTGGGCGAAGTGATAAAGGCGGCACGCAACCAGTTGATCGCGTCATTCAGTTGCGCTACGTCTGCGAGCGAAACCATCGTCCTTCGGCCGACGGCGTTCTTCAGTTCAATTGCACGAGCGCGATGTGGGTCGAGCCGCATCCCAATCCGCGTCTGCAGAAAATGGCGGAGTGCTTTCTGGATTCGTGGATGAAGAAGCCGGGATAAAGCGTTCTGGAAAATAGCCCCCGAATTTATCAGAGGAAAAACGAATATGACCGAGGAACAGCCCTCCGCCCGGCCGGTACGCGATTCGCAATCGGAGATGGCCGAACTTGTTCTGCCGAATGACGCCAATCCTCTTGGAGCGCTGCTCGGCGGCCGATTGATGCACTGGATCGACCTGGCCGGAGCCATGGCTGCTCACCGCCATTCCCGCAACTATGTTGTCACCGCGTCGGTCGATCACATCGATTTCCTTGTGCCCGTGCGCGTGGGCGATCTGGTGATTCTGAAGTCGTCGGTGAATCGTGTCTTCAACACCTCGATGGAAGTGGGCGTCAAGGTTTTCGTCGAGAACTACATCGCCGATACGGCGCAACATGTCAGCTCGGCCTATCTGACGTTTGTTGCCGTCGATCGGGAAGGCAAGCATCTAAAAGTGCCGGCCGTAATTCCAGAGTCGGACGAACAGCGCCGGCGGTATGACGATGCGGGGAGACGACGCGAAATCCGCCGCGGGGAACTCGAACGGCGGCGTAAGCGGTGAGTTGCGGGCGGTTCTCTCTCCTTGATCACCTCCAACGTGTATAAATCAGCGGATCATTTTTTTCATATCTCGCACGGTAAAATCTTGATTTAATTGGACTTGTCGAGCCGAGATACCCGGATCACCCACGCAAAATCTTGATAAGATTGGACTTGCGCGTAAAATCTTGTGAAGCAAGGACTTAGCGTGGCTTGTGACAAGCCTGAACTAAATCTTGGCTTCGAGGTGGTGCTAAGCGACTTGCTGGTGTCTTCGCGCATCTTCCCAGTTTTCCACTTCTGAAATTCTCAGTAAAGGTTGTTTGTCACAAGGAACGAGGGAAGGGCTGTGGAAAAGTTTTCGAGGAAAGGCG
>Ga0209169_10000387_pt1 | contig 26617 bp, 23 predicted proteins | sample HubBroMetageWRM4_FD_188346 | JGI IMG/M metagenome (GOLD analysis project Ga0209169, IMG submission 188346) | Warmed soil microbial communities from the Hubbard Brook experimental Forest, New Hampshire - Hubbard Brook CCASE Soil Metagenome WRM 4... | ecosystem: Environmental > Terrestrial > Soil...
TGTGGCGGTCAGGAAGCGGTGCTCGCGGACCCACATCTGCTGGCCGTGCTGCATCGGCAGCGCGACGACCTCGCCCGCGTGGTTCTCCGACAGGGCGACGTGCCCGGGGCCGCGCGCCTCCACCATGACCAGCGGCAGCCCGGCGAGCTTGCGGTTCCACACGCCGCGCATCGGCATGTTGGTCAGGCTGGTGTTCGGTTCAGTCCAGAGCAGCACGTGGTGGGAGAAGTAGATCCAGTCGTTCGGCGCGAGGTTGAATTCGGCGACCGGGACGGTGGTGCCGGCGATCTGGCAGTGGGACTGGCCGAACTGCAGCCGTGCCATGTCCTTGACCGGCGGCTGCTCCACCCATCCGGAGTCGCTGACCGAGGAGCGGATGTCGACCGGCGCACCGCACAGCGGGCATGTCGGCGCGCTCGGGTCGCTCGGCTGCCGGCAGTACCGGCAGATATAGGTGTTCATGGGTCTGCTGGCCCTCAGTCCGCGTGGTGGTGGACGTACATCGACTGGATGCCGACCCGGCCAGGCCCGGTCATCTCGGCGAGGTACATGCCGTGCCGCAGGTGGCCGGTCTTGAGCGGCATCTGCGCGGCCTGCATCTGCACCGAGGAGTCCTTGTAGAGGAACCCGCCAGGCTCGACCAGGATCTTCTCGCCCGGCCGCAGGGTCCGCTCGAGCACGTTGCCGTTGCCGTGCAGCAGCAGCATGCCCGGGTAGCCCGCCGTGACGAACCTGTCCATGTACATGCCGTTCCCGCCGTGCAGCAGGTTGACGAGGCCCTTGATACGGATGAAGGAGTACTGGACGCTGTGCGAGGCAACAAGGAAGGCGTGCTCGCGGACGTCGAGTTCCATGCCGGGGTGCAGCGGCAGCACGACGAGCTCGCCTGGTGCATCGCGGGAGAACGCGATCCGGCCCGGGCCGTTCGCCACCGTCACGATGTGCGGCATGCCGCCGATCGTCCGCTTCAGCCCGCCGCCCGTGTTCAGCGACGAGAGCGGCACCGACTCGTCCTTCCACAGCAGCACGTGGTGCTCGAAGTAGACGCCGTCCTGCGGATGCAGGGAGATCTCCGCCACCGGCACGAGTTCGCCCTCGACCTGGCAGGTGCTGCCGGAGAACTTGAACTCGACCATGTCGCGCAGCCGGGGCGCCTCGCGCCAGCCGGAATCGCTGACCTTGTCTGCCTCGTCGAGCGGTGCGCCGCAGGTCTGGCAGTTCGTGGTGCCCGGCTGGTTCTGGGCGTGGCACCACTTGCACTGGATCATTTCCACGCTCGGAACATAGCCGGCGACAGAGCTTTGACAAGGGCTTATGCGGTAAAGAAAACAAACGGTAGGGTGTGCGCATGGCACTGCTCGGGCGGGAGTTCATCGCCGTACCTGATGACCGCAAAGGTCAAATCGTCTTCAAGTGGCCGGACGTCACCATCCGTCGCTACACGCGCGCGATCGTCAACGCAGACGAGCTGGCGCTATTCGTCAACACCGGCCAGGTCGTGCAGACCCTGGGACCGGGCCGGCACCAGATCGACGCGAACGAGCTGCCGGGGCTCGGCGCGATCATCGACGTGGTCAGCGGCGGCAACGCCTACCGCGCCGAGCTGTACTTCGTCGGCACCCGCGAGTTCACCGGCTTCAAGTTCGGCGGCCGCGTCGACGACGTGCAGGACCCGAGGACCGGGCTGGTCGTCACGCTGCGGGTGTTCGGGGACTACGCGCTGCGCGTGGCGGACCCGGTGCGGCTCATCACCAACCTGACCGCCACCGTCGACGTCACAGACAACGAGCGGATCGCCGGCTGGGTGAGCGACCAGCTGCTGAAGGTGCTGCGGACCCACGTCACCACCCAGATCACCCGCAACGGGTGGCCCATCCTCGGCCTGATGGCGTACTCGGCCGAGATCGAGCAGGCGACGATCGACGCGGCCAACGGCCAGCTGGCCAACTACGGCGTAGCGCTGACCCGGATGGGCAACTTCGACGTCAACCTGGCACCCGAGGACGAGCAGCAGCTCAAGCAGCTGGCCAAGGACACCAGCTATTCGCAGCTGGCCGGCGGCTTCCAGCAGTACGCCGCGGGCGAGATGGCCCTCGGCGCCGGGCAGGGCCTGGCAAAGGGCGGCGCCGCGACCGAGGGCGCGTTCCTCGGCGCCGGGTTCGGCCTTGCCAGCGCGTTCGGGGCGCAGCAGGCCGCGGCGGCACAGCAGGCCGCGCAGCAGCAGTACCCCCAGCAGCAGCCTCCGGCCGGTCCGCCGCCGGCCCCTCAGCCGCCGGCTGGTCAGGCACCCGCGACCGCGGCCGGGCCGGTGTGCGCAAACTGCCAGGCCGCTAACCCGGCCGGGGCCCGGTTCTGCATGGGCTGCGGCCAGCCGCTCGCTCCTGCCGTCGCGCACTGCACCGAGTGCGGCACCGAGCTGCCCGGCGGCGCCCACTTCTGCGCCGCGTGCGGCACCAGGGTAGGTGGCTGAGCCACGGCGCCGGCGGCCAGCCAGGTCCGCCCTTCCGGCTGCCGCTAGGTCACCAAAGGTGCCCTAGGTCACCAGGCCCCTTCGTCGGCCCACTGCTGTGGTCCCAGCCCGGGCAACGGGGTGAACGTGCCGGCTGTGATCATGCCGACCTGGTCGCTGGAGTTTGCAGCCGTCGAGGCCTCCCCAACAAGCACGCTGCCAGCTGCATTGGACCACAGCACGTCAATGCTCCCGTTCGCGGCCCAGTGCGCTACGGTCCGCACCAGATTTCCGCTCGCCGTCGCGAACTCGTAGAACCCGCTCTCAGGCGCCGAACTGGAGTCATTGACCGCACCGCAGATAACAACCGACCCGTTCGGGCTGATGATCAAGTCCTCGGCGCTCCCATACGACGAGGTGTTGCTCCATCCAAGCGCCTCGCGGCTATCCCCGAGCAGGTCGCTGCCTCCCAGGCCGGCGTTGAGCAGCCATTCCCCCTGCTGCGGGTCGCTACCGGCGCCCTCCCATACGAACGCCAGGGTTTGCTTGTCAGAGGTCCAGGTCAGCGCCTCCGGATCGTCGCCGCCGAACCCAATGGTGCCGTTGCCGTTCCATGTCCGCAGCACCGCGCCGGTAGCGATGGAGTACAGCTTGAGCTGGGTCAGGTCGGGTTCGCTCTTGACACTGTTGGGCTGGACCGCGACGGCCAGTTCGGTGCCGTCCGCAGATAGCGCGAACCCGGTCACGAACGAGCCGGACGGCTCCGTGATCGGCAGCGGGGTGACCGAACTTGGCGCGCCATCGGCGCCGAGGCTCAGCAGGTAGAACGTGCGCGGCTCCCAGGACTGGTTGGCGTTGCCGGTCGCCCGGGGCTGTTCGTCGAGGACGAACGTCCGATCGTCGGCGGCGCCGGTCACCGCGGCGATGGTGCTGTCGGGCGCGGTCGCGTTCACCGTCCCGAGTACGGCGCCGGTAGCGGTCAGCCGCACGCTGGCGTACAGCGGGTGAGTGTTTGGGTTGCCGTTGGCAGTGATCCAGACGTAATACGGCGGAACGCGGCCGCCTTCGGCATAGGTGAGTCCCGTCGCGGTGGCGTGCGGCGAGGGGCTGGTGGTCTCCGTTCCTGAGGCGTGCGGGGTGGGGCCGGTCCTGCCCGTCCCTGAGGCGCGCGGCGTGGGGCCGGAACTCTCCGTCGCCAAGACATGTGGCGTGGGGCCGGACCGCGCGTCGGCCTTCGGCTTCGGGTTCGCGATTATCAGCAGTACGGTGGCGGCGACCGCGGCGAGTGCCGCCACTACGCCCAGCGGCGCCAGCCGACGCGACCATGATCGTCGTGGCGCACGCTCGGGTCCCGTGAGTCCGGCGGCGCCTCTGGGCCCTGCCGGACCGCCCGTCCCGGCCAGGCCAGGGGCCGTCGGCGGCCAGGCCTGCCCGCCGTTCGGCGCCGGATCGAGGGTCGCACTCCCGGCCGTCAAGGGGAGCCCGGCCGACGAGGCGATCGGGAACAGCGGGCTAGCGGGGGTCGACCCGAGTGAGGTGTACGGCGCCAGGCCGAGAGCCTCCCGCAGTGCTCCGGCAAAGTCGGCACACGACCCGAACCGCTTCTCCGGAACCTTCGCGAGCCCACGGGCCAGTACCAGGTCCGCGGCGGCCGGCAGGTCAGGCCGCCGAGCGACAAGCGAAGGCGGCGGCTCGGACAGGTGTGCGAGCAGCACCGCCATGCCCTGATCCCGCTCGAAGGGCGCCGACCCGGTCAGCAGCTGATAGGCCACGCACGCCAGCGCGTACTGATCGGTCCGCCCGTCTATCGCCTGGCCCTGGATCTGCTCGGGCGCTGAGTAGTCAGGCGTGCCAAGGAAGTTTCCTGCCCCGGTGAGGCTCACCGACGCGGTGGCTCCCTTGCTCACACCGAAATCGGACAGGTACACATGGTCAGGCCTGTCTTCGCGCGCGTCCACCAGCATATTGGCGGGCTTTACGTCCCGGTGCACCAGCCCGGCGCGGTGCGCAGCATCAAGTGCCCAGGCAACCGGCGAAATGAACCAGGCGGCCCGGCCCGGTGTGAGCGCGCCCTCCCGCGCCAGCACGTGCCGGAGGTCGCCGCCGCCGACGAACCGCATCGCGATGAACAGCGCCCCCGCCGCCTCGCCAGCCTCGTAGATCGGGATGATGTGCGGGTCGTCCACAGCCGCGGCCGCACGTGATTCGGCGATGAACCGCCGCCGGAACCCCGGATCAGACGCCAGGGCCGGGGCGAGGACCTTCAGCGCCACAAGCCGGCCCAGCCGCTCATCGCGGGCCCGGAAGACCACCGCCATCCCGCCCGCGCCGACCTGCGCCTCCAGCCGGTACCCAGCCACCAGCGAACCCGGCCGCAACCCGGCCAGTTGCACAGGGAAATCCTCGCTCAACGATCCTCCCCAGCGTCCCTGCCCATGCCGCTAACACCCAAGAAGTGATTATTGGCAACACGCTGCTCAGGCGGTAAGAATATCCGCGGAATCATCCGATTGCCGCAACTCGGCACAGGTGGGCAGATCACCCGGCGCGGCGGGTCAGTCCCAGACCGGTTCCGTTGCCTCGCGGACCCTGCCGTCGGGCAGGAACACGAGGAATCGCTCGAACGACCGCGCGAACCACCGGTCGTGCGTGACGGCGAGCACTGTGCCCTGGTAGGACTCCAGGCCCTGCTGCAGCGCCTCAGCGCTCGGCAGGTCGAGGTTGTCGGTCGGCTCGTCGAGCAGCAGCAGCGTGGATCCGGCCAGCTCGAGCAGGAGGATCTGGAGCCTGGCCTGCTGGCCGCCGGACAGGGTGCCGAACGGCTGGCGGGCACACCCCTGCAGCTCATACCTGGCAAGTGCGGACATCGCCTCGTTGTTGAGCAGCGCGTGCTCGGTCATCAGGATCTCGGCCGGGGCCCTGCCGTCCAGATCGGGCCTGGCGTGGGTCTGGGCGAAGAAGCCGGGCACGACCCGGGCACCGAGCCGCGCCCCGCCCTCGTGCGGCACCTGCTCCCCCGCCAGCAGCCGGAGGAAACTCGACTTCCCCGAGCCGTTGGCGCCGAGGATCGCCACCCGGTCGTCAAACCAGATCTCCGCGTCGAACGCACCAGTGACCCCCGTCAGGACCAGGCTCTCGCAGATCACGGCGCGCTTGCCGGTCCGCCCGCCGCGCAACCGCATCCTGACGTTCTGCTCCCTCGGCGCCAGCTCCGGCGGGCCTTCCTCCTCGAACCTGCGCAGCCTGGTGACCGCCGCCTGCAGCCGCGAGGCCATGTCCGAGTTGTAGGAGGCCTTCTGCCGGTAGGTACGGACGAGTTCCTTCAGCTTCTCGTGCTCCTCGTCCCAGCGGCGGCGCAGTTCCTCCAGCCGGCTGATCCGGTCCAGGCGCGCCTGGGCGTACCCGGCGAAACCGCCGCCGTGCACCCACACATGCCGGTCCTCGACGGTGACGATCCGCTGCGCGCAGGCGGCGAGCAGTTCCCGGTCGTGGCTGATCACCAGGACGGTCTTCGGCGTGTCAGCCAGCTGCTGCTCCAGCCAGCGCTTGCCCGGCACGTCGAGGTAGTTGTCGGGCTCGTCGAGCAGCAGCACGCCGTCGGGCCCGCGCAGCAGCGACTCGAGCACCAGCCGCTTCTGCTCCCCGCCGGACAGCGTGCTCACGTCACGCCAGCGGCACTGGTCGTAAGGGATGCCGAACGCGGCGATGCAGCAGGTATCCCAGTGCACCTCCGCGTCGTACCCGCCGGCCTCGCCCCATTCGGCTAGGGCGGCGGCGTACCGCAGCTGGACGCGCTCGTCGTCCCGTTCCATCATCGCCAGCTCGGCGGCATCCAGCAGCGCGGCGGCCTGCTGCAGCCGGGGGACCGACACCGACAGCAGCAGGTCGCGCACCGTCGGGATGTCGTGGTTCCCGCCGATGAACTGGCGCATGACGCCGAGCCCGCCGGTCGCGGTGACCGTGCCCGACTGCGGCTGGATGTCGCCGGCGAGCAGCCGCAGCAGGGTGGTCTTACCCGCGCCGTTCGGCCCGACCAGCGCCGCGGTGAGCCCCTCGCCGATCCGGAAGCTGGCGTCGTCCAGCAGGGCCCGCCCGTCCGGCAGCACGTGGCTGACGTGTGCGACCTCGAAATACCCCGTAAACCCGCCGGCACTCACGAGCGGACAATAGCCAGCCGACCCATGCTCAGACAACGCGTTTTCCGCTCCCGGTCCGGGAGCTCAGCCCCGCGCGGGCAGCGGCCCCCGGCCGTCAGCCTGCGCCGGGCGGCGCCTTGCGGCTGGTGACGCCGAGCCGGTTGAACGCGTTGATCACGGTGATGGCCCAGGCGACCGCCCGGTACTGCTCCTCGGTGAAGGCGCTGACGGCCTGCTCGTAGACCTCGTCGGGGACATCCTGGGTCTGGGACAGCCTGGTCATCGCGTCGGTGAGCGCCAGCGCGGCTCGCTCCTGCCCGGAGTACAGCTCGGTCTCCCACCAGGCGCCGACCAGGTAGATCCTGCGCTCGGACTCGCCGAGCTTCCTCGCGTCGCGGGTGTGCATGTCCAGGCAGAACGCGCAGCCGTTGAGCATCGAGGCGCGGATCTTGACCAGCTCGATCAGCCGCTGATCGAGGCCGGCATCCGCCGCGGCCTTCTCGACCATCCTGTGCAGCTCAAGTAGCTGCCGGGACAGTTCGGACTTCCCGTCGCTGAGTTGAATGCGTTTCGGCATTGCTTCACGCTATCAACCGGGCTCTTCCGTGTTCTTGCGGCCCGCCTGCCGGGGGACGGGATGAAATCCGGGGCGTGCTAGCTTGCGTGACATGGGTATTCAACTGGGCCAGATCGGGATCTGGCAGAGTGCGGGGGACCTTACTCCGGAGCTGGCGGCCGAGGTGGAACGGCTCGGCTACGGGTCTATCTGGATCGGCGGCTCTCCGGGCGGCGATCTCGGCATCGTCGAGCGCCTGCTGGACGCGACGGACCACATCGCCGTCGCCACCGGGATCGTCAACGTGTGGAAGGACGACGCCGCGACCATCAGCGCCGCCTACCACCGGATCGCGGCTAAACACCCGGACCGGTTCCTGCTCGGCATCGGCATCGGGCATCCCGAGGCCACGCAGGAGTACCGGAGCCCTTACGCCACGCTGGTCAGCTACCTCGACCAACTCGACGAGGCAGGTGTCCCCGTCGAGGCCCGGGCGCTGGCCGCCCTCGGCCCGAAGGTGCTCGCGCTGTCCGCGGCCCGGAGCGCGGGCGCGCATCCGTACCTGACCACGCCGGAACACACCCGCTGGGCCCGGCAGCTGCTCGGCGCCGGGCCGCTGCTCGCGCCCGAGCAGAAGGTGGTGCTCGACACCGACCAGGAGCGGTCCCGTGCCATTGCCCGCGAGATAACAGCTCGGTACCTGCGGCTGACGAACTACGTCAGCAACCTGCGCAGGCTCGGCTGGACGGACGCCGATTTCGCCGACGGCGGCAGCGACCAGCTGGTTGACGCGCTGGTCGTGCAGGGCGACGTGGCCGTGATCAGCCGGGGCGTCATCGCGCATCTGCAGGCCGGCGCCGACAACGTGTCGGTCCAGCCGGTCGGGCCCGATCACCTGGCGGTATTCCGCGCGCTCGCCGACCACCTGCCGCTGGCCCGCCGGTAACCAGTCAAGCCAGGTATGGTCCCGGCTGGTTCACCGGCGGTCATGACTTGCACCATTCCGGTACGGTCCCGGGTCTCGGCTTGCTCGCCGACTCTCCGGCAGCCATGATTGGCACCAAGATGGCAGAGCCAATCCACGGGATCCCGGTCCAGAAGATCGGCGCGGCGGCGCTCGCGGACCTGCTCGGGCGCTGGCCCGCCGCGGAGGGGCCGCTGTACCGGCTGCTCGCGGCTCGGATCAGCCGGCTCACCGACGCCGGCGAGCTGGCTGCCGGGCTTCGGCTGCCCGCGGAGCGTGACCTGGCCGCCGCGCTGTCGGTGAGCAGGAACACGGTCGCCGCCGCCTACCAGCTGCTCCGCGACGAGGGGATGGCGGAGAGCCGTCAGGGCGCGGCGACCCGCATCGTCCCGCACCGCACGACCCCTGCCGCCGTGCACCGGGCGAACGGCTTTTTCGCCGGCCTGCTCGAGGCGTCCGCCGTGGACGTAGACCTCAGCCTGGCCGCGGTGGACTGCGCGCCGCAGGTCGCGGCGGCGGTGGCCGATCCGGCGATCGTCCTGGACCCGGCCGAACGCGCCGCGGTGACCCGGACCAGCGGGTATTTCCCGCACGGGCTGCCCGTGCTGCGGGCCGCCATCGCCGGTCACCTGACGGACCGGCTGCGGCTGCCCGCCGCCGCCGCGCAGATCATCGTCACGACCGGCGGGCAGCAGGCCATCGACCTGCTGATCAGGAGCGAGGTCCTGCCGGGCCAGCCGGTCGTCGTGGAGGATCCCACGTACCCGGGCGCGCTCGACGCACTGCAGCGGGCGGGTGCCAGGGTGATCGGGGTCCCGGCCGCGGAAGGCCTCGACCCTGACCGGCTGGAGCACGTAGTCCGCACGCACCGGCCCGCACTGGTCTACCTGATCCCCACGTATCACAACCCGACCGGGCGCCTCATGCCTGCCGGGCACAGGGAGCGCATCGCCAGGCTGGCCGCGGCAAGCCCGGACACGCTGTTCGTCGACGACATGACGCTGGCCGAACTGCCGCTCGGCGACGGGCCCGCCTGGGCCTTCCGTGCGCTCCCGCTGGCCGCGCTCGGTCCGGATCAGCCGAACCTGGTCAGCATCGGCTCCCTGTCGAAGCTGTACTGGGGCGGCCTGCGGACCGGCTGGATCAGGGCGAGCGAGGGCATCATCGCCAGGCTGGCCGCCGCCAAGGCGGCCGCGGACCAGGGCAGCGCCGCCTTCCAGCAGGCGATCATCGCGGCGCTGCTGCGCGGCCCGCACGACGAGATCGTCAAGTGGCGCGGCGAATGGCTGCGGTCCAGGTACACGGCGCTTGCCGGGGCGTTGCGGGCGAGCCTGCCCGACTGGACCTGGCCCGAGCCAGACGGCGGGCTGACCCTGTGGGCGCGGCTGCCAGGCGAGGCCGACAGCGGCGCGTTCGCACAGGCGGCGCTCAGGCACGGGGTCGCGGTGGTGCCGGGCAGGCTGCTCAGTGTCTACAGCGCGGGGGTCGACAGCGCGGGAACCGGCACTACCAGCGAGTACGTGCGGCTGGCGTACGCCCAGCCGCCGGACCTGCTGCGGGCCGCGGTCCGCACGCTGGCGGCTATACCGGCGCGGTCCCGATGAGGCCGTTCCTCGTCACCAGGGCGGTGAGCTCGTCGGCGGTGCGCCCGGCGGTCCCGGCCGGGCGCATGGGCAGCACCATATAGCGGGCCTCGGAGGTCGAGTCCCAGACCGAGACGTGAACGCTGTCCGGCAGGTGAAGGCCGAACTCCGCGAGCACCTCCCGCGGCTCGCGGACCGTCCGCGACCGGTAGGCGAAGCTCTTGTACCAGCCAGGCGAGGGCCCGAGCAGCGACACCGGGTAGCACGAGCACAGCGTGCAGACGATGACGTTGTGCGTTTCCGGCGTGTTGGCGATCACCCGCAGCTGGTAGCTGAGCCCGTCGAAGCCCAGCTCGGCCGCGGCGGCGTTGCCGTCAGACAGCAGCAGGTCGCGGTAGTCCGCATCGGTCCAGGCGCGGGCGGCCATCCGCGCGCCGTTCACCGGCGAGGCGTTGGCGTAGAGCCCGGTCAGGTATTCGTCGATCTCCTCGTCGCTGGCCAGCCCGGCGGCGATCAGGCGTTCCTCAAGGCGCCGCGCGCGCACGGCGGCTGAGTGCTCATCATGCCCGGTCAAGGTATGACTCCCACAGGTCCACGGTCACCGTGTGATCGCCGCTCCCCCACAGGTCCGAGGCGGAGAAGCGGACCGCGTAACAGGCCTCCACCCGCGGCGGCTGCAGGCCGCGGGCGCTGTCGTCGGGCAGCGTCCAGCGGCCCAGGACCGCGAGAACCTCCCCGGTGTGCCCCCGCACGTACCTCGGCACCCGGGTGTGGTGGTCGGGGTCGCCGGTCCGCACCCGCACCCTGGCGCCCGCGTGGTAACTCACGGCACGCCCTTCTCGGCGACGAGCATCTCGATGGCGCCGAGCCAGCGCTCGTAGTACGACGCCGCCAGGTACTGCGCGGGCGGCAGCCGCTCGATCGCGTTCCGCAGCTCGTCGCCGTTGAAGAGCCCGCGCCGCCGCAGCAGCGTGGCCAGCGCGTACACCCGCGCCTCCCAGTCGGCGGCGAAAAGAGGACCGCCGTCCGGGCCGACCGGCACCGGGCCGAAGCCGGTTTGGCCGCCCATGTCATGAACACGGCTCACCTTCGCGACACTAACAGGTAGTGCTCTTATTGGGCCGAACGGGCCGTGGTGTTACCTATTGATCTATGACTGAGAACAGCGGGCTGCGCAGCGCGCAGTGGTTCGGTGAGACGGGACGGGCCGGGATGATCTACCGGTCCTGGATGCGCGGGCAGGGGTTCACCCCCGAGGTGTTCGACGGCAGGCCGGTGATCGGCATCGCGACCACCTGGTCGGAGCTGGCGCCGTGCAACGTCCACCTGCACCGGGTCGCGGAGTCCGTCAAGCGCGGGGTCTGGCAGGCTGGCGGGTTCCCGCTTGAGTTCCCCGCGATGGCGCTGGGCGAGACGCTGCTGCGGCCCACCGCCATGCTGTACAGGAACCTGCTCGCGATGGAGGCCGAGGAGCTGATCCGGGCCAACCCGCTGGACGGCGTGGTGCTGCTGTCCGGCTGCGACAAGACCACGCCGGGGCTGCTGATGGCCGCGGCCAGCGTGGACCTGCCCGCCGTGATGGTCACCGGCGGCCCGATGCTCAGCGGCAAGTACCAGGGCGCCGACGTCGGCTCGGGCACCGCGGTGTGGCGGTTCGAGGAGGACCTGCTCGCCGGGCGGATGACGCAGGAAGAATGCGCGTTCGCCGAGGGCTGCATGGCCAGGTCCAACGGGCACTGCATGACGATGGGCACCGCGTCCACGATGGCGTCCATGGCCGAGGCGCTTGGCATGCAGCTGCCCTACTCGGCGACCTGGCCGGCCGTGGACGCGCGCAGGTACGAGACGGCGCAGCGGGCCGGGCAGCTGATCGTCGGCCTGGTGCGGCAGGACCTGCGGCCTTCGGCGATCATGACGCGGGCCGCGTTCGAGAACGCGATCCGGGTCAACGCCGCGATCGGCGGGTCGACCAACGCGGTCATCCACCTGCTCGCGATCGCGGGCCGGCTCGGCGTGCCGCTGGCCCTCGACGACTTCGACGCGCTGGCCCGCGACGTGCCGACGCTGGTGAACCTGCAGCCGAGCGGTAAGTACCTGATGGAGGACTTCTGCTACGCAGGCGGCCTGCCCGCGGTGATGCGCGAGCTCGCCGATGCCGGGCTGCTGCACCGCGACGCGATGACGGTCACAGGTTCCGGCGCGGGCGAGAACGTGGCGGCGGCGCAGTGCTGGAACCGCGACGTCATCCGGTCGCTGGCCGAGCCGTTCCAGCCCGCGGGGACCGGCACGGCCGTGCTGCACGGCAACCTCGCCCCGGGCGGCGCGGTGATCAAGCAGTCCGCCGCGTCGCCGCAGTTGCTCAAGCACCGCGGCAGGGCGCTGGTCTTCGACTCCCCGTCGGCCTACTACGAGGTGGCGGAGGACCCGGAGCTTGACGTGGACGAGAACACCGTGCTCGTGGTGAGGTACTGCGGGCCGCGCGGCTATCCCGGCATGCCGGAGGTCTCCAACGTGGCGCTGCCGAAGAAGCTGCTGCTGCGCGGTGTCCGTGACATCGTGCGGATCTGCGACGGCCGGATGTCGGGCACCGCCTACGGCACCGTGGTCCTGCACGTCACGCCCGAGGCCGCGACGGGGGGGCCGCTTGCCCTGGTGCGGACCGGCGACTGGATCACGCTTGACGTCCCGGCCAGGACGCTGACCCTGGAGGTCGCGGAGGACGAACTGGCGCAGCGCCGCGCCGGGTGGCAGCCGCAGCCGCCGCACGCGAGCCGCGGCTGGACCCGGCTGTACACCGAGCACGTTCTGCAGGCCGATTCCGGCGCCGACCTGGACTTCCTGGTCGGCGCCAGCGGCCACGAGGTGCCGCGGGACTCGCACTGACCCGGGGGGGTTAGCACTGCTCGTTCGGCCAAATGGTTGTGGATTTTGGCTGGCAGCGGGGTAACCCTTACGCTCTTGCGGTGACTATGGAGAGCGTTGTCTTGCTTGATGAGGCCGGGCGTGCCCGGGGCGCCGCGGCGAAGGCCGTGGTGCACCACGCGGAGACGCCGCTGCACCTGGCGTTCTCCTGCTACCTGTTCAACGGGGACGGCGAGTTCCTGCTGACCAGGCGGGCCGACGCCAAGCGGACCTGGCCCGGGGTATGGACCAACACCTGCTGCGGGCATCCGCTGCCCGGCGAGCCCGTGCGCGACAGCGTGCTGCGGCGCCTGCGGCAGGAACTCGGCATCGGCTCCGCCGAACTCGTCCTGGTCCTGCCCAGGTTCCGGTACCAGGCGCGGATGGCCAACGGGGTGCTTGAAAACGAGGTCTGCCCGGTCTACGCGGCGTACTCGGATGTCCCGCCGGACCCCGACCCGGCGGAGGTGGCGGAGACCAGGTGGGTCGACTGGACCCGGTTCTGCATGGCGGTACGCACCGGGCAGCAGGCCATCTCGCCGTGGTGCGCGATGCAGGTTGCCGAGCTCACGACGCTGGGCCCGCGCCCGCTTGACTGGGTTCCCGCCGACGCGGCTGACCTTCCGCCGGCCGCGGCGCAGTGAAAGTTATCCACAGGGTACCTAAACGGTTTCCCCAGGGTCACGCGGCGTCATCCCCACGCTGTCCACAGGCTGGCGCATGCACCTGTGGATAACTCGTGCTCCTGGCCGGCCGCCGGGATCCTCGGGGTTTTCGGGGTCCTCGTGGTCTTGGGGGTCTTCGGGGCCAAGCCTCTGGACAGCAGTTCCAGCACGTCGTCAAGCACGTCTTCGGGAACCCTGCCGCCCGCGGTCCAGTCGGCCCAGCGCATGCCGACGAAGTTGCCGATGCCGGTGTAGGCGAACGCGATGACCTCGGGGTCGTAGCGCGCGTCAATGTCGCGGTCCAGCTGGGCGGCACGCACGCCGCGCGCGTAACCCCGGGCCAGGTGCTCCCAGTACTCGCGGAACAGGCCCGGGTCGATGAATTCCGACTCGCGCACGATGCGGTCCATCCAGGGCCGCCGGGAGAGCATGTCGAAGTACACCCGGAAGGACGCGCGTTCCCTGGCCCGCTGGCCGCCGTCGGCGTGCTCGAGGGCCGCCTTCATCGCGCGTCTCAGCTCGGTGTTGATCCTCCGGACCACCGCGGCGAAGACCTCCGCCTTGGACCCGTAGTACGAGTAGAAGCTGCCGGTGGCCATCCCGGCCCTGGCGCAGATGTCCGCGACCGTGGTCCGGTGGTAGCTGCGCTCGCCGAAGAGTTCCTCCGCGGCGACCAGCAGGCGCTCACTGGCCTCGCCGGACATGTCGGCCCTCCCGCCTCTCAGCGGGAGGGCCGACGCGGCTTTACGGTGAGGGGATGCCACTCGCCGGCGCCTGCTGCTCGGATCCGGTGTACGTGGTGATAGCACCGGTGGCCGACGTGTCAGTGACCAGGACAGAGCCCTGCTGCACCACGACGCCGTTGTTGATGACGCCGATGTAGGCGCCGGTGACGCCGTCGTGGTCCCCCGCGCTGTAGGCGAACGGGGCCACCATGGGACCCTGCGGCAGCCCGGAATTTATGGCCGAGATCAGGTCGGCCCTGGTCGGGTTCCGGCCCGCCTTGAGCATCGCCTGCACGAACGTGTAGGCGACGGCCATGCCGTAGAAGAAGTTGCCGTCCAGCGGCTCCTTCGCGTCGTACTGGTCGTGGATCTTCTTGAACAGGACGTACCAGCTGTCGCTGGTGCTGAGCGCCGGCAGGTACCCGTCGGTGATGATGCCCTGGGTGAGCTGGTTGCCGTTGACCTTCGCGCCGGCCTGCTTGGCGAACGCCTCGAGCAGCCCGCCCAGCGTGATCGGGTCGGCGCCGACGTCGCTGACCACGAGCTGCGGGCTGAAGCCGAGCTTCAGGCTGGTCAGCTTGAGCAGCGCGGTGAAGGCGGGAATCGAGAACGAGACCACGACCTGGGCGCCGGCGGCGCGCAGCGCGGCGACCTGCGGGGCGACGTTGGTGTTGGTGTCGACGTAGCTCTGCTTGCTGACCACCATGGAGGCCGGGATCTCGTCATCGAGGCCCTTCACGCCGTCCATGCCGAACTCGTCGTCCTGGTAGAAGTAGCCGATCTTCTTGCCCTTGAAGTGCTGCGCCACGTACTGCCCGAGGATCTTGCCCTCGCGCACGTAGTCGAGCTGCCAGCCGAACGTCTCGGGATATGTGGTCGGCTCATCCCAGCACTCGCACCCGGACGCGACGAACACGTCGGGCACCTTCTCTGAGTTCAGGAAGCTCACCACGGCCAGGTGGGTCGGCGTGCCGAGGCCGTTGAAGATCGCGTACACGTTGTCCTGGAGCACGAGCTGGCGGACCACCGACGCCGTCGTGGTCGGGTCGTAGGCGTCGTTGAGGTACTTGTAGACGATCTTGCGCCCGTAGACGCCGCCGTTCGCGTTGACCCAGTCGAAGTATGCGGTCGACGCGGGTGCGATCTCGCTGTAACCGGGCGCGGCTGGCCCGGTCAGCGGCTGGTGGCTGCCGATGGTAATCGTGGTCGCGGTGATGCCGGGCGCGGAGGCGGTCAGCGGCGCGGTCGAGCTGCCGGCGCTCGCCGTGCCCGTCGCGCCAGTCGTACCCGTCGCGCTCGGACTCGAGCTGGACGAGCACGCCGCGAGGGTGAACGCGGCCGCCGTCGAGACGGCCACCACGGCCGATAGGCGGAATCTATGGCGTCTATTCATGAACTGCCTTCCTTCTCAGAGTGTTCTGGGGTAGCGACGGGTTCGTTTTCCCTGTTCATCGGACCGGCGAAGAGTGCCACGAGTCGCCGCAGCCCGCCCTGGATGCCCTGCGGGAAGGCGAGCATGACGAGGATGAGGATCACGCCATACGCGGCGACCGGGATGTTGGATCCGACCGAGCTTGACAGGCCGTGGCTGGTGGCCACGTCGCTGGCATAGGTCGGCACCAGGATGATCAGCAGGCTGCCCCACAGCGCGCCCGGCAGGCTGCCGAGGCCGCCGATCACCGCCGCGGTCAGCAGCGCGATGGACAGCGTGAGCGTGTAGGCTCCGGGCGCGACCAGGGCGGTTATCACGGCAAGCAGCGAGCCGGCTATCCCGGCGCAGGTCGCGCTCACGACGAATGCGCGGATGCGGGCCAGGGCCACGTTGATCCCGTCCAGCGCGGCCGCCACGTCGTCGTCCCGCACCGCGCGCCAGTTGCGCCCGACCCTGCTGTAGCACAGGTTCGCAAGCAGCAGCAGGGTGACCAGCGCCACCGCGGCGCCGACCCATGCCTGCCACCTGGTCAGCGGGAAGTTGGCGCCGAGGAAGGCGGGCGTGGTGAAGACGACGTTCAGGCCCTGGTCCCCGCCGAAGGTCGCCGGGTAGGCGTACGCGACCGCCGGCAGCGCGACGCCGAGCATCAGCGTCGCGCCGGCCAGGTAGGGGCCGCGCAGCCGGGCGGCGGCGACGCCGACCACCGCTCCCGCCGCGGCGGTGACCGCGGCGGCGATCAGGAGCGCGACGATGAACGGCCAGTTGAGGTGGAGCAGGATCAGCGCCGTCGCGTAGCCGCCGATCGCCATGAACGCCCCGTGGCCGAGCGAGATCTGGCCGGACAGGCCGGTCAGCACGGTGAGCCCGGCCACGGCCGTGACCTCGTAGGCGACCTCGGCGATCTGGTAGTCGCGGAACGCGTTCAGCTTGATGGACAGGAACGCGACGATCACCGCCACCACAATCACGACGGCGAGCCTGCGCGGCAGCGTGGACACGATCACACCCGCCGCAGCCGCGCGCCGGCGAACAGCCCGTCGGGCCTGATCATCAGCACCACGACCAGGATCCCCAGGGCGACGAGAGCGGTCAGGTCGGGACCCTGGGTGCCCAGGTAACCGCCCACGTAGCTGAGCACGATGCCGAGCAGGAGGCCGCCGACGACCGCTCCGGCCGGGCTGTCGAGGCCGCCGATCACCGCCGCGGTGAAGCCGTACACGAAGATCGTGTCCATGCTGTTCGGGTACAGGAACGTGGAGGGCGAGACAAGCACGCCGGCCAGCGCGCCGAGCAGGCCGGCCAGCGCCCAGCCGACGGTGAGCACCCTGGCCACCCGGATGCCCGACAGCCTGGCGATCGTGGGGTTGAACGCGGTGGCGCGCAGCCGCAGCCCGGCGGCGGTGTACTTGAACACCGCGGCGAACGCCAGCGTGGTGACGAGCACCGCCACCGCGACGAACACGTCGAAGCGCGACACGCCGATCGGCGTGTGGCCGACCCTCAGCCCGATGATGGAGAACGCTGCGGGGAACGACCGGTACTGCCCGCCGTAGAGGATGCCCGCCAGGCCCTCGAGCAGGATCAGCAGCCCGATGGTCACGATCACCGCGTTGAGCGGCGGCTTGCCCGTGGTGAGCCGGACGACGCCGCGCTCGCAGATCGCGCCGAGCACGATCCCGGCCGCGAGCGCCACCGCGAACCCGGCCCAGTAGGAGCCGGTGCGGTAGATGACCTCGATCGCCACGTAGGTGGTGAACATGGCCATCCCGCCCTGCGCGTAGTTCAGCAGCCGGGTGCCCCGCCAGATCAGCACCAGCGACAGCGCGATCGCGGCGTAAACCATCCCGAAGACGGCACCGCTGAGGGTGAACTGCAGGAATTCGACCACTGGCGCTCCCGTAAGCCCCTAGAACCCGAGGTAGTGATGGCGTAGCGCGACGTCGGCGGCGAGCGTGGGGGCGTCCGCCGCGGCGACGACCCGGCCGAGGTTGAGCACCAGGCCGTGGTCGGCGATCGCGAGCGCGCTGCGCGCGTTCTGCTCGACCAGGACGATGGTCAGGCCGTGCTCCCTGCTCAGCCTGACTATGAGGTCCATGACCTGCGCCATGACCCTCGGCGCCAGGCCGAGCGAGGGCTCGTCGAGGAGCAGCACCCGCGGCCTGGCCAGCAGGGCGCGGGCGATGACCAGCATCTGCCGCTCGCCGCCGGACAGCGTGGTGGCCAGCTTGCGCCTGCGGTCGGCCAGCGGCCTGAAGCGCTCGTAGGATTCCTCAAGCGCGGCGCCGCGGTCGGCGCGGCGGCGCTTTCCGGCAGGCAGGCTCATCATGCCGATCCGCAGGTTCTCCTCCACGGTGAGCTCGGCGATCACGCCCTGGCCCTCAGGCACGTGCGCGACCCCCGCCCTGACCATCTGCTCGGGGCCCCGGCCCGCCATGTCGGCGCCGTCGAGCAGGACCCGGCCGCGGCGCGGCTTGATCATGCCGCTGATCGCGCGCAGCAGCGTGGTCTTGCCCGCGCCGTTCGCGCCGAGCACGGCCGTGATCGCGCCGGTATCCGCCGTCACGTCGACGTCGTCCAGCGCGATGACCTCGCCGTAGCCGGCCACCAGCCCGTCGACCCGCAGCGCGGCGGGACCGTTGTCGTCACTCATCGGCAGGCGCCTGGGTGTCGGTGGTGCCGAGGGACGCCTGGGTGTCAGAGGTACCGAGGTAGGCGGCGGTCACGGCCGGATCGTCCTGGACCTCACGCGGCGTGCCCGTGGCGATCACCTTCCCGAAGTCGAGGACCACGAGCGAGTCGCAGACGGACATCATCAGGTCCATGTGGTGCTCGATGACCACCAGCGATGCCTCGGTGGCCAGGTCACGGATCAGCCGGCCGAGCTCGGCGAGTTCCTGCTCGCTCAGGCCGCTGGCCGGCTCGTCGAGCAGGATCAGGCCCGGCCCGGCGGCCAGTGCGCGGGCCAGCGCGACCCTCTTGCGCATGCCGTAGGACAGCTCGCCGGGTCTCGCGTCCGCCGCCGCGGCGGCGCCGACCCGGTCCAGCGCCGCCAGCGCCAGGCCCCGCAGCTTGCGCTCGTCGCGGCTTGCCCCGGGCAGCGCGAACAGCGCGGACCAGAACCCGGCCGAGGCCCGGCAGGTCGCGCCGACCATGACGTTCTCCAGCGCGGACAGCCCCTCGTACAGACCGACGCCCTGCAGGGTCCTCGCGACGCCGAGGGAGGCGAGCTGGTGCGGCCGGGCGGCGTGCCTGCGGCCGCTGAAGAGCACCTCGCCCGCGTCCGGCTTGATGAAACCGCACAGCACGTTGAGTAGCGTGGTCTTGCCCGCCCCGTTCGGCCCGATGACGCCCAGGACGTGCCTGGGCGGCACGGCGAGCGACACGGCATCGAGCGCGGTCAGCCCGCCGAAACGGACGGTCACGCCACGCACCTCAAGCACTGAACCAGGATTCATCGCTCTTTGCCCTAGTTGACACGAACATGACGGCTACGGCATGAATCCACATTCAAGGCTTGTTCCGGGCAGCGGGCAAGACCGCGACGCCAGTTGACGCCGTTTCGTGGCTGAACCGAAATTAACCGCCGGCGGCAAGGCCGAGCAGCCGGGCCGCGTTGTCCTTGAGGATCTTCGGGCGGACGTCCGGCTTGATGTCGAGCTGCTCGAAGTCACGCAGCCAGCGCTCCGGGGTGAGCAGCGGGTAGTCGGTGCCGAAGAGCACCTTGTCCTGCAGGTAGGAGCTGGCGGCGCGGACCAGCTGCGGCGGGAAGTACTTCGGCGACCAGCCGGACAGGTCGATGTACACGTTGGCCTTGTGGGTGGCGATCGAGATCGCCTCGTCCTGCCAGGGCACGGAGGGATGGGCGAGGATCACCGGCATGCCGGGGAAGTCCGCGGCCACGTCGTCGAGAAGCATCGGGTTGGACAGCCGAAGCTTGATCCCGCGGCCGCCGGGCAGGCCCGCGCCGATGCCGGTCTGGCCGGTGTGGAAGACGGCGGGCAGGCCGGCCTCCTCGATGACCTCGTACAGCGGGTAGTACTGCGTGTCGTCCGGCGAGAAGCCCTGCAGGCTGGGATGGAACTTGAAGCCCCGCACGTGGTGCTCGCCGATCAGCCGCCTGGCGCGGCGCACCGCTTCGGCGCCGGCCCGCGGGTCCACCGAGCCGAAGGGGATGAGCACGTCGGCGTGGGCGGCGGCCCGGTCCGCGATCTCCTCGCTGGAGACCGCCGGATGGCCGGTCTCGGTGCTCGCGTCCACCGAGAACACCACCGCCGCCAGCCGCCGCGGCCGGTAGTACTCGGCGATCTGCTCCACCGTCGGCGCACGGTCGCCGGTGGCCTTGAAGTACTTCGCGGACGCCTCGAGCAGTTCGTCGTCGAGGGACATGTGCCCGCGCCCGTCCGATTCGACGTGCACGTGGACGTCGATCCCCTGCAGGGCGGAAAGGTCTAGGCCGGTCATTTGATGACACCTTATACGCCAGGTTCCCGCCGGCCAGCGTGGCGCCACCACCATTTCCCTGGCCAGCGTTTGTGCGAGAAGCATCTTGCCCCGGCCGGCCCGGCTGTGGCACCGTCTGCGATGTGCAGCCGCGACGCGAGGTCCGCGAGGGCGACCTGCTGTGGACGCCGGGCCCTGACCGGGTGGCCGGCGCCAACGTGACCGCCTTCATCCGGTGGCTCGCCGCCGAGCGCGGGCAGCATCTCGGCGACTACCACGACCTCTGGCGCTGGTCGGTGACCGACCTCGACGGCTTCTGGCAGGCGGTCTGGGACTACTGCGGCATCGAGGCGTCGGCGCCGCCGACGGCGGTGCTCGGCCGCCGGGCGATGCCGGGCGCCGACTGGTTCCCCGGCGCCAGGCTGAACTACGCGCAGCACGTGCTGCGGAACGAGCAGCCGGGCCAGGATGCGCTCTACTACCAGTCGGAGACCACGCCGCTGACCGGCCTGCCCTGGCCCGAGCTCGGGAACTCCGTCCGGGTGCTGGCCACCAGGCTGCGCGCGCTTGGCGTGGGACCGGGCGACCGGGTCGCCTCCTGCATGCCGAACATCCCGGCGACCGCGATCGCGATGCTGGCCACGACCTGCATCGGCGCGATCTGGACCAGTTGCTCGCCCGATTTCGGCGGCCGGGGCGTCAGCGACAGGTTCGGGCAGCTGTCGCCGAAGGTCCTGTTCTGCGTGGACAGCTACCGGTACGGCGGCCGCGACTACGACCGCAGCGCCGAGATGGCGCAGGTCATCGGCGCGCTCGGCAGCCTGGGGCACGTCATCCGGGTGCCAGGCCCGCTCGGCGGGCCGATAGCGGCCGCGGTTCCCGTGCGGGCCTGGGACGAGCTGATGGACCACCCGCCGGTGCCGGCCGCCGGGTTCGAGTTCGAGCAGGTGCCGTTCGGGCATCCGCTGTGGATCTTGTTCTCCTCCGGCACCACCGGGCTGCCCAAGGCGATCACGCACAGCCACGGCGGCATCCTCATCGAGCAGTTCAAGCTGCAGACGCTCAACATGGACCTGCGGCCTGGCGACCGGCTGTTCTTCTACACCACGGCCGGCTGGATGATGTGGAACTTCCTGGTCAGCTCGCTGCTGCTCGGCGTGCGGCCGCTGCTGTACGACGGGAACCCCGGATACCCGCGGCCCGACGTGCTGTGGGAGATGGCCCAGAACGCCCGGGCGACGATGTTCGGCGCCAGCCCCGCCTACGTCGGCATGCTGTCGAAGGCGGGCGTGGTGCCAGGCGAGACCTACGACCTGTCCGCGCTGAGCGCCGTGATGCTGGCGGGCTCGCCGGTGTCGGCCGAGTGCGCCGGCTGGTTCTACCGCAACGTCAAGCGCGACCTGTGGCTGCACGTCGGCAGCGGCGGCACCGACGTGTGCAGCGGGTTCACCGGCGGCGCGCCCACGATGCCCGTCTACGCGGGCGAGCACCAGGCGCGCAACCTCGGCGTGGCCGCGTACGCGTTCGACGACAGCGGCGAGCCCGTCACCGGCGAGGTCGGCGAGATGGTGATCACCGAGCCGCTGCCCTCGATGCCGGTCCGGCTGTGGAACGACGAGGACGGCGAGCTGTACCGGCGGACGTACTTCGCGGACTTCAAGGGAATCTGGCGGCAGGGCGACTTCTTCAAGGTCAACGAGCGCGGCGGCTGCTTCGTCCTCGGCCGCAGCGACGCGACCCTGAACCGGCACGGCATCAGGATCGGCACCGCGGAGATCTACGCCGCGCTCGAGTCGGTCGGTGAGGTCGCGGACGCGCTGATCGTCAACCTTGACCTGCCGGACGGCGGCTTCTTCATGCCGCTGTTCGTCACGCTGAACGGCGACGCGGTGCTTGACGACGCGCTGCGCGCCACGATCGCCGGCCGGCTCCGCGCCGAGTACACGCCGCGGCACGTCCCCGATAAGATCATCCAGGTCGCGGCCATCCCGGCCACCCTGACCGGCAAGAAGATGGAAGTCCCCGTACGCAAGATCCTGCTCGGCGCGCCGCCCGACGAGGCGGCCAACCGCAACGCGATGGCCAACCCGCAGTCCCTTGACGCGTTCGCCGAGTACGCCAGGACCCAGCGCGACTACCGCCTCGGCTGAGGGGCACTGGAGCGGGAGATGGACGAGAACCCGTGGCGGACGCTCGGCAGCCGGGTCGTTTACGCGAACTCCTGGGTGCGGCTTCGCGAGGACACCGTGATCAGGCCCGACGGGCACGAGGGAATCTACGGTGTGCTGGAGATCAGCCCGGCGGTCGGCATCGTCGCGATCAGCGACGGTGACGAAGTGGCGCTGGTCACCCAGTGGAGATACACGCTGGACAAGATGTCGACGGAGATCCCGACCGGGGGCTCGCACGCATCCGATCAGGACATGCTCGCGGCCGCCAAGCGCGAGCTGCGCGAGGAGACCGGCCTTTCGGCGAGCACCTGGCGCGAGATCGGCACCATCGATAGCTGCAACGGGGTGACCGACGACGTCGGTCACATGTTCCTCGCCACCGGCCTTCAGGCCGGCCCGGACGCGCAGGACCCCGAGGAGCAGCTCGTGCTGAGCTGGCTGCCCTTCGACCAGGCGGTAACCGCGGTGCTGACCGGAGAGATAACCGAGGCGATGAGCGTTGCGGCCATCCTGAAGGTGGAGGTGCTGCGCAGGCGGGGGGAGCTTACTCCCGGTCCTGCCTGACGCAGCCGAAGAAGCCGCGGCGCTTGATGATCTCGGCGACCTCCCTGGGGACCATGTCCTCCCACGAGTCGTCGCTCGCGGCGATCCGCCGCAGCACGTCCCGGCTGAAGATGTGCAGGTACTCGGGCTTGTAGTTGTCCAGGTTGACGAAGCTGCCCCGGCCGGCCAGGTAGTCATACAGCGGCTGCAGCTCGGGCTGGACCTTGATGTCGTCCACGGTCTTGAGCTCGTCGTCCGGCGAGGGCCGCAGCGGGTACACGTAGAGCTTGAGGCCGTTCTTGAACAGCCGGCCGAAGCTCTCCAGGATGCCGCCGGGCAGCTGGGAGTGATTCTTCTCGTCGAACAGGTCGATCAGGCTCGGCACCCCCATCACGATGCCGATCCGCTCGGTCGTCCGCTCGCCGATGTAGGCGGCCAGCCGGTAGTAGTCGAAGTAGTCGGTGATCAGCACGGTCTCGCCGCAGGCGGCGAGCAGCTCGGCCCTGGCGAGGAAGTCCCGCCGGTCGACTTCCTGCCCGCCCGCGAGCAGGTTCCGCATCGTGATCTCGGTGAGCTGCAGGATCGGCTTGCCCACTACGGCGGGATCGGCCGCGAACTTGGCCTTGGCGGTCTCGAGCATGTCGAGGTTCACGTGCGTCGGCGGCCGGAAGCTGCCCCGCTCGACGAGCACCGCCTTCTTGCGCAGCACCTCGCTCGGCTGCAGCACCTCGCGGTCGGGGCCGAACATGGCCACGCCGCTCAGCCCGACCTGGACGAGCTTGACCGCCATCAGCCTGTTGTCCACGCCGCGGAACTCGATGCCGCGGAACTGGATCATGTCGATCTCGATCCGGCCGGTGGTGAGCCGGTCAAGCAGGCTCTCGATCAGCTTCTCCGGCTCGTGGTGGTGGAAGAACGCGCCGTAGAGCAGGTTGACCCCGACGATGCCGATCGCCTCCTGCTGCGCCCACGCCTCGACGTCCAGCATCCGCACGTGCATCACGATCTGGCTCGGGTCGTCGTGCGCCTGGGACTGGAATTTCACGCCCATCCAGCCGTGGCACTCGTTGCCGCCACGGAAGCTGCGCGCCACCACCGTGTCGGCGAACGCGAAGAAGCAGTTCGAGTCGCCGCGCTCCTCGCCCAGCCGCTCGACGTTGAGCTGGAACTCCTTGTCGAGCATGCCCTGCAGCCGCCCGGCCGATACGTACCTGTCCGCCTTGCCGTACTCGGCGTCGCTGACCACCATGTCGTACGCGGAGATGGACTTGGCGACGGTGCCCGCGGCGCCGCCGACCCGGAAGAACCAGCGCACCACCTCCTGGCCGGCCCCGATCTCCGCGATCGTGCCGTACCAGCGCGGGTCCAGGTTGATGCGTAGCGCCTTCTGATGCGTGTCAGCTTGATCTACACCGGCAATGAGCTCGGTCATTAAGTCTCCCTGCCCTGCCCAGGCGGCGGTCGGCACGGCCATCGATCGCGAGAATTGTACTAATCCCGCGGTATCGGCCGCCAGCCACGCGGGTTGCGCGCAGATGAACCCACTAACCTGAACGGGTGACCGAGGCGGTAGCGCTGCAGCAGCCGGAGTGGCCCGACCGTGACCGGCTGCAGACGGTGCTGCGCGGCCTGGAGAAGATGCCGCCGCTGGTGTTCGCCGGGGAATGCGACCAGCTCAAGGAGCGGCTCGCCTGCGTGGCGCGCGGTGAGGCGTTCCTGCTGCAGGGCGGCGACTGCGCGGAGACGTTCGCGGGCACCACTGCCGACAGCATCCGCGGCAAGCTGCGGACGCTGCTGCAGATGGCAGTCGTGCTCACCTATGCGGCCAGCGTGCCGGTGGTGAAGGTCGGCCGGATGGCGGGCCAGTTCGCCAAGCCGAGGTCGGCGGCGACCGAGGTCAGGGACGGCGTGGCGCTGCCCGCCTACCGCGGCGACGCGGTCAACGGGCTCGAGTTCACCGCCGAGGCGAGGACGCCGGACCCGGGCCGCCTGCTCGACGCGTACCACTGCTCGTCGGTCACGCTGAACCTGTGCCGCGCCTTCGCCAGCGGCGGGTACGCCGACCTGCGCCAGGTACACGCCTGGAACCAGGACTTCGTGGCCCGCAGCCCGGCCGGGCAGCGCTACGAGCAACTGGCGGGCGAGATCGACCGGGCGATCGCGTTCATGCACGCCTGCGGTGCCGATCCTGAGGAGTTCCGCGCGGTGGAGTTCTACTCCAGCCACGAGGCCCTCCTCCTTGACTACGAGCGGGCGCTGACCAGGACCGACTCACGCAGCGGGCGGGCCTACGACCTGTCGGCCCACCTGCTGTGGGTGGGCGAGCGCACCCGCGCCCCGGGCGGCGCCCACGTCGAGTTCGCGCGCCAGATCGGCAACCCGGTCGCGGTCAAGATCGGCCCGGCGACCAGCGTGCCGGACGTGCTGGCCCTGATCGCGGCCCTCGACCCGGACCGCGAGCCCGGCCGGCTCACGCTGATCACCCGGATGGGCGCGGGCCTGATCCGCGACGCGCTGCCGCCGCTGGTGGAGAAGGTCACGGCCAGCGGCGCCGAGGTCGTCTGGGTGTGCGACCCGATGCACGGCAACACGGTCGAGGCGGCCACCGGGCAGAAGACGCGGCACTTCGACGACGTGCTCGACGAGGTGGCCGGCTTCTTCGAGGTGCACCGCGCGCTCGGCAGCTACCCGGGCGGCATCCACATCGAGTTCACCGGTGACGACGTCACCGAATGCATCGGCGGCGGCCATCATGTCGCGGAAAGCGACCTGCCCGACAGGTACGAGACCGCGTGCGATCCCAGGCTCAACCGCGGCCAGTCCCTCGACCTGGCGTTCCGCGTCGCCGACATGTACCGCCAGCACGTCATGGCTCCTGCGTGAAAGTGCTTGGGCTCATCGCGCCTGGGCTGCTCGCGCACCTGCCGGCCGGACTGTCGCAGATCCGGTTCTCGCCTAGGTAAAACCCATTTGGCCGAACGGGCAGTGGTGGCAGTCAGCGGGAGGTTTCCCGCATCCGGGCAAGTCTCTGCCTTCTCAGCCAGATCCACTGCCGGAACGACAGCCTGCGGAAGGCCCGGTGAATGCACGAGCCGTCCTGGCCCAGCTGGCCGGGAAGCATGCAGTCACCGGGACAGTCGCCCCAGCAGTGCCTGCAGTGGCGGGGAAAGGGCATGTGTCCACTGATACCACTGCCCGTTCGGCCAAAAAAGAGGTCTTCACTGGCGCGGGACGGGCTGGTTGGTCGACGGGATCAGCGGCGCCGGGTTGCCGAAGACCTCTTCCTGGGCGGCGAGCAGGCCGGATCCGGTGGCCGCCAGGCTGATGGCCTGGTTGGACCGCGGGTAGCCGGCCTGCCGCCCGAAGTTCAGCGTGCCGGTGAAGTCGCCGCAGGTCCGGCGGCGGAAATCGGTGATGTTCGGCTCCCTGACGCCGAACCGCCTCTCGATGATCTGGATCAGCGAGGTGTGGTCGAGCACGCCGGAGTAGACGCGGCCGCCCGCCGACCAGGGCGAGATCACGATGGCGGGGACGCGGAAGCCGAGCCCGATAGGCTCGCCGCCGACGAACTCGCCCCTGGTGCCCTTCGGCGCGGTGGGCGGCGGCACGTGGTCGAAGATCCCGTCGTTCTCGTCGTAGGTCAAGATGAACAGCGTCTTGTACCACAGGTCCTCGTTCGAGGCGATCGCGTCCAGCTTGCCCGCGACGTACTCGGCGCCGGCGGCAGGGAAGTAGTCCGGGTGCTCGGACTGGGCGGTGGGGGCGACGATCCAGGACACCTGGGGCAGGCGGCCGGCCCTGGCGTCGGCCTCGAACCACCCCGCCGCCCGCTTCTGCATCCCCTGCTGCCACAGCGGCGAGGACACGGGCGCGCCGGCGTACTGCTTGAACCAGGCCAGCGCGTTGTCGTCGTAGTTGTCCTCCTCCTGGTACACCTTCCAGGAGATGCCGGCCGCCTCCAGCCGCTCGGGGTAGGTCGTCCAGGACAGGATGACGTTGTTGAACGCGGGCGTGTTGTCGATGATCGGGCCGCCGCCGGTGCCGCCGGGGTC
>Ga0209169_10000389_pt1 | contig 26511 bp, 19 predicted proteins | sample HubBroMetageWRM4_FD_188346 | JGI IMG/M metagenome (GOLD analysis project Ga0209169, IMG submission 188346) | Warmed soil microbial communities from the Hubbard Brook experimental Forest, New Hampshire - Hubbard Brook CCASE Soil Metagenome WRM 4... | ecosystem: Environmental > Terrestrial > Soil...
CCTTTCGATGGTCCCGGCGAGTGATTACGGTGGCCGAGGACCCCTGACAATTGATTCAAATGAGCGTCGCAGGTCTAAGATCATTCCAGTCCCGAAGCACACCTACTTCAAAGAGCGTCCCATGAACACTCCGCGGCCTGTCTGCTTCATGATCATGCCGTACGGCACAAAAAAGACAGATGCGCCGACTGGCCAGGGCCTGGCGGAGATCGACTTCGACGCCCTGTGGGACCGGGCCTTCCGGCCGGCCATTGAGTCCATGGGGTACGAGCCGGTACGGGCCGACCAGGACATCGGCGCACTCATCATCCACGAGATGCTCGAGCGGTTGTACTTCTCCGACATTGTCCTGGCAGAAATGACGATACCCAACGGCAACGTCTACTATGAAGTCGGTATACGACACGCCTGCAAGAAACTCGGCTGCGTGTTACTGGCGGCATCCTGGTCGAAGCAACTGTTCGATGTCGCGCAACTGCGCACGGTCCGCTACCCGCTGGAAGCAACTAAAACTGACGACGCGGCCGCGCAACTCGTGCGCGAAACCCTGGTGAAAGCGATCCCCGCTCTAGTGGAGGGCGAGTCCCCCGTTTTCGAGGTGCTTCCAGGCTTCCCCGGGCCCGTCAATCCGCAGCGCGCCAGTGTCATGCGGCAGCAGTTGAGCGAGCTGTCGCAGTTCCAGGCGAAGATGTCTGCAATCCGCATTGCGCCGGCGGCGAGTCGCGACGCCATGATTTCCGAGCTGCTCGTCGGCTATGCCAACACGCCGATGCCAGCCCCGGTGGCTTATGCACTCCTGAAGTTGTTTGAAACCCTGGGTGCATGGCAGAGAATCGTGAGCCTGGTCGCTCTCCTGCCCCCCTCGCTCGGCACGGAAGCGAAAGTGGTCGAGTTGCTGAATCTCGCCCGCTCAAAACTGGGAAACCACCTGGAGGCGATCGCGGCGCTCGAGACCCTGATTCAGGATTACGGCGCGAGTTCCGAACGCGAAGGACTGCTCGGCGGCCGTTACAAGAAGCTCTTCAGCCAGGCCACTGGCAGTGACAAGCTGCGCTACCTCAACAGTGCAATCAAACACTACGAGCTGGGCATGATGCAGGATCTCAACGACTACTTCCCGTCGTCAAACCTGCCGCGTCTCTATCGCGTTCGCGGAGCGCCCGGCGACCTGAATAAGGCTGCGGCGGTGGCAAACGTCGTGTACTACGCGTGCGAGCGGGCGCGAATGCGCAATCCTGACGACGAGTGGCTCCGTCCGACCTTGCTGGGTGCTGCCTTCGATGCGGCGAATGTAGACGCCGCTACCTCACTGCTGGCCGAAATCGAGCAGGAGGGGGCCGCTTCCTGGCGACTCGACACGCTGATTGCCGACCTGCTCCTGAGCCTGCAATACGCGCCGGATGAAGGGCGACGTGTCGCGCTGACGGCGATCGTCGAGCGGCTGCGGTCGTTACTTTGACACGCGACTCTTCAGATCTCGATGTTCTGTATGTTGCTCGCGATGAACGAATCCACGCGTCCCGCGATGGCCGTCCTGTCGACATTCAACCTGTCGAGCGTCACCCCCAGCTTCCCGGTTGACTGCTTGAGCTGAAGGGTCTGACTGGTAAACTTGAAGAACAGTACCTGCGTCAGCGTCTTCTGCGCATTGACAGCGAAGCACACCAGTGTGAGCTGCGGTTGCCCCGTAGCGTCGCTGTCGACGTAAGTGACCTGGAACTTTGCGCCGCTGGCATGTTGGCTCTGCCGGTTGAACAAAGTGATCCAGGGCGAACTGGCATTCATATCCTTCAGCCCGTTCAGCACCCCGAGAACGATCGACGACGCTGCCGCTGCGGGCCCAAGTGCCAATGCGACGACAGGAATAATGGCCTTGTGCACGTCGAGGTCCTGCGTCGTCGTCGTTTGACTTTGAAAGTCCAGATCCTGGCTCTGCCAGCCGATCCCCTGCAGGACCGCACAATACTTCGCATACCAAGCAAAGACATCGGCCGCCTGATCCGCGGCCTTGTTGGCAGCCAACTGCGCCAACAGCAGCGTGTTGGAGATCGCGCTGCGTGCATCGGTTGAAACCGCGGCGGTGAATTCCGTGAGCTGTGAGCCCACGGCGACGGCCTGCGGCTGGGTAGTGAAATCGGGAGCGCTCTCGAACTCCGACGCCTCGGGTTCGGGCAGTTCGAGACTCATCAAATAAGCGCGTGCGGACTTTGCCATCTCGCTTTCTCCCGGCTACGCTGCAGACTACAACGATAACCGTCGCCGTCAAGTCGCGCATATAGGGAGATCGCCATGAGTGCCGATGGGTTTGAGCCCGCGCTCGCTTTCGTGCTGCGCTGGGAAGGCGGTTTTGTCGATAACCCCGCCGATCCAGGCGGCCGCACGAACAAAGGGATCACCCAGAAAGTCTACGACGCCTGGCGCCAACAGCAGGGGCAGCAATCCCGGGACGTGAAGCTGATTGACGACTCGGAGGTAGCGACGATTTACCAGTCGCAGTATTGGACGCCAGCGTGCTGTGAGGACCTCGCCGCTCCCCTGGCGCTGGCAGAATTCGATACCGCTGTGAACATGGGCGTGAAGCGCTCCATTCGATTCCTCCAGGCCGCCGTAAAGTGTACGGTCGATGGCAATTTCGGACCCGGAACCCAGCAGGCCATTGCGGCCTGCGATCCCGGCGACGCCCTGGTCAACTACTGCAACGCGCGTGAGTCATACTACAAACAACTCGTCGCGCAGAATGCCGCCCTCAACCCATTCCTCAAGGGATGGCTCAACCGCCTTGACGCGCTGCGTCAGGCCGTCGGCGTCCCCGCCGACGAAGCGGCGTCGGCGCCGGACATTGCAGTTCCGTCGTTGCGCGTACCCGACTATGGCGAAGACGCCAAATACGACCTCCCATCACTCGATGAGTTGATAGGCGCCGCCGATCAGGCGGTGAAACGACTGAAAAGTCCACGGGCGCAGGAATCCTTACAAGCAGACAAGGCACTCGTCGAACAGCTCCGCAATGTCCGCCGCTACGAGCTGATGGGTACCCTGGCCGAAGCCATCAGTCGTCTGGATCCCCAGGATTCCAAAAACCGCCGCCTCTATGGGCAATACCTCATCGAGACCGGCAAAGCGACCGTCGCCATCGACGTGTTGAAACCGCTGACGAAGCGTCTGCCACCCACGGATCCGGAGTACGCGGAATCGATAGGCCTGCTGGGTCGCGCGTACAAACAGATCTACTTCGACGCTGTCGACAAGACCACTCGAAACACACAACAGGCGCTCAAGGCCGCGATGACCGCCTACCGCAAGGGATTCGAGCTGACCCCACCCAACACCTGGCACGGGGTCAACCTTCTCGCCCTGGTCGCGAACGGCAAGCGAACCGGCGTGCGACCTCCGCCGGACCTCGATCCGGTCAAGATTGCGGCAAGCATTGTGGCTATCCTCGAAGCCAAATCCGCTGGCGAGCGCGATGAATGGTATTGGCCCTCGTTAGCCGAGGCCTCGCTGGGTCTCGAGGACTGGCAAGCCGCGCAGACCCGGATTCACTCGTACATCACCGACCCGGCCGTCAAAGCGTTCCAGGTCCAAAGCACCCTGCGCCAGTTCACCGAGATCTGGGGTCTCGAAGCCACTCCTCAGGGTAGGGGACTGGTGAGTATCCTGCGCGCGCGGCTCATGGAACTGCCCGGCGGCGTGTTGGAAATGTCCACGGGAGAGTTGCAAAGTCTGCGCAAACAGTCCGACCCCGACAAAGCGCAACTCGAGGCGGTCCTCGGTGAGGATGGGCCGCAGACATTCCAATGGTGGAAGACAGGCCTGCAGCGCGCGTCCTCCGTAGCCGCCGTGCGTCGCCGATTGGGAGGGCGCGTTGGAACCGGGTTCCTCGTTCGAGCGGGCGACCTGGGTCTCGAGCCGCCTGATGAAGTTTTGTTCCTGACCAACTTCCACGTCGTCAACGAGAAGGGCGCCAGCCCGGGAATTCGTCCGCAGGACGCCGAAATCCGCTTCGAGGTGGCCGACACCGCGCCGACCTACTCGGTCAAGGAAATCGTCTGGAGCTCCCCGTCAGACCTTTGCGATGCGAGTGTCCTGCGTTTGTCGGAACCGGTCACCGGCGTTGCCGTGCTCCCCTTTGCCGAGGAGTTGCCCGCTCTCGATTCGCATCCGAGAGTCTACGTAATCGGATATCCGGGCGGACGCGACCTCGCCTTTTCCTTCGAGGACAACGAGCTCCTCGATCACGAAGGACCGCCGAGTGGCCACCCGCCCATACCGGGTGTTTGCCGCGTGCACTACCGGGCTCCGACGGAGGGAGGCAGCTCCGGCAGTCCAGTCTTCAACGATCAATGGGAAGTCATTGCGTTACATCACAAGGGAGGTAAGGTCGGAATGCCGCGGCTCAACGGTCTCAACGGTACTTACGCCGCCAATGAAGGCATCTCGATCCGACGGGTCGCCTGCAAATAAGGAAACGTCGCCTTACAGCGTCAGAACCGATTCAACTTTGAAACCCGCCGCCTTGGCGAGCGCGCCGAATTGATCGGTCGCGTCGCTCCCCGGTCGAGCCTGCCCCTCCCACACCAGCAGTGCAATCAACCTCCGCGCGGGCTCTGCCTTCGTGGCTCGAGCGAGCGCCTGCGCCTCTTCGATGATGGCATCATTCGCCGCGGCGTAAGCTCGTTCGTCCGCGTCTTTCCCATCGAGCACTACGAGATCCCCCACGGCAGCCGCCGCGGCGACCTGTCGGTTGAACACGGCCTCCCAGTTACCTGGCCGATCGGTAACTGAAGACACAAGAAACCGGTCTGCCGCGAAAGGCAACACGATACGTCGCCGCAACCCGAGCCGCTCCGCTTGCTCTAGCGCCACGAGATCGGCGCCGCACGCCGCTGAACAGACGAGCGTCCTCGCGTTGAGATTGCGAAGTGCTTCCGCGATCCGCGCCCCAACCGCCTCGACCCTCGCGAGCGGAAATCGGGGCGGCTGCGCATCGGGCGCGTCTATCCTCCGCCCGGCAAGCGCGACAATGGTCGGGGCAGCTTCGCGCACTTGAACCGACGTCTCTTGATTCGACATGTCTACCCCTTGTGATCGCCACTGCGAGTGTATCCCTAGGGCCCGACTCCTGCGTCGCGGACGGCTAGTCTCCGAAGGCCGTTGTCAGCCCGATACCTTACGTCGCAACGGAAGTGCACGCTTCCCCTAATCGGGGAGCCAGGGAAGAGTGACCTTAGTCTCAGGCTTATCCTTGAATTTCGGGCGTTGGTGGGCCGGACCCGTCGGGTAGCAGCCGTGGCTATCGATGACCAACGCCGTGAAATGACTGGAGGTCTCGTGCGGGGTAGTGTTGGGTGAGGCAATGAAGGCGTTGTTCGAGCGGCGAATGCAGCTGCCGGAGCGGGACTTCGACTTTTAACTCGCTGCGGCGCCGTGTTGGTTTGGCGAGGCGCAGATCCGGTAGAAAATGTAGTTATAAAATAAATTTTACCGTTGGACGCGCGTTAGCGTTTTGTCCATGCCATGGACGCTAAGTCATTCAATGGGGGTGTTGGCGATTCTAGGGCGCTACGCCCGCTTGTTCTTGTATTGATACAACGAGTGCTGCGCGAGGAGGTGGCGCCACACGGCACGACCCTTATCTTTAGAAATATCAAAGTCTTGGTACGTTTGGTACGTGCGGCCTAATCCGGGCGTAAGTCGATGTATAACTTGTCTTATCGGGCATTCCAACTAACACGACACCAGGCCGCAACGCGGGTGGGCTTTGCACTTCATTATTACAGCCTGTTACAGTGCAGCAGCGCGGACGCGAGAGTTTAGTAAAGCCAGCGACCGCGTGAGGGGGATGAGGGGAGACCGTCTTAGTCGCGGTTGACCCCTCTCACAAGCATTCCGGATCTTCCAGTTTTCGGGTGCAGATGTGTCGATGCGCGATGACGAAGTGGCTGCGACTCCGGATTCGGCGGAGTCTGTCTTCGGTTTGCTTTTCGACGGCGGCGGCGAAATGGGCGACCGGATTCGCCGCTATGATTGGGCCAAAACTCCGTTGGGGCCGATAGCGGGCTGGTCGCAGGCATTCAAAACCGCTTTGCGATTGTGTATGGCTTCGAGGTTGCCTGCCGGCATCTACTGGGGCCCCGAGCACATTTTCCTCTATAACAACGCGCACAGCGCCAACCTGGGCCATAAGCATCCGCACGCCCTGGGGCAGCCGGCCGCAATCGTCTGGCCGGAGGTGTTCGGTACCATCGAGCCGCTGATGCAGAAATGTCTGCTCGAAGGCAAAACCGCCGGCGCCGACGAGTTGCCACTGTTGCTCAGCCGTCCGGGCTTCATGCAGGAAGTCTATTTTTCGTTCAGTTATGAGCCGCTGATCAGCGAGCGCGGCGGCATCGAGGCGGTTTACGCGATCATTGTCGATGCCTCGAAGCGTGTGATCGCCGAACGACGGCTGCGTACGCTGCAGACCCTGGGATCGTCCGACCGCCATCCAAAGTGTCCGGCCGAGGCGCTCACAGCGGCTGCCCAGATCATTGAGCGTAATGTCTACGATGTGCCGTTCGCCTCCTTCTACCTGTGGAACGCGAATCGGGATGAGGCCAGCCTGTACGCCGTCTCCAACATTGAGGCGGATACCGCCATGAGCCCGGCGACCGTTGGAGCCGGGGACTCGTCGCAAGTTGCCGAGTTGGCGCGGCTCGCGGGTAGCGAGTTGATCGAAATCCGCGATAGTACGGCAGAGCTGAAGCTCGAAAGCAACATCGGTTGGAAAGCACCTCCGACCCGGCTCGCGGTGTTGCCGATCCCTTCTGCGGCGGCGGGCGCGCCGGCCGGTTTCTGTATTGTCGGCTTGAATCCGCACGCGCCGTTCGACAGCAAGTATCTCGATTTTCTGCAAATGCTCGCCGGTCACCTGGGGGACTCGGTTGCGGCGGCCTACGTGTACCAGCGCGAGCAGGCGCGGGCTAAAGCGCTCGTGGCATTGGATGATGCACAGTCGACCTTCTTCGGCAACGTGAGTCATGAGTTGCGTACTCCGCTCACGCTGATGCTTGGCCCGCTGGAGGAGATCCTCGACGGCAACAGCGGTTCACTGAGCAACGAGCAACTCGCTTCGCTGTGCATGATCCGGCGCAACGGTCTGCAACTGTTGAAGCTGGTGAACGAGGTCCTGCATTTCGCTCGCGACCAACGCGAGCGCCTCCATGCGATATTTGAGCCGGTGAATCTCACGAGTCTGACCGCCCAGGTCGCGGCGTCGTTCGATTGGATTGCGAAGCGGGCCGGGATCGCTTTTACCGTCGAGTGCGAGGAGTTGGAGCAGCCGGTCTACGTGGACCGGGACGTCTGGAGCCGGATAGTCCTCAACCTCCTGTCGAACGCATTCAAATACACGGCGAATGGCGAAGTTCGGGTTGTATTGCGCAAGCGGGTAGGGGTGGAACTGGTCGTCAGCGATAGCGGGGTCGGCATCCCTCAGCGGGAGTTGGGGCGTATCTTCGAGCGATTCCACCGTGTCACGGGCGCTGGAAGCCGCAAATGCGAGGGTAGCGGCATCGGGCTGTCGCTCGTGAAGGAATTCGCCGAGCAACTCGGGGGCTCGGTTGCCGTTCGCAGCAAGCTGGGCGAAGGCAGTACGTTCACGGTTTTCATTCCATTTGGGCCGGTCCGTTCGAGTGCGGGCTTCCGGGCCACGGACACCGTCCAGCGGCCGTCGACAGCGGTAGTTCCAGCGGAGCCTCGCGCTCTGCTTACGCGCGCCGTGGACACTAACGCTCAGGGACGGCGTCCACGTGTCATGCTCGTTGATGACAACGCTGACATGCGTGAATATTGCTCAAGGATCTTGAGTGAGCACTTCGACCTCGAAATTCATCCTGACGGTCAGTCGGCGTTGAGAGAGGCTCGTCAGCGGCCGCCGGATCTAGTTATTACCGACGTCATGATGCCCAACATCGACGGACTGGCGTTGTTGCGTGAGCTGCGTCAGGACTCCCTTACGCGGGCGGTTCCCGTCATCCTGTTGTCCGCACTCGCTGCCGAGGACGCGAGGATTCAGGGTCTCAAGGATGGCGCTGATGACTACCTGGTAAAACCCGTGAGCAGCCGTGAGTTGGTGGCCCGGGTGACCTCGGCCATCAATCTCGCCGAGTTGCGGGCACAGGCGGCACAGCAGGACGAGCGCCTGCGCATCGCTCGGGACCTGCACGACACTCTGCTCCAAAGCGTACAAGGGCTCTCCTTGCTGATAGAAGCCGGGTTACAAAAGCTGAGCCCCAGAGAAGACTCGGTCCGGCGCTGTTTTCAGGATGCGATGCAGGCGGCCAATATGGCGGTCGCTGAAGGGCGTGCCGTGTTGTCTCTGCTGCGCTCGGCGAAATCGGAGCGCTGCGATCTGAGTGAGGGCTTACGCCGGCTGGGCCGGGAGCTGCTTGGTGACAAGTCCACGAAGTTCTCCATTGATGTCGTAGGGCGTCAGCGCGAGCTGCGTCCCCGGGCGTGGGCAGAGGCGTACGCGATCTGCCGCGAAGCTCTTTCCAACGCGGCCCGTCACGCCAATGCCGATTCCAGCTCGTTGCGACTGTCATACCTGGACGACCTGGAAATCATCGTCAGTGACGATGGCATAGGCATGGGCGATCGCATGATTGCGAAGGGACGCAACGGACATTTTGGACTGAACGGGATGCGCGAGCGCGCCGCAGGCCTGGGCGCGAAGCTCTCACTCGATAGCAGGCGGGGGGCTGGAACCACTGTCATTCTGACAATTCCCGGCGATGTTGCCTATGCTTAGTGCCAGATCCAGTGCAGAGCCGTGCAGCGCGATTCGCGTGATGTGTGTCGACGATCATCCCATCGTGCGGCAAGGACTATCCGCCATTATCGCCAGCGATCCGGGTATCGACCTGGTGGCGGAAGCCATGAACGGAGAGGACTCGATCGAGGCCTACCGACGTCATCGGCCCGATGTGACCTTGATGGACCTGCACCTGCCTACCATGTCAGGTGTGGAAGCCATCATTGCCATTCGGAACGATTTTCCGGACGCACGGATTGCCGTCATGACCACCGAGGCAGGGGATGTTCAGATACAGCGTGCGCTGGCCGCGGGTGCCCGGGGTTATCTCCATAAGGGGAAGCCCATGCGAGAAGTTCTCGCAATGATTTATGAAGTCCACGCCGGGCGCATCTCGATACCCAGCTCGGTCGCGTGCCAACTCTTCGAACACCTGGGTGAGAAGCAACTGAGCGCGCGTGAGCTGCAGGTTCTGCGGCTCGTCGCGCGCGGCGATCGAAACAAAGAAATTGGCCAGAAACTCGATATCAGCGAGGAGACGGTCAAAATGCACTTGAAAAATGCTGCCGCAAAGCTGAATGCGCGTGACAGAACCCACGCGGTGAGCATTGGCATTCAGCGCGGCATTTTTACTCTGGAGTAGGTTGCCGCCACAATACCCCCAAAAGGGTTAGTGGCTCCATCCACCGCCGAGTGTGGTGGAATTCAACGACCGCCCGTATGGTCGGTCAATGCCCTCAGCCTGCATTCGAGTCATGTGCGTGGACGATCACCCGATCATCCGGCGCGGCATGGCGGCTGTTGTGGCCAGCGACCCGAACCTGACATTGGTCGCCGAAGTCGCCAGCGCGGAAAATGCGATCGAGGCATTCCGCAGGTATCAGCCCGACGTGACCTTGATGGACCTTCACCTGCCCTGCATGACGGGGGTCGAGGCCATCATAGCCATCCGCACCGAATTTCCCGCTGCCCTGATTCTCGTGATGGCGACTGAGCTCGGCGATGGTCAGATCCAACGGGCCCTGGCCGCCGGAGCGCGCGGCTGCCTGCACAAGGGCATGCCCATGACCGACGTTCTCACAACGATCCGCAGAGCCCATGCGGATAGGAATCGCCACGCCTCTTCCCAAGGCGATACCCGTGTCGTTTTGAAAGGTAACGATTATGACTAAGACGGTTAGCTCCAGCCTCGATTCGTATTCGACGTTTCCTTCCGGTGCCTGGTACGCGCCGCCTGTCTCCGACTGCGCCAGGCGCGACGAGGCGGACGCGCGCCCGACGAGCGAGCTCGACCGGATCGACATGAAGATCCTGGCGGTCCTGCAGGAAAATGGCTCGCTGTCGGCAGCGGAGGTTGCCGAGGCCGTCGGCCTTTCACAGTCGCCGTGTTGGCGGCGTATCCAACGGCTCAAGGCGGAAGGCTACATTTCGAAGATCGTCGCCTTACTCGACAGGCAGAAGCTCGCGCTGCGGGCTCACCTTTTCGTGCACGTGAAAGTCGTGAGCAACGACAAGCAGAATCTACAGGCATTCTCGCAGGCCATTCGTGCGTTTCCCGAGGTCATGGAATGCCATGTCGTCCTGGGCGCGTACGACTTCCTGCTGCGTGTCGTGGCGGCCGACATGGATGCGTACCAGAAGTTCTTCTTCGACAAGCTGTCACAGTTGCCAAACATCCGGGAGGTCAACTCGTTCGTCGCGATCTCCGAAATCAAGTCCACCACCGAGTTGCCCCTGCGGCGCTGAGCGGACGTGAGCGTGTCCGCGATGAACCTGACGATAACGCCCGAATCGTTGGTACACAACAACAGGCGAGCGAAAAGAAAGACTGATGTCGTGAATGAGTCGCCCGGCAAATGAATCATGCTCAAGCATGCTGTTGCAGACCGTGTCTTCGGCAAATTTTTGCAACCCTACTTGTATAAGCTGTTGCGCGACTTCCTGAGGACAACGGTGCGCGAATCGCTTGCCGCACGGGTGACTGCCGCCAGTCATCGTGTTGGTCACGCGGGAAGCACTACTCGCTAAAATTTTTTCCGAAATGTGTGTGAGGGGGGGCGATGACGACGAACGACCGCTGGACGGCCCGCGCAGGGCAGTTGACCGTGAGTGCGTTTATTCACCGTGCGCTGACTCGAGCCGGCATCTCGCTCGTCGTCGCCGCCACGTTTGCAGCCACGTCGGCACACGCACAAGATGCGGGCACGACTGCACAGCCGGCTCGGGCAGGCGCGCCAAAGCAGCCGGCCGGCGAAGCCACTGCCGCGGGGCCCCTGCTGGCACAGGCCGCAGAGCCCGTGGCACAGGAAGAGTCGACTGCCGAGACTGGTAGCACGATTTCCGAAGTCACGGTTTCCGGCTCGCGCATTCGACGCACCGATGGTTTTGAAGCGCCGACGCCTGTAGCGGTGATGGACAGCAGCATCCTGCAAGAGATGGCGACCTCGACCATTGCCGAGTCCCTGACTCGCATGCCGCAGTTCTCCAGCAACCTCTCCTCGAGCAACCTGTCCTCGAACGTGGGTACCGGTACCGCGGGTGAAAACCTGGTAAACCTGCGCGGTTTGGGCGCGAATCGCACCCTGGTACTGTTAGATGGCAAGCGCATGATTCCCGCCAGCCTGGGCACCGGTGGCAATGCCGGCGCCGTAGACACCAACGTCATCCCCAGCGACCTCATCGAGCGCGTGGAAGTGGTGACCGGTGGCGCCTCCGCGGCTTACGGTTCGGACGCTCTCGCAGGCGTGGTGAACTTCATCACCAACCATAACTTCACGGGTATCAGGGCCAATGTCGAGGGCGGTGCGAGCACTTACGGTGATGACGTCAACTACAAGGCCACTCTGACCGCCGGGACGGCCTTCGCCGGCGACCGCGGCCATCTGATATTCAGCGGCGAGTTGACCCAAGACAACGGCGTCACCAACAGCAACCGTCCGTGGAACACGTCGAACTGGCAGTTCATGACCAACCCGGCCTATGTCGCGGGCAACGGGCTGCCACAGTTCATCACGACCCCGTATGCCGGATTGGCGAATGGGACCCTGGGTGGCCTGATCACGACCTGCACCGTGGCAAACAAGGCGTACTCGGTGGCGCAGGCTATCCAGACCGGTGGCTGCCCTTTGCGGGGTATTCAGTTCCTCCAAGGCGGCATTCCGAGTCCTTTCACCTTCGGTGCTATCAGCCCGACATCCCCGGGCGCCACCATGGTGGGTGGGACGACCTCGCGCGTCGATCAGACCACGCAGATCGACCTGCCCCTGGCCCGCCGTAACGTGTATGGGCGCATGAGCTTCGATGTGACGGACAACACCAATGTCTATACCGAGCTGATGTATTCCACGACCTATTCACACAATACCTCGGTGGTGCCGAATCTGAACAACGGTGGGGAGCCCATCCTGAGTGGTAACCCGTTCATCCCTGCATCCGTGCAGTCGGAGATGACCGCCAATAACATCTCGCAGTTCACCGTTGGCAGCTTCAATGGTGACATGAGCTACTTACAGGGTATCAATCAGCGCGAGATGAGGCGCGCCCTCGTGGGCGCCGAAGGCAAGTTCAACCTAATCAACACCGACTGGAAGTGGGAGTCGTACGCGGGGTATGACGAGATGGACATCACGTCAAAGACCCCGGGCGATGAGATCAGTGCGAACTGGGACGTTGCCTCGCACGCCATTGTCGGCCCCAATGGCTCGATTATCTGCGACCCGACTTACTTCGCGGCGGCAACGGCTGCCGCCAAGACGAAAGGATCCGCGCCCCCCCAGGCGGGTTGCGTTCCTTACAATCCCATGGGTTTGGGTGTGAATACCCAGGCAGCCCTGAACTATGTCACGGGCTATGGCGATTCCTACACCTCGTTGCGGCAGACTCAAGCCGCCGCGGACGTCAGTGGTGAGCCGTTCTCCGATTGGGCGGGTCCGGTTTCCGTGGCCTTAGGGGCTGAATGGCGTAAGCAATGGGTGAACGGGGACGTCAGCCCCCTCGATCAGCAGAGCGCCTTCTTTGCCGGCAACTTCAAGGCCACCGTTGGCGAGTATCACGTGTCGGAAGGCTTCTTCGAGACGACGATTCCGTTGGCCAAGGACTTGCCCTTCGCCAAGAACGCGGATATCAATGCCGGTGTGCGCGAGACGGACTACAGCACTTCCGGCTCGGTCACCACCTGGAAGTTCGGTGCTACCTGGACACCGATCCAGGACATCCGCTTCCGTGGCACGCGGTCGCTCGACATTCGGGCGCCCAACCTCGGCGAGTTGTTCAACACCGGTGTAGTGGGTACGGGTAATACCTTCGACCCGGGCGCACCGGGGGGCGGTCAGACCTACTTCCTGAAGTCGGTCAGTTCCGGTAGTACGACGCTGCAGCCGGAGCGTGCGTACACCACGGGCTTCGGTTTTGTGTTTGAGCCGCGCTTCATCCCCGGGTACACCATGTCGGTGGACTACTACGACATCCAGGTGCGTAACGCGGTCTCGTCACTGGCCACGACGACGATCCTGCAACAGTGCTTCGCCGTCGAAAAGTTCTGTAATTTGATCGAGCGCGACCCGGTCACCGGCCTGGTGGACCTGCTCACCAATCAACCGCAGAACATCACCGGTCAGCAGGAAGAGGGCATCGACATCAATGCTAACTACTCGCTGCCTCTGCCCGTGGGCGAGTTGAAGTGGTATGGCATGGCCAACTTCATCCAGAAGTTGAAAATCGAGGATCCGGTCAATGGTGTCCTGGACGCCCGTGGGGTCATCAGTTCGGCTTTGACCAACCTGGCCTCGCTTGGCGGCCTGGGCTCTCCCCGGTTCACCTACCTGACCTCGGTGACCTACGCCCTGGAGCCGGTGTCGGTGTCCCTGATCATGACGGGAGTCAGCGCTGGCGTGTACAGCAATAACCTGGTTGTGTGCACAACCGGTTGCCCGACTGGAAACGGAACGACATTGGGAACCAGCAACGACAACCACATCGACTCCTACAAGAGCTTCTCCCTGTCGGCGAATTACAAGTTCAAAGAGTGGGGTGAGCTCTACGGTGTGGTGGATAACCTGTTCAACGCCTATCCCCCGATGATTCCCGGTAGCTTCGGGGCCGGCTTCTACCAGGGACAATCGAACGTCAACTACGACCGTATCGGCCGGGCCTTCCATCTCGGGATACGGGCCAAATTCTAAAGAAATCTGAAGGCGGGGGCGGTGGCGGCGAAGACGACCAATGCATGTGGTTCTGCCGCGGAAAACAGGAAGTTTATTCGCGGCAGGCCTATAGACTCGGTCTGGAATAGGGAGAGGGCAAGGAGCGTCAAACAGGTCTCGCAGTTTGCAAGGTTGAGGGGGATTGGGTGAGATCGATATTCAAGAGCCTGGGGCCGGTGCTGCTGCACCGTGCCGGCTGGGCGTGGTGTGGAACGACCCTGCTGGCGGCGGTGCTGGTGCTCGCCGGATGTACGAAATCTCCGGAGCCTCCCGTGAAGGGCTCGCCGCCGCATCTGCGGCTGATCACGACTCAGCAGTACATCAACACGCTGAGCCACGTGTTCGGCCCCAGTCTTCACCTGGAGCTCCGCTTTCCTCCCATGCGGCGCACGGACGGGCTGTTGGAAAACGGCGCGTCGGTGGCCGGAGTCACCGCTGCCCAGCTCGAGCAGTTCCAACGGGCGGCTGCGGGTATCGCGGGCCAGGTGGTGGACGAGGGGCATCGCGAGTATCTCGTCCCCTGTAAGCCCGCTGACAAGGAGGCCGCGGACAAGGCCTGCGCCACTGAATTTTTGAGCAGGATCGGCCCGATATTGCGCCGGCGGCCGATGACGCCCGCGGATACGCAGGTGTTTGTCGACCAGGCCGGGGTTGCCGCGGAGAAGGTCAAGGACTTCTACAGCGGACTGGCGATCGCGCTGGAAGGCATGCTCATCAGCCCCGAGTTCCTGTTTGTCGAGGAGAAGGGCGAGCCTGACCCGGATAATGCCGGGCACTATCGGCTCGATGCGTACTCGCTGGCATCACGCTTGAGCTTCTTCCTGTGGAACGCGGGCCCCGATGACCAGGTCCTGAAGGCAGCCGCGAGCGGCGACATTCAAACCTCCAGGGGCCGGGCGCGACTCGTCGACGCGATGCTGGCGAGCCCTCGCCTGGAGGACGGCATGCGCGCGTTCTTCGACGACATGTTCGCCTTCGACGACTTCGATACTCTGTCGAAGGATGCGACGGTCTACCCGTTCTTCACTGGCGTCACCGTCGCGGATGCTCGCGAGCAGACGCTGCGAACCGTGATCGACCAACTCATCGTGAAAAAGAAGGACTATCGGGACCTCTTCACGACGCGCGAGACTTTTATTTCGCCGGCACTGGCGGCGCTATACAACATTCCCGCGTCCCCCGGCTGGCAGCCGTACGAGTTTCCAGCCGACAGTCCACGAATGGGCATGTTGACTCAAATCAGCTTTCTGGCCGTGCACGCACATCCCGGCCGTAGCTCGCCGACACGCCGCGGCAAGGCGCTTCGCGAGTTGCTGTTGTGCCAAACCGTGCCGAACCCGCCGCCCAACGTAGACTTCTCCGCCTTGGAGAATCCTGACGCTCACTACAAGACTCAGCGCGAGCGCGTGGCCGTGCATTTGAAGAACGCAACCTGTGCGGGCTGCCACAAGATCATGGATCCGATGGGTCTCGCGCTGGAGAACTTCGATGGCGCCGGACGTTATCGTGCCACGGAAGGTGGCGCCCCCATCGACACCAGCGGCAATCTCGACGGCAAGCAATTTCCGAACGTGCAGGGCCTCGCCCAGGCATTACATGACAGTCCGACACTGCCGAGCTGTCTCGTGTCACGAATGTACAGTTACGGCGCGGGTGGCGTGCCGCCGCCGGTCGACCGTCCGATGCTCACGTACTTGAACAAGAGGTTCGCGGACGAGGGTTACCGGATTCCGGACCTGTTGAAAACCATCGCCCTGAGCAATTCGTTCTCACAGGTCACCAAGATCCAGCCGAGTATGGCGCCGCTGCCGCAGGACGAGCCCGCGAAGCCGCAGCAACAAGTTACTTTGAATCAGCCTTGAAATCGCCAGCCGATTTCACAGCGCGCGAGAGACAGATATGAGCAAGCTGACCCGACGTCGAGTGTTGCGAGGCATGGTAGGCGGTGTTGCCGTCACTGTTGGCCTGCCTATATTGGATTGTTTCCTGAACGAGAATGGGACCGCCTGGGCGAACGGTGAGGCAATGCCCGTGCGGTTCGGGACCTGGGGTTGGGGCCTGAGCATGAACAAGGCCATTTTCGTGCCGAAGAAGTACGGCGCAGGCTTCGATCTCCCGGAGGAGATCGCGATGCTGGCTCCCATCCGCGATCACATCAACCTGATCACCAACACCCAGGCCTACCGCGACAACTATCAGAACCTCTGCCACTACACCGGCTGGGTTATTTCCCGCACGGGCGCGGCGCCGAAGGATCAGAAGGACATCCCCGGCGAAACCGTCGACGTCACGATTGCGAACCAGATCGGCCGGTCCACTCGCTTCAAATCGCTGACGGCGACCGCTACGGGCGACGTTCGCAGCACCTTCTCCTACGAGAATGTCAACACCCCAAATGCGCCGGACTGGTCGCCGCTGCAGTTCTACACCCGGCTCTTCGGGCCCGAATTCCCGGATCCCAACGCACCCACCTTCACGCCCGATCCGCATGTCATCGCCCGACGCAGTGTGTTGAGCGGCGTACTGGACGAGACGAAGGGAATGATGCGTGACGTGAGCGCCGCGGATCGTGCCCGCCTGGACCAGTATTTCACCGGGCTACGTCACCTGGAGATGCAGTTCGATCAGCGCCTCGAGAAGCCGAAGCCCATCGCCTCCTGCCAGCGCATCAAGGCCCCCGAGAAGGATCCGCCGATGGGATTGGATGCCGACGGGGTTGCAGTACGGCATCGCATGATGACCGATCTGCTCGTCATGGCAGTCGCATGCGATCAAACCCGCGTATTCAACATGGCGTATTCGAATGCCCAGGCTTCGACCATCAAGCCGGGCTATGAGAAGCCACACCATACGGATACGCACGAGGAGCCGGTCGACCCGAAGCTGGGGTATCAGCCGAATGCCTCCTGGTTCACGCGCAGGGCCATGGAGTCGTGGGCGTACTTCGTGGAGGCTTTCACCAAGATCAAGGAGGGCGATGGCACGCTGCTCGACAACGTCATGATCATGGCCACCACCGATCACGGTTACGCCCGGGTCCACTCGCTGGATGGCATGCCGCAGTTCACGGCCGGCCGCGCTGGTGGCAAGTTGAAGACCGGTCTGCACATCGACGCGAACAACACCGCGGGCACGCGGCTCGGGTATACGGCAATGCGCGTCATGGGCGTGGACAGGCCGTCATGGGGCACGAACAGCAACAACACCTCGAAAGAGATCAGCGAAATCCTGACCTGATGGCTTAGCTGAATTCGTGCCCACCGTTCATATCGAGAAGTACGCATGCGACGATTGAGGGGTAGCTTTGCAGTTGTGTTGAGTGCGGCCGTGCTGGGGTTTGCCGGCATGACCGCCCGGGCCAATGTGGGCACGGCCGAATATTGGCAGCCCCAGAGTAGTTCGGACCGCGAGGGCTATCTCCCGGAGCCCCTGCCCGCGGGCGTCCAGATAGTCCAGACGGAGTTGGACGGGCCGGTCTACGCCGATTCCAAGGGACACACGCTGTATCACTGGCAATTGAAAAACCTGCGCAACGGCGACACCGGCGACCGCAAGAAAAGCGGTGTTTCCTCGTGTACCGACGAGGTCCTGAAGGTCACCTCGGGGATGCAGAGTCCGTATCCGCCGGGCTACACGTTGCCGGAGGCCGATACACGGCCGAGTTGCGCCAAGCTCTGGCCGCCTTTCGTCGCGGCCGATGATGCGAAGCCGGTAGGAAAGTGGACCATCATTACACGTAAGGACGGCACGAAGCAGTGGGTCTATGACGACTATCCCATCTACACCTCGAGCCTGGATCATCGACAAGGTGACGTGCTGGGTGGGACGAAGATCGAGAAGGCGGGCGGCTCGGGAGTGGCCCGCACGCCTATCGGCCCGCCACCGGACATCCCGCCTGAGTTGACAATGGTGGCCTTCGGGACGGGGCACATGCTCGTCGATAACAAGGGCTACTCGGTCTACTATGCGGATGCCGACGGTCCCAATAAATCCAACTGCGACGCCAAGTGCCTGCAGAAATGGAAGCCAGTAGAGGCGCCCGACATCGCCACGGCACGCGGCGAGTGGAGCATCGTCGTACTGCCTTCGGGGATCAAACAGTGGGCTTTCCGGAAGCACTTGCTGTACACGTACAGCCCCGATCTGCATTCGCACAGTCTCATCGGTAGCGACGTGCCTGGCTGGCACAATGTGTATACGCAAAGAGCGTTGCCCCCGCCGAACTCGTTCACGGTGCAGGACTCGCGTATCGGCCAGGTCCTGGCGGATGCGAATGGCAAGACGGTCTACGTCTATAACTGCTCGGATGACGCGCTCGACCAGCAGAGTTGCGACAATCCGGACGCCCCCCAGGAATATCGCCTGGCCATTTGTGGCAACGGCGATCCACAGGTGTGCCGCGACACATTCCCCTATCTGGCGGCGAAGCCGGGTGAAAAGAGCGAAAGCCGATTGTGGACCGTGATGGCGATCGATCCGAACTCCGGCCATCGCGCGGCGGCCAACCAGTCCGGTGCGGTGTATGTTTGGGCGTACCGCGAGCGCCCTGTGTATACCTACGTCAATGACCGCAAGCCCGGCGACGCCAACGGCGATGCATTCGGCGAGTTCAATGGATATCGGAACGGATTCAAGGCGTTCTGGCTCCGCGATGATTTTCTAGACAATGCCTTCAGACGATAGCTGGAGATGACTCATGCGTACTTCCACCAAGACGCGCTATGTGCTCGGAGCGACGGTCGGCATCGGGGCCCTGGCGGCGGTGTTTGTATTGCGAGCGGGAAACTCAACTGCTTCGAGCCCTGCGGCACCGCCGACTACGCCCGCGGTCAAGGTCGCGGCAACCGAGGGCGATTCGCCCGTGAAGAATCGCACGATCGCCTACGTTCTCACCGAGCGGTATTGGGCCGTCTATGAGGGCAAGGACGTCAAGGCCGATTGCCCCGAGGGAATGAACGATGGCCCGCGCGAGCAATTCAAAAAGTTGTTTCCAGAGGACGGCAAGCAACGAACCGTGATGGAGACCCAGTTGGCGCGCGAAGGCTATCAGTGGCATCCGACGACCTCAGCGGAAACCTTCCCGTTCCACGAGGAAAAGAGCACGGTGTCATACGGCCTGAACCTCGACGGCAAGGTAGGGCCACACGATTTCGTCAGCCCCGAGGGCGAGCAGGGCGTCGATAACCAACTCTACCGGGTGATCGGTTGCATCGCCAACTACCGCTCTTCGGGCACGATCTATCATTTCGAAAACGAGTTCATGCGTCGTTATGACAACGACCGCATGGTCATCGAGATCACGGGGGTCGACAGCCTCGAGAACGACGCTGACGTGACCGTTACGACCTATCGCGGCCTGGACGGCCTGCTCACCGATGCGACCGGCAACAACACGATCCCCGGCGGTACCCAGAGAATCGACATGCGCTGGGGCAAGGACTACATCCAGAAGTTGAAGGGCAAGATCGTCAATGGGGTGCTGATGACCGAGCCGATCGATCGGATCGAAATTCCCTGGGGCGTCACCTTCGAGACCAGCGGCTACCAGGTGTTCCGTGGCATGCGGCTGAAGCTGAAGCTGACACCTCGTGATGCCGATGGGTTGATGGCGGGGTATGTCGACGTCGACGCCTTCACCTATCACCTGAACACCTCTTGGTCCACGCACCATCACAGCTATGGCCAGCTCTCCTCGCCTTCCGAGTACCGGGCCATGCGGCGCCTCGCGGACGGCTACCCCGATCCGAAGACTGGGCAGAATACGGCGATCTCATCCGCGGTGATCATCAAATTCTCGCAAGTGTTCACCCAACATCCGGACGCGAACTCCCTGGTGACCCGAAACTGACACTCTCTTCCGGCGCCGCCGCGATGGAGCCTTCCACGCGGCGCTCCGTGGCCGCAACGTTCATGCACGAATAGGGCTGCCCGGCGCCCAATTGGCGAAAAAAAACCAAGACCCCCTGGATAGAATGACCTGGCAAGAGCCATCACGAGTCTCGCGCTGGGGGTCGAATGTTGGGTTTCAGATTCGCTCAGGCTGGGGGCGCCTTTATCGCGGGCAGGTCGCGTCCATGACGGGCTCCGGTCTCGACAGGATCGACCACCGTATCCTGGCGGTCCTGCAGGAGGATGCATCGCGCTCGGCGGCCCAAATAGCCGAGGCCGTCGGTCTCTCCCAGTCGCCGTGCTGGCGTCGCATCCAACGTCTGCATGAAGAGGGCTACATCTCGAAAGTCGTCGCGCTCCTCGACCGTAAAAAAATCGGCTTGCGGGCGCAGCTATTCGTGCAGGTGAAGGTCATCAGCAACGACCAGGCGAGCCTCGCGGCCTTCTCCAAGGCAATCCAGGAGTTTCCCGAAGTCATGGAGTGCCACGTCATGCTCGGCGCCTTCGACTTCCTGCTTCGAGTCGTGACCAAGGATCTGGAAGCTTACGAGAAGTTCTATTTCGACACGCTGTCCCGCGTGCCGAACATCCGCGAGGTCAATTCGTTCGTCGCGGCACAGGAGGTGAAATTCACGACCGCCTTTCCGTTGCGGCGCTGAAGATCTTGGCTGTGCACGCATCGCATGCGCGCAAATCGCTCTTCGCGCATTCGTCATGCACGCAGGCCCGGAACTGAAGGAGTTTGTGGGAAGTTTGTGCGCGCCTCGCGGTATATGCTTTGCATCGACATTGGGGGAACCATCATGACAGACAAGATCTCGCGCCGGGTCGTCCTGTTACGGGGGCTGCGGATTCCGGTGGCTGGAGCGCTGTTCGTAGCGTTGGGCGGCTGCGGTCAAAAGAGTGAGACCACCAGCACTGCTGCTGCCTCCGGCGGTGGCGTGTGCGCGGACCTCAATTCCATGTCCGATGCCGATCAGGGCACACGCAAGAGTCTCAACTATGTCGAGAGCGCGCCGAATCCCGACCAGGTTTGCGCCAAGTGCTCCTTTTTCCACCCGGGCGCCGCCGCCGGCGGGTGTGGCACTTGCGACATGTTCTCCGGCGGCCCGGTCAACAGTCACGGGCATTGCAACTCCTGGAGCGCCAAGGGTTGAGCCGCGGGTCTCTTAGCCGGCTGGCACACTCGGTCGCGCTGATATTGGCCCTCGCCGCTGGGACGCTGGCAGGACCCGCGAACGCGCAAACGGCCGATCCGGTCGTCGAGCAAGGCCGCTATCTGGCGATAGCCGGAAACTGCGTGAGTTGCCACACGCGCCAGGGCGGCCAACTCTTTGCGGGTGGATTGCCTTTCGATACGCCGTTCGGAACTCTGTACTCCACCAACATTACCCCCGATCCAGGCACGGGCATCGGCAAATGGTCGGAGAAGGACTTCCTCGGCGCCTTGCGCAGCGGGCTGCGGCCGAACGGCGAGCACCTTTATCCTGCATTTCCCTACACAGCATTCACGAAGCTGAGTGACGCAGACGCCCACGCACTGTTCGTGTACTTGAAGACGCTCAAGCCCGTACAGTCAGCGGCACCCGAGAACAAGCTGCGCTTTCCGTATAGTCAGCGCTGGCTGCTGGGGATGTGGAAGACGCTTTTCTTCACCGAGGGCCGCTTCGTCTCCGATAAGAGCAAGCCGACCCAGTGGAATCGTGGCGCTTACCTGGTGCAGGCGCTCACCCATTGTGATGCATGTCATGCAGCGCGCAACTTTCTGGGCGCCGAGGGCGCCGATCCTGTGATGAGCGGAGGAGAGTACACAGCGGCGGTGCCGGGAGGCGAGCAGCGGACCTGGTCGACTCCAAACCTGACCTCAGCGCCTGTGGGCTTGCAGTCGTGGTCGGCCGAGGACATCACGCAGTATCTGAAAGTAGGGCGCAACGCGTTCGCGGAGACGTTCGGCCCGATGAACGAAGTCATCATGAACAGCACCCGGAATCTCAGCGAGGCCGACGTGCAGGCGATGGCCGCGTATTTGAAGAGCCTGCCGGCCAGTGCCGCTGAGTCCGTTGCCAAGGCAAGTCCCGATGTCATGCAAAGTGGTGAGACCCTGTACAACGTTCATTGCGGAACGTGCCACTTGCCGACAGGACTGGGCAACCAGGACGAGAACTCCGGCGCCAGGCTGGTGGGCAGTCCGGTGATTCAAGCGAGCAATCCCGCGTCGCTGATCAACATCATCATCTACGGGCCACCGTTACCCAATCCCGCCTTGCCGAAGCGATGGAAGCCTATGGAAGGCTTCGGTGACAAGCTCGCCGACGATGAAGTCGCCGCCCTGGCGACCTTTCTGCGCGCAACTTGGGGCAACACCGCAGGTCCCGTGACCGCAGACCAGGTCGCCAAGCAACGCTAGACAGACGAGAAGCGAATGAAAAAGTTGATCTGGGTGCTCGTGGCTCTCGTGGGTGCCTTCGCGCTCGGTGGCCTGGCCTTGCATCGTGGCGAATCGATCAACGCAATGTGGATCGTGGTCGCGGCCGCGTGCTTTTACGCCATCGGCTATCGTGTCTATAGCTCCTGGATTGCGGCCAAGGTGTTGGTCGTCGACCCTGCGCGTCCGACCCCGGCAATTCGTCTCAACAACGGTCGGGATTTCGTACCCACCAACCGCTGGGTCGTGTTTGGGCACCACTTCGCGGCGATCGCAGGTCCAGGGCCGTTGGTCGGCCCGACGCTCGCCGCGCAATTCGGCTATCTGCCCGGGACGATCTGGATCCTGGTGGGCGCCGTGTTGGGCGGTTGTGTCCAGGACATGACCGTGTTGTTCTTATCTACACGGCGTAACGGCTGCAGCCTCGGTCAGATGGCGCGCGACGAGCTCGGCCGGGTGGGGGGCTACGCCGCGATCGTCGGCACCCTGGTGATCATGATCATCCTGGTTGCCGTGCTGGGACTGGTGGTCGTCAATGCCATGAAACACAGCCCTTGGGCGACGGCGACGGTGTTTGCCACCATTCCCATCGCCATATTGGTTGGCCTGTACATGCGCAATATCCGACCGGGCAAAGTCCTGGAAGGCTCGTTGCTCGGAACTGCGCTGTTGATACTCGCGGTAGCCGGTGGTGGGGTCATCGATCGCAGCGGGACGCTGCGGACGTGGTTCGATTTCGACAGCCTGGGCCTGGCGAAGTGGGTGATTGTCTACGGGTTCACCGCAGCCGTATTGCCGGTATGGTTGCTGCTCGCGCCGCGCGACTATCTGTCTACATTTCTGAAACTGGGCACGGTGAGCCTGTTGGCCATCGCCGTAATCGCGATGCACCCGGAAATCAAAATGCCCGCGGTCACGCAATTCATCGACGGTAGCGGGCCGATCTTTGGCGGTGCCTTGTTTCCCTTTGCATTCATTACCATCGCCTGTGGCGCGATCTCCGGATTCCATGCGCTGGTGTCGAGCGGTACGACACCTAAGCTCATCATGGACGAAGGCGACATCCGCATGATCGGGTACGGCAGCATGGCATTGGAGTCCGGCGTGGCAATCATGGCGCTCATCGCCGCCACCCTGCTCCAGCCGGGCGTGTTTTTCGCGATCAACAGTCCGGCTGGTGCTGTTGGAGCCACGCCCGAGGCCGCTGTTGCTACGATCACGAGCTGGGGATTCCCCGTCGCAGCGGAGCACATGCGGGCGCTCGCCGCGCAGATGGGGGAGGCATCGCTGTTCGCCCGCACAGGCGGCGCGCCTTCGCTTGCGGTCGGAATGTCGAGCCTGTTCGGATCCCTGCTGGGTAAAGGGTTGACGGCGTTGTGGTATCACTTCGCCATCATGTTCGAGGCGGTGTTCATTCTGACGACGTTGGATGCGGGCACTCGCGTGGGCCGCTTCATGTTGCAGGATGCCCTATCACACGTCTGGCCCGCCATGGGCCGTACCTCCTGGTATCCCTCGGTTCTGGTGACGAGCGCCTTGATCGTGGCCGGATGGGGTTATTTCCTGTACATCGGCGTCGTCGACCCGAATGGCGGTATCAACATCCTCTGGCCGCTGTTCGGCATATCCAACCAACTGCTGGCTGGCATCGCTTTGAGCATCTGCACCGGTATCCTGGTGAAACAGGGGAAATTGCGCTACGCGTGGATCACCGGCGCGCCGTTGGCGTGGCTTGCTATCGTTACCACCGCGGCCACCTGGGAAAAGGTTGTCTCCAGCGATGTCCGTGTAGGGTTTCTCTCGGCAGCCAACCAGATGGCGGAGAAGCTCGCGGCCGGTACGCTACCGGCTGCGCAAGCGGCCGTGGCGCCGCAGTTGATTTTCAATCAACGGCTGGATGCGGTGTTGTCTGTGGGATTGGCCGTCATACTTTGGGTGGTGATTGCGGATACGGTCCGCGTTTGCCTGGCGCATGTGAATGTTCGGGCCGCTGAATTAACTTCGGGCGGTTAACAGGAGAGGACTTGCGATGAAGATTCTTAAGGTAGCCAGGTTCGTCACCTGGGCGGTCATTGGAGCTTGCGCGGTGGCGAGCGGCCCGATCCTCGCACAGAAGGCGGTGGAGCGGGGCGGGATGGACGAAACCGGTCCGTACCAGGTCGTCGAGAACTGGTTCAAGCCGGGTGTCGACCATTGGAACCAGGTCGTCACGTCCGTCGCTGTCGACACGCCGAACCGCATCATTATCGCCAGCGCGGATGAGCACCTTGCGCGCCCCAATTCGTTGATCCTCGGGGCCGACGGCGTCCCGCTCAACCTCAACGTGAGGTCCGACGCCAAGGAGACTCCGAAACCCGAGTCGGAAAAAACGCATCTGCACCAGATCCTGGTGCTGAACGCGGACGGTAAAGTCGTCGAAGACTGGAGCCAGTGGAACGATCTGATCACGGTCCCCCATAGCGTGGCCATCAGTCCTTACGATAAGGACCGGCACGTATGGATCATCGATCGCGAAGGTCAGCAGATTCTAAAATTCAGCAATGACGGCAAGAAGCTGGTGCTGAAGATCGGCGAAAAAGGCGTGGCGGGGACGGATCACGGCCATTTCAACTTGCCCGCCGGCATAGCCTTCCTGCCCGACGGCTCGTTTTACATTGCGGACGGCTACAAGAACACCCGGGTCATCAAATTCGACGCCAATGGCAAGTTCCAGTTGGAATGGGGCACCAAGGGCACCGAGCCCGGTCAATTCAACCTGGTGCACGCCGTCGCCATCGATCACCTGAAGCGGGTTTTCGTCGCCGATCGCAGCAACAACCGCATCCAGATCTTCGATGCGCAGGGAAAATTCCTCGACCAGTGGACCAACGTACGCCAGCCCGCCTACATCCTGATCTCGGCGGACAATAAATCCGTGTGGGTCGCCTCCAACGGCGAGGATCGTATCGCGAAGTACGATATGAATGGAGTGTTGCAAACGGTTTGGGGCGTCCATGGTCGCTACCCCGGGTGGATCGACGACTTCCACCACTTCGCCGTCGATGCGGCCGGGAACCTTTACGTTGCCGATGCCTTCAACAATCGCGTGCAGAAGTTCGTCCCGCGAGCAGATGCTAACAAGGCCAGGTTGGTGGATCAGCCGTTTGCTTTTAAGTAACGGTGCAACGCCACTCAGTGCTCGACCTGCTTCTTGAGGCTCGCAAGCCCGCTCGAATAAATGCCGGTGATGACTTTCTTGGCAGCATCGTCGGTCTGATCGTCGGGTGGGTTGTCAGCCGCATTCTTGCGCTTGAACGTTCCGGACCAGTGGATGATCGACGTGTCGCCCTTGCCGGCCTTCACCGTGAAGGTCGAAACGTAGCTGGCAACAGGTAGTGGCGACTCCAGAATCTTGTACTTGAACGAATGCATCGGTTCGCTGAAGGCAACCAGTTCTTCCTTGATCGTGCCTCCGCCTTTGAGCGACAGCGCACGAACGGCGCCGGGCTCGTTGTTGGTCCCCTTGAGGATTTCGTCCTTCTCCAGGGCGGGATGCCATTTTGCGAGACCGTTGAAGTCCTTGGAGGCTGCCCAAACTGCGTCAACGGGGGCTTTGATCACGATCGTCTGTGCGACGTGCAGCGTCTTCGGTTGATCGGCTGCTGCCACGTACGGCACGCCGAGCGCGAGGACGATCCATGTCATGCTGGCCAAACTCTTCATTGGTTGTTCCCCTTGTGCATCGCCTGTTTTCACTACCGCAGCGCGACGTCATGCGGCACTCGCGCTGAGAACTAACTATAACGCATCGGACCCCGCGGCTAGCCCAGCCAGGAGGCTAGCCCGCAATATTGCACATTGCAACCAATTGTAACTTTATGTTAATGTGATAATACAGGGAGGGTTTTCTGACATTCGGCAGGCTGCCGCTTAGACGTCCTACATCTGCTGCCCATTCGTGCGGCTAGGGGGAGACGACCATGAAAGCTCAGATCATCCTCGTGATGTCATTCATTGTTGCGGCCATGACCGCGGTTTCGTCGGCCGCGCCGGCGGCGGGTCCACCACACGTTACCCAGGTAGTTGTGTTGGACGTCGGCGCGAACATGCAAAAGTTCATCGAGTTGTCAAAACGGGTCGCGGCTATTGCGACCAAGATCCAGGATCCGGGTCACGCGCGTTATTGGCTGAGTACGTGGGGCGGCCCCGACAGCGGCCATGTG
>Ga0209169_10000390_pt1 | contig 26500 bp, 24 predicted proteins | sample HubBroMetageWRM4_FD_188346 | JGI IMG/M metagenome (GOLD analysis project Ga0209169, IMG submission 188346) | Warmed soil microbial communities from the Hubbard Brook experimental Forest, New Hampshire - Hubbard Brook CCASE Soil Metagenome WRM 4... | ecosystem: Environmental > Terrestrial > Soil...
TCCGGCGTTTCGGACTTGGCGAGCACGCGCGGTGCAAATTGCATGTCCATCAACACCGCGTCGGCGCCCGAGTCCTTGATCTGTTTGATGCCGCCACGCAGCATTGCCGCCTCGGCTTCTACTTGATGATCGCGGAGCACGGCATTGGTGCCGACCTGCCAAAGCACGAGGTCCGGACGCGGTGCAATGACGTCGGCCGGGAAGCGCGCCAGCATCTGCGCGATTTCTTCGCCGTTGACGCCGCGATTGAGCACGGTGACGTCATCCCGTGGAAAGCGTTTGCCGAGCTCGGCGGCGAGCCGGCTGGGATAACTTGCGGCGGGCGAGCTTGCGCCGGCGCCCGCGGTCGATGACGAGCCGATCGCCACAATGTTCAACGGTTCATCGGCGGCGAGACGCCGCGCAGTATGGCGCAGCGGCTGATCGAGGCGCACGAATTCGGGGGGAGCCTTGCACTCGAACGCCGCCTTCTGCGGCGCAAAAATTTGCGGCGCCGGGGTTTGCGCGCTTGCCGGCAAAACCAGCGCCGTCGCTATCCCGCAAATGGCCGCCGGCGAGAGGCGCCGGACGATAGTTTTAGCAATCGATCGCATTAGCGTGTCGTCTGCAATTTATCCGCGTCCAAATGCCCGGCACTGATGATTTGTGTGGCCAGCGCACGGCCAATGCACTCATGTACCTGGTGGGCCATAGCATAGCCGTTAGTAGGGGCATAGAGGTCAAATATGCCCTCGTCGCTCCAATAGTGCATGATGGCTAATCGATCAAACAACAAAATGTCGCGCTGTTCGGCCACCCAGCGCATCACCTCGGCGTAGGTGGAGACATTCAACATAGTCTCGGTGCGCGGACTATATTGCATGTTCATCAAGATCACGTCGGCATTGCCAGCGGCGATGGCCTCAAGACCTTGATCCAGACTATTGCGGAAATCGTCCGGCTCGACGCCGCGCATGGCATCGACCGTGCCGGCCTGCCAGATTACCAAAACTGGCTGATCTTCTTTCACGATACCGGCGAGGCTCGCGGCCATATCGGCGGTGGTTTGCCGCGACTGAATGTGCGCGGTGACCTTGATCTCATTGCCGGGGAGCCGCTCGCGCAACGCCTTTTCCAGTTGCGCAGGATAGGCGAAGCGGGCGCCTTCGGGACCGGTCAGCGCCGAGGATGCCGAACCGACGACGGTGATATCCAGCCGATGACGTTCCTTGATTGCACCGGCGACCCGAGTCAGAGCGACATCCGCAGGCAACAGCGACTCCGGCACCACGCAGCTCGGCGTTGTTTCCGCCGCCGCCGCACCGTGCACAAGTGCAATGCTGGCCACTATCGCAGCAATCAGTGTCATACCTCGCCCCCCGCGAGGTCGGCGTCCGGAGGCTTGCCCCGGGACGCCGGGCTTCGACCTTCGATCGATTTGTACCACGTAATCAGGTTTGCCGTAGCGACCATGATAAAGATGCCTAACACACTGATGGCGGTTTGCGTCAGCGGACCGCCGGAGGATTCGGCGATGATGAACTGCCCGGCAAAGGCGAGGAACACTCCCAAACAGAATATCTCGAGCGAATGCTGGCCGCAGCGGATTGCCGGCTGCAACAGCGGCGAATTAAGACCGGACCAATGCGCAGGAATAAAGCGCACGGTGACTACTGCCAGCGCCAGGAAATGGGCGAAGCGCAGGACATCGAGGTTGGTTTTGTCGATCGGATACATCCATTCGGCGAGCCAGCTCGGAACGAGATGATCGAGCGATTCGATGTGCCATGTCAGCGTTATGAAGAATGCAAACAACAAATAAGCAATCGCGAGCGCCAATATGATCGGCGAACGCAGCACGCCGCCGAGCTTTTGCGCGCCGCCGAGCGCGCACCAGGCGCCGAACACGAACAACAATTGCCAGGCGAACGGGTTGAAAAACCAGACGCCGGCCGGGTAAGCCGGCAGGTTGAAATCGAATTTCCACGCCGCCGCATAGAGCACCGCCGAGGCGGCCAGCGCCACGTTCGGCCGCCGCAACAGCAAGAACAGCGCCGGCGGGAACAACAGCAGCAGCACGATATAGAGCGGCAGCACGTCCATATTGACCGGCTTGAATTTCAACAGCAGCGCCTGGAAGATGGTGATGTCGGGCTGCTTGAGGAAATCGAGGATTTTCATTTCCTCCGCGTAGAGCGGATTCTCGAACGTTGCCGCCACGTAAGCGATCTCCGCCATGAAGATCGTGAACAGAAAGATGTGGGCGACATAGATTTGCCAGGCGCGGCGCAGGATGCGCGCGCTCGCCAGCACAAAACCGCGCTGGCGCATGGCGCGGCCGTAGACGAAAGCCGCGGTGTAGCCCGAGATGAAAATGAAAATTTCGGTGGCGTCGCTGAAACCGTAATTGCGGATGGTGATCCAGCTGACGATGTTTTCCGGAATATGATCGAGGAAGATCAGCCACAGCGCCACGCCGCGGAACAGATCGAGGCGCAGATCGCGCTCGCCGGCGGCCGCTTGGGGTGGGGAAACGCTGGCCATAGGATTTGCAACCGTGACGGCGCCGCGGCCGCGCGCCGCCAATAGGCTTGAGAAAGCGTCGAGATTACGTCAAGATTCGACACATGTATCGCGCCCAGACCCGCAACATCGAAGTCGTGGTGACGCCGCGATTCGTTCCCGATCGCTCTTCCACGGAAAACAATTATTTCTTCTGGGCCTACACCATCGCGATCACCAATCACGGCGACGACACGGTGCAGCTCAAAACCCGGCACTGGCGCATCACCGACGCCACCGGCCGCCTCCAGGAAGTACGCGGAGCGGGTGTTGTCGGCGAGGAGCCCGTGCTCAAGGCGGGAGAATCGTTCGAGTATACCAGCGGGGTGCCGCTGCAGACGTCATCGGGATTTATGACCGGCAGCTACGGCATGGTGACACCGGCGGGCGAGCATTTCGACATCGAAATCCCGGCATTCTCGCTCGACAGCGGCAGCAGCAAGCGGACCATCAACTAACATCGAGTCGCGTTAGGACGGCGCCAGCTCATTGGTTACGATGTCGGCCGGCGCGAACACATAAGTCGAGCTGCAGAACTCGCAGGTGACGGTGATTTTGCCGTCCTCGACCATGTCGTCGCGGTCTTGTTGCGGAAAGCTGCGCAGCATTGATTCTACGCTTTCGCGCGAGCACGAGCATTGCGCGCGCACCGGCCCGGCGCGGAACACGCGCACGCCGCGTTCGTGGAACAGGCGATACGCGAGACGCTCGCTCGACACCGCCGGATCGATCAACTCGAGATCGTCGACCGTATCGATCAAAGACCGGCCTTCTACCCAGGCGTCATCTTCCGGCGGGGAATGAGGCTCGGTGCCGGGTGGTGCGTCACCGGGATCGAGATCCGCCTGGCGTGCGCGCTCCGGCGATTTGGGAAGAAACTGCGCCAAAATTCCGCCGGCGCGCCAGTGGCGGCGCGCGCCGTTGGCGCCGCCGCGATACTCTTCCGCCACGGCAAGCCGCACCCGGGTCGGTATCTGTTCCGAGCGTAAAAAGTATTCGTGCGCGACGTGCTCGAGATCGTTGCCCTCAAGCGGCACCAGGCCCTGATAGCGGCTCATATCGGGCCCCTGATCGATGGTCATCGCGAGATGTCCCTTGCCGAGCAATTGCCCCGGCTTGGCGCTGCCATCCGCTTCGGCGGCGCGAACCCGCTCGGCGTCAAACCGCGCGCACGCCCGCACTTTGTCGGGCGAAGCGAAGTCCACCACCAGCATCCGCACCGGACCGTCGCTCTGGGTTTGCAGGATGAAACGGCCGTCGAACTTGAGCGCCGAGCCCAGCATCACCGTCAGCACAATGGCTTCGCCCAGAAGCTTGGCGACCGGGAGCGGATAATCATGGCTGGTCAAGACGGCGTCGACCGCAGGCCCCAGCCGCACAATGCGGCCGCGCAGATCGAGCGCGGCGACTTCGAACGGCAAGATGCTGTCGTCGGAACTGGTCGGCGCCGGTTCCCGCACCGGAATGTTCACATCAGGATTTTGCATTTCCGGGGATATAGGCGGCCGCCGGCCAATTGGGAGGCCCGGCCGAGCCGGCGCGCGCCTAGAGAGCGCGACGCCTCTCCCACTCTCATTTATTCACGGAGCATGATCTTTTCCGAAAACCGGTTTCCACTTTTCGGGATCATGCTCTATCGCGCGTCCGCCAAACACCAGGCGAGAATCCCCTTCTGGGCGTGCAGCCGGTTTTCCGCCTCGTCAAAGACTACCGATTGCGGACCATCCATGACTTCGTCGGTCACCTCTTCGCCGCGATGCGCGGGCAGACAATGCATGAAGATGGCATCGGGCCGTGCTTTGGCCATGAGCCGAGCGTTCACCTGGTAGCGACGCAATAGATTGTGCCGCCGCGTCCCATCGCGGTCGCCCATGGACGTCCAGGTGTCGGTGACGACGCAATCGGCACCCTCGACAGCCTCCTCGGGGTCGGTAAAGAGGTGGATTGGCGCGCGCGACGACTTGATCCAGTCGGTGAGCCATTTGCCCGGCTTTAGTTCCGGCGGCGTCGCGACGCGCAGCTCGAACTTGAAACGATCGGCCGCATGCATCCACGAGGTCAGCACGTTATTGGCGTCGCCGCTCCACGCCACGATGTGGCCTTCGATGGCGCCGCGATGCTCCTCGAAAGTGAGCACATCCGCCATCACCTGGCAGGGATGAGACACCTTGGTCAGCCCGTTGATAACTGGCACGGTGGCAGCCGCCGCAAACTCGGCCAGTTGCTTATTGTTGAGCATGCGGATCATGATGACGTCGACATAGCGCGAGAGAACACGTGCCGTATCGGCGAGCGTCTCGCCGCGCCCGAGCTGCATCTCTTCCGCGGTGAGCATCAGCGCGTCGCCACCGAGCTGGCGCATAGCGAGCTCGAATGAAACCCGCGTTCGCGTCGAAGGCCGCTCGAAAATCATCGCCAGCGCGCGGCCGTCGAGCAGGCGCCGGACGGTTTTCTTGCGCTTTTTCTTCATCAGCCGCGCATTGTCGATGATGTCCCGCAATTGCCGCCGCGGAATGACATTCAGGTCGAGAAAGTGCCGGACCGCGCTCATCGGACCGCCTCGGTCTTCGACGGGGCTTTCTGCGACAGGCGCAGCCGCTCGCAGGCCCGCTCCAGCCGGGCCACGCCTTCCATAATCTCCGGCTCGCTCACAATCAGCGGCGGCAATAGCCGCACGACGTTGTCGCCGGCCGCGACCGCGATCATTTTCTCCGCGCGCAGCGCATCGACGAGATCGCCCGCCGGCACGACCGCCCGCAGGCCGACCAGCAAACCTTCGCCGCGGATCTCGGCAATGACGGCCGGATAGCGGTCTTTGATTTCGGCGAGACGCTGTTTGAACAGGAGTGCCGTACGCTGTACCCGCTCCAGGAAGCCGGGCGCAAGCATGACATCGAGCACGGCGTTGGCAGCGCTCATGGCCAGCGGATTACCGCCGAAGGTCGAACCGTGAGTGCCCGCCGTCATGCCCCGCGCCGCCTCGGCCGTCGCCAGGCACGCGCCCACCGGAAATCCACCGCCAAGCGCCTTGGCAAGCGCCATGATGTCCGGCTCAACGCCAACGCGCTGGTAGGCGAACAATTCGCCGGTGCGTCCCATACCGGTCTGCACCTCGTCGAACAGGAGAAGAAGGCCATTCCGGTCGCACAATTCGCGCAGCGCGCGCAGAAACGACGGCTCGACAACGCGCACGCCGCCTTCGCCCATGATCGGCTCGATCAGGATCGCCGCGGTCTCGCCGGTGATCGCGCGCTTGGTCGCCTCGAGGTCGGCGAAGGGTACCTGGTCGAAGCCGTCGACCACCGGACCGAAGCCGTCGAGATACTTTTTCTGGCCGCCCGCCGCCAGCGTCGCCAGCGTACGACCGTGGAAAGCGCCCTCGAAAGTAATGATGCGATAGCGCTCGGGAGCGCCGCCGGCGGCGTGATATTTGCGCGCCGTCTTGATGGTGCATTCCATGGCCTCGGCGCCGGAATTGCAGAAGAACACCACGTCAGCGAAGCTTGCTTCGCACAGCCGGGCGGCGACGCGTTCGGCCTCGGGAATCTGGTAAAGATTGGAAACGTGCCAAAGCTTCTGCGCTTGCTCGGTGACCGCGGCAATGAGCTGCGGATGCGCATGCCCCAGCGCGTTCACGGCGACGCCGGAGGTAAAATCCAGGTAACGGTCGCCGTTTGTCGCAATCAGCCAAGCGCCCTCACCCCGCTCAAAGGCAAGGTTGACGCGCGCGTAGGTCGGCAACAGATGCGATGTCACGTTAGAGCCCGCTCGGCGCGGAGCATCAAGCTGCGCAGCCGAAAATGAATGTGCCGCCTCTCCGGGCGGCACCTTCAAACACATTTTATTTGTTCGCTCCGCACCGGTCAACAGCATAGCAAAACGCCGGGCCGAGGGCATTTGTCCCCACATCGTCCACACCAATGGCGGAATATGTGGACGCGCGACTCAGGGACTCTTGCGCGCGACTCCCGGCATATTGTAGCTTTCGGCCCGTCAAGTACGACATCTCGTGCGGCGGACAGTCTTCTAGAGCGTTGGTTCTGCGTGACGGCTTGGGCGGCAAGTACCGCCCGGCGCACGGTTGGATTCGGCGAGAAGGCTAAGGCCCGCACGCTTCAGAAGGACATCGGCATGTCGTGGACCGACGAGCGGGTCGAACTCTTGAAAAAGCTATGGTCTGACGGTCTTTCGGCAAGTCAGATCGCGGCCGAACTTGGCGGGATCACGCGCAACGCGGTCATTGGAAAGGTGCATCGGCTTGGGCTTTCCGGCCGCGCCAAGAGCGCGTCCAGCGCCGCGCCGCGGCCACGCAAGGCGCGCTCACCCATGATGCGCATCGGCCGAGCCTCGATCCGCGGCAATACCGCGCTCGCCCACGCCTACGAAATGGAGGCGGAGGCCGCACCGGAATTGATCGATAACGTCATTCCGATCGGCCAGCGCCGGACCATCCTGGAACTGACCGAGCAAACCTGCCGCTGGCCGGTCGGCGATCCCGGCAGTACCGAGTTTTTCTTTTGCGGCGGCAATACCCTCGGCGGCCTGCCCTATTGTGCCTATCACTCGCGGGTGGCGTACCAGCCGGCCAGCGAGCGGCGCCGGGATCGGCGTCCGCCGCGCTGAAATCTGCGAAATCGTGACGCCAAAGCGCCGGAGCCATGGGCGCCTTCAGGCCCCGGCCATGGCGGAACCTGCGGCCGGCTCGACCAGGCCGTGGAAGACCCGGCGGTCTTCAATCCCCAATCGACAATAATTTATCCTGTCAGTCATCGTGCCTGCGCTATAATAGGTAATCGCTGACACCGAGCAGGTGTCTCGGTGAGAGATGGACACTAATCTATTGGGAGTTAGATCGATGGCTAAAGGTACCGTGAAGTGGTTCAATTCGCAGAAGGGCTACGGGTTCATTCAGCCGCAAGCTGGCGGCAAAGATGTTTTCGTCCATATCTCGGCGGTCGAGAGAGCCGGCCTCAGCGGGCTCAATGAAGGGCAAGTTGTTGAATACGAAGAGGTCGCGAACAAGGGTAAGACGTCAGCCGAAAACCTCAAGGTTCAGCGCTGATTTTGGCGCACCCGCCAGCCTAGCACCGTAGCCTCGATGGGTTTGTCGGTATCGAGGCTTTGCCAACCGCCATTGTGCCAACGGCACAGGAACGGAATGACATAGGTACCGACATGGTCCTCACAAAGCAGCTCAAGCGGCTGGTCGGTCGGCGGAGTTCCGTCGTGACTAAACGCGTCGATGCGCTCTTGCCGTGCTGCCATGTGTTTGCCTTGACTTAACTGCGATCGCTTCACTCTCTACCAGATGACGGCTCGTTAACCGCCAGCCTCCATTCTGCCAGCGCATTGATTCGGGAGTGAAGCGTGAGCGCCGAAATACTGAGGCTGAGCGACTATCGCATAAACGATGGCGTCGATAGCGAGATTGATTTGGCTACCGCAGTAGATGTCGCTATCCGGGATTTACGTGAAATACTGACGTGCTGGGGTTCTGACACGGCACGGCAGCGGGTCCAGGAGTGCGAGTCAACCTTACAGCGCGCTTATTCCGGATTTGTCGGTGTCCAGACAGTGTCTCAATAGTAGTACTCGAAATGCAAAAGGTCTCATCTTCCAGCCCGCTTGATTACAGCCTCGCTATCAAGAATAGGGGGCATCCACCCAAATCGTGGCGGTGGGAAATTTACGAGGCTGGAAAAAGCAAGCCGGTGCGGCAATCCGAGTTTTTTGAAACGATGTCGGAGGCGACCCGCGCAGGCAAGACGGCGTTGGCAGAACTCCGGGCCAGTCCGGCAGCTTGATCGCCGTCGTTACCTACCGGGATCGGTCGTGATGGCGTAGCTCGCCATCAAACGCTGGATATATTTCGCATATAATTCGGCAAATTGCGCATCCCGGATGAGCAGCACGTTCTCCGCGTTGCCCATGGCATGATTGGAAAGATTAAAGCTTCCGGTCACGACAACCTGGTCCGCCACGACGAGCTTGTTGTGCATGAAGTTGTGCGGTTGCGACTGATTCTGCCGGTCAAAGGGGATTGAATTCTTCCGCACCAAATGCCGCGCAACTTTCTGCCAGGTATTGACCTTGTCGGCTCCGACATTCGCGGCCTTCCACTGCCGTTCGACCTGGTCCATTTGCGGACCGTCATAGAGGCCCCCCAACGGCAAACCTCGGTCGATAGCTTCCGACAGCGCGGCAAGGATCGGTCCCGAGGAGAGCACGACGGATGCTACGTAAAGTCGATTCCTTGCCGCCGCGATTGCTCCCACGATTTCCTTCAATACCGCGGCGCTTTCGCCGGGCGTGAATGCAATCGTTACCGCCACGTCACCCAATCGAACCGTGCCGATGTCGTGAGAGCCGGTCGAGTCGACGATCTTTCCGCGGGACCAAAGATCGGCAAAGTCGCGCGCGTAATACGAAGCAAGTTGCTGCGAACGTAGACACAGCAGGTTGTTGTCCTGAAGCCCCCACGAGTCGTTTGTGTAGTTCGATGAGCCGGTGAAAACAGCGGCGTCAGCGGACGCGGCGTCACGCACGATGTACTTATTGTGCATCAGAACCCGATAGCCGGTGACGCCTTTGACCTGCGCGATATCCGCGAGCGAACGAACGAAGCTGTCAGTTCCAAGCGGCTTTTGGTCGGACTCCAGATGCGATGGGGCCGCGCTGGGAATTGCGTCCGGTCCCGGATCGGCGGAATGGTCATAGGCAATGCGTACCTGAACACCTTTGCGGGCTTGCGCTCGCAATCCATCCCCGACAATCGCCGCCGCCTCGTCACGCAGGCGAAAGTCGTAGATGGCGATGTCGATCGTCGATTTTGCTTCGCCGATGAAATTGGCGATCCGGCTTGCAACGTCTGCGATCTGCGCAGTTCGCTCAGGCGTTGGCGTAAATGGATCGCGCCCCTGCTGCTGGAGAAGCGTTACTTCAATGGCTCCTTCGGCGAACGACGCGGTTTCCGCCGTCATTGGCGATATCCTTTCAAGGAAGAGTTCTGTCGAATGGGGTCAGGCTATTTTCGAAGGGTAGCCCGGCGGCCGCGGCCCGCTGTTCAAGCCGCGCTTAACAAGCTCGTGCCACGCAGCCTCGGCATCGTCGGCGTAGGAGAAAAGATCGAGGTCGGCCGGTGCAATCATCCCTTCGTCCACCAGCGCCGTGAAATTGATGACGCCAGTCCAATACGGCTTCCCGACGAGAACGACGGGAATAGCGGGCATCTTGGCGGTTTGCATCAGCGTCAGTAACTCGAAGAGTTCGTCAAAGGTGCCAAAACCTCCGGGAAAGACGACCAGTGCATTGGCACGCATGGCGAAGTGAAGCTTGCGCACGGCGAAATAGTGAAATTGAAAGGTCAAATCCGGGGTCGAATAAGCGTTCGGTTCTTGCTCGTGCGGCAGCCCGATATTGAAGCCGATCGACGGTGCGCCGGCTTCCGAAGCGCCACGGTTTGCCGCCTCCATAATGCCGGGACCGCCGCCGGTTGCGATCACATTGTCGCGGACGCCATCCTGCGGCTGCAGCGCGCCGCCTCGCTCGGAGGCGATCCGCCCGAAGCGCCGCGCCTCTTCATACCACCTCGCCGATCGGTCGCCGGGGCGCGGCACCGCTCCCGGCGGCAGCGGCGCTGTCGACTCCGCTTCATCGCCACTTCCTCCCGGCAACATACGCGCGCTTCCGAACACCACGATGGTCGAGCGCACGATCCAAGCGCGCAATCGTTCTTCGGCCTTTTCATATTCTAGCTGTAGCCGCACGCCCCGCATCGAGTCCTCGAGCAGGAAGTCCGGATCGAGGGCTGCCAACCGATAGGCGGGCGAATTCTTTTGAGCTGCATTTTCGTCCATTCACGGACTCCCTCATCGCGTATCTCTTCGCGTCGGAAATACGCGAGCCGCGTTAGAAATTCCGGCCGTCCGACGGCGATAGGCGGCCGATCCTTCCCGATGGATCATGCTTGCAATTTGTCGACGATATCACGCCTGCGGGGTTGGCCCGTGGCGGATTTCACCGCGCCCCGACGGCTAAAGAGCCCGGCTTTTTTACGATGCCTAAAGCAGAAACCGGCCCCGTCACGACCTACTGTCGTGAGAGCTCGGGCGGTCGCTTTCGCGAGGACAGCGGTGTCCGGCAAGTCCTCCGCCGGCGCGTGCGAGTTCGCGCCCTGGCTCAGCTTGCTTTGCCGAACCGATCGTCGAGCGAGTAGCCCGCGCCGCGCACGGTGCGGATCGGGTCGGCGCCCTGGCCGCGGTTAAGCGCCTTGCGCAGGCGGCCGACATGGACGTCCACGGTGCGCTCGTCGATATAGACGTCGCTGCCCCACACCCCGTCGAGCAATTGCTCCCGGCTAAAGACGCGGCCCGGCCGTTCCATGAGAAATTCGAGCAAACGGAATTCCGTCGGTCCAAGATCAACCGGCCGGCTAGAACGCGACACGCGTTTTTTCTCGCGATCGAGTTCCAAGTCGCCAATGGCAAGCACGGTTGCGACCCGCTCGGGGCTGGCGCGGCGAAGCAGCGCGCGAATGCGTGCCATGAGTTCGGGCACCGAGAACGGCTTGACGATATAATCGTCAGCGCCGGTCGCAAGACCACGCACACGTTCGCTTTCCTCGCCGCGCGCGGTGAGCATGATGATGGGCAGCGCCTGAGTCTGCGGCCGCGTCCTCAAGCGGCGGCAGAGCTCGATGCCGGAAAGCCCGGGCAGCATCCAATCGAGCACGATGAGGTCGGGTACGGTTTCCCGCAATCGCGTATCGGCCTCGTCGCCGCGCCCGACGGCGTCGACCTCGTAGCCCTCGGCTTCGAGGTTGTACCGCAACAAGGTGGTCAGCGGCTCTTCATCTTCCACTATCAGGATGTTGGCTCCCATCCGGGTCCCCCATTCATCTTTGCAGCGTTGCTGCGCCAAAGTCCGTGCTGTCGCCCTTCGGGCGGCGCTCGGTGATCGGATGGCCTTCGATCATGTAATAAACCGTCTCCGCAATATTGGTGGCGTGATCGCCAATGCGTTCGATGTCCTTGGCGCAAAACATCAGATGCATGCAAAACGTTATGTTGCGCGGATCTTCCATCATGTAGGTCAGGAGCTCGCGGTAGAGCGACGTGCAGAGCGCGTCGACCTCCTCGTCGCCATTCCAAACCGCGAGCGCAGCGGGCAAATCGCGGCCGGCATAAGCGTCGAGCACCTGCTTGAGCAGACCGAGAACCAGTGAACCCATATGTTCGACGCCGCGGATCAGCTTCTGCGGATGCAAGTCGAGATCGAGCGCGACGACCCGTTTGCCGATGTGCTTGGCGTGGTCGCCGATGCGCTCGAGATCGTTGCACACGCGCATTGCACCGACGATCTCGCGCAGATCGACCGCCATTGGTTGGCGGCGCGCGATGGTCAGCACGGCTTTTTCCTCGATCTCGTGCTGCATCGCGTCGATGGTGGTATCGGCCGTGATGACGCGCTCTGCCAGTTCGATATCGCGCTCCATGAGCGCACGGATGGCATCGGCGATCTGCCGCTCCGCCAAACCACCCATTTCCGCCACCTTGCCGGTGATCTCGTGCAGGTCGGCGTCGAAGGCCTTGGCGGTGTGATCCACCCTGATGTTAGCGTCAGTCATATCGGTCACCCAAAGCGTCCGGTGATGTAGTCCTGAGTTCGCTGATCGTGCGGAGCGGTGAACATTTTGCTCGTCGAGTCAAATTCAATCAGCTCGCCCAAGTACATGAACGCGGTGAACTCGGACACCCGCGCCGCTTGTTGCATGTTGTGGGTGACGATTACTATGGTGTAATCGTCGGTCAGCTCGTCGATCAATTCCTCGATCTTGGCGGTGGAAATCGGATCGAGCGCCGAACAGGGCTCGTCGAACAGTATCACTTCCGGGCGCACAGAAACGGTGCGGGCGATACACAGCCGTTGTTGCTGTCCGCCGGAAAGGCTCTGGCCGTTGGCGGAAAGTTTATCCTTGACCTCGTCCCACAATGCCGCGCGGCGCAAGGCCGTTTCCACCCGCCCATCGAGCTCGGATTTCGGCAGTCTTTCATAGAGCCGGATGCCGAAGGCGATGTTTTCGTAGATCGACATGGGAAACGGGGTCGGCTTTTGAAACACCATGCCGATGCGCGCCCGCAGCAAATTCAGATCCTGCTTGGGCGACAGGATGTTCATGCCATCCATCATTACGTCGCCGGTCGCCCGCTGGTTCGGATAGAGGTCGTACATGCGGTTGAGAACGCGCAACAACGTCGACTTGCCGCAACCGGACGGCCCGATGAAGGCCGTGACCTTACGCTCGAATAGCGGCAGCGAGATCGAGTTGAGCGCCCTGCTCTCGCCGTAAAAGAAATTGAGGTCCCGGATCGTCACCTTCTCGGCGAGACCGGCGCGATCGCTTGGTGCGGCAGTGACGGAAGGAACGGTGAGCGACACTACACTCATGACTGTTTACCCGATGCGACCAGGCTGCGCGCGGTAATGCTGAGCGCCAGCACGGCCAATGTGATGATCAACGCGCCGGTCCAGGCGAGCGACTGCCAATCCTTGTAGGGACTGAGAGCGAACTGGAAGATGACGACCGGCAGGCTCGCAATCGGCCCGTTGAGGTTGGTGCTCCAGAACTGATTGTTCAGCGAGGTAAAGAGCAACGGCGCGGTCTCGCCGCTGATCCGCGCGACCGCCAGCAGCACACCGGTCACCATACCGGCGCGCGCGGCGCGGTAACAGATGTGGGTGATCGACATCGACCGCGGTAGCCCGATGGAGGTCGCGGCTTCGCGCAGCGAGTTTGGCACCAGCGTCAGCATATCTTCGGTGGTGCGCACCACCACTGGAATGACAATAACTGCGAGCGCTACGCCGCCGGCGAGCCCGGAAAAATGGCCCATCGGCGCTACCATCACCTCGTAGATGAACAGCCCGACCACGATCGAGGGCGCGCTCAGCAGAATGTCGTTGATGAAACGGACCACGGTGCTCAGGCGATGATAGCGGCCGTACTCTGCCATGTAGGTCCCGGCGAGAACACCGATCGGCGTTCCGATGGCAAGCGCCAACGTCGTCAGAATGATGCTGCCGAAGATCGGATTAAGCAGGCCGCCACTCGCCCCGGGCGGCGGGGTCATTTGCGTGAACACGCTAGGCGACAATCCACTTAAGCCCTGCCAGAGCAGCGCGCCGAGTATCAGAACCAGCCAGCCGAGCCCGAATACCGTCGCTCCGACCGAAAGCGCCATGGCCACCGCGTTGTTGCGGCGGCGAGCTCTGTAGCGGCTATCCAGAAAACTCATCCGAGCCGCCGTTCGATGCGCAGCAGCATGTAGCGCGCCAGCGCCAGCACGATGAAGGTGATAACGAAGAGGATGAGGCCGAGCGCGATCAAAGACGACGTGTAGAGGTCGCCGACCGCCTCGGTAAATTCGTTGGCGATGGTCGCGGAAATGGTGGTGCCGGGCGCCAGCAGCGACGCCTGGACCTTGTGGGCGTTGCCAATCACGAAAGTGACGGCCATGGTTTCGCCGAGCGCCCGGCCGAGCCCAAGCATGACGCCGCCGATCACGCCGACCCGCGCATAGGGCAGCACGACATAGCGCACCACCTCCCAGGTCGTGCAGCCGACGCCGTAGGCGGCCTCCTTGAGCACCGCCGGCACGGCCTCGAATACGTCGCGCGATATCGAGGTCACGAACGGCAACACCATGATGCCGAGAATGAGCCCTGCGGTCAGGATGCCAATGCCATAGGGTGGGCCGGCGAATAGCGGCGCAATGCCAGGGACATTTCCCAGCGTGTTGATTAAAAGCGGCTGCAGCGTCTCCTGTAGGAACGGAGCGAAAAGAAACAATCCCCAAATGCCGTAAATGATGCTGGGAATGCCGGCGAGAAGCTCGATCGCGATGCCGATGGGTCGCCGCAGCCATTGCGGACAAAGCTCGGTGAGAAAAAATGCGATCATCAGTCCGACCGGGACCGCGATCAGCATGCCGATGAGCGACGTGACCAAGGTCCCGTAGATGGCGGCAAGCGCCCCGAATTTTTCGGTGACCGGATTCCACTTGTCGGTCGTGAAGAAGCCGAAGCCGAAGGTTTGCAGCGCCGGCAACGATCCCACGGCCAACGCGACAATCACGCCGCTCAACAGCAGCAACACAACGATCGCGGCCGCCCGCGTCAACTGGCGGAAAGCGGCGTCGCCGACGCGCAGCCGATCGAGCACTCTTGCGCGCGCGGTGCCTGCAACCGACACAACCAACCCTTTTGGTAGCGCGACGTCGACCACGGAGCGTCTCCGGACGAATCCAAAGGGCGCCCCTTGGCCGGACGTCGGAGCGCCCATTTCAAGCGGCCCGCCTACTATCGCACAAGGGCGTGCCGCAAACCTCGCGGTGGATAAGGCCGGTCGCCTCCAAAGAGGAACCGGCCTTGCCTCCGAGTTACTGCGTACTACTCACAACATGGAGCGGCTTGCCGCTCGAATCTTTTATGTCGCTCCATGCCTTCTCGATCTCGGCGACGATTTTCTTCGGCATCGGCACGTAATCAAGTTCTTCGGCCATCTGGTCGCCGTGAGCGTAGGCCCAGGCAAAGAATTTAAGCGCCTCGGCCGCGGCCGCGGGATCTTGCGGCTGCTTCGGGATCAGGATGAATGTCGCCGCGGTCATCGGCCAGGATTCCGCGCCGGGTTGATTGGCGAGAATGACGCCATAACCGGGTACCGAATTCCAATCGGCGTTGGCCGCCGCGGCTTGGAAAGCCGCGCTCGTCGGGCCAACAGTTTTGCCGTCCTTGTTGATCAACTTGGTATAGACGAGCTTGTTCTGCAGCGCATAGGCGTACTCGACGTAGCCGATCGACCCTTTGGTCTGGCTCACGTTGTTGGAGACACCCTCGTTGCCTTTGGCGCCGATACCGTTCGGCCATTCCACCGAAGTCGCCGCGCCGACCTGAGATTTCCAATCAGGACTGACTTGGCCGAGATAGGTGGTGAAGTTGAATGTCGTGCCCGAGCCGTCCGAGCGATGGACCACAGCGATGGCTTGTGCGGGCAGGTTAACGCCGGGATTGAGTTTCTTGATCGCGGCATCGTCCCAGGTCTTCACCGTGCCGAGAAAGATGGAGGCGATGGTCGGACCGTCGAGGACGAGTTCGCCGGGCTTGAGTCCTTCGATATTCACTACCGGGACGATTCCACCCATCACCATCGGGAACTGCATCAGACCGAACTTATCGAGTTCGGGTCCCTTAAGCGGAGCATCGGTGGCGCCGAAAGTAACGGTCTTGGCCTCGATCTGTTTGATTCCGCCCCCGGAACCGATGGATTGATAATTGAGCCCCACGCCGGTGTCCTTTTTGTACACGTCGGCCCACTTGGCATAGATCGGGTACGGAAACGTCGCCCCGGCGCCCGAAATTTCGACGGCGGCGGCTGGAAGTATGGTTGCGGCCAGAACACCGGCAGCAACGAGCATCCTCATATGTTTCACGGAACTCTCCTGTCAGCGGATTTTTGGACAACGCGGGCTTGGCCCGCGTTCGCATTCGTCCGTAACGACATCGCGCTTCGCCTGACGTGTTCGGACAACAGACTGCGATCGAGAACCGTTAGAGTCGCACTGGACCGCAGCCGCCGGATGCTTATGAGGGGCACGTCAAGGTTCTATGAGCCCCACATGACAATTGGATGACAATTTAACGCTTTGATGAATCAAGAGATTTCCGCAGCCGCCGGGACGGTGACGGTGGGCAAATGAACGGTGAATGTGGCGCCTGTGCCGAGCACGCTTTCAATCGACAGCCGGCCCCGGTGGCGGTTGAGGATGTGCTTGACGAGCGCCAGCCCAAGCCCAGTGCCACCCTGGGCGCGGCTTTCGGTGACATCGACGCGATAGAAGCGCTCCGTTAATCGCGGCACGTGCTCGGGAGCGATGCCCGGCCCATGGTCGCGCACTGCAATCTGCGCCTCTGCGGCGCCCTCGGAGGACTGACCCCGTCTCAAGGAAATTTCGACGCGCTTGCCGGGCGCTCCGTATTTGAGCGCATTTTCCACGAGGTTCTCAAAAACGCGGACAAGTTCGTCATGATCGCCGAGAACCAGGAGCGACGACTCAGCATCGATGCGCACCGCGACGCCGCGATCGCGCGCTAACGTTTCCAGTCCGTCGACGACCTGATGAACGATCGGCACAAGATCGGCGGGCGTGTCCGGCCGGCGATGGGCGTTTTGCTCGATGCGCGATAACGACAACAGGTCATCGATGAGCCGCGCCATTCGCCGCGCCTGCTCCTGCATAATAGCAAGGAAGCGCTCGCGGGCCTTGGCATCGTCGCGGGCTGTGCCTTGCAACGTCTCAATGAAAGCGGAAAGCGCCGCCAGCGGCGTACGCAATTCGTGACTCGCATTGGCGACAAAATCGGCGCGCATTTCCTCGGCATGACGCAGCGGCGTAAGATCGTGAAAAGTCATCAGCATGAGGTCGGGCCGTGCCGGATCAGCCTGCCGCTTGACCGGCACGACAATAGCCTCGAACCAGCGATCGATGGGTATCCGTTCGGAATATTCGACGCGCTGTTCTTCGCCGCTCGCATAAGCGCGGCCGATCGCGTCGATAACTTCAGGCATCCGCAGCACTAGAGAGACGGGCTCACCCTGCCGGAGCGCCGGCGCCAGCGCGCGGGCGCGCTCGTTCAAGGTAAGAACCCGTCCGTTGCGATCGAGCGCGATGACCGGATCGGGCATGCCGGCGATAACCGCCTCCAGCGGGTCAGTGGCATGTTCGGCGACGATGGCGAGCGGCAGCCGGCGCGCTTCTTCGGACGCGCCCCCGCGCAGAGCAAGAAACACAGAGAGCGTGATTACGGCAAAGCCCGCAACGGCGTAACCGACCGCGAGCACATCGCCGATAGCCAGCGCGGCGAATACGATCGCCGCTGTTAAAGTAATCAACGCACGCGGCGCCATCGGTCCCCTCACGGCACAACGTTGCCTTCACTCGAGGCCGTCGTCTAGAATCAGGTCAGGTCCGATTTTTCCCGCGCCAGTTCCGCCGTACTGCGAAGCGGCGCGGTCGCCGGGCGCGCCAATCGCCCTACGCCGCGGCCGAGCAGAGCTTCGCGCGTTCCGAGGATCGCCAGCGAAATGACGAACGGGGTCACGTAATAAAGCAGCCGGAACAACAATAGGCCGGCCAGCAAGCTCTCCTTGTCGAATTGCCACAGCGCGACCATCATGGTCGCGTCGAACACACCGAGGCCGCCAGGCGCATGGCTGGCAAAACCCAAGAGCGTCGCCGCGACGAAAATCACCGAGACCGGGACAAAACCCAGATACGGCTCGCTCGGCACCAGCATGTACATCGCAAGTGCGCAGCACGACAAATCGAGGATGCCGATGCCAATTTGCACCAATGTGAGCGGTCCGCCCGGCAAGGTGAGCAGCCATCCGTCGCGGCCGATGATGCGCGGTTTCACCCATACCCAGGCAATGTAGGCCGCGAGCACCGCCAGGATGATCAGCGCCAGCACGCGGTTGGCCCAGAGCGGTAACTGATCGATTTCGGTGGCCTGCTGCGGCGCATCGAGAATGCCAAGACCGAGCACGGTCGCATTGCCGAGCCAGAACGTAAGTCCGGCGACGAAGCAGATCTTGGTAACTTCAAGGACGCTCAAGCCCCAGGCCGAATAAATGCGGTAGCGTACCGCACCGCCGGAAAAGACGCTGGCGCCGACATTGTGTCCGACCGAATAGCTCGTGAAGCTCGCGAGCGCGGCAACGCGATAGGGCACTTCGCGGCGGCCGATCGTGCGCAAGGCGAAAAGGTCGTAAAACGTGAGCGTCAGGTAGCCGGCCGCGACAAAGATGCCCGAGGTCGCGATGGTCCGACCATCGATGGCTTTAAACGCCAAAAGAAGACCATGCGGATCGATGTCGCGCAGAACCCGGTAGAGCGCCACCGCCGCCACGACGACCATTGCGACGCTGAGTAGCGTGCCAAACCGACTGACGGCGGCCTTGACGTCGAAAAGGCGCGCGGAAGCGCTCCATCGCTTCAGCATCCCGCGCTCCACGTCGACCGTGCCTGCATCAAATCGCCGTCTCGTCTTTGCCTGCCCCGGCGTCTAAGCCCGCCCCACTACCAGATGTCTATCCCCGGCGCGAGCGCTTGCATCGACTAGTCCCGACGCGCCTTTTAGCCACGCCGAACGCGGCACCGGCCGAGTCGCACTGACGTCAACATATCATCCATTCTGCGATCCGCTATTTGCAATTGGGAGCATGCCCAATGCCGTGGGAAACCGGCAGAACTTGATCCGCCCGATCTTCCTGGACTAAGAAACTTTCATCACCTGTGGAGAGGAATATGCCCGAGAAAAATCTCGAAGAAATGCTCAAGACCCGCAACCCGGTCGAGATGCTGCGCAATTCCCAGATCGGCGCGTACATATATCCAGTAGTGCCTCCGGAATTCACCAATTGGCGCGATGAGCAGGCCGCCTGGCGCAAGACTGCGGTGCTGTTCGATCAATCGCATCACATGGCCGAAATGATGGTCACTGGGCCGGACGCGTTCAAATTCATGAACTATCTGACCATCAACAGTTTCGCCAATTTCCCGGTCAACCGCGCCAAGCAGTTCGTGCCGTGCTCGCACGACGGCTACGTGATCGGCGACGGCATTATCTTCCACCTTGGCGAAAACCAGCTCAACTTCGTTGGCCGCGCGCCCAACGTCGATTGGATTCAGTTCCACGGCGAGAGCGGCAAATTCAATATCAAGATGGAGCGCGACGATCGTTCGCCGTCGCGGCCCGGCGGCAAGCCGGTAACGCGCCGCCATTACCGCTATCAGGTACAAGGTCCGAACGCCTGGAAGATTCTCGAAAAGCTCAACGGCGGCACGATTCCCGAGGTGAAGTTCTTCACCATGGACACCATCAATATTGCCGGGCGCAAGGTGCGATGTCTGCGCCACGGCATGGCCGGTGCGCCGGGCCTCGAAGTGTGGGGACCTTACGCCGAGGGCGACGAGATCCGCGCGGCCATTCTTGAAGCCGGCAAGGAGTTCGGAATTGTGCCCGTCGGCTCGCGCGCCTACGCCACCAACACACTTGAGTCGGGCTGGATACCCTCGCCGCTGCCCGCGATCTATACCGGCGAGAAGCAGAAGCCATTCCGCGAATGGTCGAAGCCGGACTCCTACGTAGCGACCGGCTCAATCGCCGGCAGCTTCGTATCCAGCAAAATCGAAGATTACTATTCGACGCCCTATGAAATGGGCTACGGCGGCTTCGTCAAATTCGACCACGATTTCATCGGCCGTGAGGCGCTGGAAAAAATGAAGGACAAGCCGCACCGGCACAAAGTCACTTTCGAATGGAATACCGACGACGTCGCGAAAATCTTCCGCTCGTTCTTCGATCCGGAAGTCGAGAACTACAAATACATCGATTTGCCGCTGTCGAATTACGGCTCGGCTTCGTTCGATGCGATCAAGAAGGGCGGCAAGACCGTCGGCCTCTCGATGTTCAGTGGCACGACCTGGAACACCCGCCGGATGCTATCGCTCGGCGTGGTCGATCCCGACATCAAGCAGGGCGACGTATTGACGCTGGTTTGGGGCGAGGAAAACGGCGGCACCAAGAAGACAACCGTCGAACGCCACAAGCAAACCGAAGTCCGCGTCAAAGTCGCGCCGGTACCGTATGCCAGCGAAGTGCGAGAAAGCTACGGCGGCGGCTGGCGCCTTAAGCAAACCGCGTAGGGCGCCGGTTTAACGCACGCCGTCAGGGCCTCTTTGACGCGAGCCCTATTAACGCGCAGCACCACCGCGGCCGTCGCAAAAACGGCCGCGGAAGCTTGCTTGCAGGAGAACGACAATGACTGCCAAGAATACTGCAAAGAATTTGGCGCAGGTGCTGCAAACCGTCAAAAGTCCGGTCGAGCTGCTGCGCAATCAGCAAACCGGGCCGAACGCTTATCCCGGCGTGCCGGCCGAATACACCAACTGGCGAGACGAACAGCAGGCCTGGCAAGAGACCTGCGTCATGTTCAATCAGTCCTATCATATGGCCGATCTCGCCGTAGAAGGGCCGGATGCTTTCAAGCTCCTCTCCAGGCTGTCCATGAACAGCTTCAAGAATTTCGAGCCGAACAAAGCCAAGCAATTCGTCCCCTGCAGTCCGGACGGTTACGTGATCGGCGACGTCATTCTGTTCTATCTCGCCGAAAATAAGTTCAATCTCGTCGGCCGGGCGCCGGCGCTGAACTGGATCACCTATCACGCAGAGACCGGCAAATACGACGTCAAGGTCGAGCTCGACCAGCGCTCGGCGTTGCGTTCTGACGGACGGCGGAAGTCTTTCCGTTTCCAGGTTCAAGGCCCGCTGGCAATGAAGGTCATCGAGAAGGTTTTGGGAAAGACGCCGCCGGAGCTGAAGTTCTTCAACATGACGCCGCTGACCATCGCCGGCAAAACCGTGCGCGCGCTTCGACACGGCATGGCGGGACAGCCCGGATGGGAACTGTTCGGCCCGTGGGACGACGGCGAGGCGGTGCGTGAAGCGGTCGTGAAAGCCGGCGAAGAATTCGGGCTGCGCCTGGTCGGCGGCCGGGCCTATTCGTCGAATGCTCTGGAATCCGGATGGATCCCCTCGCCGCTTCCCGCCGTCTATTCAGGCGACTCGATGAAGGCCTATCGCGAATGGCTGCCGGCCGCCGGCTATGAAGCCGCAGCCTCGATCGGCGGCAGCTTTTATTCCGACAATGTCGAAGACTATTATTTCACGCCGTGGGACATGGGCTATGGCGGTTTTGCGAAATTCGATCACGACTTCATCGGCCGCGAAGCGCTCGAGAAGATGTCGAACGGACCTCACCGCAAAAAAGTGACACTGGCGCTCGACGACGAGGACGTGACCCGCACGATCGGCAGCACTTTCCAGAAACACAATCGGGCGAAGTTCATCGATTGGCCGTCGGCGGTTTATTCGATGCATCCCTTCGACCGCGTGACCGCAGACGGAAAAACCATCGGCGTCTCCACGTGGATCGGGTACACCGCCAACGAAGGCAAGATGCTGACGCTCGCGGTGCTCGATGCCGAGTACGCCGAACCCGGCACCGAAGTGGTTTTCGTCTGGGGCGAGGAGAACGGCGGTTCGGCCAAACCAACGGTCGAGCGGCACACGCAAACTCACATGCGCGCCATTGTCAGCCCGGCGCCGTATGTCGAAGTGGTGCGCAAGGCTTACGCGCCCGGCGGCTGGCGCAAAGCCCAAGCTTAGGTCCCTATCTTCTTTAGCAGGGCAGACCCAGGCCGGTCCGATTCGGTTTGCTCAGTGTTGTATAAGACCGCATGCCTCTCCCGTTTTGGCGAATTGTATTGGCCATCTTCCTAGCGGCAGCGGTTGTTTACGTGTGCAGTGCGCTCGGCTGGAAGGGTCCGCAATACTGGTACAAGCACCACGGTCAAAGCTCCGATTCATGGCCGCTTTCGAACCCTATCAGGCAACGGAACGCGCGAGGATGACGGCGACGCCAAACTGCCGATGACAAAACCGGTGCGCTGGCCTACAACGTTTTGTTAAGGCTATGCGCCTGTCGGACGTAAGTTGCGGAGTTAAAGGGGCAGCACATGTCGTCAGCGGAACAACCCATACCGGACGCGAACCGGCTCTACATTGGCGAAGGCGTAACCATCAAAGGCGAAATCTCCGTGCCGGATACGCTGGTTGTTTTCGGTTCGGTCGAGGGCGACGTCTCGGTCGGTAATCTGATCGTCGGCGAAACCGGGGCCATCAAGGGCCGCATCGCGGTCAGCGAGAACGCCGAAATCTCCGGCAGGGTTTTCGAGAAGCTCGACGTCAAATGCCTTTTGATCCTGCGATCAAGCGGGCGGGTCGACGCCAATGTCAGTTACGGGCTGTTGCAGATCGAGCAGGGCGCGAGCATTGCCGGCGGCCTGTCGTCCACCGACTATCGGCCGGAACAGAGGTCGCCAAAGGCCGATCTCTACAACAGACAAGATCCGCGACCGGGGAAGCAGGAAGCTTCCCGCAAGCAGGCGACTTTGACGGCACTGGAACCCCTGCCGACGCCGGTTGCCCCGCCGGCGGAGTAATCAAGCGGCGTGACGGTTACGCGGCGGCGGGAGCGGTGTCGTCTTCCACCATCGCCGCGATTGGAAGCGCGGCATCGGTCGGCTCGATCTCGACCGAATTATCCATTGCCGTCTGCGGCGAAGTCGCCCAGCGCAGGGCCTTGTAGTTGAAGCCGGTGGCGATGGTCGGCTTGACCACGTTGAAATACGGCGAGATATCGAAATCGCGCGGACAATAGAGCGAAGAGTGGCGAATCTCGGCCATTTGCTCGCGTATCTGCCTGCTGCCGCTGCGCATGACTTTCGGCAGAATAGGATATTTCACGGCACGAAAAGCGTCGGCGATGAGCGCCGAGCAGATTAGCCGCGACGGATCGCCCGAGCCGAGTGCGATCAGGCGCCGGCGCCAGCGCTGCGGCACCGGCAGCGGAAATAGATAACGCATTAAATCGATGATGTTCTTCAGATCATAGGCGAAGCCGATGCGCGCTATCGCGTAGGCGCACACCAACTCGGCATCGGCCGCGCTCAGTTCCACTGCGCGGCAAACGCGGGTGTGAAATTTGGCGTATTTCGACAGCGGCGCGGTTTCGACGCCCTCGCCCACATTGGCGTCGATCAGCACGTGCGGTTCGCCGTCGGGCTCGGTCCGGCCCGCGATCGGCCCGACATAGAGCGCCGCGTGAGACCACGTCGATTGCGTCAAATACTTGATCACACCGGCGATGTGGGTGTTGCCTTCGACCAGCAGTATGTCGGCGGGTTGAAGCACCCGGCGCAAGGCGTCGGGATTGCTGGGCGCGAACGGCTCATAGCCGTGCACCGGCTGCTGCAGATAGCGGGCGATCAGCCGCCCTATGCCATCGAGGAACTTGCTCACCCGCGTCTCCAGCCAATGGCCCGGTTTCGCCGCGGCTTGTTACGGTGATCGCGGCCTGAAAGCGTAAGCGTTTACCGTTGCGATTTGGTTCACGCTCTCACAACGCGCACCAGCGGCGTTTGCCCGACGCACACCATTCGGTTACCTTGTTCGACACTCTAAAAACATTGGAAACCATGTCGCGCCTTCATCGCCGCGCGTTTCTCTCCGCCGCCGCCGCGATTTGCGCGGCGCCGGCGCTTGCGGCGACGACGACGCCGTCAACGTTGGTCGATGTCGTGATTGTCGGCGCCGGCGCGGCGGGCATCGCCGCCGCGCGCCGGCTCGCGGCTGCCGGACGCCGCTATGTCGTGCTGGAGGCGGCCGATCACATCGGCGGGCGCTGCGTGACCGACACGCGAATTTTCGGAGTTCCCTACGATCTCGGCGCGCACTGGATTCACGCGCCGAACCTCAATCCCCTGACCAAGCTCGGCACCCGGCGCGGGATCGAAGTCTACCCGGCGCCGGCGAGTCAGAAAGTCCGCATCGGCCGTCGCTACGCGCGCGAAGGTGAAATGGAAGACTTTCTAACCGCCCAAGCGCGCGCCGACCGCGCTATCGCCGAAGCGGCGCGCAAGGCCGACGTCGCCTGCGAACAGACGTTGCCGAATGACCTCGGTGACTGGCGCCCCACGGTGGAATTCGTGCTCGGTCCCTACACCTGCGGCAAGGATCTCGATCAAATCTCGGTCCTTGATTTCGCCCGTTTGCAGGACCGGGAAGCGGATGCGTTTTGCCGGCAAGGACTCGGCGCCTTGTTGGCCGCGCTGGCCGACGGCTTATCGGTCAAACTTTCGACGCCCGCGCTCGCCATCGACTCGCGCCGCAACGTCGCCGTGGAGACGCCCAATGGGACGATCACCGCGCGTGCGGTCATTGTCACGGTATCGACCAACGTGATCGCGTCCGGCGCCGTGAAATTTACTCCCGACTTGACCGCGGGCCAGATGGAGACGTTCGGCAAACTCTCACTTGGCAGCTTCGACCATGTCGCGCTGACGCTTGCGGATAACGCGCTCGGCTTTGAAAGCGACGACCTCGTGTTCGAGAAATCGATGGACAAGCGGACGGCCGCAATTCTCGCCAATGTCGGCGGCACGCCGCTCTGTCTGCTGCAAGTCGCCGGCAGCTTCGGTCGCGAGCTCTCCGCGCAGGGCGAAGCGGCGATGGTCGACTTCGCCGCGGATTGGCTCGCCGGCCTCTATGGCGCCGACGTCAAAAAGGCGGTGCGGCGCTCGCATGCCACGCGCTGGAACCACGACCCGCTGACGCTCGGCGCGTTCTCGGCAGCCGCGCCGGGTTGGCAGAAAGCGCGTCGCACGCTCATGCAGCCGGTAAACGACTCGGTGTGGTTCGCCGGCGAAGCGCTGCACGAAACGCTGTGGGGCACCGTGGGTGGGGCCTGGGAATCCGGCGAGCGGGCGGCGGATGCGGTATTACACCGGCTCGGTGGAGTGAAGGAAGCGCCGGTGGCGGAAGCTCCGCCGGCGGCGCGGCCGAAGCCGCGGGCACCTCGCGCGCGGCGGCAGGAACTCGGCGCCGCACCTGGAATATTTGCACGCTGACCCGGCGCCAGGGCGTTTAGGCGCGCAGCACCGCTCCGGTGCGCTTGCCGGCTTCGCCGACGATTTTCGCCGCCAGCGCATCGATCTCGGCATCGGTCATGGTTTTGTCGCGCGGCTGAATAGTGACCGAAACGGCGATGGACTTTTTGCCCGTTTCGATGCCGGCGCCTTCGTAAACGTCGAACACGGTAACGGCTGCGATCAGCTTACGATCCGCCGACTGCGCTGCGCGCACCACGTCGGCGGCTTTCACCTCGCGCGCCACGACGAAGGCGAAGTCGCGCTCGACGGGCTGTAGCGGCGACAGGTCCAGCGCCGCTTTAGCGCGTGTGGCTTTCGTTTTCGGATCGGGCAAGCGCTCCAAAATGATTTCAAACGCAGCGAGCGGGCCTTCGGCGTCGAGTTCCGCAAGCACGCGCGGGTGCAACTCGCCGAAATACCCGAGCACGTTCTGCGGTCCGATTTGAATGGCGCCCGAGCGCCCGGGATGAAACCAGGCGGGACCGCCCGGCGCGATCTGCAGCGCCGCCATCGGCGCACCGGCTGCCGAAAGCGCGGCCAAGGCATCGGCTTTGGCGTCGAACGCGTCGACGACATAGCGATCCTTGCCGTTCTTGGGATTGCTCCAGTGCCGGCCGATGCCGGAGGGCTTCGCCAGCGCCCGTCGCAGACCCGCGGCCGCCGTGAACTGATCGGCCGGCGTATCGCCTCTAAAAATCTGCCCGACTTCGAACAAACCGACATCGGGAAAACCGCGGTCGGCATTTTTCTGCGCCGCGGCGATCAGACCGGGGATGAGACTTGGACGCATGTCGGATAGCTCAGCGGCGATCGGATTGGCGAGCGCCAGTTCCGGCCGGCCGCCGCCGAACAGTTCGGCGTGTTTCTTGCCGATGAACGACCACGTCACCGCCTCGGTAAGATTGCGCGCGGCGAGCGCGCGCTTGGCCTTGCGGGTGCGCAGTTGAATGGGCGTGAGCACCGGCTTGCGCGGCGCGGCGCCGCGATCGAACGGCGTCGGCGGAATGCGCTCGATACCGGCAATGCGCACGACCTCTTCGACGAGATCGGCCTTCTCCTGGATATCGGGCCGCCAAGACGGGACGGCTACTCGAAGCCGAGTACCGCGCGTCGCGACGGAAAATCCCAGCCGTTCCAGAACGCGCCGGGTTTCTGTCGGCGGCACAGCGAGACCGGCAAGCCGCTTAACTTCTGCAATCGGGAAATCGATGGAGTGTTTGCGGCTCGGCACCTTGCCGGCAATAGTGATTGCCGACGGTGTTCCGCCACACAGATCGAGCACCAGCCGCGTTGCCACCTCGAGTCCCGGCCGCGCGAAAGCCGGATCGACACCGCGTTCGAAGCGGTAGCGC
>Ga0209169_10000392_pt1 | contig 26469 bp, 21 predicted proteins | sample HubBroMetageWRM4_FD_188346 | JGI IMG/M metagenome (GOLD analysis project Ga0209169, IMG submission 188346) | Warmed soil microbial communities from the Hubbard Brook experimental Forest, New Hampshire - Hubbard Brook CCASE Soil Metagenome WRM 4... | ecosystem: Environmental > Terrestrial > Soil...
ATCCGATCGGCGCGCGCTTCATGATTAACGGCGAGCCGACGGAAAATAAACTGGCTCTAGCAAGTAAGGGCGCATTGCATGTAGAGGTGGTGGCACGCGGGAAGATGGCACACTCGGCGTATCCAGAGCTGGGCGAGTCAGCGATCGACAAGCTGGTGGAAGCGCTGCACCGGCTGAACGCGATGAAGCTTCCCGAGGATGCCGAGGTTGGCGCGTGCACAAAAAACGTTGGATCAATTCAAGGCGGACGCGCGCCGAATGTGATTCCTGATTTTGCCAAGGCTGATCTTTTCTATCGTCTGGTGGGTCCGACGGACGCGCTGCGACGTGAGATTACGGAGGCTGTGGGCGAATTGGCGGAGGTTCACTTCACGCGTGAGACTCCGTTTCTGCGGCTTCGGACGCTGGACGGGTTGCCGACGATGGTCGCGGCCTTCACGACGGATATTCCTTCGCTGCCCAATTGGGGCGAACCGCTGCTGCTGGGGCCGGGCTCGATTCACGTGGCACATACAACGGGCGAGTTTGTGGAGAAGGCGCAACTGGTGGAGGCGGTGGAGATTTATTGTTCTATGGTGAAAAAGCTGGGCGCGCAGCGGTCAGCATAGCCGTTCACGATTTGTCTGCCCGATTTAGGCTACGGGCCGGTGGAAATGAGATGCCCTACCGATTTTTTTCCGCAACCCGTACGGTGCTTATCCTCATCCCATAGCGACTAGAATTAATTAAAGAACGCATAATGGGACCAAGGATCCCCCGAGATGGCTAGAATCGGGTTTCCGAGCTTTATTTTGATGATGGCGATTTGTGTTATGTGGAGATCGGAGACCGCTCGCGGAAATCTGCCATGGCCAGCTGTGAAGAAAGAATCGATGCATCTGCGCCTGGTGGCTCTGGCTTGGAATCATCCTCGTTCGTCTTTTTTTGGGGGCGAAGAAATTTTTATTGCGGAAAAAGCATTAACCAAGGACGAAACGCGCTTAGTAAAACTTGTGTATACGTTTCTCCCCTACCAACCGCGGCTGTCTGATGAAGGTCTCGACTATTCCACTTTGCACGAATTGCGGGCAGTGAGAGATCCGCAGTGTGACGAGACGCTGGCTCAAATCACAACGGGGCAGATGGGAGACTGGCGACAGATGCAGTCGCAGATCAAATACTCGACGGGCGCGCCTCCGCTGGATATGTCTCGGCACAGAACTCCCCTGCCCTGCTACGTAACGAATACCGAGGACTACACCAGACCGATTCACGACGAATCAGCACCCCAACTGGCCCCCCCGCCTACTTTGACTCCGCGTCCCTAGTCAAGCTCTTTGTGCTGGGGACGGCTCCGATTGATTCGCTTCGCGAAATTCATGCTCGCCCCGCACTCCCCTCGCGGCCACGCTAAACTAGGCGGATGACAGACTCTTCCCACAACGCCCTGGCACGCGCTTCTTCTTCCTACCTGCGATCGGCGATGCATCAGCCAATTCAGTGGCATGAATTTGGGGAGGAGGCTTTTGCTGCGGCTCGTGCGGCGAACAAGCCGATGCTCTTGGACATAGGGGCGGTCTGGTGCCACTGGTGTCATGTGATGGATCGCGAGTCTTATGACGATGCCGAGGTGGCGGCGATCGTTAATGAGCATTACATCGCGGTGAAGGTGGATCGTGATGAGCGTCCCGATATTGACAGCCGATATCAGTTGGCGGTGAGTTCGCTCACGGGGCAGGGTGGATGGCCGCTTACCGCGTTTCTTACTCCGGATGGCAAACCGTTTTATGGAGGGACTTACTTTCCTCCGACGGATGGCTATGGGCGGCCTAGTTTTAAGCGCGTGCTGCTTTCGATTGCCGCGGCTTTTCGCGACAAGAATGCCGATGTGATGGAGCAGGCGCAGATGGTTGAGAGTGCGATTGCGCGGGCGGAGTCTTTTTCAGGTAGCAGCAAGGTGTCGCCCAGTGTGATTGACGCAATTTTGGAATCGGCGCGAAAGATGTTTGACGAGGTTAACGGCGGATTTGGAGGTGCACCGAAATTTCCGCATCCGGCGGCGCTGGATCTGGTGATGGATCAGTATTCGCGGACTACTCAAGCGGGCAGTCCGGACGAGGAGCTGGGAACTATTTTTGTCCACACGCTGGCAAAGATGGCGAGGGGCGGCGTGTATGACCAGCTCGCGGGCGGGTTCCATCGTTATTCGGTGGACGAGCGTTGGATCGTGCCGCACTTCGAGAAGATGTGTTACGACAACTCGGAGTTGCTGAAGAATTATGTACACGCTTATCAGGCGACGGGAGATGAATTCTTTGCCGTCGTAGCGCGGGACATTATCCGCTGGATGGATGAATGGCTTAGCGACCGCGCCCATGGCGGTTTTTATGCTTCGCAGGATGCCGACTATTCGATGGATGACGATGGCGATTATTTCACCTGGACTTTGGAAGAGACCAAGGCTGTGCTGACCTCGGATGAGTTGGCGGTGGCGACACTTTACTACGACATTCAGGAAGTCGGGGACATGCATCATAATCCGGCGAAGAATGTGCTCCACGTTTCTTCTTCGGTGGAAGAAATTGCGCGGCGGCTGAATGTTTCGGAGGAACGGGCAAGGGCGTTTTTGGCGTCGGCTCAGAAGAAAATGTACACGGCCCGGTTGCTGCGTCCTACGCCTTATGTGGATAAGACGATTTATGTGGGCTGGAATGCTATGTGCGTTTCGGCTTATCTGGAAGCGGCCAAGGTGCTCGATCTAGCGCAGGCTCGCCAGTTTGCTTTGCGGTCGCTCGACCGACTGCTGGCGGAAGGATGGAATGCCCAGTCAACTTCAACATCAAAGCCAACAGCAACAACAGCGGGCGAGGGCGCCCGCTCCACACTTCGACATGTGATTGCTTACTCTGATCCTAATTCGGAGCGGCGCGACATTGCCGGTGTGCTGGATGACTATGCTTTTGCGGTGATTGCTTGCCTTGACGCTTACGAAGCTACGGCCGATTTGAGCTACTTCCGCTTTGCGCGGTCGATCGGGGACGCGATGGTAGCGGGGTTTTTCGATGCAGCAGCTGGCGGATTTTTTGATACTCGCGCGGCGACGCATAATGCTTCGAACGAGGGCGCCGCACTCGGCATTCTGGGGACACGGCGCAAGCCGTTTCAAGACTCGCCTACCCCGGCGGGAAATTCGGCGGCGGCGATTGCTCTGCTCCGTCTGCATGATTACGCCAACGCCGGAGTGGACAACCAAGGAGCGGACAAAAATGTGTCCTATCGCGACCATGCTGAGCAGACGCTTGAACTGTACGCCGGAGTGGCGGGGCAGCACGGGATTTTTGCCGCGACTTACGGACTGGCGGTGGCGCGTTACATCCAACCGCATACTCTGGTGGCGATTGTCGGGAAAGATGATGTGGCTGCTGAGTTGTACTGGGCGGCGGTGCGTCCGCTGGGCTTGGGTACAGCAGTTCTTCGATTGGATGCCGATAAGGCTGTCGCACAGAATCTGCCTCCGGCTTTGGCAGAAACGATTCCGAATCTTCCGGCGCTGCATGGGGGACGATCGTTTGCCGTGGTGTGCTCGGGGTTCACTTGCCAGCCGCCGATTTTTGATGCTGTGGAACTGACGCGCGCGATGGTGTCGCGGGTTCGTCCGGCGGCTTGAAAGCTGCTGTTATCGCCGTGTTGCGCACGCACCTTCCCAGTGATGAAAAAATCCTGAGAGGCATGGGACTCCATCACCTTGTTTTAGACCTCATCTTGTTGTTTACACCTCACTTTGTGGATCCTGAGGACCCCCGTTCGTGGTAGTAAGGGGTAGTGCTTGGTGTGTACGTGGCAAGATTGTGCGGCACAAGTTTCTGGCCTCTGAAGTTCCCTGCCCTGATTGCCGATGAAACTGGAAGGCGGCGTGTCTGGCCATGCTTTCCAATCTTCTTGATAACCCGAAGCTGTTCCGGCATGTCGTGGAAGACTTGCCGGTAGGTATTTACATCGTTGACCAGGATGGGCTGATCCGCTTTTGGAACCATGGCGCTGAACACCTTACAGGACATCTTTCACATGAAGTCGTGGGGCATGTCTTCGAAGAGGTTGTGCGGGCCTGCGACCGCCTGGGCAACAGTTTGAGCGTCGAGCACTGTCCGGTGACGATGACTCTCAGCCATCGGCAAGTGCAGCAATGCACTGCTTTCTACCTGCACAAAAATGGACACAGGACGGCGGTTCGAATCCGCACCCATCCGGTATTGGAATACGGCGACGCAATTGGGGGTGCGACAGTTCTGTTTGAAGAGGCGTTTGCTTACTGCGAAGAATCGGGCGGCCCAGCCAGGTATGGATGCTTGGACGCGATGACAGGAATTCCTTCTCCTCGTCTCACGCGAGCCGTGCTCAATGAGTGCATGGCCGGCTTGGAGGAATCTCATACCGGCTTTGGGCTACTGCGCATACGGGTGCTGGGGCTGGAGGAATTTCGCTCCAAACACGGTCCGCAGTCGGTGACACCGTTTATGCGCACTGCAGCGCACACATTGCGACACACTCTGGACGCGGAAAATTTTCTTGGATGCTGGGAAAAAAACGAATTCCTGGTGGTACTGCCCTCGGAGAGCCCGATGTTAGTGGCAATGAAGGCTGAAATCTTGTGGAATCTGCTGCGACATTCGGAGGTGTTGTGGTGGGGGGACCGTTTTCTAATTGATGCAGAGGTGGCTTACTCGGTGGCCACCCCGGGCAACAATCTGGAAACGCTACTGCGGGAGATGAAGGTTTCGCACTCGAAGGGAATGGCGAACGCAGTAGCCGCTGGCATTGCCAACAATTCTGGACTCAAGCGAGGATGATGCTCCATGTTTTCGATCATTGGGATCGTGGTTGTTTTCGGCTGCATCGCGGCGGGCTACTTGATGGAGCATGGAAACATCAAGGTGCTGATGCAGCCAGCGGAGCTGATCATCATCGCCGGCGCGGCGCTGGGTACGGTGCTGATCTCGAATCCGGTCCACACGCTGAGGCAGATGATCAGCGGGCTCATTGGTGCGTTTGGATCATCGAAGTACGGCACACAGCGCTACATCGATTGCCTGAAAATGATGTACGAACTGTTGCAAAAGGCACGCAAAGAAGGTCTAGTGGCGCTGGAGACCGACATTGAAGATCCAGAGAAGAGTCCGCTGTTTTCGAAATATGCAGATTTTGTGAAGGATCACCATGCCGTGGCTTTCGTCTGCGACACGATGCGTATGGCGGTGAGTGGGGGAGTGGAAGTATTCGATCTGGATCAGATGCTGGAAGCGGACATGGAAGTGCATCACCATGAAGCTGGAGAGCCGGTGGCAGCCTTGAGCACGATGGCGGACTCTCTGCCAGGACTGGGCATTGTGGCAGCCGTTTTGGGAGTGGTAATCACGATGGGTGCGCTCGGCGGACCTCCTGAAGAAATTGGCAAGAAAGTAGCGGCGGCTTTGGTAGGAACTTTTCTAGGAATTCTACTGTGCTACGGACTGGTGGGGCCATTGGCTGCACGCATGGGCAAGATCGCGGAAGAGCAACACGCATTCATGATGGTGTTACGAGTGACCATGATTGCTTTTCTGAAAGGTGTTGCTCCCATCATGTCGGTTGAGATTGGGCGTCGCACGGTGCCGGGGTATGTGCGACCTTCGTTCAAAGCGGTCGAAGAGGCTTGCCGAGGCGCGAAGGAAACACCGGCAGCAGCAGCAGCGACGGCGGGATAAGAAGCTCATGCCGACTCCTCCCATTATCATCATCAAGAAAAAAAGCGCACATGGCGGGCATCACGGCGGCGCATGGAAGGTCGCCTATGCGGACTTCGTCACGGCCATGATGGCCCTGTTCATCGTCCTGTGGTTGATGAGCAGCAGCAGTAAGCAGACGCAGGTGGCGATCAGCGGTTACTTCAAAGATCCGAGCGGTAAAGCGAAGGAGGTGGGGAGCACGATGACCGGAACCGGCCAAAATCTTCCGCTGACAAAAAAGGAGGATATGGCGAAGCTCAAGGCCCAGTTAGAACAAAGTATCCAGAAGATGAACGACCTGGATAAGCTCAATAAGAATATCGAGATCACCATAACCTCCGAAGGCCTGCGCATTGAGTTACTGGAATCGGCGAAAGGAACGTTCTTTGAGAGCGGGAGTGCCACACTTAACAAGAGTGGGCAAGAGATCGTCGCACTGCTAGCGGCGGAATTAGGCAAAGTCCCGAACCATATTTCAGTAGAGGGACACACCGATGCCACACCATTCTCTGGAAAGAATATCTACAGCAATTGGGAACTGTCTTCCGATCGGGCAAATGCGGCGCGACGATTGATGCAGCAGGCGGGATTTCGCACCGATCAGGTCTCGCAAGTAAGGGGCTTTGCGGACCAACGCCTGCGCAATGCAAAGGATCCGTTCGACCCATCGAATCGACGCATTTCGATTATTGTGCAGTACCTCAACAATAATGCCGATGGAGCGGGATCTGCTGCTGAAGATACGAGAGGATCGGTCGAAGGGAAACCGTCAGCGGCGGGTGCGACGGCGAAACCCGAGAGTGCAGGGGAAAAAGACGTGAAGTAAAAAAAGAGGCTGGCCACTGAGGCCAGCCCGGAAAATTGCCTTCGTCGTGCAAAGACTTACGTCATCTTACTTAATGTTTTGCAATTTAGTTTTTTACAACTCGTGCGATTACGCATCGCACATCGGACGACTGGGAGGACATAGCGGTATCGGTCCCGATGGAGCTGGAGCTTTCGGAACCGAAGCATACGCAAATGTACCTACCAGACCTACCAACAGCAGTAACGCCCTGAGCGAACGTTTCATGGTTTTACTTTCTCCTTAGGGTCTGCCGGAGGCTGGCACCTAACTGCCGACCTACAGCGTGGTGGATTATACACACGCTTCCAACATTGTGATTAAAGAGAGGTTACTACGGCGCTCAGACTGGTAGGACCACTTAGGCAGGGTGCCGAAAATTCGTGGGGCCGTCCGGCAGGCAAATAAACTGTGTTTACGCTGGTTTCTTAAAGTATTGGTTTGAATCGAATCGCTTCGGATTGGGGCTCTACAGGAGGGGTTGCGGCGTGACAAAATATACTCTTGACAAGGTTTTTGTACCGTGCTGTTTTTTGGGGCAGCGAGAGCTATGAGCGCGTCTTAAAGCCAGCTGCTGCGGAACTGGCTCGGGGTAGATCAGGTGGACGATTGAGCGGGAGACGACCCTCCGCAGCTTCCAGATTGGAGCTTCGCGAGAAGGCGCGCTCTACCATCCCTTCGAACATGGGAATCAGTGAATCGGAAGGCAGCGGATGTTGAAGATCGGCCAATCCCTGCTCCCAACGCTGGGTCTGCAAGTGATTGACGGCTGGTTCGCGCACCGCTTTGCGCGAGAGCGAATAACCGAACCAAATAAAAATGGCCAGTACGTATGTCACCATGTTGATCGCGTTGAGGATATGCTGTTTGACAAAACCTCCCGAATTCAACGCAAACAGGAGCAATTCCACACTGGCGAAAAGTCCGAAGCCGAGAGAGATCCCGAAGCTGACCTGCTTCCACGATGCTCCCAGAAAACGCGAGAAGAGCAGCAAGAAGAGAATAAGGCCAACCTGCACGATGCGTACGGACCGCTGCAGAGTAGTAACGGCGTGCACCAGCGGACTCTGGTCGTAAGAATTCGAGAAAGCAACCACCACCGAAACCAGGAGCATCACCACTCCTGCCCATTTGAAGAGCAGTGTGCCCAAATCTTTTAGCGTGTGATAGGGGCGAAACACGTCAAGAAAAATCTCGTGAATCACTTTGAAACCGAGAACCGCGTTGACTGCTTCTCCCAGCCAAAAAGGCGTGAAATATAGGTTGTAGTTGCCGGTGCTATAAAGCGGAAAGATAACGGCAAAGTTCGCAACCTGCACCAGGAGGAACACAAAAAAGACCGGGAACTGCTTGTGCAACTTGCGACGCCATAAGACCACGGCGAGCACCGATTGCAGGATCGGTTGTGCGCACCATAAAAGAAGAACGCCGATATGGCTGTGCCAAGTCATGGAGAAGGAGGCGAAGCACCACCCGAACGCGCTTCAACCCTCACCCCACATCCTCAGGCAGATTGCCCTATCGGGTCAACCTACTTAGGTAACCTTAGTAACCATTACCCTCCGGCCGGCCAGCTTCAGCCTGAACACAAGCACAGAGGGGCAGGGTCTAACCGGCATCGGGTGAGGAGTGCAAATAGGCACGCATCATACGCATTTCGTCGTCTTTTTCATCGAGATCGTGCAGCAGCAAATCACGCAAAGAAACGACGCCCTTCAGTTCGCGTCCGGCGCAGACTGGCAAATGTCTGAAACCATGGCGCTTCATCAGAGTCAGGCAGGTTTCCACGCGCTCGGACGGCGCAACGGTCAGAGGATCTTCGGTCATAACCTGGCTGACCAGGGTGCGGGATGGGTCTTTGCCTCCGACTACCACACGGTTCATCAAATCGCGCTCGGAGAAAATACCGGCGAGCTTGCCGTCTTCCAAAACCGGCACGGCACCGATGTTGTGTTCCACCATCATTCTGGAGACTTCGAGCACGGTCTGTTGTGCGTCGGCGAATATGGTGACTTGGTTTCTGAGCAGATCACAGATCAACATTTGCACCTCCTATGGACTGCGCCGGACGACTCGGCCGGCGAACAGTGTCAAAATCGTCCTCAATGCATAGACGAATGCGTAGACGAAGGAAGCAGAACCGTTTTCTATCTGGACCCGGGGCGGAGTATATGCCGAAAACCATGCAGCGGGAAGAAAAAAATCAGGGAAAGCGCTGAGCTGAAGCAGTTGAGGACCCGTATTTTCCCAAAATGAGATTAGCCGCTTCGAGCTTCGCCCAAAGAAATGACGTAAGATCTGGCGGCTAGAGCAGTGGGCATTTCAGACTTGGCGCGGGCAGTAACAATGAGATTGTAATCGTCGCTGGCACGCAATCGACTGAACACAGGGGTCGCCTCTTGCGGCTCGACCAACGCCAGGTAACGCAGAAAAGTAAATACGTCTTCGGTTGGCTCCAATCCCGGCGCAACGAAAGAGACTTCAACATCTTCGTGATGAAAATGCCATCCCAGTGAGGCCGCGAGACGTATTCCTCGTTCATAAACCTCGGGGGCCAGGACTCCTGGTGGGGGGTTGTCAAAGACGATGCGAAGCTTGCGTTCATCCTCGCGGCTGAACTCACGCACTTTCAGCGCACCGGTGCGGGCCGTGGCTTTCCAGTCCACATGGCGAGCGGAGTCATCGGGCATGTAATCGCGGATCAGGTAAAGGTCATTGCCTCGGCCGCTTACAAAGGCTTCGAATTCGCCGGTGACCATAGGGAGAACTTCGAGGAATTGGTCGGCCGATTCGACAATGGGAAGGACGATCACTTCGCGAGCCAGGTTGATGCGCCTCGTCTTCATCAGGAAAGAAAAAGGAAAGCGCGTAGCCAGACCAAAGTTTTTTTCGCAGTAACGGCCGCGGGCGGGGAATTTTATCTCAAGATCGGCGCGGAGTTCTTGTCCGGGAGCGAGGAAAGGAAAATAAACGGATTCTTGCAGGATGGGTTTTTCTGCCTCCTCGCGCACACGACGCAGGCGGCGATCGGGCAGGCGGAGCCATTGGTTCTGGGGCGCACGATTGCGCGGCAAGCCGAGCGTGTAGGGCTCCCACTGCCAACGGTCTTTAATCCTAACTTTGCGCTTAGCGGGAACCACGCGCACGGAAAATGAGGGTAGCCACGAACTGGTGTTACGAAGGAGCAAGCGTGCCAGCAAAGGTCGCGCGGCAAAAACGTGTTCGGGCAAGTGGACATCGAGTTCGAGACTACGAAGGACGAATGCTGAGGCGACGCCTGACACTAGAATGGCCGACAACAACGCGGCGACCACAACGTACAGCAGATTGTTTCCGGTGTTAATAGCGGCGATTCCGATCACGACACTGATGAGGATGTAGATCAAGCCGGCGCGGGTAACGTCGTAGTCCATCGCTTCGCGAACCCGGCTCGCGACCACTCGCCGCGCTAGGTAGGGCACTGTGGTCAGTCCAACAAAAGCGGCCAGCAATAGCGCCGCGGACGCCAGAATGATGGTTCCCCAGAGATTGCCGGATTCGCCCAATATCGTGGAAAAGAGCGCCGCGCCGAAAGCCAGCGCTAAGCCGAAGATGGCCAGCAGGAATCGCACCCAGACCTGCGAAAGTCTGAGCTGCGGAAAGCCGGGCGCAATCGAGGACTGTGCGCTTTGCATACGTTCGGAAACTGCGTTGCTGGTCAGTCCATTCTCCAGAGCGGGATGGTGCTCGCTAACAGCATATGACGATGGAGCATCCAGTGAAAGTGACGGAAGACACTTTGGCCGGAAATGCGATTGTCAAAACGTTTCTCCCCAGGTCAGTCCGCAGAAGATATCGGGGCGATCTCAACCTCTTTCCGTCTTCGATGTCTCCACCACAAAACCAGAATCACCACCACCGCAACAATCAGAGCTGCGACATTGAAGCGCTGCATGGTCTTAAACAGACCGTGCGAATGCTGGCCGAAGAAATAACCGGCGCTGGCGATGGCGGTTACCCAGAGAGCTGCGCCCATGAAGTTGAAAAATGCAAATTTCCGCCAGTGCATACGGAGCACGCCGGCCAGCGGTCCAGCAAAAACTCGGAGACCGACGACGAAGCGGGCGAAGAAGACGGCGGCTGCGCCGTAGCGGGCAAACAGATCTTCACCTTTTTGCAATTTCGCCGGTGAAATTCTAAATGCGTTCAGATAACGATCGAGCAGCGGACGGCCTCCGAAGTGGCCGAGGGCATAGCCTACGTTGTCGCCGAGCGTAGCGGCGCAGGTAGCGACCACGATGATCCATCCGAGATGAAGTTGATGTTCGGAGTAGGCGAGAAAACTTGCCAGCAAGAGCGTGCTCTCACCGGGGACAGGGATGCCGGCATTCTCGCAGAGTAAAGCCAGAGCCACGGCCCAGTAACCGTAGTCCACGACGAAGGTGCGCAACGAGTGAAAAATCGTGGGATGCATGAATTGAAAGAAGACAAGTATCGCAGATTCGCAAGTCTGTGGTTGGTGGAGCTTCGGGCACCTCGCTGGCGGCCACCTCCTGGACGGGCGAGGACGCCCGTCGCTCCACTAAGTGACTGATTATGCGACTAGCGTCAGTCCTGTTTCGTTATCGAAGTACGGTGAGGAAGTCGAGGAGCGCACGGTTGAAATCCTCGGGCGCCTCTTCATAAGGCAGGTGGCCGACACCTTCGAACGCTATCAACTGGGCATTGGTAAAATTGCGACGCAATTCCTGAGCAGATTGAAAATGAACCGCGCCGTCCTTCGTCCCCCACATGAGCAGAGTTGGATAATTGCGAATCTTCGGGAGCGCCGTTTCCAGTTCCGCGAGGTCAGCCGTCCAATTCTTTACTATGCGCGCTCCGTGACGCATTGCGTGATTCTTGACCACTGGCATCCGATAGCCTTCAAGAGAATCTGGCGGAATTTTTGATGCGTCTCCGAACATGCGGCTCAGCCACAGGTAGTCGAGCGAGCGCCAGCGCTCGATCGTGTTGCGGAAGAGCATGGAACCGAAGGCGCTCCCGAGAAATGGCGCAAGTCGCTTGCCATGCGCCGACCACGGGTTGATAGGCGCCACCAACACCAGACGCCGCAGGCGTGGATCATTTCGTTCCTCGCAAACCGCTGCCACCATAATGGCCACGCCGCCGCCGTGAGAGGTACCCAGCAGGTCGAAGTCTTGAATGCCTAACTCATCCGTAAACTGCAGGATGCGCTCGGCGGTTGCGCGCAGGGTGCAGGCCATGCCTTCATTTGCCGTCGAAAATCCTGCACCCAGATTGTCGATGGCATAGACGGTCGCGTGAGGGGCCAGTGCCGGGATGGCGAATCTCCAGGAAAAGGAATAGCCGAGCAAGCCGTGAAGCAGGATTATCGGTGGTCCGGATCCGGCTTTTAGATAGTGCATGCGGCCGTCGGGGAGGTTGAGCCAGCGCTCCTCAACCTGAGGACGAATCTGATCTTGCTGATCTGATGAGACTCCAATTGGCGCCGTTCCCGCGCCGGTGTGAGGCTCGTCATGGGCTACGAAAACTTTTTTCGGTGGTGGCGTTCTGGCGGGCAACGAAATTCTCGCTGAGAGGTTCTTACTGATTGATATCGCCTCTAATGCTTTGGGGGAGCTGACATCTGGCTCCCCTTCTTTTTTGGTGGCACCCGACCGCGGAAGACGGGGCAAGCCCCGTCTCTACCCTAGATTTGCTGTGTTGCTAGCGGCTGGAACCTGGCTCTGCGCCTTTTTTCGCTTCTTACCTAACAGCTTCTTCAAGACTCTTATGCCTCTGTCTACATGCTTTTCTTCCAGTAAGAACGGAGGCAGGAAGCGCAGGACTGTGTCCTGCGTCACATTGAAGAGCACGCCCTCGGTCAGTCCTTGCTCCACTAGTGGCCGCGCGGGAATGTCGAGCACGAGACCTTGAATGAATCCTCGGCCACGGACTTCTTTCGTCGCGGCATACTTATCGACTAATTCCTGCAATTGCTGACGCAGATATCCGCCAACCTTGACAACATTTTCTAGCAAATGCTCTTCTTCGACAATTGCCAGATATTCGAGGCCTACGCGGCAGGCAAGCGGACCTCCGCCAAAAGTTGTGCCGTGCTGTCCAGGCGAAATCGCGGAGGCGAAGTGTTCTTTCGACAAAAAGGCACCGAGCGGCACGCCAGCCGCGATAGGCTTGGCGATGGTGACGATGTCGGGAACCACACCGAAGCTCTGGAAAGCGAACAGCTTGCCTGTGCGTCCGAGGCCGCACTGGATCTCGTCGAAGATGAGCGCGGCGTGGTGATGGTCGGCAAGCGTTCGGCAGGCGAGCAGGAATTCCTGAGAGCACTCTAGGATTCCGCCTTCACCAAAGATGGGCTCGAGCACAATCGCGCAGGTATTGGCACTGACCGCGGCGTGCAGCGCTTCGAGGTTGTTCTGTTCCACGAAGGTCACATCTTCGAGCATCGGCTCAAAGCCCTTGCGATATTTTTCCTGGCCGGTAAGTGACATCGCGCCAAAGGTACGTCCGTGGTACGAACCTTGTAGCGCCACCAGTTGAGACTTCTCGGTGCCACCTGCCTTGTGTCCGGCAAGACGCGCTAGTTTGATAGCACCCTCCATCGCCTCGGTGCCGCTGTTTGAAAAGAAGACGCGATCGAGGCCCGAAAGCCGGCACAGGCGTTCGGCTAGTTGCCCCTGATATTCGTTGTAATAGAGATTCGAAACGTGAATAAGCCGGCCCGCCTGTTCGCGGATCGTCTTCACGATGCGAGGATGAGCGTGTCCCAGCGCATTTACGCCCAGCCCGGCTACGAAATCGAGATACTTCTTACCCTCGAAATCGTGGAGGAAAACGCCTTTGCCACGCTCGAAAGCGACGGGATATCGGTTATAGGTGGGAAGAAGAAAGCGCTTTTCAAGATCGGCGATCTGCTCTAGGCGGGACATGGATTTATTGTAAATCCAGCCACGATCGGGATGCTGGCGGCGGTCGGAGACGGGGCAAGCCCCGTCTCTACTTGAAATTTTCAGGCGTTGCCACGGGTCTTCGGGGGATCTGCCCTAGGATTTTCCGGGTCCAAACCAGCTGCGGTCATTATGGCGCGCCCCAACTCCTCGGGGGAAACCGCGAATCCTTCCGCAAGCGGCTGATCACCGGCGTCTTCCTTGGCTCCAGGCGCTACGAAGCGATAGCCCCTTCCTACAACGGTCTGCAGGTAGTGTGGTTCGTTAGGGTCGTCCGCCAGGGCGCGGCGGATCTTGCGGATCGCTGTATTGATGCCCTGTTCGACATCGACGAATACATCTTTGCTCCACAGCTCAGCGGAGATCTGCTCGCGCGTGACCAATTGGCCTCTCTTATCGACCAGAAACATGAGCAATTGCAGCGGCAGGCCTTCGAGGCGAACTGCGCTTCCACCGCGGTAGAGCTGAAAACGAGCGTAATCGAGCTCAAAATCGTCGAAACGGATTTTCTTGTCGGGCAAACAGAACTCCTGGGGCACAAGGGAGACGCGGCAAGCCGCGTCTACACCGGTGTGAATCGATTGTACGAAATTCTGTTCTGCCGGGCTTGCTGTGTCAAGCACTAGACAATAAATTTCTTCAGATCAGTTCAGACTGGTTCAGACTCGCTCCATGGACGTTTCTACCGATCGGGCGCAAGATCACACTCACTTGCGGGATTTGCTCACTTCTTCTCGGGGGAGGGCAAGTGAGCCCAGTAAGTTGGGGGGTTCGGGAAACAGGGAAGGTTCTCGAACCCCTCAAATATCAACCGAAGGGTTTGGGCACCTCACCTTACTTCACGACAGAAACACACTAACCACAAAATCCGCTATCTACCTCACTTTCAAGGCTGAATCCAGCACCCAAACCCGCTTCCCGCCCCACTCTATGACATCCCGAAATACAGAAGCTACCTTCCATTATTCATAGCCTCCATTCCAGATCGTCTCTATAATTGTGGAAGTGGCTGTGTAACTGCGACTTAGAGGCACCGAGTTGGATTGGATCATGGCAGTGAAGTTGCATATGCCTGATTGGCGACGAACGCCTGGCCACGCTGTCGCCGTCGTCCCAGTCCAAGAATCGCGTAGTGAATCGCGAACTGGGTCCGAAATTATGAACCGTGAATTTGAGGCTCGGTTTACCGCGATCCTACTGTTTCTCGTGACAGTGGCTGCAGTTTTGCTCGCCGGTTTCAACTACAAAATCGAACACCAGTCAGCGATCCCCTACGACGGGGCGTGGTGGATGGAGGAGAACGGCCATCTGGTGGCGGATCGATTGGAGGCGAACGGTCCAGCAGAGCGGGCGGGCATCCGGAGCGGTGACAAAGTGGTCAGCGTCAATGGCCGCGCCGTAGACACCTTAGCGGAGGTGACCCGGCAGCTCTATTATTCCGGCGTCTGGTCAAAAGCGACGTATTCGCTGATTCGCGGCTCGGTTCCGCTCGATGTGGAAGTAGTTCTGGTGCCAGCCGAGCGCTCCATGAACGATTGGTTGCGGCTGATTGCCCTCATTTACCTGAGCATTGGGCTTTATGTGCTGTTGCGGCGCTGGACGGCTGTCGGTTCCACGCACTTTTACATTTTTTGTTTAGTGTCGTTTGTTTTCTACTCACTGCACTACACCGGTAAGTTCAATGCTTTTGATTGGACCGTCTTCTGGACCAATGAAGTGGCGTGGCTGCTGCAGCCGGCCTTGTTCCTGCACTTTGTATTGACCTTCCCGGAACGGCGGGAGTTCGTAAACAAGCATCGCTGGGCTATCCCGCTGCTCTACCTGCCGGGAACGGTACTGCTTGGGATTCAGGTGCTGTCATTGCAGTTCCTGAAAGCCAGCGCTTCCCTTCTATTTAATCTCAACCGGATCCATTGGGCTTATCTAACCGTTTTCTTCGTCTCGGCCGCGGCCGTTCTGTGGAATAACTACCGGCAGGCCACGACTCCAATTCTGCGCCAGCAGCTCAAGTGGATTACGCGCGGCACCATCCTCGCCATAACGCCGTTCACGCTGTTTTACGTTCTACCGTATCTGTTTGGAGTAATGCCTTCGCTCACCATGAAGGTGTCGGTGTTATCGCTGGGATTACTGCCCCTGACTTTCGGATATGCCATTTTCCGCTACCGGTTGATGGATGTGGATCTGATCTTCAAGCGAGGCATGGCTTACACGCTCGCCGCGGCGGCCATCGTAGCGTTGTACTTCGCTGGCGTGGCCGCTATCGCAGAGTTAGTCCACACGCGTATTCCGAGTTCGGGACCTTACGGGTTGATGGTGGCCGTGGTGGTAACCGCGCTACTGTTTGATCCAGTGCGGAAGTGGATTCAGGAAAAGCTGGACAAGTTTTTCTTTCGGACCGGTTACGACTACCGGCGCACGCTGATCGAGTTCGGACGCGAATTAAGTTCGGAGACCGATCTCGACAAAATGCTCTCCGCGCTGGTGGACCGATTGGCACGCACGCTGCTGGTGGATCGTGTTGCGATTTTTCTTGCAAACAGCGACTCTTCGCGTTTTGAGATGTCAAAATCATTCGGGATCGCGCACGTCACCGGTCTCGACCTTTCGTTCCTCGCCAAGCCGCGAATCGAGGACGCGGTTGGACATGTTTTCTTCGAGAATACACGCCAGTTACCGCGGGAAAATGCCACGGCACAAGAAGCCATTGGACGCCTCGATCTGAATTACTACATTCCCTGCCACGCACGGCAAAAGACCATCGCTTTCCTGGGACTGGGCAAGACCATGCAGGGCGACTTTCTCTCCAGCGAAGATGTCGAGCTGCTTGAAGCACTGGCGGGATATATCGGCATTGCGATCCAGAACGGGCGCTTGTATGCGTCGCTCGAGCAAAAGGTGAGCGAGTATGAACGGCTTAAGGATTTCAACGAGAACATCGTCGAATCCATCAACGTCGGCGTGATGGCTGTGGATTTACAGGACCGCATCGAGTCCTGGAATTCGCAGATGGAGGTCATGTATGCGCAGCCGCGTTGGCAGGTGGTGGGACGTTCGTTGAGTGAAGTTTTTCCGTCCTCGTTCGCCGAGGAATTCTACCGCGTTCGGCAGAATCCGGGCATTCACAATCTTTACAAGTTCCGCTTGATAACTCCCACCGGCGAATCCCGCGTTGTGAACGTTGCCATGGCACCGCTGGTCACCCGCAAGTTCAACGTGGTGGGCCGACTGGTGATCATGGACGACATCACTGAGAGGATCGAACTGGAAGTCCAGCTCACCCAAGCCGACAAACTTTCTTCGATTGGACTGCTGGCGGCTGGGGTTGCGCACGAAGTGAATACGCCGCTGGCGGTGATCTCCTCTTACACGCAAATGTTGGCGAAGCAGTTGCAATCGGATCCGCAGAAAGCGGGGTTGCTCGACAAAATCACCAAGCAGACGTTCCGTGCGTCAGAGATCGTTAACAATCTGCTGAATTTCTCCCGCACTACCGGCGCGGAATTGACGGAAATCAGTCTGAACAAGGTAATTGCGGACACGCTGGCGCTGCTTGAGCACCAATTCAAAGTGGCGCACATCGAGGTGCAATCCGAGCTCTACGAGAATCTTCCCTTGATTCAGGGCAACGCTGGACGCCTGCAACAAGTGTTTCTGAATTTATTTCTGAACGCTAAAGACGCAATGGCTGGCGGCGGAGTCCTGAACGTAGCGACGCTAAACGGAGAATTTGTTAGTGTGCGCGTCTCCGACACCGGCTCGGGTATCGCACAGGAAAACATTCAACGCATCTACGACCCGTTTTTCACTACCAAGACCGCACCCACGGAAGGCCAGAATCGCGGCACCGGTCTTGGGCTTTCAGTCACTTACGGCATCATCCAGGAACACGCGGGCAATATTCGCGTTGAGAGCCGCCCGGGCGAAGGCACCACCTTCACCCTGGATTTCCCCTTGATTTCGTCCAGGAAGGCCATCCATGTCTGAGTTATTGATGTCTGAACCAACAACCATCACACGCCGAAACACACCACCGGAAAACACCTTGCCCAGTGCAGGCAGAATTCTCATCATTGACGACGAAGCGGAAATCCGCGAATCGCTCGAGACTCTCCTTCAACTCGAGGGTTATACCGTCGTCGTTGCGGGCAGCGGCCGCGAGGGTCTGACGGAAATTGGGCAGCGTACCTTTGACGTCGTTCTGCTCGACCTCGCGCTGCCCGACAAGCACGGCCTAGACGTGCTCTCTGAGATTCGACTGCAGCATCCGCAGCAGGCAGTGATCATGATTACCGCCTACGGAACGGTGGAGAACGCGGTTCGCGCCATGCAGTCCGGCGCCACCAACTTCATTCAGAAACCGTGGGACAACGAGAAGTTGCTAGCTGACGTGCGTGCTGCCGTCGCTCGCCAAAAGGCGGAAGAAGAAAATATTCAATTGAAACGCGCGCTTAAGCAGCGCTACAACTTTGAGCACATCGTGGGTAAGAGCGAGCCCATGCTGAAGATTTTCGATCTGGTCGCGCAGGTCGCGCCGAGCCGCTCCACGGTACTGCTGCAGGGTGAAAGCGGCACGGGCAAGGAACTTATTGCCAAGGCGATTCATCTGCACTCCACCCGGCGCGACCGTCCGTTTGTGCCGGTCAACTCCGGTTCCACGCCGCCTGATCTGCTCGAGTCGACACTTTTTGGACACGTCAAAGGCGCTTTTACCAGCGCCGTCACGGCGAAGAAAGGACTGTTCGAAGTTGCCGACCGGGGAACGCTCTTTCTCGACGAGATCGGCACCATGAGTATGGATACGCAAAGCAAGATTTTGCGTGTTCTGCAAGAACGCAAGTTCATGCATCTGGGTGGCGTGCAGGAAATTCAGGCGGATGTCCGCATCATCGCCGCCACCAACGTGGATCTCCGTCAGATGGTCCGCGAAGGCAGGTTCCGCGAGGATCTGTTCTACCGCCTCAATGTCATCAGTATCGACCTGCCGCCGTTGCGGCAACGGCGTGAAGATATTCCATTGTTGGTTCAACACTTCTTGCAGAAGTATTCCGAAGAAAACGAGCGGCCTCGGCGGCGTATTAGTACCGAGGCATTGCGGCCGCTGGTCAGCTACTCGTGGCCGGGTAACGTCCGCGAACTGGAGAACACCATCGAGCGTGCCGTAGTGCTCTCCTCCGACAGCGATATTGGACTCGATCTGCTGCCGGATCACATCGTGGGACGGGGCAGCTCGGTTCCGACTTTGGATGCAAATTCCGGGGCGACACTGTTCGGCATTATGGAAGACTGCGAACGGCGGATCATCATCGACATGCTGGAGAAGTGCAGCTGGAACCAGACCGAAGCGGCAGAACGCTTCCATGTGCCACTCTCCACGCTGAATCAGAAAATCAAACGGCTGGCCATTGAGATCAAGAAGAAAAGCCGGGAGTAACGGATTCATTCTTTCTCCAGAAAACGGCCATGCTTCCGGCAAGTCGGACACGCGAGAGACCGAGCCGGATAGGCGCTGCACGCGAAGACGAGGCTAGCCTCGTTTCTACTACAGGTCGTCGTGTCGCATCTTTACGGGAAATATGAGTCTGCTATAGTTCCTTGAGCAGAGATTCCCCGACCAGACGTTTCCCGGGTATACATGGCGTTCGAACTCGAACTGATTTCGCCCATTGAAGTCGCCAAAGATTTCGCCCTGGCAGTTCAGGAATACACCCTGCTCTCGGCGCAATCCGTCGCGAATTTCTTTCGCCGTCCTCTGTACATGGGTGACATGTTGCAGCAAGCGGACCTAATCGGCGTGGGTTCCCTGCCCATAGTAGTTCTCACAGGACTTTCGGTCGGCGCGTTGCTGGCGTTGAACTCGGCCAGCACCTTGCAACAATTCGGCGGCATTTCGCTCATCGGCCGGCTCGTCTCGATCGGCATGGTTACGGAGCTGGGTCCACTCATCACGGGACTGATGGTAGCTGGCCGGAACGCCTCCGGCATGGCCAGCGAACTGGGTTCGATGATCGTGACCGAACAAATCGATGCCATGCGCGCCTTGGGCACCGATCCTACGAAGAAGCTGGTTACGCCGCGCATTGGCGCAACAGCCTTCATGCTGTTTTTCTTAACCATCATCGCCGACTTGCTTGGGCTGATCGGCGGCTATGCTGTCGCCCACCTGATCTTCGGCGTCGACACGCAGCAGTATTGGACCACGACCTGGCAGATTCTTGTCTTCCGCGACGTTTTCACCGGGCTGATCAAACCGGTGCTGTTTGGGTTCATCATCGCCACCGTGGGCTGCTATTACGGCATGTCGACGCAGGGCGGGACGCAAGGAGTCGGACGCTCGACCACTCAGGCCGTAGTCGCTTCTTCCGTACTGATTCTGGTGATGGATTTCTTCGTTACGAAGTTGATTTTCGCGGTTTTTGGTTACAGATAGATCATGTCAGCGCCTACTTTGCCCGTTGAAGATTCGGCTGTCGCGGTTGTAAATCCCTCCGGCTATGCCATCGAGTTCGACAATGTTTGCATAGCATTCGATGAAAAAGTTGTGCTGAATGGCATTTCTTTTCGGTTGCCACACGGCGAAACCAAAGCGGTATTTGGCGTCGCCGGATCGGGCAAGAGCACTCTGCTGAAACTTGCCATCGGGCTGCTGCGGCCCGACAGTGGCCGCATCTTTGTGCTGGGAGAAGAAATCACGCACATGTCAGAGCAGGAACTCTTCGAGCTCCGGCGGCGCGTCGGTATCGTCTTTCAGGAAAGCGCACTCTTCGATTCGCTCAAAGTTTACGAGAACGTCGGTTTCCGCCTGGCCGAAGAAAAAGTTCCCGCTGATGAAATCGAGCGGCGCGTGCGTGAGGTGCTTCGTTTCGTGGAACTGGAACGCACCTACGACATGTATCCCTCCGAACTTTCCGGTGGCATGCGGCGTCGCGTCGCCATTGCACGCGCCATCATTACAGATCCCGAGGTACTGCTCTACGACTCGCCCACTGGCGGACTCGATCCAGTAACTTCGAACACGATCGTCGAACTCATTGTTAAACAGCGCGATGTCTACAAGACCAGCTCTCTTATGGTGACTCACCGTTTGCAGGATGCCTTCACCATGGCCACACATTATTTCGACAAGGCGGCCAACAAGATGGTCGCTCTTCCTAGAGGCCAGCGTTGCGAGGTGCCTTTGAGTTTTCTGATTCTGCGCGACGGCAAGGTGATTTTTGATGGCGATGCTCATCAGCTCGCCACCTCGCGCGACGAGTACATTCGCGAATACATTTCCTAAAACAGCTGTCAACGATTAGTCTTCAGTAAAAGCGGGGCCTTTCGATTTTTCCTCGGTAGATTTTTCAACGGTCTTTCTTTCGTGGCTCTTGCCCGGCAATGCGGCCGGATTCTCATGCACGCGCTCTCGGAATCCGCCTTTCATGCCTCTTGCAAGGCCGATTTTGGATTCGCCGAATTTGTCACGCAGGTGATCAACAGCGGCCAGCGCTTTCTGCCAGCGCTGTTGCTGCGATGGCTCCAGCAAATCGAGTTGCGCGGAGCCCGATTCGAAATTCGATGCTTGGACGCCCAGCAATCGCACCGGCGCGCCCGCTTTCCAGTTGCCGAAAAATAGACGTCGAATCTGCTCAAAAATCTGGTTATCCATCTGCGTCGGCTGCTCCAACGAATGCGCTCGGGTGATGGTAGTGAAATCCTTGTAGCGCAACTTCAGTTGAAGAGTACCCGCGAAATATCCGCCTTCGCGCAGCCGCCGTCCTACCATCTCACTGAGGCGCATCAGCGTGGACTGCAAGCGCTCGGCATCGCCGGTATCCTCATCGAACGTATGCTCGTGGCTGATCGACTTCGGATCGACACTTTCGCCTACCTCGTTGTCGAACCATCCACCAGCATCTTCGCCACGTGATTTCCCTGCCAGCGCCAGACCCCATTTTCCGAAGCGATGTTCAAGATCCTGATCTTCGAGGCGCGCAAGGTCGCCGACTTTCTGAATGCCGATGGCGTGCAGTTTTTGTTCCATCACTTTGCCGACTCCGGGAATATCGCCGACCGCGAGCGGCGCGAGAAACTTCGCTTCCTGTCCGGGTAGCACCCAGAGAACTCCATTCGGCTTCGCTTTTGCGGAGGAGACTTTGGCAATTAGACGAGATGTGCCAATCCCAATCGAACAGTTTAATTGCGTGGCCGACTTCATCTCCGCATGTAGCCGGTTCGCGGACTGGAGCGGCCGCCCGTGCAGGCGCTCGGTTCCGGTCATGTCGAGATAGGCTTCATCCACCGAAGCCATCTCGACCAATGGAGAAAAATGGCCGAGCACCTCGTGCACCTTCGCCGAATACTCACGATAGCGTTCGGGATGTCCATTGACAAAAATTGCTTGCGGACAGAGTTTCGCCGCGGTCCGCAAAGGCATGGCCGAATGAACGCCAAATTTCCGCGCCGCATAGGATGCGGCCGAAACGACTCCGCGTTCATCGCGCTGGCCGCCGACTACTACAGGCTTGTCCTTCAGCGATGGATCAAACAATTCTTCGACCGAGACGAAGAAGGCATCCATATCGACATGGAAGATGATGCGCTGGGAGGTGCTCATCGGAGTCAGAGTGCAGGGTGTCTTGGAAAGTGTACCGCGAGAGCGGTTGAGCCTGGCTCCTGATCGCCGACACCTTAACTTCTGGGACTTCCGTATTCTCGCTGGCTCGCGAATCTTTCGTCGCAATACGACTGGCTAACCTAGCACCGGCTCTTTTTTGAGTTCCGATGCCGCGGCGGCTTCTGCACTCCGCAGATGTCGCACACGGTCGTAGACTTTGCCGTACTCGCGGGCTGATGCGCCCCAGGAAAAATCGCGGCTCATTCCGTTTCGCATCAGGATCTGCCAGGACGAGGGATCCTGATAGGCGAGCAATGCTTGCTTGATGGTCGCGAGCAGGGCTTCGCCGTTGTAGTCGGTGAACTTGAAGCCTGTGCCCTTGCCGGTACGCGCGTCCCAGGGTTCGATGGTGTCGTCGAGACCGCCGGTGGCTCGCACGATGGGAACAGTTCCATATTTGAGGCTGTAAATCTGGTTCAGGCCGCAGGGTTCGTAGCGGGAGGGCATGAGGAACATATCGGCTCCGGCTTCGATTTTGTGGGCAATCGCGTTGTCGAATGCGACTTTCGCCACAAACTTGTTGGGGAATTGTTTGTTGAGCCGCTGAAACATTTCTTCGTAAAGCTTGTCTCCGGAGCCAAGCACGAGCATGATCATTTCTTCGCGGGCCACACGATCGATGACCTGCGCGATCAGGTCGAAACCTTTTTGCGCGGCGAATCTGGAGACGATGCCGATTACAGGGATTTTGGAATTCGCGGCGGCGGTGAGTCCGAAGGTGTTCAGCAAATCCTGTTTGCACTTCTGCTTGCCTGCCAGATCCTGCGGTGAATATTTCGCGACTATGAATCTATCGGTCTGCGGGCTCCACTCGTCATAATCCACTCCGTTCAGGATGCCGGTTACGGTCGCGGCGCGGTTACGCAGCACACCTTCCAGGCCAAAGCCGTATTCGGTAGTCTGAATTTCCTGACTATATTTTTTGCTGACCGTCGTTACATAGTCGGAAAGCACGAGCGCGCCTTTCAGAAAATTTACCTGACCGAAAAATTCCATCTTCGAAATGGTAAGCAAGTCCCAGGGCAGCATCAGTAGCGGCAGAGTGTCGGGTGGGAACAGCCCCTGGTATCCCATGTTGTGGATGGTGAAAACAGTGCCGACCTCCCGAAAGGCGGGATCTTCGGCATAGAGCGTGCGCAGCATGACGGGCACGAGCGCGGACTGCCAGTCGTGGCAGTGGAAGACGTGCGGCACCCCTAGAATTTTCGAAGCTTCGATTACTGCCCGTGAAAACAGGGCGAAGCGTTCGGCGTTATCCGGATAGTCACCTGCCGGTGTACCGTAGAGCGCGTCGCGGTCGAAGTATGGCGGATATTCCACAAAATAAAATCGCACGCCGGCGCTGGTTCCGGCCGTCACTACAGAACAGAAACGATACTTGTCGTCAAAAGGAATCGTGATGCTGCGCACTACCGTCTGCGGATCGACCAGTTTTGTTTGGCGGTAGCGTGGAACATATACGCTTACCTGATGCCCGAGAGCAGCCAGGGCGCGCGGGAGGGCGCCTACTACGTCAGCGAGTCCGCCAGTTTTGGAAAAGGGAACACACTCGGATGCGGCGAAAGCGATATGCATTGCGGAGAAGCCTCCTGAGCCAGAACTCGATATGCCTCGCTCACGTTATGATTAAGTTTCTGTAGAAAAAGAACTCCGCCAGTCTAAAGCCGGAAAGAAAGAGGGTCAACGTGCCCAAGGGCGCTACGTTACAAACGAGTTCACGCAAGCCCAAGATGGGACAGCATTTTCTGGCGAGCGACGCGGCAGCTGTGCGCATTGTGGAGGCGCTGGGCGATGTGTCGGAGGCGACGGTGCTTGAAATTGGCCCGGGCCGTGGCGCGATTACCGATTTACTTGCTCGAAAGGCGCGACGATTGATTGCGGTGGAACTGGACCGCGTCATGTCGGCGCAGCTGCGGATGAAATTCAACATGCACTCCAATGTTGAAATCATTGAAGCTGACATTCTGACAATCGAACTGGATACGGTTTTTGGCGCGAAACCAGGAAGCTTACGTACAGGTCTGAGCTTCGCACCCGAGCCAGCGCGTGTGATTGGCAATCTGCCGTATTACATTACCTCCGATATTTTGTTGCGGCTGTTTGAATATCATCGTTACTTTTCGACCATTGTCATCATGGTGCAGAAGGAGGTTGCCGATCGTCTGGCGGCTTCGGCCGGAGGGCGCGACTACGGCTTGCTTTCGGCGACGGCACAATTGTATGGACGCGTCGAGCAACTCTTCACGCTTCCGCCCGCGGCTTTCGATCCTCCTCCTAAGGTTCATTCGAGCGTGATTCGGATCACGATTAAACCTAAACTGGAGGCGCTGCGGGTTCCAGAAGCGGAGTTCATTGCTTTCTTGAAGCTGTGCTTTGGGCAGAAACGGAAGACTCTCTGGAATAATTTGAAGACACAGTACGATGAAGATGTGCTCCGGGCCGCTCTGGCGAAAAGCGGCGTGAAGCCTGCGATTCGGGCTGAAGCGCTGCCCCTGGAACGGACGGCTGCTTTGTTTCGCGCACTTAGCGACGGTGGTTCTTAGCTTTCGCCGCGTGGCATTTTCACTGGCCAACTTTTCGCGGGGCGAGGGCGCCCGCGCCACACGGGTTGCTACGCACGAGCTTTTCATGACTTCTTCTGTTCGAGCTCCCGCCGTTGCCGGACGATTTTATCCGGGCCACGCTGATGAGTTATTGCGCGCGGTTCGCAGATTTACTTCCCCGGCCGATAGTGGCCGCGTTGCTGCCATCGGATGTATTGCTCCGCACGCAGGATACATTTACTCCGGCGCTGTCGCAGGTGCTGTGTACTCACGCTTGGAAATTCCCGAATGCTGCGTGATTCTCTGCCCTAATCACACCGGCAAAGGACGTCCACTGGCGGTCATCGCCAATACGACTTGGCAGACTCCACTGGGCGAGGTCGCGGCTGATGCGGAACTGGGTGCGCTGTTGCTAAGCCGCTTCTCTGCTCTCCAAGAAGACAGTACCGCTCATCGCGGCGAACATGCTATCGAAGTTCAGCTTCCTTTTCTGCAGGCTCTGCAGCCGAATTTACGGATTGTCCCAATCGCCGTGGGTACGAGCGACTTTGACGTGCTTCGCGGATTGGGCGAAGCGCTTGCGGATGTGATTGCCAGTCGTTATGAGGCAGATCGCTCTGAAAAAGGCCACGAGAAAGTATTGATCATCGCGTCCAGCGACATGAACCACTATGAGTCCGACGCGGTCACTCGCGTCAAAGACCGCAAGGCCATCGAACGCGTGCTGGCCCTGGACGCGCGGGGACTTTGGGAGGTGGTAATGAATGAAGACATTAGCATGTGCGGGTTTGGGCCGACGGTTGTCATGCTCAAGGCGGCAAATCTTCTGGGAGCAAGTTCGGCCACGCTGATCAAGTACGCCACTTCGGGCGAAGTTTCCGGCGATTACGATTCAGTGGTTGGGTATGCGGGAATCATCGTGGAATGAGTCACCGCACCACCATCACCAACTTCGCAGGGACATTATTCTCGGGTAGTGCGGGAGACGCGCGAGCCCGGTCTCTACCTATGAAGAAGTTTGGACGCGTCGACTTTTAGTGCGTGCCAGTGCGGTCCAGCAAGCGTTGGGCTCGGGCTCGGGTTACGTTCATCACCGATTGGTCGGCGATGATTTGATCTAGAATCGGCTGAATAGCCGTGATCTCGACCAATTCATTCGTATGAGCCATATTTTCCATGCGTTTAAGCTCCTCATCCATCGCGAGCTTTTGATAGTGGTGATCGTATTGGAGGCGGTGTCCGAATTCGAGCGTGGCTGAGAGGCTTTGCATCAGTCCGGTAAGGTCTTGTACCGCAGGAATCGGGGAATAGTTATAGGTCGACTCACCGTTACGCTGAGCGTCTTTGTAGCTGAGCGTTTTTTTCCCTGTAAAGGCTAAGCCCTTATGATGGGAGTCGACATCCTTTTTGAAATAGTCGGCCTTGGCGGCCAGATCGAAAATTTTCTGACGCGTCTCTGAGGCCACGGCGAAATCAAAGTCGAAATTGTCGGTCTCATCGGAATCGGCGGATAGATGTCCACTCGACTGATAATGGGCTGAGCCATCGGAAGGAATGCGAATCGAATAATGCTCCGGCTGAGACTCAGGAAAATCGATTGTGAAGGTGACGGCGGGCGTGGCTTCGGTTTGCGCGTAGGCGAGGAACGAAGAAAAGATCAACAGACAGACAATTTGAAATGAACGAGGCATGCGCCGCTTAATCATTGTGGATAGCGGCGAGTAGTGTCAAGAGC
>Ga0209169_10000393_pt1 | contig 26400 bp, 16 predicted proteins | sample HubBroMetageWRM4_FD_188346 | JGI IMG/M metagenome (GOLD analysis project Ga0209169, IMG submission 188346) | Warmed soil microbial communities from the Hubbard Brook experimental Forest, New Hampshire - Hubbard Brook CCASE Soil Metagenome WRM 4... | ecosystem: Environmental > Terrestrial > Soil...
CTCCGCCAAATTGAGCGGCGCCACCATCAGCGGCCCGTAGTTCGGGTGCTCCGCGTATGCAGTCAGAAAGCTGAACACGTCATGAACCGCGCTGGTAATCTCCGGATCGGCCGTCAACAGGCTGAGGTCGGTATAGATGCGAGCCGTGGTCGCGTTGTAGTTTCCAGTACCTAGATGGGCATATTGGCGCGTCACGCCATCCGGGTCGCGCCGCACGATCAACGCGAGCTTGCAATGCGTCTTGAGACCGACGAGTCCGTGGAAAACCTGCACGCCCGCATCTTCCATGTCACGCGCCCAACGAATATTCGACGCCTCGTCGAAGCGCGCTTTCAGTTCCACGACCGCAGTGACTTCTTTGTGAGCCGCAGCGGCCATCAGAGATGGAACAATTAACGAATGTTCGCTGGTCCGGTAGAGCGTCTGCTTGATCGAGAGGACGCGGTCATCATCGACGGCCGACTGAATGAACGATATAACCGCATCATAAGAATCGTAGGGATGGTGCAACAGAATATCGTGACGCCGTAGCTCTTCAAACAGATCATGCGATTTCGCTGTCAGGCGCAACTCGCGAGGCACAAAGGTACGAAACTTCAGTTCAGGTCGCGCCGCCTCATCGTAAATATTGAAGAGCCTCGACAGATTCACCGGCCCCTGGACCGGAAAAATTTGCCAGCGATCAAGCTCGAACACCGTGCCGAGGCGTTCAATGATCTCGGGGTCGGCCCCAGATTCGATCTCCATCCGTACCGCATCACCCTTGCGCCGATTGTGCAATTCAGCGCGCACCGATTCCAGCAGATTGCGCGATTCTTCTTCCTGCAGGTAGAGGTTGCTATTGCGCGTCACGCGGAAGGCGGCAGAAGAAACGATATCGTAGCCCGTATACATCCGCACGGCGTGATGCACGACCAGATCAGCCAGAAAGATAAAATCGATTGTTCCCTGGGACGGCAAACGAACCAATCGTGGCAGCGCACGCGGAACAGTTACGACGCCGGTATAGGTGAGCGAAGAGCGACGACGGCGGCGCAGCAATAGTCCCACACACAGCGCTTTGTTAATCACACGCGGAAATGGATGCGCCGGATCCACGGTGACCGGCGTAAGCAGCGGATCGAGTTCGCGGGCGCAGTAGTCGTCCACGAACGCCATCGCTGCGTCATCCAGTTCATCGATGGCCAGGACGCGAATTCCCTGCTCCGCCAGTTCCGGGCGCAGACGATCGTTCCAGCAAGAATATTGTTCTTCTACGAATTCGTGCGCCGCGTCCTTGATCAGCTCCCGTTCCTCGACCATTGTGAGGCCATCGGGAGTGGTGGAGTTATGACCATCTTCGAGCTGCTGCAGCAAGCCACCCACTCGGACTTCAAAAAATTCGTCGAGATTACTGGCCGAGATGGCGAGAAATTTCACGCGTTCGAGCAGCGGATTCCGCAGATCTCCAGCTTCTTCTAACACACGCCAATTAAATTTCAGCCACGATGCCTCGCGGTTCAAGAGGGGGGAACGATTGCTCAGAGTTTGTCGAACCATATCTCTTAGACCTAACGGTTAAACCTAATTTGCCGAAACCCCTTACGGCTACTGGAGCCCGGCTGCTCTGACCGCAACCTCAAAAATACGGATCTTCATGATAGGGAGGATTTAAATTGCAGTGCCAGCAAGATCCTGTGCCAAATGCGGACAACATTAGTATACCAATAAAGGCACGGGCGCCGGTTTGCCACCGGCGCCCTATAGTTGGCGGATTTAACCACATGTGAGTGCGGTCAGATGACTTAAATTCAAGTCAAAATCCCGCTCTAGTGAATCTGTTTGATCGCGACCTTTACCTTCTCTACGACGCTCGCCGGCAGCGGCGCATAGCTAAGCTGCCCCGTCATTTTTTGGCCGTCTGTGACCATCCAGTTCAGGAAATCGGCGATAATCTTGCCCTTCTTCGGGTCCTGAGACTGTTCCGGAATCAGCAACCACGTGAAACTAGAGATTGGATAAGCTGTCTTGCCAGGAGCGTTCGTGATGGACACACGAAAATCGGCAGGCATCGTTTTCACCGATGCGGCTGCCTCGGTCACGCCATCCAATGAAGCCTTAACGAAATTGCCGGCGGCGTTCTTGACCGATCCATATGTAATTTTGTTCTCCAGGGCATAAATCAGCTCGACATAGCCGATCGATCCCTGTAATTGCCGGATCTGTCCAGCCACGCCCTCGTTACCCTTGCCGGCTATACCGACCGGCCATTTCACCGATGTTCCCTTCCCAACTGTGTTGCCCCAATCCGGACTGACTTTTGAAAGATAGTCTGTGAAGATAAACGTCGTTCCGCTGCCATCTGCACGGTAGATTACGACGATCTTTTGGTCAGGAAACTTGACGCCAGGATTTGCCTGAGCGATGGCCGGGTCGTTCCAGTTCTGAATCTTTCCGAGAAAAATGCCGGCTAGAGCTTCGGGAGTGAATTTAACATCGCCGCTGATCCCTGGGACATTGTAAGCGGGCACGACCGCACCCAAGACTGTCGGAATGTGCAGAATCTTGGTTTTTGCCTCCTTCAGTTGCTCATCGGTCATGGGGCCATCACTGGCTCCGAAATCGACAGTTCCGCTGAGAACCTGGCGAATTCCCGCGCCGCTGCCGAGCGACTGGTAGTTGATCTGCACGTCCGGGTGCAGCTTGTTGTACTCGCTGAACCACTTGGAATATATGGGATTGGGGAACGAGGCGCCTGCTCCATTCAACGTCGTCTGCCCGTAAGCACTAGTAGCGACTGGGAGCGCCAGCATTAGACCGACCAGCAATAATGCGATGCGATGGTTCACTTGACGAGTCCTCCTCGTACTGATTTCAGGTTTGCAATACCTTATGAGTGAAGCAATAGTTCTATGGACGGAATATTAAAGGAAAGTTACAGCGGAATAAATTTCTTATGAACGGACTTGATTTCCCAAGCACTTAGCACTGCCCGTGCGCGCCACTGGGCTTCCCATATTCCGAGCGGACATCCAGCGCAGATCTGAATCTTCTGGCAAACTGCTTAAAGGTGAGGGATAACGCTTCGTGAGTGATGAAATTCGCTACGCCCCCGGCTGGCCCGGGATCGCCCCCCGTTGGACTTCGAGCGCTAAGACTGGCATAGGCACCGCTCTGAACCTCCACAGCAAGGTTTGGCTTACGCTCAGTCACGGCATCCTGAACGAGATCTATTATCCGCGAGTCGATCAAGCCTGCACCCGCGACTTTGGCCTGATCGTCACCGACGGTCGTGAATTCTTTTCCGAAGAGAAACGTGGTTGTACATTCCACAATGTTCCGATCGAACCAGGAGTACCTGTTTATGAACTGACTAATACCTGCGTCCAAGGTCGATACCGGATCGAAAAAGAGGTGCTGACCGATCCGGTGCGGAATGTGGTGTTGCAGAAGATTCGCTTTGTGCCGCTCCTAGGAAGTCTCCGCGATTACCATTTGTATGGTCTTTTGGCGCCCCACCTCGCTAATTTCGGCTATGGCAACACCGGTTGGGTAGGCGATTACAAAGGCACGCCCATGGTTTTTGCCCAACGCGATTCCGCCGCATTGGCACTGGCTTGCACGACGCCGATGCTGAAGCGCTCTGTCGGATTTGCCGGCGAGTCGGATGGCTGGCAAGATTTGTCGCAAAACTTTCAGATGACCTGGGAATATGACCGCGCTGAAAATGGAAACATCGCGCTGACTGCTGAAATTGATCTTGCTGCCTGTAACGGTGAGTTTATCTTCGCCCTCGGCTTTGGAGCAATTTGGGCGGAAGCCGGTCAGCAAGCCCTCTCTTCCCTTCTAACTTCTTACGAAGCGATCCGACACGATTATGTCTTGCATTGGCAGAACTGGCAACGAACCCTGAAAAAACTTGATGAGAAGCCGCGAGAAAAGGATTTGTACCGCGTCAGCGTGGCGGTTCTACGCAGCCACGAATCAAAAGATTTTCTCGGCGGAATCATTGCCAGCCTCTCCATTCCGTGGGGCTTCAATAAAGGCGACGAGGATTTGGGCGGCTACCACTTAATCTGGCCACGCGATCTGGTCGAGAGTGCTGGCGGGTTGCTGGCGGCCGGCGCTCAAGATGACGCGCTCCGCGTGTTGCACTATCTCGAAACCACACAGGAAGCCGACGGGCACTGGGCGCAGAATATGTGGCTGGATGGGCGTCCGTATTGGAACGGCTTGCAGATGGATGAAACCGCCTTTCCGATCCTGTTAGTCGATTTGCTGCGCCGCGAAGCGCCTCAGCGCTTCGGAAAAAACGATCACTGGTGGCCAATGGTGCGAAAAGCAGCCGCGTACATTGTGGCTAACGGTCCGGTCACACAGCAGGATCGGTGGGAAGAAGACGGGGGATATTCACCATTCACGCTGGCAGCCGAGATCTCGGCTCTGCTCATCGCCGCCGATCTCGCGGAGGCGATGGGCCATTTTCGACCCGCCGAGTTTCTGCGTGAAAATGCCGACACCTGGAACGACAACATCGAGCGCTGGACATACGCTGTAAACAGCGATCTCGCTCGCCAAGTCGGAGTCGATGGCTACTACGTGCGCATCACGCCACCTGATGGCGACGGTGCTGCTTCACCCCTCCAGGGATTTGTTCCAATCAAGAATCGTGCTGTTAGTTCAACGGTACCAGCGGTGGAGATGGTTAGTCCGGACGCGCTGGCGCTGGTGCGCTTCGGCTTGCGTGCGCCGGACGATCCGCGGATATTAAACACGGTTAAAGTCATTGATGCTCTGTTGCGTATTAACCTTCCGCAAGGCCCGGGCTGGTATCGCTACAACCGCGACGGATATGGAGAGCATGAAGACGGATCGCCGTTCGATGGCACCGGGATTGGACGCCCTTGGCCGCTTCTGGCAGGTGAACGAGCTCACTATGAATTGGCCGCCGGCCGAGCCTCATCTGCCGAAGCTTTGCTCGGCGTGATGGAAAATTCAACCGAAGTAAGCCGCCTGATCCCTGAACAGGTATGGGATGCGAACGATATCCCGGAGCGCGAACTGATCAAAGGGAGAGCGTCAGGTTCGGCATGCCCGCTGGTGTGGGCCCATTCTGAATACATCAAGCTGCGTCGGTCGCTGCTCGATGGAAGGATTTTCGATCAGCCTCCACAGACCGTGGAACGTTATCAGGAAAAGAAAGTATCTGCACAATATTTCAACTGGCGCTTCAATAACAAAACGCGCACATTGCCGTGTGGAAAGAAGTTGCGGATTCTGCTAGTGGAGCCGGCCACGGTGCACTGGAGCTTCGACAACTGGCAACGTGCCCAGGACAGCAACTCCGAAGAAAGTGGTTGGAATCTCCAACACGTCGATCTACCCAGCGAATCTCTCGCGGTTGGCCGCCAGATAGTCTTTACGTTTTATTGGAAGAACAGTGGACGTTGGGAAGGTCAAAATTACCAGTTGGTTGTTGAATGACCGCGTTCCCAATCTTATGAATGTGGCATCATGCTTTGAACATGGCGCTGAGATCCCGATAACTTATAGCCTGCTCCGCGAAAGCAAACGTACCGTGTTCTTGCATCTCCCGCGCCGCCCGAAGAAATGCGCCCAGTGCGGCGCGAGAGAGTGCGCTGCCCACGCTGACTCGCTTAACTCCGATCGCTGACAGTTCGGCCAGACTCAGCTGAACGCCCTGCAGTCCCATCACGACGTTCACCGGACGATCGACGGAACTAATCACCGCTGCAATGTCATCTTTCGTGGTCAAGCCGGGCGCGTAGAGAACGTCGGCGCCGGCTTCCTGATAGGCCTGTAATCGTCCGATGGTATCTCGGAGGTCAGGGCGGCCGTGCAGGTAGTTCTCCGCGCGTCCGGTCAGTGTGAAAGTGAACGGAAGGGCGCGCGCGGCCTCCGCTGCTGCGCGCACTCGTTCAACTGCATGTTCTCTTTCATAGATCGGATGGTCCGCGCGTCCGGTTGCATCCTCAATGGACCCGCCGACAACTCCGGCAGTCGCGGCGAGTTGGATGGTTTCGGCGGCTATTTCAGGCGTATGGCCAAATCCATTCTCCAGATCAGCGCTTACCGGCAAGTCCGTAGCTGAAGCGATTGCAGATAGATGGCTCATCATCTCGTCACGTGTAATTGTGTTGTCCCGCTGCCCGGCCGAAAAGGCGTAGCCGGCGCTGGTCGTCGCGAGCGCCTCAAAACCCAGATGAGCCAGTAATCGCGCTGTTCCGACGTCCCACGGATTGGGAATAATGAAGGCCCGATCACGACCGTGGAGTGCGCGAAACGCCTTTGCCTTTTCGTTTTGAGTCACCATAAAATCATGCCGCTCCCATGAGTGTCGAAGGCACGCCGAAAGTTCCATCGACAACCTCAACGAAGTTTCTTTCTTCCCGGAGGATGATTTTCTTCGTCTGTGCCATGGTGAAGTTCTCGCGCGCCTCCGGATCTGACTTCAAGCGCGCCCGGTAAGCCTCGTATGCAGCCAGATTATTGAAAGCAATCAATCCCCAAGCTACATCGTTCGTGCCTTCGTGGGGAAGAAAATATCCGACAAGATGGCCGCCGCATCGAGGAATAATGCGGCCCCAGTTCTCGGCGTATTTCTTGAACGCGTCGAGCTGGAAGGGATCGATCTGATAGCGAATGATGCAGGTGATTGTCATGGGTGTCCTCGTCGTGACCGGTTGGGCTGGTGAATCGTTGAAGCCAAGTGTGAAGGCTGCGCCCGCCGCCAGCATGACGCCAATTGCTTCGCGGCGATCTAATTGGGCGGTAGAGGGTTTTGTGGAAAGCTTTTCGCGGCGATGCATTCTGGATAATTGTGCCGATTGTTTGACATCAACACTTCGTTTACCATCAAACTATGAATGCCGTTCGAAATGATGAACGCAACCGGGCTGGCCACGATGACGCGGCCGTCTCCGAGGTGGCGGCAGCGATTGGCGAACCGGCACGGGCACGCATGCTCTATTGCCTGATTGACGGTCGGGCGAGAACAAGCACAGAGCTTGCGGTAGTGGCTGACGTAACTGCGTCCACCGCCAGCGTACACCTACAACGTCTGAAGACGCAGCGCCTGGTGAAGGTCTTGGCGCAGGGGAAGCATCGCTACTACAGTCTCGAAGGAGCGAACGTCGCGGCCGCACTTGAAGCATTAAGCGTCCTCGCGGGTGGAACCCGCAAGCCCTTTGTTCCAAACACTCCGAACCGGTTACGTGCTGCGAGGACGTGTTACGACCACATGGCGGGAACCATCGGGGTACTGCTGCACGACCGCTTCAAAACATTGGGTTGGCTCTCCACTGCAACTGGATCGAGACGCGCAGATTCCTATGACGTCACTCCAAATGGGGCGAAAGCATTCGAGTCCGTTGGCATCGATATCGATGCTACCCGGATGCTGCGGCGTCGATTTGCCTGCGCTTGCCTTGATTGGAGCGAGCGCCGACCGCATCTCGGTGGTGCCTTGGGTGCGGCCGTTCTGAAAGTTTTCTTGAACAGAAAGTGGATCGTGCAGGATCTGGACAGCAGAGTGCTCGGAGTTACCAGTTTTGGGCGACGCGAAATACTGACTCGATTTGGCTTGAGCATTTAGAAAACGGCCTGCACTGTGCGAGTTCCGGCTCTTTTGCGGTAAACTTCCGGCTTGGAATTTATCCACTTTGAATTTGTCAACCGGTGAATTTCTTAGCAGAATCGGGAGGCTTGATGTTAGATCGCCAGCGGTCGCTAATTGGCTTTATATTTCTCACGTTGCTGATCGCAATCAAGAGCTCAGCATTTTGTCAGACAGAGCCGAAAGCGATCATGGCTTACTTCGAGTATTCCGGCTCAGATCATTCTCTGCGGACATTTGCTTCTTACCTCACCCAAATTCCGACAGATAGTTTTGCGATTGACCGCGAGGGGACGGTCTCTGGGACAGCGCCGGTCGGAGCGCTGGCCTTCTCCCGAAAAAATGGCATGCAGACTTACGCTACCGTCTCGAACTTCGGGAACTTAGGCTTCGTGCCGCTTATCGCGCATGACATCATTGTGCATCCCAAGATCCGCGCGAAAGCCATTCAGAACATGCTCGCCGTGGTGCAGACTTATGGTTACACCGGAGTCAATATCGATTTCGAAGCCGTTCCTCACAAGGATCGCAAGCCCTTCACTGCGTTCATCCATGCAGTCGGACAAGCCATGCACGCCGCCGGGTACCTTTCCGTTGTCTCGATTCCTGCCGAGTTAGAAGACAACCCCAATGACTCATGGGCGGGTGCCTTTGACTTCAAAGCGCTGGCACCTGAGGCGGATATCTTGCAGCTCATGACTTATGACGAAAACGGACCGTGGGGACCGCCTGGGCCCGTGGCGGGGTTGGACTGGGTTGAGCCTTGCGTGCAATTCGCTGTTTCAGTCGTACCTGCAAACAAGATCAGCCTGGGGATTCCGGCTTATGGTTATGACTGGAATCTGACGAAAGGGACCGGCGTTCAGGTCTATTGGAAGCTGATTCCGGCGCTGATCGCGAAAATGAATGCAGTGCCGCAATGGGATGTGAGTTCCTCCTCACCATATTTCACCTACACCTCGCCTAGCGGCGCGAGCCATGTGGTCTGGTACGAAAATACGCAGAGTATTCCGCTGAAGAGTCAATTGGCCGTCACCTACAATCTGATGGGTGTTTCGGTCTTCGCTCTGGGCTACGACGATCAAACATTCTGGGAAGCTCTGAGTACGGGCTTGGGCACGGATCCGCATTGAGCGGCTTTTTAGCTGACACTCCCAGCTTTACGAATCCATCCGAAACATTCTTATCGAGGCACCAATGCGCGTTCTTTGTCTGTTTGTTATGGTCGTACTTATGAGCGTTCTTGCCACATCGCAGTCTCTCCCAGGGGCGGAAGCTGTCACGGATCCCAAGCAGATCTCTTCCAAGCCTGACGCACGCGTGGAGAAGAATCTTTCTATCGAGAAGCTGTATATGACGCGTCTGGTTGGCGGTTCGACCTGGTCGCCGGATGGAAAGACAGTCGCCTTCGTCAGCAACCTGAGCGGTCGCAATAATATTTGGCTCGTGCCCGCCGAGGGCGGATGGCCGATGCAACTGACGGTTAGCGATCAGCGGCAGACCAGTCCAACGTGGTCTCCGAACGGCAAGTGGATCGCTTATATGTCCGATTACGATGGCGACGAGCAATGGGATATTTTTCTGGTTTCGCCCAAGACCGGAGAGGTTGTGAATCTGACGAACACGCGCGAGATTGCGGAAGAAAGTCCAACGTGGTCTCCGGATGGACGCTATCTCGCTTATATGGTCAAGCCTAAGATCTCATCCGTGTTCGAAATTGACGTGTACGACACAGTGTTGCGGGATGTGAAGCACTTGACCACCGGCACCGCCAAAGATCGGATGAATGTTGCTCCGATCTGGTCATCGGATGGCACGTTCATCGTCTACACACAGGAGCAGTCGAAAGGGACTGACTCGAATGTGTTTCTTGTTGAGGTCGCGAGCGCGCAAAGCACGCTGCTGACACCGCATGATGGTGAACGCACTTACTCGGCGAATGACATCTCTCCTGACGGCAAGAAGGTTCTGATCACTTCGAATGCCGCCGACGGTTATGACAATGTTGGCCTGCTCGAGATCGCAAGTAAGAAGATCCAATGGATTACTCAGGAGATGTGGGAGATTTCCGGCGAGAACTTTTCTCCTGATGGAAAGTTTCTGACTTACAACGCAAATGTTGACGGCAACACTGACATTTATCTATATGACACCATTGCCGGAAAGGCGCGTCCATTGCCGCTGCCCAAGGGTGTCAACTATTCCGCGGGACGGCCTTCACCATTTACTCGCGATAATTCGCGGCTGCTTTATTACCATACGGGGCCTACGGCTCCTGGTGACTTATGGGTTTATGACTTAGCTTACGGAGAAACCAAAGTCAACGGCACGCGGGCAGGAATGCCCGCGCCGCACGAGCAATCTCATCAACTTACTTATTCTTTGGTTGGTGGGGTGCGCTCGCAGGACATGGTTGAGCCTTATCTTGTCCACTATCCTAGTAAAGATGGTAAGTGGACGATTTCCGCATTTGTCTATGTACCTTACAACTTGCCGCGTAATGGACAGCATCCGGCGATTGTTTATGTTCACGGTGGGCCCACGGCGCAGACGGTGAATTCGTTTAATCGCTTCGTGCAGTACATGGCTAATCAGGGATACATTGTGATTGCTCCCAACTATCGCGGATCGACTGGCTATGGGAAAGAGTTTCAGCAGGCGAATCTTTTCGATATGGGCGGCGGCGATTTGCAAGATGTTCTTGCGGCCGCGGACTGGATCAAAGAGACGGGATATGTCGATCCTAAGAAGCTTATTTTGATGGGCGGCAGTTATGGCGGCTACCTGACGATGATGGGTGTGACTAAGGCTCCTGAGATGTGGGCGGCGGGGGTTCCGATAGTTCCTTTTGTGAATTGGTTTACTGAGATTCAGAATGAAGATCCCGTGCTGCAGCAGTCGGATCTTGCGACTATGGGCGATTTGGTGAAGAACAAGGCGCTGTATGAAGATCGTTCCCCGATTAACTTCGTGGATCAGATCAAGGCTCCGCTGTATTTGCTGGCGGGCGGAAATGATCCGCGGTGTCCTAAGAGCGAGGCGCAGCAGGTGGTGGATGCGGTCAAGAAACGTGGCGGTGTGGCTGAATACAAGGTCTATGAAAACGAAGGGCACGGCTTTGCGCGAGTGGAAAATCAGATTGATGCGTACCGGCGCGTGGCTGACTTTTTGAAGGGGCATGTGCCTCCGGCGGATTGCAGTTGTTCGTTGAATGAATGACCGTGAATGAGTGGCTGGAATGAGTGGCGGCGAGGCCTAGTTACCAGTAAGGTATTAGTCTTAAAGTATAATGAAAAAACTCTTTGTCGGTCTTTTAGAATCATGGATTTAGGCCACTTTTTGCTTCCAAATCTTTGCGTCTAAAGGACTTATATGGAAAATATTCCAGCGTAAGGACTTAGACGACAACTTTGGCGACCATCGCTTCCCGTTCTGGGATTTTCTTCGATTCATCGCGTTCAACTTTCTATTTTGTCAAAGATCGCTCACTCGTCGCTTGGGCGCCACTGCGGCAGGTTTGGGGAGCCCTTTTGGAGCTGGGCACACTTCGGGACTGCAACAGGTCAGGATTATTATCGCGCCGGGTGGGTGGGGTGTCTGTGATGGCGGTCACTGGTGGATGTGATGAAAAAAATTTTGTCGCTGAGGCCGTTAACACCAACTGAGAGTCGGCTGCGCTCAGTGAGTCTAGTGAAAATATTACGCCTGCGACCCGCTTCTTAAGATTTTGGCAATGTGGTGGCGTCCTTTGCGGTGGCGATTGCATCTGATGAGCCTTATGACTGGACCAAATTTTCCTGACCCCAATCCTCTCCCATCTCCCGAACCTGCGGTTCCGCCAGTGAAAGAGCCGCCGGATGATTCTCCGATGCCTCGATCTCCCGTCATTGAGCCTGACGATCCTGCTGAGCCTAATCAGATTTAAGGCTCGGACGTTCAGCCCCTAAAGGGACGTTGGATTTCGACGACTTACGATATCGCTGAAGCGATACCCTGATGCGAAACTCGAGTTTTTCTGCAAACGGTAGAGCGGTCTCCGGAGACGAGCTACTTAGCACGGGCCTGAGCGGCACGGCTGAAGCCGTGCCCTACCCAAACCCCATTTATGAAATCAGCTTGAGATCTTTCGCTTCGCTCAAGATGACAAATTATTCAAACTGCTGAAACTGATCCTAGGGATAGGCACGGGCGGCGTGGTGTTTTTTGGCTGCTTCCAGACGCAGCATCAGCATGTAGACGACTACGCCTACGTTGATCACCAGAATCAGCACGCGAAATATGTCGGGGCGGCGCAGTAGATCGGCTACTTCGAAGGGGATGTAGATGGAGCCGCTTGCGATGGCCAACCACTCCGCCCACGGGCGGACGTACCACAACCCGTAGGCCTCGACGAATCTCAGGATGACGTAGACGGCTGCTACGGTGGCTATCTTCCACAGGCGGATATCGCTGACCTTGTAGACGAGGTCGATGAAGATGCCTACGAAGTGGTGATGGGGATTGGCGTGAAAAAATTCGAGGAGGCTTTCGGCTACTCCCCAGATATCTTTGTGGCGCATGGTGAAGACGCCGAGTCCGGCTAGCAGGACTACGATTCCCTTGGTGAATTCGAAGGTGGCTACGGTGCGCACACCTTTGATGTGTCCGGGGTCGCCGATTTTGGGATGCGGGATTCTGGGGTGCATTTGGCGAAAACTAATTTCCGGTATTGCGATTCTGCGCCTGGTGGCGGATTGATTCTAAAGGCTGGCCCCTGAAAGGGCTCTTAATTTCGGAGATTTACGGCATCGCTAATGCAATACCCTGATACGAAGCTTTCGCATTCTAACTCTCGCGGCGGACACTCTCACGCAACTCCTCAACAATTTCCAGCGCGGCTTTGTGTGCGGCTTCGCCCTGGGTTACATCGAATGAGATGGCTCCTACACGGGCATGGCCTCCGCCGCCGTAGCGCTCGCAGATTCTTGCCAGATTCACGGTGGGCGGACGTTTCGACCACGGGTTCGATCCAACGGAAACTTTTACGCGGAAGGAACTCTTGCTGACTCCGATGCTGTAGATCGAATCGGGATGGAGATAGTACGGAATGAATTTATTGTAGCCTTCGAGTTCGAGGTCGGTGATGTCGAAGAAAATCGTGCCGTCTTTTTCTTGCGTGCGTTGGCGCAAAATTTCTATGGAGCGCTGATGACGTTCCAGCAATGGCGGCAGGACGGCGCTGACGAATGGCTCTTCGAGTATTTGCGCCAGGGGTTTGTAGGCTAGAAGCGGAATCATGGTCTTGACGAAGTTGCGATCGGTGGAGGCTTCGATGGCCATGGTCAGCTTCATGGCGGGAGCTTTCATTTCTACGGCTGACTTGGCGTCGTCATACATGGCGCCGTCGACGATGTCGGTCCAGCGTACGAGTTCGGCTACCGGATGCGGATCGAAGCCGAAGCGCTCCTCCGCTATCATCGCGATAAAGCTAGTGCAGGATTTGAAATCGGGATCATAAAACTTTTGATTGCTCTGATCCTGTTCGAAATGGGCGGCGTCCGCGGGGGATAGAAACGCGCTCTCGTGGTGATCGAACCACCAGGTAATTTTGGGCGAGCTTGAATATTTGAAGTCTACGATGGCATTCTCGTCGCCATCGAACTGGTTCTCGTCGAAGAGAGAGCCGGCGCGATGGAGCAGGCCGGAGTAAACGAAGTCCAAATCATTATTATTGTGGATTCGTTCGCGGTAGAAACGTGAGAACAGAGCAGCCGAGCAGGCCCCGTCAAAGCACTTATCGTGATAAAAAACCCGAACTCGCAAATTGGCTTCCCTTTGCCCGTTTCTCCGGGCGTGTGGTGAAAAACTAATAGAGTTGCTGGTTTGGAGAGTTATGTCAAGGCGGATGTTAGGCGGAGCCTAAACAGAAGCCATCTCGTATATAAAACTAGAGGATAAATCGCGGATCCCTCAGGCGCTAAAGCGCGGCGCATTTTCAAGAATTTAACGGCACGACTGAACGTCGTGCCCTTCCCAAACGTGGTCGAATCGAGTTTTTTCGCAGCTGTCGATCCGCGTTTTTTCACAGCTGTCGATCCGCGTTTTTTCGAAACAAAATCAGAATATTTTCACTTCTTCCGGCGGCGGATTTTGAAGTCGAAGCTGACGACTCCGTTCTGGTCGCGCAGCGCCACAATCGAAATCGTTCGCGTGATGTTGTACTCCACCTGGATGATCTGCTGATTGGAAACGGAGACATTGGTGCTGTAGGTGAGTGTGAGATTGTTGGCCACCTGCTGCTCGACAGTCACCTGCGGTCCGCGAACCACGTTGGTTTCACTGGGGAGCCCTTGAGGATCGACTTTTACGCGGCTGGCTCCGAATAAACGTTGCAGGCGGCTATTGACGGTGCTGTTGAGGGCCTCGTTGATGAGCAGGTTCGAGGCGTCGCCGCCGAGGCCGAATGATCCGGTGGAACCTGCTGCAGCGGATTCTTCGCGAGTGCGGCCCAGAGCTAACAGCGCGATGACGTCGGCTTCCGGAAGCTGCGGCTCGGACTGCCAGGTAACTTTCAGTCCGTTCGTAACGCTGGCATCGCCGCGAAACTGCACTGTAATGTCGTAATCACGGACGCGCGTGCTCGCCTGAAGATCGATGATCGGTTGCGTTTTTGCCGGGTTCGCGAAGGTTACGTCCCCGCGGTCGAGCTTGTATTTATTTCCGTTGAACGAAATTTCTCCTTCGAGGACTTCGACTCTTCCGAGAATCGCCGGACGGTCGGCGGTGCCGCGGACTCGGAGATCGGCGTTACCAGAGAGCCGGGCGATGGCCGTCTGCATCTGTAGTTCGGGAGTCGTCATGACGTGGACGTCGAGTTTAAGGCGGCTGGCCAGGCTGTCGTTCTGGGTCAGGACGATCGATTGCTTACTCTTTTCGATATAAGCTCCGAAGTCGAATCCTGGAGTGACGGCAAGCTTCGTGACCACTACGTTACCGGTGAGCAATGCGGCATTGGTCGTGCCGGTTAGCCGCATATCCGCATTCGCGGTGGAACTTACGCCTGGAGGATAGCGCAGGCGAACACCTTGCGCGGTTGCGCCGAAATCGAGTTGAAAGATGCCGCCCTGGTAGCTTGCAGATCCGGTCAACGCGATGGCGCCACCGCCGGTCGTGCCGCTGAGTTTCTCAATCTGAATGCGATTGCGATCGAAGACCAAAACACCGTTCAGATCGCTGAGTCCACTGGGAAAATCATTGTGACTGACAAAAGTATTCTTTACCTCGATCCGGCCCTGGAGCACGGGCTGTGAGAGCGTGCCGCTGGCGTTCAGGTTCACGCCCAAGTTGCCGCGGGCGAGAATCTTGGGATTCAGCGACTGCAATAGTGTCAGGTTGACCGAGCCATCCATGCGGAGGTCGAGTTCCTGAGCGCCAGACAAATGCGCCTTACCTTGCGCGGTGAAATCGGTCCCAGTTCCGGCGAGGTGCAGTTGTTGGATGGTTAGAATTTGATCGGCAATCTCGAAACGCAGTGGACCGACGCTTTGTACTTGCACGTGCTCGATGTCGGCGCCAAGTGATTGGATTTCAGCGGTCGCCTTTAAATCGCGGGGTGTGCTCAAAGGACCAGCAACGTGGATTGTTCCCTCGATGGGGGAGTGTCCCGTGACTTTTCCTGGCAGATAAATGCGGAGGAAAGAGTCGGTATCCAGATGATGGAAGGCGAGCGTTAAATCCGCGGGAAAGTCGTGCTCTAGTGCGACACTGCCGGCAATGGACAAGTCAGCTTTATCGAAATCCGAGTGCGATTTCAGGTCGAGCTGTTTTCCGTGGGTGACGGCATCGACATAAAAATCTCCGATGCGCTCCTTGTCTAAGGCGAGGTCTTTGAGATGAATATGCCCGTTGACCGAAGGCTGATCGAGCGTGCCGCCGGCTTGGACAGTGAAATCGGCGATGCCGTCCGCCACAAAGCGGCTGGTCTGCAAGCGGGGGAAACGGGTTAGATCGAGATTGCGTCCGGCGAGATTCAAGTGAAACTCGGTCTTCCCAAAGTCGTTCTTTGACGACTGAATATTCGATGGCTCGTGATTCTGCGACAAGAGGTTCGACGTACTGATGGCGGCCGTCCCAGAAATGGGAGCACCATAGACGCTGGCTTCGATGTCGTTGAATTGCAGCTCGCCATCGGCAAGATGAAGATTGCTTTTCAATAAAGGAACACCTACTCCGTAAGCCGAGCCGTTATGGAGCTCGATGTGCCCGTCACCGCGGGGATCGTCACGCGAACCGGAGACAGTCGCCGACATATCCAGACTACCGGCGAGGGGCTGAGTGGCTCCGGCTAAGCTGGCGAGTTCGGCCAGATCGGCGTTGTGGATATCGAAGTGCAAAGTAAAGGGAAGGTTATCCAAAAGCTCGCCGCTCGCTAGCGCCGAACTGACGTCGAAGTGCGCGGTGGAATGGCCATGAATGATTGAGCCATTGTGAGCGGCGAAGTGATTGCTGGAATATTGGACTGCGGCGGAAAGTGCGTCCCAGTGGATCTCTCGGGCGGAGACTCGTTCAGTCGCGGGCAAGGTGGTGTCGAAATCGTAGACTTCAAGTTTTCCGTTCACAGAAAGCGCGGAGAGTTTGCCGCTGGCGTTGCCGTTGAAGTTGGCCCATCCGTGGACGGTGAAGGGCAAGGCATGCGAGCCGTAGGCGGCTTCGAGCAACGGCGTCCATTCTTTGAGGTTATGACTGGTGAAGGTAAAGTGCAGCGATGAGGTCGCGGCCAGGCTTCCGGTGGCAGTGATTTCAGAACCCGTCGTTGACAGGTGAAGTTCGTGAACTTCCAATTCGTCGCGCGATCCGCGATAGACGCCATCGACTTGTCCGTGCACCGGGATCACGCCAGGGGAGGGTTTCAGGGGCGGCGCAATGGCAAGTTTCAGGCGAGTCTCCTGATCACGGATGGAACCAACCCAGAGCATCTCTACGTTTCCGCTTGCGCTTCCAGAGATGTCGAGGTGGTCGAGGGGAAGTTTTTTTGAGCTCAGCATCTCGAACGCTGGGAGCAACGGGAAGCCTGCCAATTGCAGACGGACTGCGCCACGCTGAAGACTGGCGGGCGAGACTCGTCCGATGGTATGGCGCTGGACTGGCGTGGGTGTCGGTTCGAGGGAGTTCTGCCAGTTCGTCACATCCGCGTCGCCGGAGAGATCGCCGCCGAGCAGATTTGCCTTAATGGAAAAGATGCGCAGCCGATCGGGAGTGACGGAAAAACCAGCCGCGAGGCGGCCGTTTCGCATCACCACTCTGGCATTCGACCAATCGAGATCTTTCGCTTGAACCGTTCCCTGAGTGGCAAAGTCATGTAAGTTCAATGAACCTTTGCCCTCGAATTGGACCGTGCCCCTGCGAAATTCAGGTTGCCGGGCGAGAGGCGCGAGTTCGCCGAGGTCTGCGACACCGTGATAATCACCACTCAGATGAGGGTCGTGAAAGTCCTGCAGATGGCCCGAGAAATGAATTTCAGATTTTCCGGAGACCACTGTCAGATTTCTGATTTCGGCTCTTCCGCGGGCGAGGACCAGCGAAGAATCAGCCTTCCACATAAACTGTGGGTATTTTTGAAAGCGCGTGGCCACACTTCCGACGGCTACGTGGGCCTCGTATTGCCGGCGCAGTAAGGAATAATTCAAGAGCAGGGCGAGATCACGGGCGTCAAAATTGACCGGGACTTTTTGGTCTTCCCACAGCAGTTCGCCTTGCTGCACTCCGATATGCGAAACGGAAAGCGAGATGAGTTGCTCAACGGGGCCTTCGTTTGATGGAAGTGTCACTTGGGGCGCGGGAATGTTGGTGGTGCCATCCGGGTAGTCGATGATGTGAACGACCGGATGCTCGAGTACCAAAGAGTGCAATCCAATAGTGGTGCTGAGGAGCGAGATGATTTTCATCTCCGCTTCGACGCGGTCGACATGTAGAAATGGGATCTGATCAGGAGCTTCGGTCCCATGGATCGTCAGGTTGCGCGCGTCCACCCGCAGACGGAATGGAGTGATGTGGAGTTCACCAAGTTCGACGCGTCCACCAACAATTTTCTCGACCGACGAGACCACGCGGCGCCGAACCCGTTGTTGAAAGGAATCGGTGGTCACGTACCAGCCGAGCAGGCTGAAGGCAATCAGGCAAAACAGGCAAAAACATAGAAAGAGCTTCAACAAGATGCGACGGCGTTGCGGAGCAATCGACTGGGAACGTTCTTCGGGAGCCGGCTCGGAAGGTGGTTCTGGCGTTGATTCGGGAGGCGTGGATTCTGTCAACGGTTCTGGTCTCCGCCACTCGATTCAGGAGTGGCGATATGGCTCCCGGAGCGCAGACTTGCCAGCCAACCGGTAAGCAGTTCGTTCATCTTTTTTTCGGCCAACAAATCTTTGATTCGGCCAAAGACTTCGGTCAGCGGCTTGGCGTGATCGCCAGCTTTTTGCATCTCCGGCAACAACTGAGTCTGGTAGTAGTTTTCGACGGCATGCTGATCGATTTGAATCGAGGGCCGTAGCCGGTCTTCGACCAGCTTCATCAGTTGAATCTCGTCGCTCAGGCGCTTTTCCAGCGAACTTTCGGTCAGTCCGTAGCGTTGAAGCTTGGCGTGCCAGCTCTCGTCGGTGGGGCAATCGGGATAAAGCTTGCGGACTTCGGCAACGCGGGCGGAGACCTCTGGGGCGGGAGCGGGTTGGGAGGGTCGAACCTGCTCTCGCAGAAGTTCCTGATCGATCAGGCGATCGAGAGCAGCGGCGCGCTCGGCAGAAGTAAAGGAGTCGGGATCACGGCCGTTGGAAAAGGCCTCGAAGGCTACTTCCTGCTCCCAATCACTCTGCAAGACTACGTGGCCGTTGACGCTGGTGACCACGCGGTCGACGATCCTACCGGCCCATGCCAGCGGCGCCGTCATGGTTACGGGGATTGCCATTACCATGGCGATGACGAAACGTCTTCCGGCGGTGATCCCTTTGAGTTTGATCGTTACGAGTTTGATCGTTACGAGTTTAGACATTCCGAGTTTAAGCATTCGGAGTTTCATCAGAAAGACTGCCCTACACTGAATGAAAAATTAAAATGTCCGGCGCGTTGGTATCCGAACTGCCCGACCGACTGCCCATTCAAGTTGCTAGTCGTGATGTTCGTGTAGCTGGGAAAGTACGGTGGATTTAAATTGTATCCAAAGTCAAAACGCAATGGTCCGATCGGCGTCTGATAGCGTACTCCCAAGCCTATGGCGTGCGATACATAATTATAGTTGCACTGCAGGTGGTTCACCGCTGTGAAGCACAAATATTCGTTGGGCTGGTGAAAGCGGACCAGGCTAGGCAACATTTCCTGGGGCCGCGCGAAAACGTTGCCCATGTCGTGAAAAACTGTGAAGCCGATATTGTCATTGAGGTAAGGCACGCGAACGTTGGGAAAACGCATCTCGAGATTATTGAGAAACACGGCGCTGCCCCCAAGGGGAAACCCGGTAAATGGATCACGCGGTCCTGCCTGATTTAACCCGAAGCCGCGATTAGAGTTGCCCCCGCCACTATAAAACCGCTCCGGCAATGGAATAAGAGTTTGGGTCGCCGATGCGGTTTGCGAGGGATCGAGTACTACGGTGCTTCCGAAGGGGTTTTCAATGCCCACGGTGGTGGAACGAGCAAAAACGTAGCCTTGCCCGGTGCTGCGATTGCGAAACAGCGCGTGATACGTGGAGTTCTTGATCAGTATGCGGCTGAAGTCTGCCTCTGAACCAAAATTACTGGAAGCGACCCCGCCTTCGACAGTGGTGTAGCTGCCGCGGGTGCTTTCCAGATCGTTGTCGCGACGGTTGCGCATATAGAGGAAATTAGGCGTTCCAACGCGAGTTGGCTTCGAGAGGAGCGGAATGAGGTCGTCGCTGACCTGAATATTGCTGGCCTCCACACGGCGGTAACTGAAGCGGTAGGCGAGCGTAGTGAGGTCGCGTCCGGTTGCCTGCTCGCGTTTTATTACCTGCATGAGTTGCAATGTGCCTTCGAGGCGTTTTGAGGTGAAGGTAGAAACATCGACGGTGTCGTCGTAGAGCCCGGTGGCGGTGAAACGAAGCTTATCGAGGTTCAGGAGTTTGGGGACGTCATAACTAACGACCGCTCGCTGCTGCAGGCGGCCGACGTTGGTTTTCAAACTGAGGGTCTGGTGGCGTCCGCCCACGTTGATGCGGCTTACACCGAAAGAGACCATGGGGCTAACGCCGGTGTCCCCTAGCGGCTGGTTGACTCCGAATGTGGGCTGCCCGGTTTGGAACTCGAAACCGACACCGTAGTCGAAGGTGTAGCGATCTGCTTCGCGCGCCGCGACCACCACATTCTTGTGTGATTCTGTGCCATCGGGGTTTTGGATCGCAGTGTCGACCTGTTTGAAAAGACCGAGGTCGTAAAGGCGGCGCTCGCTCTCGAGTATCGCTTGCTGGCTGAGAGGCGCGCCGGGTTGCACAGGAACTTCCCGGCGGGCGACTCCGAAGCGAGTGTAATGCAGACCGTCGAGAAAAAGCTGATCGACAAAAAATTGCTCGCCTTCATGAATTGTGAAAGTCACACCGACGCGCGGAGAATTGTCTGCCGACGGAACGCTCACGTAGCCGACATCGACGGTTGCGTTGGGGAAACCACTATCAAAATATTTGCTTAGAATCGTGTCGCGATCATCAGACAGGCTCGATTCGTCAAAACCCTGTCCTTCGGCAGTGGAAATTTCGGGAATCTGTTCTTGTGGAAGGGTGTAATTGCCTTCGATGCGAACCCATGTCACACGGGTCTGAGGACCCTCTTTAACAATGATGTCGATGGCGAGTTGCGAGGAAACTCCCTGATAGTTGTCAACCAACTTGCTGGTGACCTCGGCCTGACGGAAACCACTTGCCCGGTAGAGCGCCTTCACAACCTGTACGTCTTCTTCGAGCAAGGCTTCGCTGTAACGCCCGTGGCTGAACAGCCGGCCGGCGGCCTGATTTTGCATACGTGAGCGAATCTGCTCATTGGAAAAGAATCGATTGCCAGAAATGTGAATGGCAGCTAGTTTGTGCCGGTCTCCAGGATTAATGTCATAGACCACCTGCACGGTCTTGCCGGCCTGGGGATTGAGCTGATTGACCTTAACGGTGACTTCAAAATATCCGAGAGTCTGCAAATGATTTTGGATATTGCGGCGGCCTTCGTTGAGCAAGTCATCGTCGACCGCGCCTTCTTCGTATACGGGCACCAGTTTCTTCAACACGCCTTTGCTGAGTTTGAAACCCTCGGCAATAATCTCCACCACCGGCCCACGATCCACTTTTAAGACATAATCCACGGCATTGGGCTCGGAACGGTAATTACGGCTGGTGACGGAGACCTGGGCGAGCAAGCGGTCCTGTTGCTGATATTTGCTGCGGATTCGCTGCAGAGCCCGGGTAATGCGGCTGGAGGACGCCCGATCGCCCGTATGCAGCTTGGCGATGTCCTTGATCTCGGCGACGGAATAACCGGCGTCGCCTTCGAGGGTGATTTCTCCGACGGAGGCGCGCGGGCCGGGAACGACGCGGAAAGTGAGATTGATCTGGTGTTGATGCTCGTCGCGCTGCTCGGAGTGGGTCACCTTGGACTCATGGAAGCCATTTTCCTCCATAACTCTTTGGATGCCTGCAAGAGCGCGGTCGAGCTTCTCCTGGGAATAGAGTTCGCCGAGTTGCAGGCGGGTGGCGCTGGAGAGTTGATTGGGAGACGGATTGGTGGAAACACCTCCGATGGTTACCATGCCCACGAAAAAATTAGCGACCGTCAGAAAGCGGAGCCGGACGCCGGCGGTGTCGGTACGATCCGCTTCGGCCTGAATATCGGAGAAACGTCCGGTGGCGTAAAGGGCCTGCATGGCATCGTGCAGTTTTTCGCGGGTAAGCGGTTCGCCGACCTTGAGGGAGGTGGCTGTCAGTAGTGCGGCAGCTTCGTTCGGTGGAGTGGCGGGCAACTCGATCTCATCGATGGTTAAGCCTAGATAGGGCGTGATGGTTCCGAAGGCTTCATCGGGCGTGGCTGCGGGCTTTGCTTGGGGCACCGTGCCGGACTGCGCTCCAGAAGTTGTTCCGCCCTGCGACGACGGTTCTGTTGGTGGCTGCTGGGTGGGTGCGGCACCAGCCGCACAAATTGCGCTGGAGACCAGCGTCCAGACTAATAGAAACCTCGCTACCAACCGTGCGGCATTGCTTAGCCGTGGAATTCTCTCCCGAAACTTAGGCGGCTTAGCCATGAAACCTTTCGGGTTCGATGAAGCGCAAGATGGCACCCATTGCTCGCGAGGGTCGAAGCTCGCGAGAATTAAAGTTTGATGATTGCACCTATAATACTGGTTGTGAAAGCGTAGGAAAGGTGTCCGCCAAGGTTATCGCTTTGGAAATGGATGTTTTGAAAACCGACGACCGTTATTCGCGGCAGGTGTTATTCAAGGGGATCGGAGCCGAGGGCCAGCCGAAGCTGGCGGCGTCGCGAGTGGTGATTGTCGGATGCGGCGCCACCGGTTCGGCGTTGGCCTCGTTGCTTGCGCGTTCCGGTGTAGGAACGCTGCGGATTATCGACCGAGACTATGTTGAGTCCAGCAACCTACAGCGGCAGACGCTGTTTGATGAGAATGATGCTCGCGAATCCGTGCCGAAGGCGATCGCGGCGGCTCGACAGATTGCGCTCTTTAATTCGCAGATTGTGGTTGAGCCTCATGTAGCTGACCTGACTCCGGCGAACGTCGATTCCCTGCTCGGCGGTTTCGACCTGATTCTCGATGGCACCGACAATTTTGAATCCCGCTACCTAATCAACGACTATGCGTTGAAGAATTCCGTGGCGTGGATCTATGCGGCTGCGGTTGGCAGTTATGCCGTCACCATGAATATCCTGCCGGGAGAAACGGCTTGCCTGGCATGCATCTTTCCTGAATCGCCGCGTGGGACGGTTGAGACTTGTGAGACGGCTGGCATTTTGAATTCTGCCGTGAACCTGGTGGCGTCGATTGCGGCTGCGGAGGCATTGAAATTTCTGGTGGGGTCGCGCTCGAAGATGCGGCGTACGCTCGTTTCCTGGGATGTGTGGAGCAACGAACACGCGGAGTTGGCGGCGATTCGTCCACGGCAAGGGTGCCAAGCCTGCTCGGGCGACTTTGTTCATCTGGCGGGTGAGGACCGGCCTCATATTACTTTGTGTGGACGGAATTCGGTGCAGATCCATGAGCGGCAGCGGCCGGTGGATTTTGCTGAACTGAGCGGCCGCCTGCAGCCGCTTGGCAATGTTCGCCATAACGAATTTGTGTTGAAATTCTGGCGTGAGCCTTACGAGATGACGCTGTTTCCGGACGGGCGCGCGATTATTAAGGGGACGACTGACACGGCGATTGCTCGGAGTTTGTATGCTCGATATGTGGGCAGCTAATCGCTCGGCATAATTAATCGTGGACGGGCGGGGGCGCCCGTCGCTCCACAAGAAACGTCACTAATCGATTGCGGGTTGTGCGCAGGGATTTTCACCTGCATACTGAACATCCTCGCTTGCACTTCAGTGATTTGGCCGAGAATGCCGTGAATCGCCTGACATTCTGGGGTTTTTCAGGCCAGCAATAACTGGCCAGCAAACTGCACTTCCACTGACGATGTGTTAGTCCCCTGTGGAGGCAACATGCGACCCAATCTGATTCTGGCAGTTTTGGTTTTGACGGCAGCAGCAGCTTTTGGACAACAACCATTTCCCTACCCCGGCGCTTGCCTTTATGGATGCGGCCCGTATATTCCGCTCTTAACCACCCCGCAGATATCGCTGCAACAGGCTTCGCCGAATCCGGTGGGAGCGAGCAACGCTACCACGGGATTAATCGCGGGCGCGACCAACTCTACCCTTTCACAGATTGAAGGATCGACGGGCTCGGTCTATACGGTGCCGGTGTGGAATCAGGGGGGCGGCGCTCCGCTGACGACCCAGGATGTGCGTCTCTATCCCGAGACGATTGGACGCGAAGGGCGCCCGATGCGTGCGGTAATGGGCGGTGAAGAGCGGCATGAAGAACGCGGTCCGCGTGGTCCTGAAGAAGCGCGCGCCTGGACGTCTTTTGGGGGACACGAACACACGGTCGTGCTGGGGAACGTAGCCAAGGGCACGAAGGGTGATCACGTCTACACCAATGACGACATCACACGCGAGAACGAGAAGAATGGCGATGTGAAGTACGATCACAAGTCTGAGAAGATCTAAGGCAGGTTTTAGCGCTCAGCGCTCAGTTGTCAGCTTACGGCTCTCGATCCGCGGCTCTTTGCTTGCGATTGAGAGCCGTTGGCTTTTAGGAATAGGTATCTTCTACCGCGTCGAAAACCGGATATTCTCGAATCCAATCTGTTATCTTCTTGCGGTTGCTCTTCTTTATAAATGAACGCCTGGCGCTGCCATTTCGCTAAGGATGAGTGTCTTCATGCCTGAACTCGCTCGACCGGAACCGTCTCGTCTTTACCGCTGGACCGTGCTGCTGTTTGTCAGCGTGGCGATGGGCGGGAACTACTATATTTACGACAGCATCAATCCGCTGGAACGCATATTCATCGACAAGCTGGGATTTTCCGCCACGGCCTTTGGCTGGTTGAACTCGTCGTACAGCGTGGCTGCGGTTTTGACCCTGCTGATCGGTGGCATCATCATTGACCGGATCGGCACCAAGAAGGCAATGACTTTCTTTGCCGTGCTTTGTCTGCTGGGAGCGGCGCTTACCGCCGCGCGCGGGCAGCCGGGCGTGATGATTGCTGGACGCACTGTGCTGGGCTTGGGCGCCGAGTCCATGATTGTTGCGGCCACGACTGTGCTTGCCAAGTGGTTTAAGGGTAAAGAACTGAGCTTCGCGTTTGGGATTAACCTCCTGATTGCTCGGCTGGCTTCGGTGGCGGCTGACAATTCGCCGACCTGGGCTAACAGAGTCTTTTATCCCAATGGACCGGCGGGTGAGCCTAGCTGGCAGGGACCGCTGCTGATTGCGGTTGGTGCTGGAGTGCTGGCGGTTGTCTGCTCGGTCGTCTATTGGGGCCTCGAAAGCCGAGCCGAGGCGAGGTACGAACTGGGCAAGGAGGGGTCGATCGATAAGCTGGAGTTTGGGCAGATATTCCGCTTCAACGCGTCGTACTGGTTTGTGGTGGGACTCTGTTTCACTTTCTACTCTGCGATTTTTCCCTTCCGCACCTTTGCCATCGACTTTTTTACGAACAAGATTCTGGCAGTCCACGGCGGGGTAAGTGCCTCGGATGCGATGCGGGTGTTGGCGCATGAACGGGCCGGATTCTTTAATAGCCTGCTGCCGCTCTCGGCGATGATCGCTACTCCTCTGTTCGGATTGCTGGCTGACAAAATCGGCAAGCGCGCCTTCCTGATGATGTTCGGGTCAATCCTGCTGATGCCGGTTTATCTCATGATGGGATATACAGACATCTCGCTCTATGTACCGGTCTGCCTGATGGGGATCGCCTTCTCGCTGATTCCGGCGGTCATGTGGCCGTCCGTGGCTTATATCGTGGATCAGAACCGGCTGGGCACGGCTTATGCTTTGATGACGCTGATTCAGCAGATTGGGTTCTTCATTTTGAACCTGCTGATTGGCAAGGCCAACGACTATAGCCATGCCGGACTGGACAATCCGGGAGGCTATGGACTTGGCATGTGGATCTTTTCGATCCTTGGATTTGTCGGGCTGACCTTTGCGATTCTGCTGCGGGTACGAGAAACCGGTCCGCACGGACATGGGTTGGAGACGATCACGGCTAAGGGGTAAGACGCATCTGATTCGCATCTGACTTTTTTTGAGACGCGGATTGTCTCGGTATCCAGCCAGGAGTGTGATGGTGCTGGCAAGACGGGGCTAGCGAAGAGCTTCTACCGAGATCATCTACCGAAGATCATAGATTGGGCGATACTGACGGGTTACGAAGGTGATCTTTATGCCGAGTTACTTGATAGTTTGGCGGGATAGATCATCCGAGAAACTACAGTTTTTGGTATTCTGACGAGACAAAATCGGTCGAGCGCGCTGCCGCGCATGTCTCGGCAAATTTGTACAACGAAAAGAGTTTGAAGCCGCATCTGAAGCAGTAGCGGCCGGAAAAGGCGACTTGACCGACCCGAAGGAACGCATCACCGAAGCAGAAGCGATCGAGCAGGCGAAGCAGGGCCACGAAGCAGCGTTCGAAGTCTTGTATCACCTGCACAAACGCCGCGTGTACTCGCTATGTTTGCGCATGGTCTCCAATCCCGCCCAGGCCGAAGATCTGGCCCAGGAAGCTTTTCTCCAACTATTTCGCAAAATAAATACTTTTCGCGGGGAGTCTGCTTTTTCTACCTGGCTGCATCGAATGACGGTCAATGTAGTGCTGATGCAATTGCGCAAGAAAGGTCTGCCGGTGGTTTCGCTCGAAGAGACGCTGGAGGCCGACGACGAAACTCCGCGGAAAGAATTCGGTACGAAGGACGTGAAGCTGACCGGCTCCATCGACCGGTTGCAGTTGCAGCGGGCGATTGACCGCCTGCCGCCTGGGTATAGAACGGTTTTTGTGTTGCATGATGTGGAAGGTTTCGAGCATAACGAAATTGCGCAGATGGTGGGATGCTCGATTGGCAACAGCAAGTCGCAACTTCATAAGGCAAGATTGAAGCTGCGCGATTATCTAAAGTTCATGAGAGCCGAAAAGGCCAAGACTGGTTAGAGCAGAGGTTGCGGTATTTGGGGAGAGGGTTTGCTATGAATTGTTCAGATTTCCAAAG
>Ga0209169_10000394_pt1 | contig 26341 bp, 27 predicted proteins | sample HubBroMetageWRM4_FD_188346 | JGI IMG/M metagenome (GOLD analysis project Ga0209169, IMG submission 188346) | Warmed soil microbial communities from the Hubbard Brook experimental Forest, New Hampshire - Hubbard Brook CCASE Soil Metagenome WRM 4... | ecosystem: Environmental > Terrestrial > Soil...
TGGTCGTCGAGATGGAAGCGTCCGCGCTGATGGCGATCGCCCGCTACCGCTCCATCCCGTTCGGCGAGGTGGTGATGGCCGGAGACTCGCTGGCCGGCCTGGAGTGGCAGCACCGCGGGTGGACGACGGCCACATCGGCGCGCCGGCAGTTGTTCGCCTCCGCCGCGGACGCCGCCGTCGCGCTGACGAGGTGACCGGGTTCCAGATGCAACGGTGCGATCGCCCGGCCCTGACCTTACTCCCAGCGCAGCGGCAGCCTGGCGCGGACCTGCGCTGATCGGCCGGTGGTGACTACGTCGATCCAGGTCGTGGTGGGGCTCAGCGGCGGTATCACCTCTACGCGCAACGCGGTGTCGCCGCCGGTACCGCTCTGGCCGCTGGCGCGGGTGACGTGCCAGCGTCCGGCGCTGTCGCGTATCCAGGTCACCGGCCAGTAATACAGGTCATCGGGCCGGTAGCTGGCCTGGCACATCGGGCCGCTGGCGTGCATGTGCACGACGGTGCGGCCCTGGGCGTTGTGCAGGCCGAGGATCGCGAGCGCGATCCCGTCAAGTTCGGGGAGCGTGACGGCCGCGGCGGCGCAGCCGCCGCTCGCCGGCGCCGTCCCGGTCTTCCTGCGGTGGTAATAGGCCAGCATGCTCAGCCACGGTTCGGGCAGGGTGCGGGCGGGCGGCGCGGTGATGCCGTGGCCGGGCAGATGCAGGCCCGCGCACAGCGCGGCGAGCTGGCCGGGCACCGGGCTGAGCACGGACAAGGCGCCGGCCGCCTGCAGCGCGGCGATGACGTCGCCGAGCCCGCCGGCGATGGCGAGCGGCCCGGGCCACGGCGCGGCCGGGACGGCCGGCGGCGTGGTGAGCAGCCGCGCCGCGACGGCGTGCAGCAGGTGCTCGCCGGGGCTGGCCGTGGCCGCGCTGACCGTCACCGAGGCGTCCAGCGACGTCCGGGCGGGAGGGATCAGGCCGACCCGCACGGCGGGCTGGCCAGGGGCGGTGACCAGGTCCAGCCACCGCGGGTCATACGGCGGGCCGGGATGCAGTATCAGGGTCCACCCATCGGGGCCGCCGCCCAGGTCGCGGACCGTCATCTGGTAGCTGGTCCCCTTGTCGTCGGTGGCGGTGAACTGCTCCAGGCGGGACGCCCCCGGCCACGGCTGAATCACCCGTGCGCCGGGCCCGACCGTCGGCGGCATGCCCGGGCCCGGCCGGACGGACCGGGGGCGGGCCCGCGCGACCAGGCTGAGCTGCGGGCCGGACGCCGTCTGCGCGTAGGACAGCAGGTACACCTCGCCGACGGCATCCTCGCCACCGACCGGGATCACCTGCCCGAGCCGGACCACCCGTACCGGTGCCGCCCCCGGCCCCGCCCTCGGACCAGGACCAGCCGCGGGCCGCTGGTGCACCGGGGATGACCGCCGCCACGATCCCGGGCCCGGGCCGCGCCGACCTGCGGAACCAGGCTGCCGGGCGGCCAGGGCAAGCTCGAAGTCTCCCAGGACCTGACCGGCGACTTCGTCATCGACCGCCCCCACAGCGGCCAGTATCCGCGCGACCCTGGCCACCCGGGCCAGCTGCTCACCGGACCCGCCCGGCAGTACCTGCCACGGGCTGCTGCCCAGACCCGACCGGCGACGCAGGATCGACCGTGACCGGTTCACCACCGACTGCCGCACGTACGCCAGCGCCCTGTCCGCATCCCGCAGCCGCGACCAGCTGCCGTGCATCGCGACGAACGCGTCCTGCACCACCCCCTCGGCGGTCAGGACATCCCCCACCAGCACCGCGGCGAGGCCGACCAGCGCCCTGTAATGCGCAGAGTAAACCTCGGTGACCGCCCGATCAGCACTCCACCCCCGGCCCGATCCGATCAAGCCACCTGGCACGGCGGCACCACCTGCCAGGGTTCCGGATATGCCGGCCAGACCCGCCGCGTCGTCTTCGCCACGGCTCCCCGAAGGACTATCCGAGGACCGTGCCGCGGCCCGGCGCAGCTCCTCCTCGGCCAGCAGCCGCAAGAAAACCTCCGCCCGTTCCCGGTTCACCTCCTCAGTGTCCCGCCGGCGCGTCCGCACTAAGGCGGCTCATCAGGATCGCGGCGTGGGGACCCTGGCTTTCAGGCCGGGGAGGAAACGCCGCTTCCCCCCCGGAAATGTCACTGGTGTTCGATATTATGTTCGCATGTCACGGTACCGGCTGCTCCCCACCCGCGCCCAGGAAGCGGCGCTGCGGGACCACTGCGCACACGCCCGGTACGTATGGAACCTCGCCGTCGAACAACACTCTTGGTGGCGCCCCGGCCGGAAGGGTGCTCCAGAATACCTGGAGCAGTGCCGGCAGCTCACCCAGGCCCGGGCGGAGCACCCGTGGCTGGCCGCCGGCTCCCAGACCGTGCAGCAGCAGGCCTTGCGTGACTTCGCCCAGGCGATGAAGGCGTTCTTCGACCCGGCCAACCCGGCCGGGCGGCCATCGTGGCGCAAGGCCGGATGGCACGAGGGATTTCGGATCGTGGGACGGCGCGGGCAGCAGTGGGACATCCGCCGCGTATCCCGCCGCGTTGGCCAGGTCTGGGTGCCCAAGACTGCGGGCCGGTCATAGTGGCGTACGCTCCGGTTGACGATATGAATTTCGTGATCACGCCGGCGGGAGGGCGAGGATCTGTGGGTGCCAAGTCCGCGCTGCTTGTCTATGCCACCGGCCATCCGGCTGATCTGCTGCGCATGCCGCCGGCGCCCGATCCGGTCCAGACAACCGCGCTCGTCGCGGTGACGCATCCGGCATGGAGCGGGACTAGCGGGGGCAGCGGGCGGCTCGCTGAATGCATCTACCCGCCGCGGGGGCTTGTGTACGCGGGCAGCTTTCCCGGCATCGACGTGCTCTGCGATCAGGAGGTGATGGCTGACCGCCCTTCCGGGCTGCCAGCTCATCTGCTCGAGCCCGGTGCCGGGCGGCGGATGGTCTTGCATGCGATGCACAGCGAGTGACTGGTTCGCTTATGCCATCTGGGACGACGGCGTCTTGGTGCGGTCGCTGAGCCTGGATCCCGGTACCGGGGTGATAGAGGATATCGGCGCTCCGCAGCCGTTCGAGGCGCCGTTCTGGGCAGGCGAGCACCCTGTCATCGCCTCTGGGGGATGGCCCGGCCCGCCGGTGTATCCGCTGCCGTTCCACCCGCTGGAGCTGGGCGAGGCGGTACTGCATGAGCTGATGGGCTTCGTGCTCGAAGGGCGGCGGGAAGAAACCGACGTCGCAGCCGGGGAAGTCGAGCTGATCGAGTTCGCGGTCACCGCGGCCAATTCGATTACCAAGGCGCAGGTCGATGAGTTCATCAGAACCCGTAAGCGCACCACCTACCGCATCGGCCCGGGCGGCACACACCGGATCGGCCCTGACGGCTCACTGATCCCGGTCGAGTGACCGCTGCCCACACCAAACGCCCGACGCCCAGGCGGTGGGATGCCCGCTGTCATGGCCGGGCGCGGGCGTAGGCGGCGGCGAGCGCGCCGAAGGCCTGCTTTGGCTCCCAGGTCATGTCCGGGTAGCTGGTGCCGCGTTCATGTTCCAGGACCGCTACGACTCCGTGGGAGGCGAGGTCAAGATCGCGGTGCGGGTTGGTACGGTGCCGGGGCTGTTCGAATCCGGCGAAGGTGAACCAGAAGGCCGTCACTGGCGCTGCGGGGCAGGCCGCCCTCAGCCGATCCGGCCGTAGCGGCGGAGCGTCCGGTCAGCGATCCGGAACAGCGACGGATGCTGCTTTACCTGGCGGCGTGCCCAGCCAACCCCCGCGCCGCATGCCCGGTACGGGCCCGCAGCCATCCGTCCCCTGATCACCAGTCCCTCGGCGACGAGCAGATCGCCGCTCCGCAGCGTCCGCTTGTAGCCTTCGGTTCCGGTGCCCATATGGATCAGGCGGATGCCCCGGGCCGCGTTCGCCTCGGCCATCCGCAGGTGCTGGAGCAGTCCCGGCGAGAGCTTCCTGAAGCCCATGTTGTACGCCGGGATCCATCCCGAGAGCACATGGCAGAACCGCAGGCCGAAATGCGCCGCGACCGGCGTGGCCCCGGCGTAGAGGATCGACAGCCTGCCGCCGAACGTGTCCTGGCGCATGTTGGACAGGTAATCGATGAGATCGACGACCCATGGCCGGTCGAAGATATCGGAACAGCCGATCCTGCGGAGCTGATCCGACTTCCAGCGGATGAGCACGCGCAGATCTGCCTCGTCGTATGACTCCGCTTCGAAACGAAGCTCACCGGCCTCGCGCTGGAGCTTGCGCGCCTTGCGGGCGAGCTCTCGCAGGAAATGCGGAGATCTCGTCCTGAGCCGCTCCCTGTAGGCGGGGAATCCGTCGCTCAGGTCGATAACCGAAGATGGTTTCACCACATCGGCATAGGACGCAAAGGATTGCTGGCCCTCGACGAGATTGTGGAACCGCCAGGCCGACAGCCCGCATTTGCGGAGAAGCTCGCGCGGATCCCATTCCGTCCCAGGGGAGTGGATAACGCCCTGACCGTCGGATAGGCCCCCGCCCATGGGCGTTCCCATGCCGAAAAACCGCCGCTCGAACGGGAAGAAGCCGATGAACTCAGACCCTTCGGTGAGCACGGCGACCCGGGCACTGGGGCTGAACATACCGACGGCGATCGCGAATTCCGGACACAGAAACGGATTGGCCAGGGACTGTGTCTGGCGTTGCATACGATGCCAGGCGGCTATCTCCCCTGGACCAAGCTCTCCTGGACGCGCCACCGCGACCCGCATCTAGCTCCCCCTCCGACCGTCCCGGAATCGTACCGCATACCGAAGGGCCTCGGAGCACTCTCGCAGTCCAGTATTGCCCAGTGAGAAATAGGGAATACCAGGGTAACTTCACGTCCAGGGCGAAAGGGTTATATCGGGCAATTTGGGTTGATGGGGGCTTGCGGGCCGGCGTATTCTCGTGCTGATTACGGATTCCCTGACAGGGCGAACTCGTCAGTTCCCAATTCAGCGGCGGGCACTTGCCGCACGGATACCAGTCGTGCGACAAGCCCGGCGAACCGGTCAAGCTGACGGAGCATGGTTGTCCGGGAGACGTTGACCGCGTGATCGGCGCTCTGCGTGACCTGGCTGAGCCGGCTGCCGAGCATCGCGTCGGCCTCGTCGAAGATCAGCACGGCGCCCTGCTCGCGGGCTGAGCCGAACGCGGCCTCGATGTTCTTCGGCGTCTGCCGACGTACCGGGACTCGATCACTCCGCGAGAGAGTGCGCGCCGCCTTAGGTCACGGAAGGTGAAGGGCCTCTCACGATCAGCTTGTGCTCGGCGGTACTTACGTCTACGCCGACCAGCGGCCACAGGTCGGCCGGCGCCAGCTCCGTGTGCTCGGCTGGCACGTCGAATTCAGCTACGAGGTATTCAGGTGAAGGCAGGATCCCGCAGTGTGCGCGAGCGCCCCGCTGCACAGGCGTGCCGCCGAGTACCTTCCCCTCCACGGTGTAAGCTACTTGAACCCTGTTCACTTCTCTCTCCTCATGAGCCGCTCGGTATCTTAATCAAATTGAAAGCGAAGATCGCGTTCTCTGTGCTGCCGGGTGCTGCATTGAAGGTAATCGTCCGCCAATGAATAATATGCAGGTCGCCGGATGGATCCTGGGATCCGAGAGTCGTGCCGAACCCGCTGATAGAAAGCGTCGGGACAATGTTATTGATGTCGTAGATGTTCTGTACGGCGAGCCAGACATCCTGATAGTTACTTGCATTGGCCCCCTCGTCCCACCAGAAGACCCAGGTAAGCGTTGCCCCCGGCGCAATCATTTGGCCGCCCTTGGTATAAAAATCCGCTTTCTCGCTCACGATCCCCGCCCTCCCTGAGTGCGGCTTCCGCTTAACAGCGCACCTTGTCCAGACGTGATTGCTCAGTCGGTGACCGGCTGACTTCTACTAGGCGGAGGCACGAGCTCGCTGGCTGATACGCCGGCCGCGTAGCACTTTCCGGCTACCCCGCTGTCGTACCGCCTGTGCTACCATGAGCTCGTGGCTCAGCGAGAGAAACGTTCGATCTCCTTGCCCCCCGAGCTGGCGAGGGCAGTAGAGGAGGCCGCCCGGGCCGAGGGCACTACCTTCAGCGCCTGGCTGGCCCAGACCGCGGCGCACCGGCTCAGGCTGGAGGCCGGACGGCAGGCGCTGGCGGAGTGGGAGCGGGAGAACGGCCCGCTGACCGAGGCCGAACTGGCCGAAGGCCTGGCGCGCGCCCGGTCGTCGCTGGGCCGGACCTCCGCTGACGCGGCTGAGCGCAAGTCGGCATAGCCGCGATGGGCGGGGTCACCTACGACACCGGGGCGCTGGTCGCCGCCGAACGCAACAACCGTCAGATGTGGGCGCTGCACGCCGGCTACCTGGCCGAGGAGGTCATCCCGACGGTTCCTGCCCCGGTCCTGGCGGAGGCGTGGCGGGGGGGTTCCCGGCAGGCTAGCCTGAGCCGCCTGCTCCGCATGTGCGACACGGAGCCGATGAGCGAGGAACTGGCCAGGAACGTTGGCGTGCTGGCGGGCAAGTCCGGCCACGACGACATCGTTGATGTCTGCGTCGTGGAGGGCGCCATCCGCCGCGGCGACGCCGTAGTGACCTCGAATATGACCCGCATCCGGACGGTCGCCGACGCGGCCGGTGCCATAGTGCGAATCGAGTCAATCTAGGCATCCGGTCTTCGGCGCTATCGCCCGGTCGGCCGCGAGCACCACGATGGCTGAGGCTAGGTCGCGGTTACTCCCCGGCGGGATCGCGGGCTCCGCGCACCGTGATGACCGCTGCCCCGCAGCCGAACACCAGGGCGGTCGTGACGGCCGGCAGGTAGCTCGCGTAAGCGGGGTTCACGCAGACCAGGATCGCGGCCTGCTCGCAGACCGGGGTGAAGCGGACCGGCCGGTCGCTCGCCGCGTCGTGCAGGGCCGGGATGGCGATCATGCCGTGGGCGTCCAGCTTGCCGGTACCGGCCAGCGCGACCGCGGTCCCGGAAGCGAGCAGGCCGGCCGCTGCGATGGCCGCGGCGGCGGCGCGCAGCCATCGCCCGCCAGCGCTCCCGCGCAGGGCCAGGGCGGCCAGCACGGCGATGGTGACCCCGGCGAGGAACATCACCTGGGCGATCGGCAGGTCGGGGAGGTACGGGTAGAAGGTACCCATGCCAGCGTCCGGCCCGGTGTCCCAGGGGCCGGTGACGATCGGCGAGATCTGCCAGTACGACTGGCTGCCACGGATCAGCTCGGTGCTCAGCGCGAGCACGAAGAACGCGCCGATGCCGGTCAGCGGCGCGGTGAGCCGGCCGGGAATGAGCGTCCCGGCCGCGAACCCGATCGCGGACATGGCGAGCAGGCCCGCGGCCACCACCGCAACCGGCCACCACAGCGGCCCGCCCCAGCTAGCCTGACGCGCAGTTGCCCCGTACAGGGCGGCCACGCAGACCAGGTAGCCCGCCAGCGCCCAGCCGGCGGTCGCGGCCCAGGTGGCAAGCATGCGTGCCCACCGCGGCCGGGCTGTCGTGCTCACCAGGTCGGCGGTGCGGCGGCGCGCTTCCCGCGACCCCATCCAGGCTGCCGCACCAGCAGCAGTTCCGGCTCGTTCACGATCGCCTGCGCGATCCCCGCCCGCCGCAGCATCCCCCCCGACAGGGTGCGCAGCCTCGCCTTCGCGCTGCCGCCGAGCCCGACCCGCTCGATCGCGGCCGCTACCGCGCCGGGGACCCGCGCCGCCGGCATCTCCTTGAGCAGGGCGAAGTACTCCACGAACTCCGCCACCGTGAACCCCGGGTAGTAGCCCAGGTTCTGCGGAAGGTAGCCGAGCCGGCGCCGGATCTCGCGCCGCGGGCCGAACGCGCCCGGATCGCGGCCAAGCAGCCGCAGCTCGCCCGAGGTCGGCGTGATCACCGTGGCCATCATCCGCAGCAGCGAGGTCTTGCCCGCGCCGTTGGGGCCAAGCAGCCCGAAAACCCCCGGGCCAGCCCGCAGGTACACGCAGGTAACCGCCGTGGTGCGGCCGAACCGCCGGGTCAGGTCACTTATCTCAACAGTCATGATGCTCCTTGCAAAAACAAGGCCGCTGCGGCGCGAAATGCGCCCAGGCACAACGTTCGCCGGCCTGCCCGGACCGGGTCGTCACACCAGGGAGCCCGATCCGCGGTACTACCGGGGAGGCAGGCCTGCCCGGCCCCGGGACCAGCCAGTACCTGGGTATGACCACGCCAGGGTGATGGCGCGCGGCCCCATCCGGCCTACCCTTGAACCGTGGACCCGGCGCCTGGCAACCCGCCGGCTGCCAGCGGTGCCCGAGCGATGGCACGCGCCGCGGCCGGGCGGGTGAGGCACGGGTTTATCCAGGCGCTGGCCGGGCGGGCCCCGGCCTCGGAGTGGAGATGGCGCTCACCGCAGGAGCGCCGCTCGGCGTACGTCGCACTCGGGGTGGCCACGCTGGCGCTCTGCGTTCTCAGCGCCAGCACGATGCACGGGGTAGCCAGCATGCACGGGCCCACGCCGCCGCACACCAGCCAGCTATCGCCCACCCTGGGGCAGCAACTGCTGGCCCTGGCGGTGGTGCTGCCGCTGCCGCTGGCGGCAAGGTACCCGATGCTGGCCTGGCGGGTCGGCTGGCTCGGCCTGCTGCTCTCCCCCCTGCTGCCTGCCGCCTGGTGGGGAGGCTGGCCATGGGGCCCGCCGCAGATACTCGCGCTGCTCGGGGCGTTCTGCCTGGCCGCGGTCCGGCAGCCGCGGCCGGCGCTGTGGTGGATGTGGGCACTGACCCTCATCCCGTGGTCGCTGTGGCTCCTCGCGGACATCCCGCACCTGAACGGCCCGGCCAGCGCCACGATCGTGTTCACCGCCGCGGCGGTCGCGGTGGACAGCGTCGGCTCCCGGCTGCGCTCCCGGCGGGCACTGGCGGCCCAGACCGAGCGCGCCGAGGCCGAGCAGGCACGGCGGGCCGTGCTGGAGGAACGCACCCGGATCGCGCGGGAACTGCACGATGTCGTCGCCCACCACATGTCGCTGATCGCGGTCCAGGCGGAGACCGCGCCGTATCGCCTGAGCGGCATGCCCTCCTCGGCCCTCGCCGAGTTCAGCTCGCTGAGCGCGACGGCGCGCGAGGCGCTGGCCGAGATGCGGCGGCTGCTCGGCGTGCTGCGCCAAGAACAGCCCGCCGCCCTTGCGCCGCAGCCCCTGCTATCGGACCTGCCCGTGCTCGTCGATGCCGCGCGGCGCGCCGGGGTGTCGGTCGAGCTGTCGGCGTCCCCCTCGCTGGACCAGGTGCCATCAGGCGTCGGGGTCTGCGCGTACCGGATCGTCCAGGAATCGCTGTCCAACGCGAGCCAGCACGCTCCCGGTTCCGCGGTCACCGTATCGGTGGATCAAGACGCCGGCGCGGTATTCCTCCGGGTAGTCAACGGGCCAGGAAGTCCCGCAGGCCAGCCGGCACACCAGCGCGGACCGGGCCACGGGCTGACCGGGATGCGCGAGCGGGTCGCGCTGCTCGGCGGCTCGCTGTCGGCAGGCCCGGCGCCTGACGGCGGCTTCGCGGTCTCCGCGGTGCTCCCGCTCGGGATCCCGGCATGACCGCTGGCCACGCGGTGACCCGATGCCTGATCGCCGACGACCAGGCGATGGTGCGCGAAGGCTTCGCCGCCGTCCTCGCCGCCCAGCCAGGCCTGCTTGTGGTAGGCCAGGCTCCCGACGGCGCCGACGCCGTCCGGCAGGCGCGGCACCTGCACCCCGACATCGTCTTGATGGACGTGCGGATGCCGGTCATGGACGGGCTGGAGGCGACCCGCCAGCTCCTCGGTCCCGCGGCCGGCCCGGCCGCGCCGCGGGTGCTGATGCTCACCACCTTCGACCTTGATGATTACGTGTATGAGGCATTGCGGGCCGGCGCCAGCGGCTTCCTGCTCAAGGACGCCACCGCCGCGGAACTCGTGCACGCAGTCCGCGTGGTAGCCGCCGGCGACGCGCTGCTTGCCCCGTCGGTGACCCGGCGGCTGATCGCCGACTTCGCCCGCCAGCCGCGCGCGGACCCGCCGTTCCCGGCCGCGCTGGACGCACTGACCCAGCGGGAAACCGAGGTACTCCGGCTGATCGCCCGCGGCATGTCCAACACCGAGATCAGCGGCAGCCTGGTTATCGCCATGCAGACCACCAAGACCTACGTCGGCCGCATCCTGGCCAAGCTCGGCCTCCGCGACCGAGCCCAGGCCGTCGTCCTCGCCTACGAATCCGGCCTGGTCACACCCCGCGAACCAGGCCCGCCGCAGACAGACCGCCACACCAGGCCACATCAGTAACCCGCGCCAGGCTCAGGCCGCACCCCAACTACCCGATCGGAAAACCTGAAATTCCTTATATCCCGAACGAGCCGTGGTGCTCCTCCAGCCGACCAGCCACCGCCCCGTGGCGCCTGCCTGCGCGGCCGGGCCTGGACGCTCTTCCAGGCGATCACCGGCCTGTACTACTGGGGCACCAACCCCGGGATGATCCGGCATCGTAAACTGAAACTCAGGAGCCCTGAGCTTCGCAGACAGGAGAGCCATGGCGACGCAGATCATCCTGCCGAGCAACGGTTTGATCACTCGCGACGCCTTCGCCGGGTTGCCCACTCCCTCGCACGGCTGGGCCTGGGAACTGCGTTCCGGTCGATTGGAGCTGACCTACATGCCGGTCACGTTCTGGCATTGGCAGGTGGTCCTCGCCTTGCTCGAATACTGGCGGCGACGTGGCCATCAGGTGGCCGGTGAGCAATACGTGGCCGACTCGGGCTTCATCCGGGGTGGCACAGGACGCAATAACTACGTGGCCGATGGCGTCGTCTTCATCGCCGGTCATCGTCCGGCGCCCCGTGAAACAACCCACGACGTATCCGTCCTTCATGCAGTTATCGAAGCGGTATCGAATAATAGCGAGGAACAGGACGCGACGCAGCAGCTTGCCGTCTATGCGAAGCTCGGCATCCCGCACTACTGGATCGTTCGCGGCGACATTAACGCAGAAGACGTCAATGGGGTAGTAACCCAATACCAGCTGGCTGACGGAGAATACGAGGTAACCGGCCAGCAACTGGTCTCTCAGCTCGCGATCGAATAATTCCGTCATCCCCGCCTGTCGGGCTCCAGTCCTCCAAGGGACCAGCTCCGCAGGCGGCTGCGCCCGCCGGAACACTCTAATGCGCCCGCATGGCGCCGGTCACGTCACGATGACGCAGCCTCCCGGTCGCGACCACCAGGGCTACCCCCGCCAGTAGCGCGATGCCGCCCGCCACCTGGACGAGGGCCGTCAGGTCAGGCCGGAACTCCACCGGCACGCTGGCCCCGCTGAAGAATACGGACAGGTCGAGGGACGGCCCGACCAGGGTCGGCAGCGCCAGCGCGCACCCGGCGGCGGCTGCCGCGGCCACCACCACCGCCGGCAGTTCCTGCAGCATCACCAGGCTCCTCGGCCGGTCATAGCCCATGACCGTCAGCCGGGCCAGCGTCAGCTCCCGGTCGCGGGCACCGAGAGCCAGGCCGAAGATGAGGTTGAGCAGGCCGAAGCAGGCAGCGGTCAGCACGCCCAGCAGCATCAGGTGCACCGCCACCGCGGGCAGCGGGGAACTGACCAGGCCGGCCAGCACGGCAGCGCGGAAGGTGATGCTAGCCGAGGGCAATTCGGTGCCGACCACGGCGGTCAGCCTGGCCTGGCTGAGGTCCGGGCCGCTGACCAGGATCATGCCGGGGGCGGGCCGGCCATCCGCGCCGGGCAGCGTCTGCAGCGGCATGATGATGAACGTCCCGCCGCCGGGGAAGGCGGGAGTGCTTGTCACGATGCCGGTGACGTGGACCCGGACCGGCCCGAGGTCGCCGTCGGAGGTGAGCGTGCTGGCCGAAGCGCCAAGCGCGGCGGCCGCGGACGGCGACGCCAGGACATCGATGACGGTCCCCGGGGTCACGGCCCGCGCGGCCGGGGCGATGGCGACCCTGGGGAAGGGGGTGTCGGCGGTCAGCGCGGCGTACCCGGCGGGGTCGACCGCGGCCGCCTGGATCGTCCGGCTGGACGCCGTCTGCCACGTCGTATTCCAGACCGCCGTAACGTGCCGCACGCCCGGAATCGCCAGCACGGATTTCTGCACGCCCGCCGTGACCGGGTTCACCACGGCGTCGGTGGAGATGACGGCATCGGCCCCGGTGGCCTGCCAGGAGCTGGCGACCTCGCCGCTGGCGATGGCGCCGTTGACCATGCCGGCGAAGGCGGCCACGGTCATGGCCAGCGCCAGGATAAAGATGGGGCCGGTGGTGACAAGGCTGCTGCGGGCGGAGCCGGCCAGGGCGATGTAGCCGGTGGCGCCTGCCTTGCGCCCCCAGATCCGCAGCAGGCCGCGGATGGCCAGCGGGTACAGGCGCAACGTGATCAGCACGGCAGGGACGGCGACCAGGACCGGGGCGGCGGTGACAAACCAGTTGATGCCGCCGGCCGGGGCCAGGCCCTCGACGCGCAAGCTGACCAGGCCGGCGACGGCGAGCAGGCAGGCGGCGGCCTCGGCCGTCAGGCGGCGCAGCGCGGGTGCGGAGAACCGGCCCGTGCCGCTCTCGCCGCTCACCGCAGCGGCCGGGCTGGCGGCTCGCTGGCCGGCGCGGTACCACCAGGCCGCGATCAGCGGCGGCCCGGCCAGCCCGGTGATGAGCGTGACGGCGGCCAGTACCCGGCTCAGCATCGCCGACCCGCCCGAGCCGGTGATCGTGCCGGGGAAAAGCTCGCTGGCCAGGACCGCGCCGACCACGGCCCCCGGGACGGCCGCAACCGCCGCACCGCCAAGCACCCGCACCGCGACCTGGCGGACGGACGCGCCGCGCGCGCGCAAGTTGGCCAGCTCGCCCTCACGCCCGGTCACGATCATCCGGGCCGCCAGCAAGATCACCGCCGCGCCAAGCAGGATCAGGCTCACGAACACCAGCAGCGGCACGGTGAGGACGGCGGCCTGCGTCGCCAGGAATTCCGCCAGCGTGCCGGTCAGCGGCGAGCCCACCGTCAGCGCCGTCGCCGAAGAGCCCAGGTCCGCGCTTATCGCCACCGGATCGTTGCCGGTGGTGACCGCGAGGCCGTCGTACAGCGCCTGGGCCTGGTCCGCGCTAACCGCATCGACGGCGACCGGGAATTCCCATTGCAGCTGAAGGTCACTGCAGGACTCAGCGGTTATCTGGCAGAACGCGCCCTGCATCGCGACGAGCTCGCCGGGGTCCGCGAAGACCGCTCCCTGCCAGACCTCCCCCTGGTCACGGGCAAGCTCGCTGAGGACAGGCGCGGCGACCAGCGGATCGGCGGTCCAGAACGAGGCGGCCGGATCACGCTCGCGCACGATCGCGGTGACGACGAGCGTGACCGGGCCGGCCTGGCTGGCAACCTCCAGGCGCGAGCCGGGGTGCAGCCCGAACCGCGCGGCCGTCGGCCCGGTGAGCGCGACCCCCACGGCTCCGCGCGGGATAGCCCCGGTCCCGAGCTGCCCGCTGACGAGCTGGACGTTGCTGGTCAGCGGGTCGCGGAAGGTGACCTCGAGCTGCTGCGGGATCCCCGGCGCCCCGGCCCGGGTGCCGGCCACGACACCATGCAGCCCGGTCGTCAGGCCCCCCCAGCCGCCCGCGGCGATCGGCAGCGGGGTCGCCGCGAGGCCGTCACCGATGAAGATCGTGGAGGAGGAGAACTCGTCTTCGCTGAGATCCTGCAGGGTACCGGTGTGGTACGCGTTCGTGAAGGCAGTCCAGCTCGCCTGAACGCCGACGGCCGTTCCGAGCGAGCCGGCCGGACCCACCAGGTCATGCAGCGCCTGGGTCCGCACCCGCAGGCTGACCCCGGGACCGGCCAGGGCGATGAACACGCACGCGCATACCAGCAGCGCCAGCGCGACGGTGCCGACGCGGGCAAGGCCGGTAACCGCGGTTACTCCCCGAACCCGTCCCGTCCGCACCCGCCGCGCCCGGCCGCGCCCGGCCTTCGCCAGCCGGACCCGAGAAGTCCCCATGGCGCCGCCTCCCGGCGATGACAGATGAGTCAACTGTCCCAGATCGAGCCGCTCGCGTCACCCCCGGCGCCCGGCCACCCGGTAACCCGCGCCAGGCTCAGGCGGCATCGCAACTGCCCGTTCGGGAAACCTGAAATTCCCTTTATCCCGAACGAGCAGTGGTGCGTGTCCAGCAATCACTCACCGCCCCGTGGCCGGCGGCGAGAGCGTGGCCGGAGCCGGCTTATGCCTTGGGAGATTGCTCTACCGGCGGCGGAATGCCGCACTGAGCGCCGGCGTGTAGTGCCACATGTTGTCGGCGATGTTGATCGTGACTGCGGGAGGAACGATCTGGTCGATGCGATCAAGCAGATCGGCGGGCAGGTCGATCCCGTCGGCGGCGAGGTAGCTGTCCAGGTGTTCCATGGTGCGCGGGCCGATGATCGCGGAGGTGACGGCGGGGTGGCGGGTGACGAACGCGGTCGCCAGCTGGATGAGGGTAATCCCAGCCTCGTCGGCCAGTGCGCCGAGGGCATCGGCGGCGTCGAGCTTTGCTGCGTTCGCGGGGTTGGCGGCGTCATATTGCGCGGCGAAGCGCCGCGCGCGAGCGGCGGAGCCTGGCCCGCTGACCTGCTGGCCCTTGCGGTACTTGCCCGACAGCCAGCCGCCGGCCAGCGGGCTGTAGGTCATGACGCCCATGCCGTGGCGCAGGCAGGTCGGCAGCACGTCGTACTCGATGGCGCGGGTCAGCATGGAGTAGGGGGGCTGCTCGGTACGGAACCGCCCGTGGCCGCGGCGGTCGGCTGTCCACTGGGCCTCGACGATCTGCGAGGCGGGCACCTTCGACGCGCCGAAGGAGCGGATCTTGCCGGCGTGCACGAGGTCGGACAGGGCGCCGAGGGTCTCGTCGATATCGGTGCCCGGATCGGGAACGCCGACCTGGTAGAGGTCGATCCACTCGGTCTGGAGCCGGCGCAGCGAGCCCTCGACCGCTTCGGTGATCCACCGCCGCGACGCTCCGCGGTGGTTGGGGTCGTCGTCACCGAAAGGAACGCCGAACTTGACGGCGAGCACCACGTTCCCGCGTCGGCCGCCCGCCAGGGCCTTGCCCAGGATCTCTTCTGACTCGCCGGCGGAGTAGCCGTCGGCGGTGTCGATGAAGTTGATCCCGGCGTCCAGCGCCTTGTGAATGATCTGGACCGCGTCGTCGTGATCGGGGTTGCCGAACGCGCCGAACATCATCGCGCCCAGGCACAGCTGGCTGACCGAGATGCCGGTGCGTCCCAGCGGCCGGTAGTCCATGGCAAGCTCCTTCAGCCGCCGCGAGCCAGTGGCGGCAGGTGGGTAGGATCAGATGCGTAAGCAGGCGGAGAGCCTGTCCACTTCACTGTAGCGACTAGCGGATAGCCTGTCCACTTGGATTGCCGATGCCCCCTGACCAGTTCCCGTCACCGACGAGACGAGCCGACGCCGAGCGCAACCGCGACAAGATCCTCGCGGCCGCCCGTTCTGCGTTCGCCGACCCTGAGGCCGAGATATCGATGGCCGAGATCTCGCGACGCGCCGGAGTCGGCATGGCCACCCTGTACCGCAACTTCCCCGGACGCCGCGAGCTCCTCGAGGCCCTCTACGCCGACGAGGTCAACGCGATCTGCGACGCCGCGAGCGCCGGCGGCGGGACGCCGGGCGAGGTGTTCACCGCCTGGCTGCACCGCTTCTTCGCCTTCGTCACGAGCAAGCACCACATCGCTTCCGAACTGCTCGAGCACACAGACAGCAGCGACCCGATCTTCGGCGGCAACCGCGCCCGGGTGATCGCCGCAGGTCGGCCTCTCTTCGCCGCCGCCCAGCGCGCTCGCGAGGTCCGCGACGGCCTCGCCCTCGAGCAGGTCCTCGACATGCTCGTCGCCATCGCCGCGATCCACGGCGACACCCGCTACCTCGAGCCAATCCTCCAGGCCGCACTCGACGGCCTGCGCCCCCCGGCCGATACGTTTCCGAGGCCCTCCTTACCGGGGCCTCGACTCATCTCTACGGCATTCAGCAGCGCTCCAGGGTCAGCATGGTCGCGGGAACGTCGGGAACGGGTGTGTCCGGATCCGCGGCAACGGCCTGCTCCAGACGGCGGAAGCCGGCTTCCAGTTCGCCGGGCGCGAAGTAGGCGAAGGTCGAATAGGTGCGCAGGCGCAGGCGTTCCAGCCTTTCGCTGCGGGTCCCGCCGGACAGCTCGGGGACCGTGCCGAAGTCGGCAACGCGCCAGCCAGCGGGCTCGAATATATCGATAACCTCATCAAGCGGCTGGTACATGGAAGCGTCTACCTCGTGGCCGCGCGGGAAGTACTCCAGCCACCACAGGCGGGGCATGTGATCGCTGAACTGCGAGCGAAGCAGCATTCGTCCGCCTGGCCTGATCACCCGGGCCAGCTCGCAGGCGGCACGCGGCTTGTCCTGAACGTGGTGCCAGGACAGGAACATCAGCGCGTAGTCGGCGCCGCCGGACGGCACCGGCATCTGCTCGGCGGATCCTGCCGCGTAGCGGACGTCGGCATGCGATGCCTGCGCTTGCGCGATCTCGCGCATGCGTGCCGACGGCTCGATGCCGGTTACCGGTCCGAACGCCTGCGCGAGCGCCGGAGTGAACCTGCCGGTCCCCGATCCGACATCCAGGCCCGCCAGCGGGCGCCGGCGCGGCAGCCTGTCGGCGAAGCCACTGATCCATATCTGCAATTGCCGCTCATTCAGAGCGCGCCCGCGGGCGTAGTGCCGATACTGCTCGACGTCGTAGTCGATTTGCCTCATCACCGCTCCGGTCATTGAGCCGCGTCGGACGGCCGATCGCGGGATGCCGTGCCGTCGACGAAGCGCAATACCTTCGCGACGAGCAGGTCTGGCGCCGAATCGAGAGCCTCATGCCCGGCACCGGGCAGCTCGGTAACGGTTGCGTCGGGCAGGGCGGTGGCCAGCTCCCGGGTGATCTCGCCGGCCCAAGGCGGGCTGGCCGTGCCGAGGAGCAGCAGCACCGGCTGCCGGACCCGACGGGCGATGCCGGTCAGGTCGGCGGTTGCCAGCGCGCGGGCTTCGCGCGGCAGGGTCGCGGCGACGATGGGCAGCACGTCCCGTCCGCCTGGTGCATCGCGCAGCGCCTCCACCTCGCCGCGGGTCAGGCCGATGATCTCGGTGAGGAAGGTAAAGGTCGCACGGCCGACCTGGCCGTCGGCCACCATGGCGGCGACCCGCTCGGGCCAGTTGTTCTGCGTCGCCTGCGGCCCGGGCGGCTCGTAGAGGACGACGCGCCGGAACGGGGCGCCGCCGGCGGCGCCACCAAGCACGCAGGTGGCGCCGATGCTGTGGCCGACCACGTCTACCGGACCGCCCTGTTCGTCAGCCAGCGCCTCCGCAACGGCGGCGACATCGGCGTATTCGCTGCTCAGCTCGTACGTGTCGGCGTCGCCGCTGGAGCCACGGCCGCGCCGGTCCATGGCTGTCACGCGCCGGCGGGCGGCCAGCGCTCCCCACACGGGTTGCCAGCTGTTGATCGTGCCCATCCCGCCGTGCACCAGCAGCAGCGCGGGCCCGGACCCATCCGTCAGCAGGCCGATGCGGACGCCATCGGCGCTCGTAACAGAGTGACTGGTCCCTTCCATGTGGCAAAGCGTAACGGCGGCATCCGATGGTGTCGTGTGAATAACCCTGGGCCGTTCGGCCCACACCCCGCGCGCTCGATTGGGCCGCGCGGCCTCTGCCGTCAAACACCGGCCGGACGCACGCTGGTCTCATGAAAATACGAATGATTGCCATAACCGGGATAGCCATGATGAGCCTTGCCGCCTGCGGCTCGGCTGTAAGCACCTCGGCACCCGCTGCTACCTCAACCACCCGTCCTGCCGCCGTGGCCAGCCACCCGGCGACAACCACCCCGGCGGCTCAGGTAACCACGCCGGCCGTCAGCGCCACCACTGCCCCGGTGACACCGACGTCCGCGGCCAACACGCCGCCAGCGACGACGACTGTGTGGTGCGGCACAGGGAATGTCAATATTTACCCGACTCTGTCAGCGTGGGAGACATCGGGCGGCGCCTATAACATGATCTATGCCTTCATGCAGACAACTTCATATATTGAAATGCCGCAACAAGTCGTCGAGAGCCCATGGGGTTCGTATGCGGTGCAACTCTGCGGAGAAGTGCTGGACGCCTATGAATATCCGCCGCCCGTGGATAAGTCAACTTTCGCAGCTGCGATGTCCGACTTCTTGCAGGCATCTCAGATCCTGCATGCCACACCTGACGCATCGGCAGTTAGCGCGGCTCGCCCGTATCTCAACTCGGGGACAACGGAACTCAACGCATTCCGCTCAGCCACCGGCATAAACGAGTAGCAAGCCCACCGCCCTGATGCCGGTGGGTGCCCGCAGCATCCGTCCCGCCGAGGGGATTGGCCGCCGCCGCGCGGTGTGATAACGGTATGTTATGCGCTATATAGCAACTGTCACCGCAATCGCGGCCGCGGCGATCCTCGGCCTGCTCACGCCCGCATCCGCGGCCGTCGTGCCGCCGCCTGGCTGGTATGGCTATGTGGTCACTGGCAGCACCTACACCAGCACGACCGCGGACTGGACCATGCCGAGCCTGTCCTGCGTCACCAATGATGATGCCTACGTCGCGATCTGGACCGGCCTGGACGGGTATTCCTCTGACACGGCGGAGCAGGTCGGCGCCGAGGCGTACTGCAGCGGCGGCACCGCCTATTACTTCGGCTGGTATGACATGTATCCCGCCGATCCGGTCGACTTCAGCAGCACGCTCAAGCCGGGTGACCACCTTGAGGCGGCGGTGACCTACGACGGGGCGCAGGAGTTCACGGTAGCGCTGAGCGACGTGACGCGCGGGTGGAGCCATACCGTGAACCAGTCGCTGGCGGCAGCGGCGCGCACCTCGGCGGAGACCGTGGTGGAGGTCCCCGCCAACTTCAGCTGCGCTCCCGTGCAGACGCTGGCGGCCTTCACCGGCGATACCGTGAACGGCTCGCCGCTGGGCAGCCTGGACCCGGTGAAGGTGACCGGGACCAATCCGCACATCATCGTGTCTGCCGTCAGCGGCAAGACATTCTCCGTAACCTGTGACGGGTTGGCAGGCGCCTGAGGATCCGGCCGGCTCCGCTCAGCGAGAGTGCTATCGGTAACCCCGCTTGAGCAGGTACTTGGCTCCCGCCTCGTAGCCCTCGGGGCTGAGCAGTTCGAAGCCGAAGGCGTCGGCGAGCCGGCCGGTCGTGTTGAACGCGGCACAGACCGCCAGCGCGTCCTGCACTTGCTGGGGTGAGACACCCGCGGCCAGCACGTCCCGCATGTCCCCGGCGCCCACCTCTCCATCCCTGGTCAGCTTGCCGAGCATCCGCAGCGTTGCCCGCAGCCCGTCCTCGACGGGAGCCGATTCCAGGTCGGCCAGCACGGCCTGGACCTTCGCGCCGTCCTGGTAGGCCTGCCCCGCGGTCGCGGTATGCGCGCCGACGCAGAACGCGGACTCGTTGACCTTCGACACGAAGGCCGCCATCAGCTCCCGGTCGGCCACCGACCAGGCGGAAGGCCCGCGCATCGCCTCGTGGGTAAACTCCTTCGCCCCGGCGCCGTAGAAGCCGGGCCGGTAGAAGACCAGCCTGGCGGCGTCCGGTACCGGATGCCCGGAGAACACCCGGATGAGCGCGAATAGCACCTTGGTCCCCGGGCCGTAACCGCGGTTGAGGATGTCAAGCCGCATTATCCGGCCTCCTCGTCGGCGGTTGCCTCGGCCAGGGCTGCCAGTCCCGCCTCATACAGCCGAGCGGACTGGCCGACCGCGGCTGATACCACCAGCTCGAAGAGCTGGTCCTCGCTGAAGCCCGATGCCTGTGCCGCGGCGAAGTCCGCGTCGGTGACCTGCCCCGGCGTCGTGGCGACCTTGCCGATCAGCACGTCCAAAGGCGGCGGGAGGCCAGCATTGCCGAAGGCACTGGCACGCAGCTCCGCCGACGCCCTGCCCTCACCGTTCAGGACGCGATCCACCAGGGCCCGGTACGCTGCCCGCTTCTTGTCCTCATCCGGCATGGCGCCCTCCGCCTCCCCAAGCTCGGTCATTTGCCGAGCACCTCTCCGTCCGGGACGTGACACGGACCGGTTAGCCGCACCTTTCCTACGACGACTACGTCCGCGCCGAAGGTGACGTCGCCTTCGACGTCGAATCGGCGGCAGCGGCGCAGTGACGGCGCCCCGGCGGGGAACCGCTGCTCGAAATCGGGCAGCAGCCGGTAGTAGTCCTCATCCAGGGTGATGACGGGCTCCTGGCCGTCGAAGGTGGGTCTCAGCTGCCCGTCGCCGGTGAGCTCATAGGCGTCGGAGCGCACCAGGAGCAGGTCGTCGGTGGTCTTGACCGGGGCGAACCGCGAGCGGGGGACATGGACCGCCCGGGCGCCGGGGATCGAGCCGATGGCCGCGCCCATCGCCGTCTCGAGCTGGATCACCGGGGTGCTGTCCGGGTCGCTCGGATCGACGGTCTTGCGGTTGACGATCAGCGGCAGGTCCGGCGCCGCCGGATCGGCGGCTTGCAGGTCCTTGAGCGCGCGCAGGTCGATCCAGATGTTGTTGGTGTTGTACCAGCGCCAGCGGTCGACGTCGGTGAACGAGGCGTCGCCGTCGGGCACCTGCGCCGTCTCCCGCAGCACCAACCGGCCCTGATAGCAGGCCAGGTGGCCGCCCTTACGGTCGGCCGGCGTGCCGCGCACCGCCTCCAGCGCGAACGGCACCTGGTCCGCGGCCAGCCACGCGGCGACCCGGACGTCGACGAGCGCGCCGAGGTTGTCGGAGTTGGAGATAAAGGCGTACCGCAGCCCGGCGTCGAGCAGGGCGTCCAGCGTGCCGGACTCCGCCAGCGCGGGGTAGATGTCGCCGTGCCCGGGCGGGCACCACTCCAGCTCCGGGTCGGCCGGCCAGCTCACCGGCTGAAAATCACCGGCACGGATCTTGGGCTCCCGGCCCTGCAGGAAGTCCGGCGGCAGGCCCGGCACGCTCAGCTTCTCGTAGCAAGACAGCGCCTTTAGCGAGGGATCCCTGGTGATCGAGGAATTCATCAGCACGAGCGGCAGCCGGGCGCTGTGCCGCTCACGCAGTGCCAGCACCTGCGTGGCCAGGACATCGAGGAAGCTCGCGCCCGGCTTGACCTCGAGCAGCGACTTCGGGCCCGACAGGCCCATGCTCGTCCCCAGCCCGCCGTTGAGCTTGACGATCACGAGCCGGTCCAGCACGTCGCGGGCCTGGCCGGGTGACGGTTCAGGCAGCTCGTCCAGGCGCGGCAGGTTCGCGAGCGGCACCAGGACCTCGCTGGGCAGGAGCCCGGCGTCCTGCTCGCCCAGCTGCCGCAGGCGCCTGCGCAGGGTGGCCATCTCGGCGCCGTGAATGCCGCCGGCCTCAGCCTTGGCCACGACAGCGGCGACGTAGCCGGGTGTATTCATCCCATGATCCTCCACTAGTCCATCCCCGGCTGCCCACCTGGCGCACGCGTATGCGGCCATGCAGCGCTTCAGGCCGCCCATCTTCTCGTGGAACCGTGGGTGGCCGGACGGCGTCTACAGTCCATGAGACGGGCAGGCACCGGAATCCTGGCGGCCGCTGCTGGCGCCGTCGCCCTCGTGGCGGCCGCCTGCGGAAGCATCCACCAGGCCGCGCCGGGCATATCGGCGCAGGCACCGGGAGCGACCGCCAGCCCGGGCGCCGCCGTAGCCGCCCGCTACAGCCCGTGTGCGCGTTCCTTCCCCGGCATGCCGGTCGGGCGTGCGCTGGCGAGCCTGTACGCGGGCAGCCTGGCCTGCGAATTCGCGGTACCGCCCGGGGCGCGCCGGCTCGCGCACGCCCCGGATGCCCCGTCCGGCACCCTGGAGCCGTCGGCGCCGCTACCGGGCGCAGAGGAGGTGGACCGCGTCCAGTACTGGCAGGTGCCGGGGAGCCCGCAGGGCTTCCTCGCCTGGGAGAAACGGCACCTGCCCCATGCGCTCGCCGCCAGCGCCAGCGGTCCGGGATACGGGTCCCGGGGGGGAATCGCCTTCGAATGGGTATACATGTACGACCTGCCCGCAGTGCCCGCCCGGCCGTCGCCGGGCGGCCAGATCTACCCGCGGACCATGACGATTTCCGCCGTCAGCGCCGGGAACGGCCGGGCCGACATCGAGGTGCAGGTCTCGGTGGGCTGGATCGGGCCGCGGCCGGCCGCCGAGGTGGTCCCGCCAGCCGCGCACGCGGTGACGATCGCCGTTACGCCCGACAGCAACCTGCACATCACGCCGCCCGCCCCGGTGACGGTCACCGATCCCGCGCAGGTGCGGCGGATCGTGGCCCTGGTCGACGGCCTGCAGCTCTCCCCGCCCGGCGTTTTCAGCTGCCCGTCGGACGGCGGCGCCACGCTCGTGCTGACCTTCAGGGCTCGGCCAGGCGGCCCCGCGCTCGCGGTCGCCGAACCGGACCTGGAAGGGTGCGAGTGGGTGTCCTTCACGATCGGCGGCAAGCCACAGCCAAGCCTCGGCCCCCCGGACGGCGGCATGCCTTTCGCTGAGTCCGTGGTGCGCATCGCCGGCCTGCCCTGGAACCTCTCCAAGATGCTCTTAGTGGCGTGCGCGTCAAGGGGTTCCCGGATCACCCCGGTCGAGTCTGACCGGACTCTGGGGTTACTCGCGCTCCTTGCGCGCGCCTGATCCGGGCACCCGTGGCTTACCTGGAGGAGATCCAGGCCGGCCGTATTCTCCCGATGTTCGTGCGATCATGAGCTATGCGGTCGGCCGCGAATTCGGAGCCAGTCGGCCGCGTCCCTCGTCCTGGCGCGGGAGGAGTTGTTTCCCGTCCGGAGCTGTGGGAGCGGCTGGGAAAAGCGGCGCGGGTGACGGCGGTGTCAGCGCCACCGGGCAGTGGCAAGACAGTGCTGCTGCGGTCATGGATCAGTGCGGCAGGCCTGGCCGAGTACGCGGCCTGGGTGCCGGTCGGCCGCGACGAGGGCGATCCGCAGCGTTTGTGGCTGGCGATGCTGGACGCGCTGCGCCAGACGGCCCCGGGGTCGAGGCTGGTCCGCCCGCTCACGGCGGCGCCGGGTCTGGATGGATGGGCGATCATGGAGCGGCTGCTGACGGACCTGGCGCCGCTCCGGGACCAGCTGTGGCTGGTAATGGACGATCTGCATGAGCTCGACTCGGACCAGGCGCGGCGGCAGCTCGAGCTGCTGGTGATGCGGGCACCGGCGGAGCTGCGGTTCGTGATAGCCACCCGGCATGACGTGCGGCTGGGGCTGCACCGGCTGCGGCTGGAGGGCGAGCTGACCGAGATCCGCGCGGACGATCTGCGGTTCACCGTCGCCGAGGCGCGGGCATTGTTCGCCGCGGCGGGGGTGGAGCTGCCGGGGCCGACGCTAGCGCTGCTGATGGACAGGACGGAGGGGTGGGCAGCGGGGCTGCGGCTGGCGGCGCTGTCGCTGGCCGGGCATCCCGATCCGGAACGGTTCCCCGAGGAGTTCTCCGGCAGCGAGCGTACGGTGGCCGAGTACCTGCTGGCCGAGGTGCTGGACCGGCAGCCTGGGCAGGTGCGGCGGCTGCTGCTGCGGACCAGCGTGCTGGAACGCGTCAACGGGGAGCTGGCCGATCTGCTGACGGGAAGCTCAGGCGGGGAGCGGGTGCTGCAGGATCTGGAAGAGGCGAACGCGTTTGTGGTGTCGCTGGATGTCGCGCGGTCGTGGTTCCGTTACCATCACCTGTTCGCCGACCTGCTGCAGCTGGAGCTGCGCCGGACCGGGCCGGGAGAGGTGGCCGCGCTGCACGAGCTGGCGGCCGGCTGGTTTGCGGACCACGGGTTCCCGGTGGAGGCGGTCCGCCATGCCCAGGCGGCGCAGGACTGGGACAGGGCCGCCCGCCTGCTGGCCGACCACTGGGCGGCCCTGAAACTGGGCGGTCGCACGGCAACTGTGCACGCGCTGCTGGCCGGGTTCCCCGCCGCAGCCTCCTTTGCAGATGCCGAGCTGGCGGCCGTGGCCGCGGCCGACGAGCTGGCCCAGGGTTCGCTGCTGGCGGCGGAACGGTACCTGGACGTGGCAGAGCGCGGGCAGGCGTCGGTACCGCTCAGCCGGCGCCGGCAGGCGCAGGTGCTGCTCGGGGTGGTCCGGCTGCTGTTGTACGGGCGCAGCGGCGACCAGTGGGCGCGGGCCGAGCAGGCGCAGCGGCTGCTGGCGGCGGCCGAGGCCCCGGAGGCGGCAGAGCCCATGAAGGAGGCACCTGACGGGGGAACGGGGAGGTTGGCGTTGGGTGGGGAAGAGCTGCGTACGCTGGCGCTACTCGAAATCGGCAACGCCCAGACCTGGACCGGCCGCTTCGAGGCGGCCGAGTGTCACCTGGACCAGGCGGTCGCGCTGGCGCGGCGGATCCGATGGCCGTATCTGGAGTTCATGGGCCTGGTGTACCGGGCGGAGATGGAGCTTAGCCGGCGGTTGCCGCGGGCCGCGGAGCTCAGCAGGCAGGCGATCGATCTAGCCGAGCGGCACGGCTGGACCGCCGATCTGTTTGCCGGTTTCGCCGCCATCACGTTGGGATCCGCGCTCTCGTGGCAGGGGCGGCTCGACGAGGCGGACACCTGGGTGCAGCGTGCGGAGCGGACGTTCAGAGCGGAGGCGGACCCGGCGTCGGCGCTGGGGGGCCACTACGTCCGCGGCCAGCTCGAGCTCGGGCGCGGCGGGGCCGCCGGCGCGCTGTCCGCGTTCCGGGCCGCCGAGCATCTGGCCGGACCGAACCCGCTCGCCAGGCCGCTGCGAGCCTGGATCATGCTCGCCCTGGTACGGCTCGGTGACACCGAGCGCGCCGAGCGGGCGCTCGCCGATCTCAGCGACCGCGACCGCGACCGCCGGGAGATGCGCATCGCCGCGGCGGCGCTGCGGCTCGCCCAGCACGACCCGGCCACGGCAACCGCCGCGCTCGCGCCGGTCCTGGACGGCTCCGCCCAGGGCGGCTGGAGGTCCTGGCTGGCCGAGGCTTTCATTCTGGAGGCGATCGCCCGGGACGCGCTCGGCGATCCGGCCGCCGCCGGGCACGCCCTGGAGCGCGCGCTAGATCTCGCTGAACCCGACGGGGCGCTCTTGTGGTTCCTGCTGCACCCCGCACCGGGCCTGCTCGAGCGGCAGGCCCGGCAGCGCACCGCGCATGCGGCACTGATCGCCGAGATTCGCGACCTGCTGGCCGGTAACCGGCCCGAGCCGCTGCGCGCCGGGCCGCGGCCACCGCTCGACCCGCTCAGCAAGAGCGAGATCCGCGTGCTGCGCTATCTGCCGACCCACCTGTCAGCGCCGGAGATCGCCGGCGAGCTGTCCGTATCGACGAGCACCGTCAAAACCCACCTGCGCAACCTGTACGCCAAACTCAGCGCGCACAGCCGGGCCGAAGCGGTCGAGTCCGCCCGCGCCCTGGGCCTGCTCGCACCCTCCGCAGGGCAGCGCTGACTCAACTTGGCGAGTGCCGGCTGCGTGCGGCCACGTCAAGGCGTTCGACGCCGCCGGCCGGGGCCGGTAGCGTGCGGTACGTGCAGGTGCTCTCAGTGAACGCAGGCCTGTGCGGGTGATGTGCCAGAAGCCCTTGCCGCCCTAACTCTTGTTATGTAGCGTTAGTGCCCCGAAAGCTGCTCGCCGGCCACCGCGACTCAGCCGGGCACCACGATGCGGCGAATGCGGTCGCGGCTGGGGAGGTGACATGGTTGTCCTGCTCGCGGTCGCCGTCATCGGCGGCCTGGTGTGGCTGGCGCGGCTTAAGCGCGCCGGCCCGCGCACGGACCGCGCACGCGCGGACGGCGCCGGGCCGGGTTTCCCTGACCGGCCGCTCGGCGGAAAGCGGATCTCTGCCGAGCTGATGTCCCGGGGACGGATCGAGGTCCGCGGGCTGACGAAGGAATACCGCGGCGTCAGGGCCGTCGATGACCTGTCGTTCACGGTGGAACCGGGCCGGGTTACCGGGTTCCTGGGCCCGAACGGCGCGGGGAAGACCACGACATTGCGGATGCTGCTTGATCTGGTCGAGCCGACCGCGGGAACGGCCACCATCGGCGGCGTCCGCTATGCCGAACTCGATCAGCCGATCCGGCGCGTCGGCGCGGTCCTCGAGGCGGGCGCGGCGCATAAGGACCGCAGCGGGCGCGATCACCTGCGTATCGTCTGCCAGTCCGCGGGCATCCCGCTGGCGCGGGCGGACGAGGTGCTCGGGCTTGTCGGGCTCGGCGTAGCCGCCAACAGGACGTTCCGGGGCTACTCCCTCGGCATGCGGCAGCGTCTCGGCGTCGCGGCGGCGCTGCTGGGGGACCCGCAGGTGCTGATCCTCGACGAGCCGGCCAACG
>Ga0209169_10000395_pt1 | contig 26284 bp, 19 predicted proteins | sample HubBroMetageWRM4_FD_188346 | JGI IMG/M metagenome (GOLD analysis project Ga0209169, IMG submission 188346) | Warmed soil microbial communities from the Hubbard Brook experimental Forest, New Hampshire - Hubbard Brook CCASE Soil Metagenome WRM 4... | ecosystem: Environmental > Terrestrial > Soil...
CCCGCGACCAGCACGCCGAGAAATGAGACTCCGCGCATCGTTCACCTCGAAAAACCGCAGAATATCTGCCCTAAAACTGAGCTTAGTCCCGCTGCAGCGGCCCTGTAATCGTTTTGTGCCCCGGTGCGTCTAACTAGGAACCTGTACCGACGGACCGACCGCGTCCGCCTGCGCACAAGCGCCAGCGGGGCTTGGGTTTGACACGGGCAGACGGCCGCAAGGATACTGATTGGGCGTTTTTGGAAAGTGGCGAACCGCATGTTTGCCCGGAAAGGCCGGGTCCCGCATCCGAAGCACGCGAAACCCTTGAGAGAGAATCGAGCTGCAGGATCGCCGCGTTAGCGGCGCAGGCCGCGAAGCGCAACGCGCCCGTTGATTTCTGCGCGCCGCGTGAGGGCCAGGAAACGAATCCCAGATTGGGAGCGAGAATGACCATGAATCGAATTCGAATGGCCGCCGTGACGCTGCTGGCCGCCGCCGCAACCGCCGCCGCGCCGTTCACAATCTTTGCTCAAGCCGCGGCGCCGCAGGCACAAAACGCGCAAACCGCGAGCGAAGCGCGCCCGCCGAAATTGAACTACACCAAGCACACGCTCGAGAACGGTCTCGAGGTGATCTTTCTCGAAAATCACTCCGTGCCCGCGATCAATCTGCAGATCTGGTATCACGTCGGCTCAAAAGACGAGCGCCCCGGCCGCACCGGCTTTGCGCACTTGTTCGAGCACCTGATGTTCAAGGGTTCCGCGCATGTGCCCGCGGAAGAGCATTCGCGCATCATCGAAGCCGTGGGCGGCTTTGACAACGCCGAGACCAACGACGACTCCACCGATTTCTTCGAAACGTTTCCGAGCAACTATCTCGAGCGCGTGCTCTGGCTCGAAGCCGACCGCATGGGCAGCCTCAATGTGAGCGAGGCGAATTTTCTTTCCGAGCGCGAAGTGGTGAAAGAGGAACGCCGGCTGCGCATCGAGAATCAGCCGTACGGTTACATCCAGGAAGATTTGCGCGCCGAAGCGTTCACCGTTCACGGCTACCACCACACGCCGATCGGCAGCATGGACGATCTGAACAAAGCCACGATTCAGGACGTGCGCGATTTCTTCAACACCTACTACAAGCCGAATAACGCGACGATGGTGATCGCCGGCGATTTCAATTCCGCGCAGGCGCTGGTGTGGGCGAAAAAATATTTCGACGGCATTCCAGCGTCGGCTAAGCCGATCCCGCGCCTGAACAATCCCGAGCCGGCGCAAACCGCCGAGCGCGACGTGACCAAGACGTATTCGAACACGCCGCTTCCGGCCGTCGTGATTGGCTACAAAGTTCCCGCGAAGTACGCGCCGGATTCCTACCCGCTCGACCTCGCCTCAAATATTCTGGCCGGCGGCGAGAGCAGCCGGCTCTACCAGGAGCTGGTGTACAAGCAGCAGATCGCCGTGCAGGCCGCGGGCTTCGGCAATTTCACCGAAGATCCGAATCTCTTCTGGGCCTACGCGATCATGAATCAGGGACACACTGCGGCGGAGGGAAAGAAATCGATTATCGGCGTGCTGGACGAATTGAAGGACAAGCCTGTCGATGCCACGGAACTCGCGAAAGCCAAGAATCAGGAAATATCCGGTTTTATTCTCGGCCGCGATACCAACGAAGAAAAAGCTGTCGCGTTGGCAGAAGCCGCTGTGATCGGGAAAAATCCGGACCTCGCGAACACCGAGCTTGAGCGTTACTTGAGCGTAGGCCAGGACAGCATTCAGCGTGTGGCGAAGCAGTATTTCGATTTGAAGGCTGCCACCGCGCTGAGCGTGCTGCCTGCGGGGCCCGTACAATGATCGCTCCAACGAACTTCACAGAGGCAGTGGCTGCGGTACGAAAGCGAGGATCGAGCGTGACGACGCGCCGAATTTTTGGAATCGCACTGAGCGCCTGCATGTTGGCCGTAGTGGTTGCGCCCCCGCTGCGCGCGCAGCAATCGCAACAGCGGGCTGAAGAGCCCGGCTCGCAATCCGCCGAGCCGCAAAAAGCGTCTGGCATTGTGCCGCCGGGCGTGAAGCTCTCGCCCGATATGCCGCCGGCCGGGAAGCCGGGCAAATTCGAATTCCCCAACGCCGCGACGAAGACGCTCTCGAACGGAATCAAAGTTTTCGTTGTCACCGACCACGCCGAACCCGCCGTCGCCGTACAGATGCTGATCACTACGGCCGGCTCCACAAAAGATCCCGCAGGAATGCCCGGCATCGCGCAGATGACGGCCTCATTGCTTTCGCAGGGCACCGAAAAGCGCTCCGCGCAACAACTCGCCGAAGCGATTGATTCTGTCGGTGGCGTGCTGAACGCATCGGCCAGCAAAGATGTGACCGAAGTTTCTTTGCAGGTCGTAAAAAAGGATTTGGATACCGGCCTCGACGTGATGTCCGACGAAGTGCTGCATCCCGCCTTCCGCCAGGACGAAATCGACCGCCAGCGCCAGCAGCTTCTTTCGAATCTGCAGGTCCAGTATTCCGATCCGGAATATCTCGCGTCGATGGTGCTCGCGCGCGTGGTGTACGCCGGCTCGCCTTACGGAATGCCGAGCGAGGGAACGCCCGCCACCGTTCAGAAATTTTCCCGCGACTACTTCGTGAAATTTCATGACGCGAACTACGCGCCGAATCAGACCCTGATCGGGTTCGCTGGCGACATCACGCCCGAAGAAGCCTTCGCGAAAGCGGAGAAATATTTTGGCGCGTGGCCGCAGGTGACCGTCGCCGCCGGCACCATGAAGGCTCCTGCGCCGATCGTGGGCCAGCACATTTGGCTGATCGATAAGCCCGACGCAGTGCAAACGCAGATTCGCGTGGGCCGCCTCGCGATACGCCGCGCCGATTCCGATTACATCCCGCTCGACGTGACGAATCACATTTTCGGCGGCAGCTACAACAGCCTGTTGAACACCGAAGTCCGCATCAAGAGCGGCCTCACCTACGGCGCGAATTCGTCGTTTTCCGCGCACGTGGCAGCCGGATCGCTCTCGGTCGAAACCTACACGCGTACCGAACAGACCATCCCCGCCGTGAAACTCGTGATGGACATGCTCGGAAAAATGTCGCGTGGCGAGTTGACGCAGAAGAATCTCGACTTTGCGCGCGACTACATGTCGGGCGTGTATCCGATCCAATCGGAGACGGCCGAGCAAGTCGCAGGCCGCGTGTTGATGGTTGCGCTCTTCGGGCTGCCCGCGGACTACAATCGTACGTTCACGGAGAAAATCCGTTCGACTTCGCTCGAAGAAGTGCAGGCGCAGGCAAAAAAATACTTCGACACGCAAAATATCGCCATCGTGCTCGCTGGCAACGTCGGCGCGTTTCGCGACGCGCTGAAGACTCAGTATCCGAACGCCGTGTTCACTGAAATTCCCGCCGACCAGCTCGATCCGCTGGCCGACGATCTTCGCGTCGCGAAACAGGCCAAGGCCGCGGCGACGCCCGAACAACTCGCCGCCGGAAAGCAAATCCTGCTCGCAGCCGCGCAAGCAGCCGGAGGTGACGCGCTGAATTCCGTGAAGACGCTCGCGATCTCAGAAAAGGGCGTAATCCACGCGCCGAACGGCGAGCGGCTGCTGAAAGTCGATTGGCAAGTCGTCTATCCCGACAAGTCGTTTGGTCAGGTGGACGTTGGCGGCATGAACGTGCAGCAGGTTTGCGACGGCACGTCGTCGTGGATCAAATTTCCAGATTCGATGCGAGACACCACCGACGTGATCTCCGAATTCAAGCGCGGCATTTTGCTTTTCGGCGGCGGCTGGGACCTTTACCAGCAGGTTCTCGCCGGCAAGGTGAATGGCCCAGCCATCGATGGCGAAGATTTCGACGGGCATAAAACGCAGGGCGTCACGATCGATGGAGATTTCGGCGCGCTGAAGCTTTATTTCGACGCCACAACGCATATGCTCATCGCCGCACGTTACGATTCCAGCGCCGACCAGGGCGTGAATCACAACGAGCAGCGCTGGAGCGACTATCGCCCGCTGGCAGGCGGCCAGTTTGGTTACACCACGGTCACCTTTCGCAATGGCGTGAAATTTTTCGATTCGTCGATCGACAACGTGACCGTCAATGCGAAAGTCGATCCCGCGCTTTTCGTGAAGCCGTCGAATTAAGCGCGCGAATCTGCCAACAGGCGTCAGGTTTTCGCAATACGTTCCAAACGCTTCGTAATTTAGACTGTAATTCTTTGCAGCCACATGGATAGCCACCTGATGACACGACGGATAGCACGACGAATGTTGGGCCGTACCACTTTGGGAGTTCTTCTCGCGTCTGCTGCGACGCTCGCCGCGCCGAATTCGGCGCAGGCACCCACGCCGCCGGTGCTTACGGCGATGCAGCAGGAGCTCGACCGCTCGATCGCGACGCTGGGAAAGTCCGAACCGTCGGCCTACTACATCAGCTACACCGTCGCCGACCGCCAGTACGCGGAAGTCTCCGGCTCAAACGGCGCGCTGCTTTCTAGCTCAGACACCACGGCGCGCTGGCTCGAAGTGCAGACGCGCGTAGGCGATTACAAACTTGACGACACGCACAAAGTGGGCGAACGCCCCAGCTGGACGAGTCCTGGCTCCACTGTCTCGCTCGATGACGACATTCCCGTGCTGCGCCGCGAAATCTGGCGCGAGACTGACCGCCAATACCGCGCCGCCACCGAGGCGCTGATCCGCGTGAAGACCAGCCAGGAAGTGCAGGTGCAAACCACGGAAGGCAGCGCGCCCGATTTTTCGAAAGAGAAGCCGCACGTTTCGATCAGCCCACGCGTCTCGCTCACCGTGGATCGCACGCCGTGGGAACAGAAAGTCCGCGACTACACCGCGACGTTCAGCAAATCGCCGGTCGTTCTGAATTCACTCGCCACGTTCAGCGCGCTGGGCATGAATCAGTATCAGGTGAATACAGAAGGCACGAAGCTCGCCTTCGGCCAGGTTCACTACCGCCTCGAACTTTACGTGCAGAGCAAAGCGCCCGACGGCATGGACATCAATCGCTACGCGAATTTCGACTGGCTCGATCCCAAAGAAGCGCCGGACGACAAAACCGTGAACGCCACGATCGCGCAGCTGATCAAGGAGAGCACCGACCTCGACAAGGCGCCGCTCGTCGATCCATACGCCGGTCCCGCGCTGCTCACCGGGCGCGCCGCAGCCGTTTTTTTCCACGAAGTGTTTGGCCACCGCGCCGAAGGCTTCCGCCAGAAAGACATCAACGAAGGCCAGACCTTTTCGAGCAAAGTGGGCGAGCAGATTTTCCCGTCCTTCATCTCTATTAAGGATGATCCGACGGAATCGAAAGTGAACGGCCAGATGCTGCTCGGCAATTACGCCTTCGACGATGAAGGCGTTCCCGCCACGGACGTGCATCTCGTCGATAACGGGGTGCTGAAGACATTCCTGATGTCGCGCTCGCCGCTCACCACGATTCCTGAGTCCAATGGCCACGGCCGCCGCCAGCTCGGCTACGTTCCGGTCGCGCGCCAGGGCAATTTGATTGTCACGAGTTCGCAGACGATGACCAACGCGCAGCTCCGCCAGAAACTGATTGAACTAGTGAAGGAGCAGGGCAAACCTTTTGGCTTGTTCATCGACGACATCGCCGGCGGATTCACCTTCACCGGCCGCGGGCAACCTCAAGCTTTCCAGGTAACGCCGCTCGTCGTGTACAAAGTGTTTCCAGACGGCCGTCCGGATGAACTCGTGCGCGGCGTCGATATAGTCGGCACGCCGCTCGTATCGCTCACGAAAATCGTTGCCACCGGTGACACGCCGGAAATTTTCAACGGCTACTGCGGAGCCGAGTCGGGCTCCGTTCCCGTGTCCGCCGTCGCGCCGGAAATTCTGATCTCCGAAATGGAGTTCAGCAAAAAAGAATCCGCCACCGATAAACCGCCGATCCTGCCGCCACCATCGCACGATCCGGAAGTGAAGGGAGCGCGCCAGTGAAGAAATTCGTGAGTGGTGTCATACTGGCGGGACTGGCATGCGCAGCGGCGGGCATCAGCACCGGCGCTCAAGCGGGTGATCCAACTGCGCCTCGCGGCGCTCGGCGGTTTATTCAAGCCGCCGTCCCCGAATCTGAAAAAGATCAAACGCTGCGCGCGATGCACGATGAAATGGAGCGTTCGCGCACGCGTCTTACGCTCGAGGGCGTCGATAAACCGTACTACGTGGAATATCGCCTGCTCGATCTCGACGTAAAAACCATCACGTCGTCCTTCGGCGCGCTGGTTAGCTCGAATACGAATCGCAACCGATACATGAGCATCGACGTTCGCGTCGGCGACTATCACCTCGACAGCTCGAATTTTGTCTCCGACGAAGGCTTTCAGGGTTTCCTCGGCACCACGGGCGAAGTGGGCATTGATCGCGACTACAACTCGCTGCGCCAAGACCTGTGGCTTTCCACCGACCAGGCCTACAAGCAGGCCGCGACGAACATGTCGCTCAAGCAGGCGTTTCTCCGCAGCCTCACCAAGCCGCCGGAGATCGACGATTTTTCGCAGACCACGCCGACGGTGAAAATCGATCCGCGCCCAGACGTGAACTGGACCACGCGCAAATGGGAAGACGAAGCGCGCGCCGCCTCCGTCGCGCTGAAAAATTATCCCGAGCTGAATGGGACGCGCGTGAATTACTACCTCGCGTACCTTACCTACTACTTGATGAACACCGACGGCACCACGATCCGCACTTCGCGCACCGTTGGTGCCGTTGAAGCCGCGATGGATTCGCAGGCCGAAGACGGCATGCAGCTCCACAATTTTTACGCGCTCTATGTGGCAGGACCGCAAGACGTGCCGCCGGCTGATGTGCTCGCGAAGTCTATCGCCAAAGCCGCGGAAGAACTCGTCGCGCTGCGCAAAGCGCCGCTCGGTCCGGATTACACCGGCCCGGTGCTCTTTGACGCTCCTGCCGCCGGCTCGCTTCTCGCGCAGGCGCTCTCGCCTTCGCTCTCCGGCGAGCGCCCTCCGCTTTCGATGGTTCCCGCGTTCGACGAAATGATCCAGCGCATGGGCGGCCGCAGCGAATGGTCAGGGCGCGTCGGTTCGCGCGTGCTGCCTACGAACGTCTCGCTGATCGACGATCCCACCATGAAGGAATTTTCCGGCCAGCCGCTGCAGGGCGGCTACGAAATCGACGACGAAGGCGTTACGGCCCAGCGCGTCGCGATCGTGCAAAACGGGATTCTGAAAGATGAATTGATGTCGCGCCGCCCCGGTCCGGATTTTCAGGCGTCGAACGGCCACGCCCGCTCCGCGCTGCTTTCCGACACCAAGCCTCTGCCCTCCAATCTGATTTTTTCGGCGACGGGCGGCTTGAACGCGGCGGACCTCAAGAAGAAATTCCTCGACGCATGTAAAGACGACGGGCACGAGTGGTGCCTCGAAGTGAAGAAGATGGACAATCCCGCGCTGTCGTCAATTCGCCAGGAAGATTTCAACGATTTCATCGGTGGACTCGTCGGCGGCCTCGCGAGCGGCGAGCGCATGCCGTTGATGGTTTATCGCGTTTACGTTTCAGACGGCCACGAGGAACTCGTCCGCGGCACCCGCATCGAGGGTTTGCAGCTTCGCACGCTGCGCAATATTCCCGCGGTTGGCGACGATCCGGCCGTCTTCAACTACATGCAGAATCCCGCGGGCGGATTCGCAGGAACGGCGCTTGGCGCGTTTGGCTCCGCGCAGGGTGGAATTCCGAGCACGATGATCGCTCCATCGATCCTGCTGGACGAAGTTGAGATTCGCGGCTTCCATGGCGAGCCGCGGCGGCTTCCGCTCGTCGAAGCTCCGCCGCTCAAGTAACGCAGCGACGCTTCAGAAATTCAAAACGCCGTGAGGGCAGTCGCACTCGCGGCGTTTTTATTTTGCGGCCACGCGCGCCCGAAAATTATTTCTGCTGTGGAGTGGGAGTGATCGTGATGAATGCGATTTCCGGCCGGCACATAAAACGGATCGGCAGCACGGACGTCCCGATGCCGCGGCTTACAAACATCTGCGATCCGTTCACGTCGTACCAGCCCGCCAGATAGCGCCCGCATCCCTTCGGCAGCCAGAACGGCTTGATGAACGGAACGATCACCTGCCCGCCATGTGTGTGCCCGGTGAGGCACAGGTTCACGCGGCCCGCCATCTTGTCGAAATATCCCGGAGAGTGAAAAAGCGCGATCGTGTAAGCATCCGGCGGAATTCCGGCGAGCGCCTGGTCCGGCTTCGCGCTGCCAGAATACGGATCGTCCAGGCCCACCATATAAACGTCAGGCCGCAGCGCTTCGTTTGAGTTCAGTAGAAATTTGATGCCCGCGTCGCGATAGTACGTTCGCTCGTTGTGGGGGAGATGTTCGTTCTCCCAGTTGCCGCGCACAAACCACACGCCCAGCGGCGCGTGCAGTTTCAAATACACTTCGCGGCAGTCAGCGTAATTTCCGGGATCCTGTCCCGGCGTGTCTCCAGTCACCACGATCACGTCGGGCTTTTCGCGGTCGAGAATTTCCAGAATTTCGTGCTCACGTCGGTTGAAGCCGTGTGTGTGAATGTCGCTCAGGTGCGCGATCTTCAGCGGGCCTTTCACCGGCCCGGTGATTTCGTAGTGAGTGACTTCGATCCGGTAGGGTTCGATGTAAAGCGCATCGATCGCAATCGCCGCCAAAAGCAGCAGCAGTGCGATCGAGATCAGTCGAAAGCGGAGGTGCCGGCGATGCCCGGCATTTTGCGCGGGCGGCGCGGCAACGGTGGATGTCATAGGGCGTGAATTCGCTCAGGCATCGGCGTCACCTAATGATACAGGGGACTGCACTCCGAGGAAAAATCGGCGCGCCGCGCGTGTCGAAAATGCCCTGTTTTGCGCGGTGTTTCGCGGCTTGCGGCAATGCTGTGGACTTCGTCGCGCCCATCGTATAATCGCCGTCGTGTCTTCCACGCCATTAGAGATCGGGTCGCGCCAAAAGCGCATGGCCGCGCTCGCCTCGATTGGCTCGGCCGTGGTGCTCCTCTCGCTGAAGACATTCCTCGCCGTTCACACTGGCAGCTTGGGCGTCCTGTCCGAAACGCTCCATTCTTTCCTGGACTTGCTCGCCGCGATTCTCACGTTCTATTCCGTGCGCGAAGCGGATAAGCCCGCCGACGCGCGCCACCTGTACGGCCACGGGAAAATCGAGAGCCTCTCGGCGTTCGTCGAGACGGCGCTGCTGCTCTTCACCGCCGTATACATCATTTACGAAGCGATCGAGCGCCTCGTGACGGGGCATGCCGGCATCCGGCCGTCGTTCCTCGCGATCGCGCTTCTGTTCGTCTGCATGGGCGTCGATTTCCTGCGCTCCCGGAATCTCAATCGCGTTTCCGAGCAGTATCCGAGCGAAGCGCTCGAGGCCGACGCACTTCATTTTTCCACCGACGTGTGGAGCACGTTCGTCGTCATCCTCGGCATCGCCGGCGCGTGGTGCGGCATGCATTTCGGCATCCCGTGGCTTGGCAAGCTCGACTCAATCGCCGCGCTCATTGTGGCGGCAGTAATCATTTGGATTGGCTCGCGGCTCGGCATGCGTACGGTGGAGGCGCTACTTGATGTCGCGCCGCGCGGCCTGCGCGAGCGCATCGAGCATGCGGCAGACAATGCCGAGGGCGTTTTGAAATCGGAGCGAGTTCGCGTACGACGCGTGGGGCAGCGCTACTTCGTCGATGTAACGATCAGCGTTCCGCGCACCGCGACGCTCGAGCAAGGCCACGCCGCCAGCCAAAACGTCGAACGCGACATTGCGAAAATCGTTCCGGCGGACGTCGTCGTGCACATCGAGCCGCGCGCCAAGAGCGACGAGAATTTATTCGAAACGATTCGAGCGATCGCCCTGAAGCGCGGCCTACCCGTCCACGAGCTTTCCGCGCATCAATACGAAGGCCGCCTCTTCATCGAACTGCATCTCGAAGTGGACGAGCGTTCAAGCCTTGAGGAAGCGCACAGCCAGGCGACCGAGCTGGAAGAAGACATCCGCCGCGAAACCGACCCGAACGCGCTGATCAATATTCACATCGAGCCGCTAGGGACTAAGATCGCCGGCGCCGAGGACATGAAAGTCCTCGCTCAGTCTGTGCAGGATTATTTGAATTCACTGCAGGCGGAGTATCACGAGCTGGTTGACTGTCACGACGTCCACGTCCGCAGCGTCGATCATAAAATTCTTGTCTCGTGCCACTGCTCGATGGATGGCGGCCTGCCCGTCACCGAAGTGCACGACATCACCGCCGCCGTAGAAGACCGCGTGAAGGAACGCTTCCCGCAAATCTACCGCTTAACCATCCACCCCGAGCCCGTCGGCGAGAGTTAGCGAACAGCACGTCCCGCGAAGGGCTGGGCTGCGAGCGCAATTAGGGCAGGGAAGCACTCCAGCACGTAGCGCGGCTCCGGCGTCTCCACAAACTTAGCGAAGAAGAGCGTGCGCACCACACAAAACGCGATCAGGAACGCCCAGCCTGGCCTGCGCCGTGCGAGCCACGCGCCGACTAGCGCGAGCAGCACGTATATCCCATTCACGGCCGTGAATCCCAACGTCACCAGAAAATCCGGACGGTCATCCTCCCACTCGGTTCGTACGGGCCACAATTTTCCGGACGACGGTAGCAGCTCCGTGCGCGGCGTGAACCACAACGCCAGCGTCCGCTTCAGCGGCACCGTCACGTACGTTCGCAACGGATGCCGCGCCGTCCGTTCGCGCGCCACCTCTCGGAATTTCGCATCGAGCGCCGGATCGATCGTCAGCACGTCGTTGTATTCGTCGAGAATGTCGGACATCTTCTGCCACTCATCGTCCGAATCGAACGCGTACGCCGGAATATCGTCCATCGAAATTTCTTCGGAGTTCACCTTCCACTGCGTCAGGTAAACATCGCGATAGCGCCACAGCCACGTGTTCGTCCAATCCGTGAATCCCAGCGGCGTGTACTCGCCCGGCAGTTCGCTGTATCGCGGCGCGAGAAACTGCACGTCGTGCAGCACCACCCAATTCCGCGCTGCCCACGGCACCAGCGGCAGCAGCACGCCCACGCCCAGCAACACGCCCGCGCGAATCAGCTTCATCCAATCTCGCGGACGCCACCACCGTACCGCCAGCACGAGCCCCGCCGAAATGATCAGCAGGGGTGTTTCCGGCCGCACCAGCGTCCCAAATCCAACAACGACGCCGCCCAGAAAGTAGGCATCGCTCACCACTCCACGCAAAAATCCGGCACGCCGCAGGGCAACGCCGTCATCCTCCACCACCGCGCGCCCCGGCCCCAGATCCGACTGCATCAGCACCAGAATCGCCACCGCTGTGAGAAAAATCACCAGCGTCTCAGTCAGCACCACTGCCGTGTAATTCCCAGTGAAGGGGCAAAGCGCCGCGAGCCACACTCCAGCAATGAAAACCCGCCTCCGCACCGCCGCGTCCGCAGAAGATAGCCGCGCCGCAATCAGCGCGATCACGATGCATGTCACCAAATCCAGCGCTACCTGTGCGAGCATCGCCGCCCGCGTGGACTGCCCCGCAAACGTGAACACCGCCGCCAAGAACGCCGGGTACCCCGGCACCCGCATATCCACGGCCGTCAGCGCGCCGTTCACAGGGAACCCGTACACTCCGTTCTTCAACCAATTCCACGCCAGCTCGATGTAAAATGGAGCATCGCCTGAATCGGTCACCGGGAACTTCAGCGCGAAGTACACCCGCATCGCACACCCAGCCAGCAAAGCGATCGCGATATTTCCACGCAGTTTGTTTTGAGGGGTCATTGACAGCTATCCGTTACGCGGCTAGCTTGGATTGGCGACATGCCTGAGCGCAAGCCCATATTCTATGACGAAGAACGTCGTCGCTGGCGTCGCACGCGCAGAGTCCTGGAAGTCACAGGCGGGCTCTTCACGCTCATCCTCATCGTTTTCCTGATCAACGTATTCAATAAGCCCGATCTCCCCGACATTCTGCAGGCCGCCACGCACTGGAGTCTGCACGCCGTCCCAAGCCTGAAAACTCATACCAAGACGGCTGGCGCCGTCCGCAAACGCAAAGTCGCGAGCCTCGGCAAAGAGCCGCAAAATTACGACCCGCTCCGCGCCGCCTTTTACGTGAGCGACGATCCCACCAGTCTTGCGTCGCTCCAGCTTCATTACAAAGACCTCGACCTTCTCATCCCCGAAGCGCTCCACGCCTACAAAGCCGATGGCTCGCTCGACATCGAGCCCGATCCGAAGCTCGCGCAGTGGCTGCAGTCCAGCGGCGTCGAACTTCCGATGATGCCGATGGTGAACAATTACGACGGCAAAACGTGGAATGTAAAAGAACTCGCGCAGATGCTGGCGCATCCCGAGGCGCGCGAAAAGCTGGCGAAGTCTCTTGCCGATTACGCCGTAAAAAATCGCCAAGCCGGCGTTGTGCTCGACTTCGAACTGATCGAAGTCACCACGCAGCCGGACTTTTCGAAATTCATTCACGACCTCGGCGCCGCGATGCACGCGGCAAACCTGAAACTCATGGTCGCGCTGCCCGCCGCCGACTGGAGCTACGACTACAAGTTCATCGCCTCGCAGGCCGATGCCGTCATCTTGATGAACTACGACCTGCACTACCCGACGTCCGATCCTGGCCCGATCGCGTCGCAGGATTGGTTCGAGCGCAACATCGAAAACATTTTGAAAATCGTGCCCGCCGATAAAATTCTGATGGGCATCGCGAACTACGGCTACGACTGGCCCGCGAAGACGAAAGCCGTCCCGCATCCGGTCGCCGCCGGTGTCACGTTCCAGCAAGCCATCATCACCGCCGTTGAGTCGCAATCAGACGTCACCTTCGACGCCGACACGCTCAACCCGCACTACTCCTACGCCGACGAACAGAACCAGGTTCACACCGTGTGGATGCTCGACGGCGTCACCGCGTACAACCAGTTGCGCGCCGCCGAACGGCAGGGAGTTCGCGGCACCGCGCTCTGGCGCCTCGGCATGGAAGATCCGTCGCTTTGGTCGATCTGGGACGCGACGCATCCCACTGACGAAATTCGCGCGAAGATCGAACAAGTCCCGCCAGGCTACGACCTGATCATTGAAGGCCAGGGCGACATCTGGCGTATCACCGCCACGCCGCAGGACGGTCGCCGCACGTTTGACTACGACGCGGTCTCCGACGTCTTCGACGATGAGTCCTACCAAAGTTATCCGCTCTCGTGGCGCATTCAGGCGATGGGCTATCAGCCGAAGAAACTCGCGCTCACGTTTGACGACGGCCCCGACCCTGTCTTCACGCCGCAAATCATGCAAATTCTGAAAGAGAAAAACGTGCCTGCGGCGTTTTTCGTGATCGGCGAATCCGCGAACCAATATTCGGGTCTCGTTCGCCGCGAATACAACGAAGGCAACGAAGTCGGGAATCACACCTTCACGCACCCCGACTTCGAGACCATTTCCAAATCGCAGCTTCAAATTGAGCTGAACCTCACCGAGCTGTTGCTCGAAAGTAATCTCGGCGTGAAAACCACGCTTTTCCGCCCGCCGTACGGCATCGACCATCAGCCCGAAACCGCAAGCGAGATTCAGATGCTGCCGATTCCGCAGGCCATGGGCTACATCATCGTCGGCGCGCAAATCGATCCGCACGATTGGGGCGAAGGCGATAATCAACCTCCCGCGCCGGCAAATGTTCTCGTTCAGCGCGTGATGTCAGACGTCGCCAAAGGCCGAGGCAATATCATTCTGAATCACGACGGCGGCGGCGATCGCACGCAGACGGTCCTCGAGCTGCCGCAGATCATCGACCAGCTGCGCGCGAAGGGCTACGAATTCGTTTCCGTCTCCGACCTCTTGAATCAGACGCGCGCGCAAGTGATGCCGCCGCTCTCGCACGAAGAGTGGCTGCTCGTTCGCGCCGACGCTTTCATCTTCGAAATTTTCCGCATTTTGCGTTCAAGCATTGCCTTCATCTTCATGGCGGGAATTTTGCTCGTCAGCGCGCGCGCCGCGATCGTTGGGCTGCTCGCGCTGATCGAAAAGCTGCGCCCCGCGCCGGCCGATCATCCGGAGTACAAGCCGCAAGTCACCGTGATGGTGCCCGCGTACAACGAAGAAGCTGCCATCGTGCAGACCGTCAGCTCCGCGCTCGCGTGCGATTATCCGAAGCTCGAAGTTCTCGTCATCGACGACGGCTCGAAAGACCGCACCGCCGAACTCGTCCTCGCCAATTTTGCCCACGATCCGCGTGTACGCCTGATCCAGCAGCCCAATCGCGGCAAGCCCGCCGCGCTCAATCACGGCCTCTCGGAAGCCACCGGCGAAGTGATCGTCTCGATCGACGGCGACACGATCATCGATCCCGAAGCGATTCCGCGCCTGATCCGCCATTTCGCCGATCCGAAAGTCGCGGCCGTTGCCGGCAACGTGAAAGTGATGAATCGCAATCGCTGGCTCACGCGCTGGCAGGCGCTCGAATACATCACCAGTCAGAATCTCGAAAAGCGCGCGTTCGATTTGCTCAATTGCATTCCCGTCGTCCCCGGCGCCGTCGGCGCCTGGCGCACAAGCGTCCTCCGCGAAAAGAATGGTTTCTCCGGCGACACTGTCGCGGAAGACACCGACCTCACGCTCACCATCCGCCGCGACGGCTGGAAAATTCTCTACGACGAAGACGCCATCGGCCGCACCGAAGTTCCCGAAACCGTGGAAGCTCTCATCAAGCAGCGCTTCCGCTGGACATTCGGCACGCTCCAGGCCGTGTGGAAGCATCGCGACACCACCGCCAAGCCGAAATACGGCACGCTGGGCTGGGTCGCCATCCCCAACATTTTTCTTTTCCAGATTATTTTGCCGATGGTCTCGCCGATCATCGACTTGCTGTTCCTGTTGTCTCTCGCGCTCTGGGGACTCGGCCAGCTTCACGTCGCGCGCCTTCCGCAACTCTGGACGCTACAAGACGTCGAGCGCTCGCTGATCTTCTTCGCGATTTTCATGCTGATCGACTTGCTCACCTGCGTCGTGGCGTTTGCGCTCGAAAAAAATGAAGACTGGACGCTGCTCGCGCCGCTCATCCTCCAGCGCTTCTACTATCGCCAGATGATGTACGTCGTCCTGTTCCGCGCGGTGAAAGAAGCCATCAGCGGCCGTCCCGTTGGTTGGCGCGGCGTCGAGCCGCATCACCCCGCTCCCGCGACGAATCCCTGATTCTTCGCACACTCGCACGCATCTAAATTGTCAAATGCTTCCAAGCGATCCTCATTCAATGGAGATCCGCCGATGAACGCCGACGATTTCAAAACTCTGTATCAGTACAACGCCTGGGCCAATCACCGCACGCTCGATGCTTGTGCCACAGTCCCAGCCGCCGAGTTCACTCGCGAGCTCGATTCAAGCTTCCGCTCCGTGCGCGACACGCTCGTGCACATCATGGCCGTAGAGTTGGTGTGGCTCGAACGTTGGAAGCTGAAGTGGGACGGCACGTTCCGCAAAGCGTCCGATTTTCCGGATGTCGCGTCCGTTCGTCAAGCGTGGAAGGGAATTGAGGCTGAGCTACTAGCCTTCGTCGATGGCTTGTCGGACGAAGACGTGCACCGCATCGTGCCGCACAAAAATTCGGCGGGCGCGGAATTTCGCATGCCGCTCTGGCAGTTGCTGGAGCACCTGGTGAATCACGGCACGTACCACCGCGGACAGATCACTACGCTCGTGCGCCAGGCGGGCGGCAAGCCTATCGCCACCGATCTCGTCGCCTTTTACCGTGAGCGTGACGCGGCCGCCGCCAATCAGAAGTAGCGCCGCATTCCGCAAATAAAGATCAGCCCTGATTTAAAGCCGCGAGTACCTCGGCGCCGTGGCCCTTTGGCGTTACGTTGTTCCAGATCTTGCGGATTTTTCCGTCCGGCCCGATCCAGAACGTCATCCGCACGATGCCCATAAACGTCTTGCCCAGAAAGCTCTTCATCCGGCGCGCGTCGTACGCGGAAATCACTTTGAACTCCGTATCGGCCAGCAGCGGAAAATTCAAGCTGTGCTTGGTTTTGAAATTCGTCTGCGCCTCGATCGTATCCGCGCTCACGCCGACGATCTTCGTATTCAGCGCTTCGTACTTCTTCATGTCGTTGCGGAAAGCGTTCGCCTCGTGCACGCAGCCTGGCGTATTCGCCTTCGGATAGAAATACAGAATCAGGTTCTGGCCCTTGTAGTCGTCCAGTGAAACCGTGGAACCATCGTCCGCCGTGGCGGAAAAATGCGGTGCCTTTTCGCCTTCATTCAACATGTGCTTTGTCTCCGCTTGAATAAACTTCGGTTTGGCCCGGCTGGTTACGATTCCGCGAGCACTTTTTTGAGGATTTCGTTTACGGCCTGCGGGTTCGCCTGGCCTTTGGTTTCCTTCATCACTTGGCCCACGAAAAATTTAAAAACGCCTTCGTTCCCGGATTTGTATTTCGCCACATTGTCCGGCCTCTTCGCCACTACGGCGCGCGCGATCGTCTCAATCGCCGACGTGTCTGAAATCTGCGCCAGGCCTTCCGTCGCGATCACTTCCTCCGGCTTGCGCCCCGTGTCAAACATCGCCGCGAACACTTTCTTTCCGCTCGCCGCCGTGATCTCACCGCGCTGCACGATCGCCAGCAGATCCGCCAGATCGGCCGGCGCCACCGGGCAATCGCTGATATCTTTGCCCGCGTCGTTGAGCCGCCGCAACAATTCCACCGAAATCCAGCTCGCCGCCATTTTTGCCGGGGCACCCGCGCGTACCACGGCTTCAAAGTAATCGGCCAAATGGCGCGAATCCGTCAGCACGCCCGCGTCGTAGGGCGCCAGTTCGTATGAAGCGATGAATCGCTTCAGCTTCGCTCCCGGCAGCTCCGGCATACGCGACTTCACGTCCGCCACAAACGCGCCCGACGCGATCAGCGGCAGCAAATCCGGGTCAGGGAAGTAGCGGTAGTCGTGCGCAAATTCCTTAGACCGCATCGATTCAGTGCGCCCCGCGCCCACATTCCACAGCCGCGTTTCCTGCATCACCGTGCCGCCCGATTCGATCACGCCGATTTGCCGCGCGATTTCAAATTCGATCGCATCCGCCACGTAGCGGAACGAATTGAGGTTCTTCGCTTCGACTTTCGTTCCGAATTTCGGCGCGCCCCGCAAACGCACGCTCACGTTTGCATCGCACCGAAGCGAACCTTCTTCCATGTTGCAGTCGCTCACGCCCGTGTACAGCAGCACCTGCTTCAGCGTATTCAAATAGGAATACGCTTCGGCGGGCGTCCGCATATCAGGCTCGCTCACAATTTCCGCAAGAGGCGTGCCGCCGCGGTTGTAATCGATGTAGCTCCACTTGTCCGAATCCGGGAATCCCTCATGCAGGTTCTTCGCCGCATCCTCTTCCAGGTGCAGCCGCGTGATTCCAATTCGCTTCGTCGCGCCTTCCACTTCCGCTTCGAGCCAGCCGTTGATCGCCAGCGGCAGTTCATACTGTGAAATCTGGTAGCCCTTCGCCAGGTCCGGATAAAAATAATTTTTGCGCGCGAATACGGAGCGTTCCTGGATCGTGCAATTCAGGGCGAGTCCTGCGAGCGTGCCGAGTTCGAGCGCCTTGCGATTAAAAACGGGGAGTGAGCCGGGCAATCCAAGGCACACAGGACAGGTGTTCGAATTCGGCGCGTCGCCAAATCGCGTTGAACACCCGCAGAACGCCTTCGTCTGCGTCTTCAGCTGTACGTGGACTTCGAGACCGATCACCGCCTCGTATTTCGCGGCAAGCTCCGGCGAAGTCGCGGGCTCGTCTTTCGTAGCAGGACTCATTGCGGAGAATTATAGCATCCGGCCAAATCGAGCGCCCTCGCCGCACGCGCCAGAAAAAGCCGCCCAAATTGGCGCGGCTTTCCCCGGAGCAAGCGGTCAGCCGGACTAGCGGCTGCCGGGCGTCGGCAAGTCGATTTTGAATCCGGTCATGAAATTAAGGCGCAGCGACGGGAAGCCAAAAGCCTCTTCGTATCGCTGGTTCAGGAAATTGTTGATGTGCCCGTAAATCTCGATGCCTTTCGGCAATCGGTATGCGAATCCGGCATTCAGCAACTGGTATCCGTGATTTTTGAAGAGGCACTGATACGGAAGCCCGGTCACGGGATTGATCAATTCGCAGGCGAACGTGCCGTCATTCGGCTCCAGGTCGAGCACCGCGCCGCGAATCGTCCCATTCATATTGAGCATCAGTCGATTCTTCGTCCACGTTGCGTTGAAGCCCGCCGCGCTATTCGGGCGCCGAATTAGCGGCTCGCCCACGGCATAAGGATCGACCACAGTGCCAGGAAATCCGGCCAGCGCCAGAATTGCCGTGGCATCCCACGTATACGACGCCGTAACTTCCAGTGAGCGAATCGGCCGGAGGCGGATGTTCGTTTCGATTCCGTACGCGCGCGACCTTCCGATATTTTCCGAATCAAAATTCGTGGGCAAGTTTCCCGTGCTGACGATCTGATCTTTAAAGTGGTTGTAGAAATAAGTCACGTCGAGGACCGCGTGGTCGCCGGCCAGGCGCTGCTCGATTCCCGCATCCATGCTGATGCTCTCTTCCGGCTTCAGCTTCGGATTGTTGGTGAACGCGAGTTCGAATCCGTTCGGTGGCCGGAAGCCCGTGCCGAAGCTGCTGTGCAGTCGCGTCGCTCCGAAAAATCCGTCGCCGTTGGGATTGCGAAGCAAATAAACGGCGGAAATTCGCGGGCTCACCTTCACGATTGTATTTGCCGGCACCACTGGATCGGTCGGCAGCGCATCTGTCTGGATACCGTCGAGCCGCACGCCCGTCGTGATGTACCACCGGTCGCCCGGCGTCCACCGGTTCTCCGCGAATCCCGCGTAGCTGTTGCGGCCGAGCGTGAAAGGCGCGCCCGTCGCGTCATCCACAAACGAATCTTTGTACGAGTCACGGTCGTATTCGAAGCCCGCGACGAACGTATCTTTCGACGAAACCGCGATTTCGCTGCGCGTGGTGGCCGCGAGTCGCAGGTTGTTCGTGAACGAATTTCCTTCCGACGGAGAAATAAACTCGAAGCGATCCGTCGCGACGCTCACCGAAGTCACTTGCTGGAACTTGGACGAAAACCGTTCCGTGTAGCTCGCCTGATATCCGAATAGATTCTGTCTCTGGTGCGTCGAAGGATCGAGCCCGGGGAAGAATCCGTCGGGATCGGAACCGTAAGGACCGGGCAGACCAACCGCGTCCGCATCGCCGAAAAAGTGGACGTGAAATTCACGCCGCGGCGAACGCGAGTAGCCCAGATTCAGCGTCATCGTCTGATTCCGGTAGCCGTCGTTCTGCACTTGCCCGCGCGTCTGAATGCGAGACAAGCTGTAACCCCAACTGAACCCGTGTGTCAGCCCCTCGCCGTCCGTTCCGAGCCTCCACGTGTAGAGGCTTCCCGCTTCTCCCAGAAAAGAAAAGTGCGGCGGGCCGTCGCCGTGAATTGTTTCGAGGTTGATCGTGCCCGCCACCGCGTTCGAGCCGTACAGCGCGCTCTGCGGCCCGCGAACCACTTCCACTTGCTCCACACCCTCGGCCGGCAGCGGCGCAAGATCGAATCCACCGCCGAAATCGTTCATCGGAATTCCATCGATCATGATCAGGTTGTAATCCGAATCGCCGCCACGAATAAACGCGCTCGTCACCGTTCCGCGTCCGCCCGATTGATTGATTTCCACGCCCGGAAGTCCGCGCAACACATCCGTCGCCGCATCCGCGCCCCGGTCGCTGATCTCCTGCGCTCCTACCACGCTTAGCGAAGATCCCGTCTGCGTGGTGAGTTCACCGCCCGGTCCTGCGGAAACGACTACGCGGTTTTGCACCGCGCTCAGCTTCAAGTGCAAATCGACAGTTTTGCTCTCATCGAACTTCACCGTGATAGTTTCCGGCAGCTGATCAAATCCCGCCGATCGCGCGATGATCTCGTACTCACCGGGCGGCAAATTGTCGAAGCTGAACTGACCTTGCGCATTGGTCTCGCGCTCTTCGAGTTCCGCCATTAGGTACAGCAGCGTCACATGCGCGCCCGGCACGATGCGCTTGTCCGGATCGAAAACCGTTCCAGAGATGCTCGCGCCGCTCGATTTCGAATTCGTGGCTGTGCTGGAAGGGGACTGCGCTTGCGTTGCAAAAACGGAAAACAAAAACAAAGTGGCTAAAGAAACAGCAGTCGATAGGAGTCTCATGGTGTCCCTTTCTCCCTCTCGCGCGGGAGTAGAAGGTTGTCCTGATTGGCGAAGCGCAACGCTGCGCTGCGTGCACGCAGTGCGCCTGCTAATCCGGATTGAGACTCCGCCGGTCTCCTGGCTTGGCGGCAAAACGAGTAGCGCGGCCTTCCCATCGTTTCTTCGAGTTTTTGGGAACCCGAATCAGCCGACAGTGACGCGCGCTACAAACTTCTCCGCCTTACAGTCGCGCGGCGGCGACGGATTTTCACCGTCTTCCCGTGCGCGGAGTCTCACGTTGATGTTTCCGGCGAAGCGTCCAATGCAAGCCTCACCGGTGCTGCGCTAAAATATTAAAAAACTAAAATTCCACCAAACCACTTCCCAACAAACTTGAGCGTGCCCTACTCCCGCCCCCGCAAAAGCACCCGCGGTCGCCCCGTGCTCCGCATCTCCACTTCCAGCGGCGCCTCAAACACCTGCTCCAGCAGCTCCGGCTGATACACCTCGTCCGGCGACCCGATGCTCAGGCATTTGCCGCGATGCATCAGCGCGATGCGATCCGAAAATTCCGCCGCCAAATTCAGCTCGTGCGTCACCACGATCACCGTGTAACGGTTTTCGTCCGCGAGCCGCCGCAGCCGCCGCAGCAATTCCACTTTTCCGCCGATGTCCAGATGTTGTGTCGGCTCATCGAGCAGCAGCAGCGACGGCTGTTGCGCCATCGCGCGCGCCAAAATCACGCGCTGTTTCTCGCCGCCAGAAAGCTGATCCATCCACCGGTCGCGCAGCGCGTCCGCGCCCACTTGCGCGAGAGCGTTGCCCGCCATCAAGCAATCCTCCGCCGTTTCAAACCGCAGCCGCCGCCCGTACGGATACCGCCCCTGCAGCACGTACTCCCACACGCGCAGCGGAAACAGCATCTCGCTTTCCTGCGCCACCAGCGCAATCCGTTGCGCGCGCGTGCGCAGGTCCATCGCGCTCACATCTTCGCCGTCGATTTCGATTCGTCCCGAGAGCGGCTTCAGCAATCCCGCCAGCAATTTCAGTAGCGTCGATTTCCCGGACGCATTCGGCCCCAGAATCGCCACCAACTCGCGCTGATGCGCCTCGAGACTCACCGGCCCCAGTGTAAATTTCGGCGCCGTGCGATCCGTCGCCGAGTACGCGTAGCTCACCTGCTCGGCCTTCAGCCGCACCGCCGGCGGATGCGAGTACGCCGTGAACGTATCGGCACCAGCGCCCGCGCCGTGTGTCTCTGCGTTCACCGCACGCGCCTCCGCATCAGGTAAATAAACACAGGCGCGCCGGCCAGCGCCGTCATCGCGCCCACCGGCAATTCCGTCGGCGCCGCAATCGTCCGCGCCAGCGTGTCCGCCAGCACAATCGCAATCGCTCCGCCCACAATCGACGTCGGAATCAGCAGCCGGTAATCCGTTCCAAATAGAAACCGCATCGCGTGCGGCACTAGCAGCCCCACGTAACCGATCGCGCCGCTCACCGATACCGCGAGCCCCGTCAAGATCGACGCCGCCACATACACGACGAGTTTGACGCGATTCACATTTACGCCCAGATGTCGCGCTTCCTGCTCGCCCGTCAAAATCAAATTCAGATCCGATGCCGTCGTGTAAATCGCGCCCGCCGCCACCAGAAAAATCGTGAAGAGAAACGCGAACCACGCCGGGACATTTTGTATCGGCGGCGGCGTCTGCAAATCGCCCATCAACCAGAACGCCATACCGCGCAGATCCCGCCCGCTCAGCGTCGTCATCAAAAACATGATCGCCGCCGAAAGAAACGAAGCCGCTACGATTCCTGCCAGCAGCAACGTCGCCGTGTCTAGCTGCCCGCCGCGCCGTCCGAGAAAATAGACCACCGCCACCGTCGCCGCCGCGCCCACAAATGCCGCAATCTGAATCGCGCCCACAACGTGCGGTGCGAAGATCAAACTCACGATCGCGCCCAGCGCCGCCCCGCTCGAAACTCCCAGCACGTACGGATCGGCCAGCGGATTCCGCAGCAGCGCCTGAAATCCCGCGCCCGCCGTTGAAAGCGACGAGCCCACCAAAATTCCCAGCGCGATGCGCGGCAGCCGGATTCCGAAAATCACCGAGCGATATTCGTCCGGCACGTTGTCCCAGTGCCCGACCACGCCGTAGTAGAGAGTCTTCAAAATATCCGTGATCGAAATCGGGTACGCCCCGAGCCGCAGCGAAATCACGCACTCGATGAACAGCACGCCCACCAGCGCCAGGCTCACTCCCAAAATTCGTCGAGGCGTCAGCGGCCGCAAGCAGCACACTCCCCCGTCGCGCCAAGCAGCGCTCCGCTCGTTGAAGCCGGAGCCGAACTCGAACCCGGCGCCGGTGCCGCGCCAAAAACTTCCGGATGCAGCTGCCGCGCCAGATTTTCGATCGATCCCACCAGTCCCGGCGACGGCCGGATAAATTCCTCGTTCACCAACGCGATCCGCCCCAGCTTCACCGCGCGCAATTCGCGCCACACCGGCCGCGCCTGCAGCTCCTCCGCCACTTTCGCGTTATTCGTTTCCGTATGAGCCGGCGTCAGCACAATGTAGTCCGGTTGTACCCGCAACACTTCCTCCATGCTGATCTGCGGCCAGTCCTGGCTCGCAAGAATCGCCGATTCGCCGCCCGCCCACTTCAGCGCGTCTGCCACAAAAGTATTTTGTCCGCTCACGATCAACGGATCCTCCCACACCACAAACAGCACGTGCTCGAGCGGCCGCTCCGAGAGCCGCGAATGCACCGCATCGAGCCGCGCCTGCAACCGCGCCACGAGTTCCGCGCCTTTCTCCTGCGCACCGGCAACGTCCGCGATCTTCTGCGTCGTGTCCAGCATCGCGCGCACCGTGTGCGGTTCGGTGTAGTACACCGCGACGCCCAGTTTCCGCAGCGCGTCCACGGCCTCGCGCGTCGTCATCGCCGTCGCCAGCACCACATCTGGATGCATCCCGACGATCGCTTCCAGGCTGGGATTGCCCGGCCCGCCCACGTGTGGCTTGTCCTTCGCTGCCGGCGGCGTGTCGCAGTACGAAGTGTCTGCCACCAGCTTATCTTCAAGCCCCAGCGCGTACACCGTTTCCGTCAAATTCGGCGCCAGCGACACGATCCGCTGCACATTCACCGGAACCGCGACGTTCACGCCCGAATCATCCGTGAAAATTTTCGTCGCGCGCGCCGAGGCCGAAGCCGCGCTCTGCTGGCCAGCGTCAGCCACAAACGCGAACACCGGAACCGCGGCCCAAAGCAGGCAGCAGCCCGCCACAGCCATCGCGCGTCGCTTCAAAAACTCCAACCCAGTCTCCCCAAAATAAAAAAGCCTCGCGAAATGCAGCGAGGCGGCTCGCCACACTCTCTCTCGCGGAAAGTGTCAGCTTCGACTGGTTCGGATCGGTGTTCTGACTTTCGCTTCGCCCACTCAAAACCCGGCGAAGCCGATCACAGTGGCGGGACCGTGGCCGATTCAAACGGCCTTCCCCAATTTTCGCGTAACGCAATCACTCACAAAACGCACCGCGAAAATTGCCCGTCGCGCGCGCAAACGCAGCGAACAGGCTCTCCAAACCAGCTAAGTTGTTAAGGATGAGTCTAAGGGCCACAAGAAGGCGTGTCAACGAACTGCGGCTCGCAACGCCACGCGCACAATCGGCGCCGCAACACGCCGCCGAAAATCCGTTACCGGTTCTTCCACTTCGGCGCGCGTTTCTCCACCAGGGCCCGCAAACCTTCCTGCGAGTCCTCGAGATCCGCCAGCTCGTTCAGGAAAACTTTCATCGAATTGCGCACGCCATCGCGCAGCGGCAATCCAAGACTGCCCAAAATCGCCTTCTTCGCCATCGTCAGCACAGGGCCAGACTGCGCCGTCACGCGCCGGATCACTTCATCCACTCGCCCAATCAATTCCGCCTCAGGCACCAGCCAGTTCACCAGGCCGATGTCGCGCGCACGCTCGGCGCTCATCGCTTCGCCCGTCAACACCAACTCCAGCGCGCGCTTCGGTCCCAAAATGTAGGGAAGCACCGCGGCCGCGAGCGGAGGAAACGCGCCCAATTTAATTTCCGGCTGCGCGAATTTCGCATTCGGCGTCGCGATCACCAGATCGCCCAGCGCCGCCAGTTCCGCGCCGCCGCCGTACGCCGGCCCGTTCACCACCACCAGCACGGGCTTCGAAGTATCCATCATCGCCGAGAACGCATTGTGAAACGCATCCAGCAGCTGAAACACTCGCCGCTGCGTGTACTCGCCCAACTCGATGCCGCCCGAAAATGTCTTGCCCGCCGAGTCCAGCAGGATCAGCTTCACCTGTGCTTTTTCGCTCACCGAGTTGATGCCCGCCGCGATTTCCATCAGCATCCGCTCGTTCAGCAGGTTCTGCTCCGGGCGGTCCAGGCGCAGGTGCGCCACTTCGCCGTCCACTTTAAATTTGACGAATTGAAATTCAGACGGCAGCGGCGCGTGCGTCGCCAGCGTGCCCAGCAGTTCCGGACCCTTTACATCCACGCGTCCGTTGCTTGTCGATCTGGCCATTCCCATCGGTGCTTTCCTCGATTTTGCTAGGGACGTGCGCTACGAATCGTTCCGTTCGCGGCTTGCGCGGACTTCCTCAGGTCGGGCTTGCATAAGCGTGCGCGCGCGCTGGAGCAGCATCAGGCTGAAGCCGCCCTCCAGAATCAGGCGTACGTAGTTTGCGTAGAAGATGAATCCCATCGCCCTGGGGTTCTCCTTAGGTTCGGTACCGTGTATCAGCCTAGAGCATCCGCCGAGGAGGCGCTACGCCAGAGCCAAGTGCATGCGTTCAATCCAGCAAGACTGTTCCAACGGACAGGGTAGGCGCCGCGTGGGGCAGCCAGTTTCGGCTGCGCAACGATATCCCCACCTCAATGAACTGTTCTCGCACGGGTTGCCTTTCCGGGTGTCGCACCCTTCATTTCGCGAAATCGCGAAATGACCCTGAGGAATGCCAGCGGCATAACGAAAGGGTTTTCGGCGCCCCGTCGCGTTTTTTCGGGTGCCGCACGCTTTTCCCCCCAAAAGGGTGCGCGCCGGGCACAGAACCCGACGCGCAGTATTTCCCTCGAACTCGTCCGTCGAAAGTTACCCAGGCGCATTCACCCCGCTCAAAAACCCGCCTAGGTGCCCGGTCAACGCGATCAAAGCCACTCCCACCACCTCGAGCCCAATCAGAAAAGGAGTCCTCTGCGCCCGCCCCTCTCTCACCCTCCACTGCATCCACCACGTGGTCCAGACGATCACCGTAGAAACCGCCGCCATCACCATGTGCATCAGCAGAATCCCCTTCACCTTCTGCCCCTCAAGCGCGAATTGCCACGCCAGGATTCCCGTCGCGATTACAGGCACAGTTGAGACCGCGGCAACCAGCAAATTGTAGTAAGCCGCGTCTGCGAATCCGCGGCGCCGCGTCCACCTCGCAATCACGTCGAACGCGACGCCGGCAATGAACAGCGCGATCGGGAAGTGAATCAACACCACATGTTGCGCGTGCCTCGCGAGCAGCGCCGATTTGAGGTCGAATGGGTTCATGTTCGCCGCCGCTCACTTCACCACCACAGTTCCGGTCATGTGCGGATGCACCGAACAGAAATATGGGTAGGTTCCCGGCTTCGAGAACGTGTAGGAAAATTTTTCGTCGGTATCGAGCACTTTCGATTTGAAGACTTTCTCCGTGCTCACTACCGTGTGCGGAATGTCATCGTGATTGATCCACGTGATCGTCGTTCCCGCCGCCACGGTGGTCTCCTTCGGAGCGAAGCTGAAGTTGTCGATCTTCACTTCCACCGCCGCTGGAGCGTGCGCCGCCTGCTGCGCCGGTTCAGACGCTACGGCACTCGTCCGAGGATTCGCGGAAGCCAATAGGGAAGCGGCCAGCGCAACCGCCCTCACCACCGTCATTGCCGCGTTGATTCGTTGAAGTGTGGAGTTCATGAGTTCACCGCCGGCGCCGCGGCGCCACCGGTCACGAGGTCGGAATCGACCACCGCGAGAGCTTGCCGTCCCTGCACGTACGTCACGTCCGTGATTCCCAGCAGCGACCGCAACTGATCCGCGGGCACCT